>Ga0187881_10000295_pt1 | contig 62910 bp, 51 predicted proteins | sample June2016WEW_19_1_2_FD_133017 | JGI IMG/M metagenome (GOLD analysis project Ga0187881, IMG submission 133017) | Peatland microbial communities from SPRUCE experiment site at the Marcell Experimental Forest, Minnesota, USA - June2016WEW_19_100 | ecosystem: Environmental > Terrestrial > Soil >... | reverse complement strand
GAATGGACATACAAACATCATATTCACCCGAGTCCGAGTGCAGCTCACGAACACAGGACTCGACTATGGTTTGATAAATGTTTCCCGGCCAGCCCAGGGCGACGTCGCAACCGAGAATGGCGATTACGCTGGTTTTTTGTCGAACAAGATTTTTTGCCGCCAGGTTTGGCCGATACCCAAGGGAGTTGGCCACCTCGATAATACGCTGATGAACCTCCGGCCTGACGGTAAAACCGTGCTTGTAATTACCGTTTAATACCCGGCTGACGGTCGCCTGGCTTACGCCGCAATGAGCGGCTATCCCTTTTATTGTAGGCGCACCATTTGACTGAATTACGGCCATCGATATACGTTTCCTCTCAATCTCCTTTATTATGAACTATAACAGTCGAAAATGCAAGGGGCATCAGCACTAATTTCGGATTGCAGATTGCGGATTTGAACGAGGACGCAAGAATGTCCAATCCGCCTTCGCTAACCCTTCGTCACACTGTGTGCTATGTGGGGCCGACACTATGGCGGATAAATATTGAATATCCAATGACCAATCCGCCACAGACGGGTAAATATCAAAAATACCCAATGATCAATATTAAATGTCCAATGTAAAAGTGGAAATCTTATAACCCGTGGAGGGGGAAGAGGGTTGATTTGAGGGTATCGAGGGTGACGGTGAGGGCGGGGATAACGGCATCGCGCTGCTGGGCGTTAACGGGAAGCTCTCTATCGCGCAGGCCGCCGTGCCATTCAGTGGTCTGGAGCATAATTCCGCCCATAAGCATATTGGCGTCAAGCTCGGAATCTGCGCCGCAGAGCGCAGACCAGGCAAGTGCCCAGGCGCGGACGGTATTCGGGACATTGTAGCCGCCGCCGCCGGTCATAAGGATGGGCTTTTTGAATGTGAGCAGGTGGTGAATAATTTCAGAGTAAACGTTGTTTGTCAGGCGGAGATTGGCCAGCGGGTCGCCCGCGAGGGCATCTGCGCCAAGCTCGAAGACGAATACGTCGGGCTTGAATGCGCCGATTAAGGGCAGGACCACATCCTTGATTGCGAGCATATATGCGTCATCATAAGTGCCGATGGGCAGAGGGATATTGACGCAGTAGCCCTTACCTTTGCCTTTGCCGATTTCATTTTCGAAGCCGGTGCCTGGGAAAAGTGTCCTTGGGTTCTGGTGTAGCGAAATTGTCATCACATCGGAACGCTGATAGAAAAAGGCAGTGACGCCATCGCCGCAATGAACATCAACGTCGAGGTAGAGGACTTTTTTGCCATGCTCGGCGAGGACTTCGCAGGCGAGGGCAACGTCGTTTATGTAGCAAAAACCCGCGGCAAGCTCGGGGTGGGCGTGATGAAAGCCGCCCGAAGGATTGAAGGCGACATCTGCTTTGCCGTCGAGGATGAGCTGTGCCGCTGTAATAGTTGCCCCGACCGCCAGGACCGCATACTCATATACTCCCTTAAAAACCGGGCACTCAGTGGTTCCGAGACCCATTTGAAGGGCTTCGTAATTCCACTGGCCCTTTGAGGCGTCCTGGAGGGTATGCAGATAACGGGCGGTGTGGAATTTTTTGAGGATGATTCTGTCGGCTGGTTCGGGGGGAACCTCGATTCTGTCGGGGGCGGCGAGCAGACCCATTGAGTTTATGACTTCGCGGACTTTTTTTGCCCGCGTCGTATTGAAAGGATGCTCAGGCGGATAGGAAATTTCTTCGAGCCGGGGCGAATAAATAAAGGCAGCGGGTTTATCGCTCACAATCAGATTCTCCCGTCAGGCAAGGTCATAGGATATGTTGTAAACCTCGCCGTCGAAAGTGGTGTTGACCTTATAGCCGGAGTTATGGAATATGGCGAGCATCGGTTTGTTGCTCGGCATAACTTTCGCGAAGAACCGCCTGACGCCCCTCTGCTTGGCAATTTTACAAATATAATCAAGCAGGTAGGTTCCCATTCCTTTTTGCTGCCATTCGTCGTGGACGACGAAAGCAACTTCGGCGGACTGGGTCTTGGGGTCGAGGAAGTACTGGGCCATAGCGACGATGTGCTCGTCGCCTGAAGGGCCGGGGACAACGCCGACGATGGCGATATCCTTTTGATAATTGATATTGGTGAGCTGCTGGACATCCTTATGCGGGAAGGCCATTGTATGGGTCATATACCTTGTCTGGACGGATTTTTCGCTGAGAGAGTAAAGCATATCGGCAAGGTCATGCTCGTCGTTGGGCTTGACGGGCCTGAAGAAGATTTGGGTGCCGTCGCGGAGGGTGTCATAGCGTTCAAGCTCAGCGGGATACCTGACTTTGTCCCAATCAAGCTCAATCTGGTCGGCATAGATGTATTTCTGGGCCTTGGCGGCATGGATAAGCCCGCTTCTGAATTTGGGATGGGCGATATTGATGAGGTCGAGGACTCTTTCGCGGATTGATTTACCGTGGAGATAGGCGATGCCGTATTCGGTAACAACGTAATGGACGTCGCCGCGTGTGGTAACGACGCCGGCGCCTTCGGCGAGATGGGGGACAATTCTGCTTATTTCACCATTGCGGGCAGTGGAGGGCATAGCAATAATGGCTTTACCTCCTCTGCTTCTGGCTGCGCCGCGAATAAAGTCAACCTGTCCGCCGATGCCGCTGTAGAAGCGATAGCCGAAGGAGTCGGAACAGACCTGGCCTGTGAGGTCAACTTCAAGGCCTACGTTGATAGCTACCATTTTTTCATTCTGACTGATGATGTGGGGGTCATTGACATATTCGGAGGGGTAAAACTCGAAGAACGGGTTGTTGTTGATGTATTCATAAAGGCGTTTGGTGCCCATGCAGAAACTTGCGACTATTTTGCCGTGGTTGACTGTTTTTTTGGCGCAGGTAACAGCGCCGTATTCGATGAGGTCGATAACCCAGTCGCTGAACATTTCGCTATGAATGCCGAGGTCTTTTTTGTCTTTGAGGTATTCCGCAAGCGTCTGGGGGATTCGTCCGATGCCACATTCGATAGTAGAGCCGTCTTCGACAAGCCGGGCGATGTTTTCACCGATGCGCCGCATAACGTCGTCGGTTTCCGGGACGACGATTTCGAAGACATCTTCGTCGAAGGGGACAAGGCAATCAATGTTGTTGACGTGGATAAAGGAATCGCCGAAAGTTCTTGGCATACGGGAGTTGACCTGCGCGAGGACGTATTTGGCGTTTGAGGCGGCGGATTTGACGATATCGACGGAGACACCGAGGGAGCAGAGGCCGTTGACGTCGGGCGGCGTAACAGAGATAAGGGCGACATCGAGAGGAATCCTGCCGCTTTCGAATTCGTTGGGAATTTCGGAGAGGAAAATCGGGGTGTAATCGCCGATGCCTTTACTGAACGCTTCGCGGACATTGTCAGCAATGAAGAACGAGTTCATTTTGAATTTTTCGCGGAATTTTTCGCAGGCATATGGAGCGTTGCCCATAGTAAGCATGTGGACGATATGAGCATCGTAGATATGTGCAGAATGCTCAACGAGCGCGGCGACTAAATGCTGCGGCTGTGCGCAGGCGGTGCCTATGAAGATGTTGTCGCCCGACTTGACGAGCTTCATCGCGGTTTCGGCGGTTGTTACTTTTGATTTGTATTTTTCTTTCCAGTTGAAATCAGCCATAATAATTTTCCTGTTTTTAAGCTTTTTCCACCCTTATTCTGGCATCGACGGCAATGGGTGTTGTACCCGCCGGTCCGACCATAAAGGGATTGATGTCCATTTCCTGAATTTCCGGGAATTCGGTAACAAGCTGAGAGAGGCGCTGCAGGGCTTCAGCGACGGCGTCGATATCAACGCCCTTCTGTCCCCTTGCGCCGGTAAGCATTTTATAAGTTCTTGTGCTGACGAGCATTTGTTTGGCCTCCTCAGCGGTAAGCGGCGCGAGATAAAATGCTACGTCGTGCATAACCTCGACCATCGTACCGCCCATGCCGAACATCATAAGGGGGCCGAAATGCGGGTCACGGTTCATACCGAGGATAAGCTCTTTGCCGCCGCCGCACATTTGCTGAACAAGGACGCCGAGAATTTTGGCATTGGGGAGTTTTTGGGGGATTCTGAACATCATCAGGTCGAAGGCATCCATAACCTCCTGGGCGTTTTCGAGGTGGACTTTGACGCCGCCAACGTCTGATTTATGAATGATGTCGGGGGACCATATTTTGAGGACGACGGGGTAGCCGAACTGGTCGGCGATGTTCGCTGCCTGGACGGCGGTATTAGCCACAGCGTCCTTAGGCGTTACGAAGCCGTATGCCTCGAGAACTTCTTTCGATTCAGCTTCGCCAATCTGACGGGTTCCCTGCCTGAGGTTTCTCTGGAGAATGGTTTCGACTTTGTGGCGATTGACGGAGAAGAGTTTGACAATACGTTTCGGTCTTGCCTTCCAGCGGACATAATTAACCATAACCTTGATGGTGAGAACGGCGGCCTCGGGGGAGTCATACTGCGGAATCTTGTTGTCCCTGAGAATGGCGTTTCCTTTGGCGACTTTTTCAGCGCCAAGGAAACAGGCGAAGACGGGTTTGCCTGGTTTTCTCTTCAGGACATTGACAATGGCGTTGGCAGTTCCTGTGGCGTCGGTCATTGCCTGGGGCGTAAGCAGTATCACCACCGCATCAACGTTTGGGTCATCGAGGACGACATCAATGGCAAACTCATAACGGTCGGGCAGAGCATCGCCGAGGACATCAACGGGATTGTGGAAATTGGCTGCGGCGGGGAGCTTTGTAGCGAGGCGTTTTTTGGTTTCGTCGGTTAATTTCGCGAAGGTGAGCTGTTGTTTTTCAATGGCATCCGCGGCCATAATACCTGCGCCGCCGGCATTGGTGATAACTGCAACTGAGGCACCTTTTGGCAGGGGCTGATAAGCAAAGCCCTGGGCAAAATCGAACTGTGATTTGATTGAGAAGCAGCGAATGACGCCCGCCCTTTCGAATACGGCTTCGTAAGCGGTTTCGCTGCCCGCGAGTGAGCCGGTATGCGAGGAGGCAGCTTTAGCGCCCGCGGCGGTAACGCCCGCTTTCATAAGGAGGATGGGTTTTTTCTGGGAGATTTGTTCGGCAATACGAACAAAGGTATTTCCGTCGGTGATGTTTTCGAGATAGCCGGCGATAACCTTGGTATCGGGGTCATTCGCGAAGGCCTCGATGATATCGATTTCATCGACGTCAGCTTTGTTTCCGATACTGACGAGCTTGCTGAAGCCGGTGCCGTTGGCGTTTGCCATATCGAGAATGGCAGCGAGCAACGCGCCGGACTGCGACATATAGCCGGTGGAGCCGACGGCGGGAATAGTGCCGCCAAAACTTGCGTTGAGCTTGTTGGCAGGAACGATGAGACCGAGGCAGTTGGGGCCGATGATTCGTGTTCCGGCTTGTCTTGCAATCTGGAGGATTTGTTGTTCGAGCTTTCGGCCTTCCTCGCCGACCTCTTTGAAGCCGGCGGTTATTACAATCACGGCTTTTATGCCGAGGGTGGCGCACTCCTGCATAACAGCGGCGACACCCTTTGCCGGAACGACGACGATTGCCAAGTCCGGCACCTGTCCAATTGAAGTAAGGGAAGGGTAACACTTAAGCCCCTCGACCTCGTCGGCCTGAGAATTGACGGGATAGATTGATCCGGGGAAACCAGCTTCAATCATAGAGTGGAGGATTTCGTAGCCGACTTTGCCTTTTTGACGTGAGGCACCAACAATAGCAACTGATTTCGGATTAAAAAATTTATCAAGCATAATAATAGCCCACAACAACCTTTCAAGAACCCACCCAGATATTGGCGAGCGGCGAAATGCTCACAACAATAAACGTGCTGGAAGGGCGTAAATCTTATTAGATATCTTCGGCAAATGCAAGAATTTTCTGTTATGATTTACTTTCTTGTTCGGCACAGGTTTTGAAAGAACATATCAGGGCAGCAGGTATGAAAAAATTGAAAAAATTTGTCGTTCAGCAGCACCAGAGAGAATCAGAGCCGACGCACTGGGATTTGATGCTGGAGCGAGATGGGATACTGGAAACATATCGTGTGGCTGAGCCGCCTGAAGAATGGGGGAAAAGGGCGATTGAGGCGGTGAAGATATTCGACCACCAGCTTAAATTTTTGAGCTATGAGGGCAGCGTGAATGATGGCAAAGGCCGGGTGGAAATAGCCGATTGCGGGACATACCGTCTAATCAAAAAAGACAAAACTCAACAGCAGATTTCGTTTGCGGGTAAACTGCTCAGAGTAGAATATCGACTTTGCCTGATTAAAAATGACAGGTGGGAGCTAAGGGGTTTTTAACCTGGATTTTGGGCGATTTTGAGGACGGCGTCGACATATTTGGCCGCGGCAGATTTGTCTTTGGCTTCGGCGATGACGCGGACGATGGGTTCGGTGTTGCTGGAGCGAATGTGAATCCATGCGTCGGGGAAATCGAAACGGAAGCCGTCTGAGGAGTCAACTTTGGCGTCGGGGAAAAGTTTTTTAACGGCGTCGAGGATGAGTTTGACTTTTGCTTTGTCAGCGGGAAATTTGTATTTGGTCATTAAGTAATGCGGTATTTCGCCGACAAGATGACTAACGGTTTTGCCTGTCTGTGCGAGCAACTGCAGGGCGAATGCCATAGCAACGAGGGAATCGCGGATGGGGCCGATTCGGAGGTCGATGACGCCGCCGTTGCCTTCGCCGCCAATGATGCAGTTATTTTTGAGCATCGCGGAGGCAACATTTGCCTCGCCGACAGGCGTGCGGATGACGTACCCCCCTGCTGATTTGGCAATGTCGTCAATCATACGGGAGGTTGAGAGATTGGCGGCTGCGGTTCGATTTCGCTCACCACAGGCGGAGCCGGTTTGTTTGCTGAATATAAGTTTGGCAGCAAGAGCGAGGGTATATTCCTCGCCGATGTATGCGCCCGTCTCATCGACAATCGCGAGGCGGTCGGCGTCGGGGTCCTGGGCAAAGCCGATGTCGGCGTGAGCATTTTTGACGGCATCGCAAAGCGAAGTAAGATTTTCGGCGGTTGGTTCGGGCATATGGGCGAACAGGCCCGTCGGTTCGGTATTTACAGGGGTGATTTTACAGCCGAGAACCGTAAGCAGTTTTACGCCCGGTCGCCCCCCTGCTCCATTTACGCTGTCGAGGACAACTTTGAATTGTTTTTTGGCAATTGCCTTGGTGTCAACAATACGAAGGACCTTGGCAAGGTGAATATCATCGGCTTCGCTATTTGCGGAGACATTGCCCTGTTTTAGTGAATCGGCGGAGACAAAATCCCTGCTAAGGAAACGATTTTTAATTTGCTCCGCGACATTGGGAGGCGGCGCCATAGCGTTATCGAGGAGTAATTTGACGCCGTTATAGGGTAAGGGGTTATGAGAAGCGGTAATGATTACGCCGCCAGCACAGGCGAGATGTCTGACCATAATGCCGACGGTAGGTGTAGTGACAATACCGAGGTCAATGACGCTAACGCCGACGGACGTAAGGCCTGAAGTTACGGCATCAGCAAGAGATTGCCCGCTGGGCCGAGAATCACGGCCCAGACAGACAACGAGTTTTTCGATATTGAGATTGCGCGAGCGCAGAAATGAGCCGAAGGCGCGACCGTAATCGGCAGCGACTTGCGGGGTGAGGTTTTCGCCGACAATACCCCTGAGACCACTAACGGTAATTATCAGTTCGCCGGCCATTAACCGCACACCCGTCGAGTCGCTGCCGATTCGTTTTTCATTTTCACGTCTGCGAAGTTAGTCAAGCTTGCAAACATGGATTTCATTAACAAAGTCGAGCTTGCGAAGGTCATTGATTGTATCATCATCGGGGGCCTTATCGAGCGATACAGCGAGAACAGCTTTCTGCAGGTCGAGCTTTTGTCCGACGCCCATAGTTGCGATGTTGATTTTGTGCTTGCCGAGCACTGTGCCAAGATGGCCGATGACGCCGGGACGGTCTTCGTTGAAGATAATGAGGACCGCACCCTGTGGGGTTATCTCAGCGTTGAAACCGTCGATTTCGATGATTCGCAGGAGCTTTTCGCCGAAAACCGAGCCGGTGATGGTGCGAGTAACCTTATCGGTAACAACTTTTGCGGAGAAACTGGACGCGACATCCTTGGGCGTCGGGTTCTTGGTTTCGTCGATACTGATACCACGTTCCTTAGCGAGGACCGGGGTGTTGACCAGGTTCAGCGGCATTTCAAAATGTTTCTGGAGCAGGCCGATTGCGAAATTAAGCGTTACGGCCTGGAGAGGCATTTCGGCGATAGCGCCGCGATACTCGACCTGAACCTGTTTGATGTGTCCCGGAGCGATAGTGCTGAGCACGATGCCTACTCGACGGGCAAGCTCAGCATACTTGAGAACCAGCGGGGGAACGGCCCCGGCGGTGGATGGTGCGTTGATAGCGTTCCTGATGGAATCGCCCCGCAGTGCGTTTACCAGGATTTGAGCGGCTTCGACCGCGACCTCGATTTGTGCCTCTTCGGTGCTTGCGCCGAGGTGAGGGGTAACGAGGCAATTAGCGAATTCCTTGAACCGCGTATTTTCGGGCGGCTCTTTCGGGAACACGTCAAGGGCCGCGCCTGCGATGCGTTTTTCTTTAAGGGCCTCATAAATCGCATCTTCGTTAATGATACCGCCTCGCGAGCAGTTAACCAGGCGAACGGTCGGTTTCATCATTTTAATCTGGTCGGTGTTAATCATATTGAGGGTCTGCTCGTTCTTGGGGACATGGACGGTGATGTAATCGGCCTCTTTGTAGATTCTTTCGAGCTTGTCGGTGATTTCGATACCCAACTGGTCGGCTCCCGCCGGGACGGCAAGCGGGTCATAACCAAGAATCTTCATATCGAAGCCCCTGGCCATTTTGGCAACGGCCATACCGATTCTGCCCAGGCCTATTACTCCGAGAGTTTTGTTATTGAGCTGGTTACCCTCGTATTGTTTCCTGTCCCATGCGCCGGCCTTAAGCGAATTACAGGCAGGAACAACGTGTCGGCTCATCGCAAGCATCAGTGCCATAGTGTGCTCGGCTGCGCTGAGGGTATTACCGCCGGGCGTATTCATAACAAGGACGCCCTTGCGTGTCGCTTCTTTTACATCAACGTTATCGATACCGACGCCTGCTCTGGCAACGGCTTTGAATCTGCCGGGATTTGCAAGGACCTTGGCGGTAACCTTGGTTGCGCTGCGGATAATCAGGCCGTCGTAGCTACCGATTATACTTGCCAATTCGTCTTCGCTTATACCCGTCTTGACGGTAACTTCAACGTCGGACATTGCTTTAAGCAGGTTGATGCCTTCCTGTGCGAGTTTGTCTGTAATTAGAACCTTTATCATCGAATCATCCTTTATAAAAAAAGTTTCAGATAAAATTTGGTATTCGTTTCACCACCCAGAGGCGGTTCGTTCATCCGATACTTTGAAACCGGCTTTGGGACAATTATAAAGATATCTTGTAACACAGCGGGAAGCGGCGGCGGCCAGACGGACAACAGCAGCGTCCCGGCCCCGCCGCTCTGACTCGAACCCAACCTGAACAAGACGTGAATGTTCAGTGGTCGGCCAGAGCTTTTCGCCTGATGAGACCATGTAAAGCGCCGCGTAAGCATCAAGTGAGCCGGAGACGTAGCCGCCCTCGGGTATATCGCGGACTTTGCAGTCGGTAACGGTTATGACCAGTACCAGGTCGGCGCCAAGTTTTTCACCAATCTGCGAGGGCGAAAACGCGGAGAATTTCGGTTCGTTGACCCGCAAATCAGCCAACGCCTGATAATCGATAAACAGCGAAGGCGATATCCTGGCCCTGTCTTTGTCCTGAAGAATTTTGGTTGTCGTATCAGTGATGTAGAACCGCAGGTTGGGATAGTCCCTTAGATATGTGGGCTGGTCAACAAAAACGAGGATTTTCTGGTTTTTATTTTTGGAGAGGTCGTATTCAGCCGAAGCACCTGCTTCGGAAGAAGTCGGGGTACTGATGACCCCTACCAAACCCACGGCATCACAGCCGGCGTAAAACAGGACCAGCGGCAGGCCCGCGCAAAATAATATGGCGGGCCAAAACGAGCATATCATAATACCAGATTTTGCCTTTTTCGGTTTCACTTTACCCCAGCATCTTAATTGCCGCTGTTCTGTGCTATTGCCCTTACAAGGGTTACAGCCCAGCCGGCGGCCAAAATCAAAAACAACGCGGCAAGGATGTATCGCAGTTTCAGCGATGCAAGCTGCCGCTCAACTAACGGTGAATATACTCCAAAACCGGCAACAAGAAAAGCAAAAAATGCGATTACAGTCGCAAAACAACAGAAAAATCCCGCGGCGGGCTGGGCGTAAAAGGCGTCGCATATATGCCCGTGGGAAAAAGCGATGACGGCAGTAGTCATACCGCAGGTCGGGCAAGGCAGGTTATAACGCTGTTTAAAACCGCAGGGATAAGGATATAAAGAGAAATGGAACTGGCCCATAAGCCAGCCAAGCGCAAAGCCGGCGGCAATGACAATAAAGATGGCAGCCGCAATCAGCCGCTGATTGGCGGAAGCACGCGAAAATAACCTCGGCGAGATTGGTTGTTGGCCTGATTCCATAAGGGCGTTACAATACCGGCATTCTCAGATTGCGTCAAGAAAGGAAAAATATATGGGACTTGAACAAAAAGATTTGAGCAGGATGCTGGAAACGGCGGAGGTAGCGGCCCGATTGGCGGGTCAAAGGGCGATGGAAGAGTCAAGCTATATTAAGGTATCGGTTAAAGGGCCGGACCAGCTGGTAACGCAGGCGGACACGATTTGCCAGCAGATAATTATCGACCGGATAAAGGAAACGTATCCCGACGACGGTTTTATAGGCGAAGAAGGCCTGAAAGGCGAGATGTTCAAACAGCCACCGAGGGGAAGCAAAAAGGTGTGGTGGGTAATCGACCCGATTGACGGGACAACCAACTTCGCAAAAGGGATGCTGTTGTTTTCGGTATCGGTGGCGGCGATGTATGAGGGTGAGCCGGTGGTGGGAGTGATTTATGACCCGGCGACGGATTCGATGTTCACGGCAGTCAAAGGAGGCGAGGCACAGCTAAATAACAGGCGAATCAACGCGGGCGACGACGGCTTCGACAGATTCTCAAGCGTCGGGACCGACAGTTTCTTCGATAACGGCGTGCCGAAATGGGTAATCGCGCTTATGGAAAAGGCACGGTCGCGCACCCTGGGCAGCTCATGCCTGCAATTGGCGTATCTGGCAAAAGGTTCGCTTGTCGGAGTGGTATTTGTCAGGCCGAAGATTTGGGACGTGGCAGCGGGGGTATTGATAGCCGAATCCGCAGGTGCAATTGTCAGCGACTGGAAAGGCAATAAGCTTTTCCCGCTCGACCTCGACAAGTACCAAGCCGGGGAATTTATGACCGTCGGGGGGAATAAGAAGGTGTATGAAGAGATGTTAAACCTACTGAAGTAATCTATGATTTCGGATCACCTTGGGTCGGGAACGGATTGTATCGCAACGATTTTTACTTTTTTCGCCGGGACTTCGCTTCTGTCGAAAATGGCTATGACGCGTTTTTGCGGGCCGTTTTGACCGATGCGGACGAGAATATAAGCCGTAAAGACATCGCTGCGAACCGTTATAAGATTGCTGATACGGTCGAAAATAACGTCCCGCTCCTCAAAAGCATCGCCTGTATCGAGATTGCAGTCCGTGGGCGTCAATAAACCAGGAGGAATAACAGCTTTGCCCTGATAGTAACCTATGCTATTGACATCGTTATTGCCAATACCTACCCGCATAAGTTCACCTGTGCTTTTGAAAGCCCCGTACGTGTCCCTGTTGCTGACGATTGCCTGGGCAAGGTTATAATTCGGTTGGGTATGGTAAGAAACCCAGGGCAGTTGGGCAAGGACATACCATGGTGCGGTATTGATATTGATTCTGCCTTTAATGCGGGTTTGATTTGGGTCGCCAGGCGCAGGGTCTATCACTGTCAGGTATTTGAAAAGGTTCTGGACGCACGGGTCGGCGATATTAAGGCGAACCGATGCTTCCGTATCACCAGGCCCTATCATATTGGCATCTGTGCGGAAAAGCTGGCCGATTTCGCCGATATTGGTAAACGGTTTATTTGTCGGGTGCGCCTGAATCATATCGGTATCGAACGAAACATAACGACTACTGACACTGCCGCCAAGTTCAGGCGGCAGGATGCCCGACCATAGTTTTCTGATACATTTATTAAGAGTAATATCTCTTTGGATGCTATGCGGTGATGAATTATCGTTGCTATCGATAAGCCAGCCGGTAGCGGAGTCCGCTGCGGGAACATTAACCTCATCAACAGGTAGGAAAAAAGGAGAGCCGTTAACAGTAACTTCTCGTTTTAACACTATAGTGTCACCCGCAACAAAAGACACTCCCGGAATATTGTCGTCTACGACGGTATTGACGTTATTGATATCCAGAGGCGCGTTACCAGTCGGGTCTCGATACCTTATCACGAGGAAATAACTGTTTGGAGACCATGAAATTGAAATAGGAGAATTGCCGCCAACTACAAGCTGCCAATTAGCGTCGGGTAACGGGTCGCCTGTGTTTGGTTTGAAAAGCTCTATGGCATAAGAATGGTATGTGGCGGTGATGGCGCCATGCACGTCTACTGACTGATAAAAGTTCTCGGCGATTTGGGATATGTAAATGCAGGGCTGCTCGAAACCATAATAATTGTGGCCGGTACTCGGATCCTGGAAGTAAGTAACATTCGAATCCGTATCTATGTAATCGATTAGATTTACGGCAATCTGGTTTGCGTCATACACGTTCGGGTCGAGGACCTGTTGGATCCGGTTGCGAAGTGAAACTATGTCAGTGAAATTCACATTGACCATTTTATTGCCATCAGGAGCGATAATCCTGTCCATGTTGTAAGTCGTGGCGATATGGCGATATTCGTAATTGGGGTCAGTCAGGACGTAATCGGAATTGGAACTTCTAAACCACTCGTTTAAGTCCGAAGCCGAACTAATGGGTGTCTGGAAATCATATTTTCTGCCTATTTCCCAATTTTTCATTGCCTCGGAGCGGGTATCAATTCCTGTCTGATTTATAAGGAATCTGTATCTTAGTTCCAACTCATCAGAAATGTCAAAAGGGGTATAAGTTCCATTAGCAGACAGAGGCAGACCATATTGCCAGACAACGTTGTTGGCATAATCGGTGATATCGTTTGGGCCTGAGCCGCAGCGATAGTTATTAAGATAGTCCGCCCTTGCCTGAATATCAGCTTGGGTCAAAGTATAGAAAGGCCTGTTAGCAAGTGCTAAAAGGTTGATTTGTGTCTGGCTTGAGCCATTGGTGTAATTGGGGTCGGCGTTGGCATCGAACCAGTAGCCGGTGTTGAGATTGAGCATAGCGCCGTTGTCAATTATGCGAATGGCGGCATAGATGGGTTTGCCTTTGCTCGAATTTACGTCGCTAATCTGCACCCACATCGAATCGCTGACGCCGTCGCCATCGGCATCGGCAAGTGTGTTATAAGGTGTAACAACCGGCTGATACTCAGGGAGAGGCAGGGCCTGCACATTTTGAAATACGGAGGAACCATAGATGTTACTGACCTGCTGCCAGAAATAATTTGAGCCGGACTGGTATGGCTCAAGACAGGCGAGCCAGGGATTATTGGTATCAGGATAATTGTAATATGTGCCGTAATATATGCCGTTTGCGTCAACACGGGGGACGTTATTAGTAAGAACTTCCGATATTCGCGCGACAACGGTATCTACAGCCAATTTGAGGTCATGGTTATCCCCGACTGCTGAGGTGGCGACTGAATCGACGCGGGAAGAAAACAAAAAGAGAACGCCTATGATTGCAAGAAGTGTCGTAAGAACAACCGCGAGAATAATCGCCGACCCTCGGCGAAACCGCTCCGTCTTCTGTCCCGCCTTCGTTGTCACTTCGGCGGGTAAACTTCTGTCTTCTGTCTTCTGTCTCATATCAATCGCCGATATAAACGATATGGGTAAAAGTTTGGCCATTTCTACCGTGTGAATCGTAAAGCGTGAAAGTGAATTTGATTGCCGTCGGCCAGAGAACCGCAGGGGTCGAAGGCAACCATGTTGCTTCGTAATAAGAACCAGTTACATAGGATTCAATGGGACCATATAATATGTCTGCGGGTATGTCTGGAGGAGAGCCGACGCTACGTTGCATATAGAAACCAAACCAAGCAATCGCACCACTGCCGGCGTCTATGGTGCCGTCGGTCCATTCGATTTTGAATTGGCCCGCGTTTTCGCAAAGCAGCCGACTTAGTGTGTTTGAGTCGGCTGTATTTATATACGGCGGATATAAAAACATCGCGTTGGCATTATTGGTAATCTCTGTCGGGTGGACCTGGCACCAGGCAAAGTTGACATCGTTGTAGTCGCCGCCGGACATACCAGGCGTCAGCAGGTTGATATCCTGGACAAGCCGCCAGTAATTAACCGTATAAGTGAACGATGTTCTATCGTGGCCAAGATAAATGCGGGCGATGTTGCTTCGGACGGTTGAATTATACCACGACTGGAAATCGCCCGTGCTGAAGAAGTACAGCCGGTCTGACCTGAAATTGTTCGGGGCGGTGCCGGCGTATGTTGAGTATAGCATGAGATAGCCGTCTTTACGGAGACCCTGAAAGTCGTTATTCAACTGGTCGGTAATAGCGCGGAATTTCTGCATAACCTCGGCCTGGGCAGTGGCGACGCGATATGCGGCGATACTGGCCTTGAAGACCGTGCCGGCAAAGAGAACCACCATCGCCATTACGCCAATGGCGACGACGAGCTCTACCAGCGTAAAGCCGTATTGCGTGTTGCGTCGTGCGTCGTGCGTACTGTGTTGTTTTTTGTTCATAGGTCGCAGCAATTAAAAACTTATCACTTTCTGATAGACGCCAATGCAGGGGTATCGGCCGCTGTTAACAGGCGGCGGAACAACCCAGACATTATCTGCTGCATTTTGCGGCGGAGTTAAATCGGGACGCCAGGGTCTGTCGAGTTTTATGACATTATCATTTGGTGGAAGGTAACGTTCGAGGACACGGTATATCTGGCCGGTGGCGTCGTCAACAATTGTGCAACCGTCACTAATATAAGTTTTCGCGCTCGCATTTATACTCGTATCTATAGTCAACTCGTAACCGCCGACTGGGCCTGAAACACCAACGGCAATAGCATCAGGCCTGTTGGCGTCGTAGTAATCGGGATACGTGGGATTAACATCTGTAAGATATTGGCTTGCCATCCCGACTTTTCTGCTAACAAAGATAGTAACCTGAACGTCATTGCCAGTAAGGTTAGTCCTTCGAAACAGAGGATACCACCAATATTTTTTGGAATATACTTCGTTTGCAGGTATAGGCGTTGAAGGATACGCGAACTCTGCAGCGGGTATTCCAATAGCTATCCCCTGACTTGTGTTACTCAGTCCATTGAGATTCGAATCATTGAAATAGATTCTAAGTTTCGCAAAGGCCTCGTCGGCGACTATCGGGGCAATGGTGCGCTCGGTGGCAACGGCCGTAAAATGAATACTCACGGGAAACGCCCCCGCGACAAACAGCATCCCAACCGCCAGCAGCCCGATGGCAATAAGAACCTCGGTGAGCGAAAAGCCGCTCTCGGATTGCCGATTGCCGATTGTCGATTGTCGATTGTTTATTTGGATATTCATTTTTCGTTAATAATCGTCCCTGTATAAGGATTTATATAAATCAGATTTAACTGACTGAGATAATTCGTCCAGCGATGATTTGCATCCGTCTGTTTTAATTTTTTTGTATCGTAAATGATAAAACTGTTTCGGCTGGGTTCCGGACCAAGACCTATATACGGAGAGGCATAACCAGCGTAATAATCATCCTGACAGAACATCGCCAGCCCGGCATCGACCTTCCATTTTTTATTGAAGATGTCGTCGTTACTCTCCGTAGGGACAATGTATGTCTTATCGCCAATGCTATCTCTATTCCTTACCCTGACCGTATGAATTACGAGTTTGCCGGAAGGTGAAAAGACAACAGAAAAAGTCGTGGTGTCATTAATTACATTCGAATTGGCGAAATTAACATCAGGATTGCTGCCTGATACCAAATCGGACCTATAAAACAAATCCATCACGCCGATGGAGTCGGGCAGCTTTATGGGCTGTATTCCTGGAACGGCATGAAATCCAAACCCTCCTGTACCCGGCATATTCGGGTCATGGACGATAAATATGATGTATTGCGAGGCGCCAATGATGTTATTTGGGTCGTAGCGTTTCTGGAAGCGGATTCCGGCATAATTCTGCTCTTTGGAGGCGATGGCTCGTGCGCTGGCCATAGCAGAACTGATTATCGATTTTGCGCCGCTTTCGGATTCGAAGGAATTAAGGAGCATATTTGCGGCAGGGATAGCTAAGCCGAGCATCAACGCGGCGATTCCAATGACAACCGTCATCTCAGCAAGTGTTGTACCAACCTGCCGTGAGCTACGTCGAACGAGTTGTCTGCGTTTATTTCTCATTTTACTTCACGTTAGATATATCATCAGCCGTATCAAACTGCTTGTCCGGCCCGGCGGACGTTATTACAGGAAAAGTTTTAAGGGCGGAATTTCTATAGGAGAGATACTTCTGCCAGCTACCGCCGGGGTTAGCGAGAATATAATCGGCATATTCAGGATAATAATCGTATCGCAGAGTTGTTCCCCAAGGGTCAACGATTCTTGTAAATGGCAGCGCAGGCGATGCGCCTATGGTGATGGTTATTGAATTGCCATTGGGGTCTTTATTAGTCAGCAGCGACTTATCGATTTTATCGAGCGTGTCCCGGCAATCGGGAACCTGTCTCAGGATAAAATACAATGCCTCAGAGCCGGAGAAAGTCGGGTTATATGTCCCGACGGCGCCGGAAAAGTAAATGTTTGTGGCGGATAAACCTAAAGCGCTTTGAAGGGTGGCCGGGAGATTCGGATAGGGAGATGTACTCGTAAGGTTGTAGCCGTTGCAATCGAGGGGAAAAACAAGGCCTGCGTAATCAGTGCTTTTATATTCATATCCGAAGTCGCGGAATTGTTCGAGGGCGCTGCCGAGCAGCGTGATAGTTCCTTTTGTCAATCGCTCCTTGCCCTGGTCGTCGATGCGTTTGGCGATAGTTACGACCATCGAGATGAGTATGGCGATAATGGCAATCACCACAATCATTTCGACGAGCGTAAAGCCGGTTTTATAAGCGCGCGTTTTCATAAGTAATCTCAATCGCCCAAAAATGCCGGCGTTTAATAGTTGTGTATGTCGTCGGCTGTGCCGTAATAGCCGTCAGGTCCAGCAGATATTAAAATATAGGTATCCGGATTGTATGGCCGCACAGGATTCGGAATCCTCGTGTCTCGTATCCCGTAGCCAATGCCGGAGCCGCCATAAGTAGTGCCGGGAGTATAAGGGGTTCTGTCGCCATAGAAAACAGGGTAATCGGTCCCAGAAGGATAAGCAAAAGGATGCGCCAGACCAGAAACACTATTTGCAGTAAGCTTCCCGAGGTCAACTAATGGTTTGTTGTCAAGATAATTATAAGTTCTACCCGCAAAATTCGGCGCCGGCACATAAGTCGGATCGATTGTTTTGTTGTCGGTATTTGCCTTGTAATAAAGAATCGGAGTGCCGGCGGTAACAGGTTTGCCTGATGCGTCGAGTCGATTTAGTTTCCTCACTTTGAAGACATCGCAAAGCACATTGGTATCGGGAGCAAGCGTGCCAGTGTTATTGAACAGGTCGCCGAGACGAAACACATTGGCCGTCGCCAGTTCAAGATAAGGGCCTTTTCTGTCCTGCAGAGTAGCTAACGTATAATTCGAGGTTGTGCCGGTGCTATCCATACCATCTGAACGCCAGGCGGAGTTGGGGTCAAAACCCATCAGGTCCCAGCCGAGAAGCGCCTCGGAAAGTTTCTGTGCGCCACAATATCCAGACGACGGCGATGCCGTCGATGTCCAGTCGGAAGGCGGATAATCGCCATAAACCTGCTTGAAGGCCTCCAGCGCGATTTCGATGGCATTAAACTGTGCCCCCTGTGCCACCTCTTTTGCCTTTGCGCGAATCGCAGCAAAAGAAGGCAGCAAGATGCCTAACAATATGGCAATGATTATTACGACCGTTATCAGCTCCACGATTGTAAACGCCCTGCGATTATTCATCATAACCATCCTTTCGACTTCAAACCAGTTTAGGGGTACCTGCCCGAGTTTTTAGTCGCCGAAATTATAAATATCGTCACTTGTGCCATAGTCGCCGTCAAAGCCCGCCGAAATCAGGATATACGAATCCGCCCTGTATGGCCTGTCGCCTGATGGAATCTTTTTATCGCGGATAATATTATAGAATGTTAGTGGACTGCCATACGCGGCATTATTAAGATTAATCCCAGCTACGGTGTACCCGGCTCCCCCCAGGTCGTGAGAGGAATTGGGCAACCAGGGCATTCCCATATCAATCAAGAGCTGATTGTCCCAGAAGTTGTATGTGTAAAAATTAACCAAACTCCGCATATCCGAAACCGATGTGCTGCCCGGAGGAAACTGTAATTTTGCCTGGTCTGCCCTGTAATAAAGGATAGGCATACCCATTCTTTTGCCCGTGGTTTTATTGGTAACGCGATTATAGGAATCGCACAAAACATAGGTGTTGGGGTCAAAACCTGTCGATGCAGGCCAATTGCCAAAGGAGGCTGTGATGGAGGTTATGGTGCTATTATCGTAGATATCCTTAAGCATGTATGCGTTTGCGTGTTCAAGCTCTAAATACATCTTGCGGGACCTTATGTTTTCATTGTAACAGGCCTTACCTGGATCACCTGCAGTAACGCCACAGGTATTATATGGCGGATAAGGCATACCATCCCACAACGCATCACCCGACGGGCTGTTGGGAAATCCCTGTTTTTCAAATTTAGAACTCGGATTGAATCCCTTAAGGTCCTGACCGACCATTGCCTCCGCCAGCCGCATTGCGCCGCAATAGTTCTCTCCCCGGTCGTCCACCGCGTTGGAATCGGGATAGCCATCGAACTCGGCGTTAAACATATCAAGCGCGACGGCTATGCTGTGGAGCTGCGCCCTCTGCTTGACGTCCGTCGCGTATCTCCTGACGTGATTCAGCGCGGGCGTCAGCAAACTGATGAGAACCACAATGATGCTCATAACCGTGAGCAGCTCGATAATGGTAAAGCCGAACCTCCTGCTTTGATTGCCGTTAATCGGTTTCATTTTACTCTCCTTAAATATTCGCTATAACTCCGATTTTTAAAAGCTCATTTTTTACCCGCCGACGTTCAGCGTGGTAATAATTTTAATCATAGGCAGGAACACCGACATAACGATGACCATCACGATTCCGCCGAGGACAACAATCATTATGGGTTCGAGAAGGTGCATTAACGAGGCCACGAGAACGTCAACCTGCTCGTCGTAGTTGTCCGCGATTTTGAGAAGCATCTTGTCGAGGTCTCCCGTTTCTTCGCCTACCGCCACCATGTTAGAAACAATCAGGTCAACCGTTTTGGACTGCTTCAAAGGCGTCGCGAAGGTGTCGCCCTGCCTGATTGAGTTCTGAACGTTGAGAAGCATTTTGGCATATACTTCGTTGCCTGCGGTTTCGCTGGTAACGTTAATCGCGTCGAGAATTGGAACGCCCGCCCCGATAAGCGTGCCTAACGTCCTTGTCCAGCGGGTTATGGCCACTTTTCGCGTGAGCTGGCCCATTACGGGCATCCGGATTTTGATGGCGTCGAGAACGTATCGCCCCGTCTTAAACCGCCTGATAAGGCGGGTCAGGAACATAAACCCGAACGGTACGCCCATAAGGATTGCCCAGCCGAAATCCTTGGCAATCCACTGCGCTACATTCAGCACTATCTGCGTAATCATGGGCAAGCCCTGTCCCTCAAGCATTTCCTTCAGAACGCTTTCGAACTTGGGAATAACGAATATCATCAGCAATATGAGCATCGTCATCGCGGCGGTAAGAACCACTGCCGGATAAATCATAGCGCCTTTGACGCGAGATTTGAGCTTCTCTGATTTTTCCATAAAATCGGCAACGCGGGACAAAATCAGGTCAAGCACGCCGCCCGTCTCGCCTGCCGCGACCATACCCACCATTAAGCGGTCGAAGCATCTGGGAAACCGGCTCAACGCCTCAGACAATGTCGCGCCGCCTTCGATGTCGTCGGCAACGTAACCGATGATACGCTTGAATGTGCCTGCTTTCTGCTGCTCCTCAAGAATTCGCAGCGACCTCAAAATCGGCAGACCCGCGTCCTGGAGTGTGGACAACTGCCTGGAGAACTGGGCAATGAATTTGATTTTGACCTTGCCGCCCGCCCCGCGTCTTCTCTTCGGCTTTGCAGCGGCAGCGCCGGCAGCAGCAGCGGCGGCCGCCTTCTTGCCCCCTCCAACAGATATTACCTTTGTGGGGAAATACCCCATATTTCTTATCTTGCTGACCGCTTCCTTCTGGCTTAACGCCTCAACCTCGTTTTTAATCGCCACTCCCTGCGAGTCCAGAGCTTCGTATTTAAACAGCGGCATAAACACCTCCTATGGTTTTTTTATTCATAAGTTATTCGCTTTCCGCGATTGTTTCCTTCACTACCTCGTCGATTGTGGACAGACCGTTATATATCGACAACAAACCCGCCTCTCGAAGCAATTTCATGCCGGCTTTCTGTGCCGCCGTCCTAAGAACATTTGTTGACGCGTGGTTCATAATCAGCTCGCGTATTTCGTCGTTAAAAGTCATAATTTCAAAAAGGCCCGTTCTGCCCCTGTAGCCGGTATTGTTGCACCTGCTGCATCCGGCGCCGTAATAGAATTTTTTGCCCTTGATGTCCTCAGGAGAAAGCCCAAGCTCCATAAGCTGGCTTTCCGTCGGCGAAAACGGCGTTTTGCAATGCTCACAAATTTTCCTCACTAATCGCTGGGCGACGATGCCTTCTATCGTCGCCGTCAGAAGGAACGGCTCAATGCCAAGGTCCAGAAGTCGCGCAATCGAACTCGGCGCATCGTTTGTGTGCAAAGTCGTAAACACGATGTGGCCTGTCAGCGAGGCCTGGGCGGCGATTTCCGCCGTTTCAAGGTCACGAATTTCACCGACCATTACAACATCGGGGTCCTGGCGCAGAATTGAACGCAGGCATTTCGCGAAAGTAACCCCGACTTCCGGCCTCATCTGTACCTGGATGATGCCGTCAATATCGTATTCAATCGGGTCTTCGGTGGTGATTATCTTGGTCTCGATGTCGTTAAGCTCGTTTAACGCTGCGTACAGGGTCGTTGTCTTGCCGCAACCCGTTGGCCCTGTAACAATGACGATTCCGTTGGGCTTGTGAATAAGCTGCCGAACAACATTCAGGTTATCTGTCCCGATTCCGAGCTTTTCAAGGTCTAATTGCATCTGGCTGCGGTCGAGGATACGAAGCACGACGCTTTCGCCGAACATCGTGGGTAAAACGCTGACACGCAGGTCAACCGGGTTTCCCTGAACGGTAAGCGAAATACGGCCGTCCTGGGGAAGACGCCTTTCCGCGATATCTAAGCTTGCCATAACCTTAATTCTTGAGCTAAGCGCAGCCGCAATATGCTTCGGCGGCGGAACCATCTCATAAAGCACGCCGTCAATTCGATACCGCATCTTGTATTCGTTTTCAAACGGCTCGAAGTGTACGTCCGAGGCCTTGTCTCTGATTGCCTGCATCAGCACTAAGTTCAAAAGTTTCTTTACCGGGTTCGATTCCGAAAGCTCCTTCAATTCATCAAGGTCGATACTCTGGTTTCGCCCCTCGAATTCGGCAAGGAACCCGTCTTCCTGAATTTCACTGATTAGCTCGTTTATTCCCTGTCCCTCATCCTTCTGCTGGTAGTATTTCGCAATAGCCGTGTCAAGCGCCTTTTCGTCAACGATTTTAGCAGTAACTTTCATGCCGAGCAGAGTGCTTAAATCGTCCGTAGCTCGGAAGCTGTCGGCCCTGTCAACCGCCACCACCAGCTCGTTTCCATCCTCCTTAAATTCAATGGGTAAAACCCGATATGTCTTTGCCATCTGCGGGGCAAGCTTGTCCAGGACGCTCTTAGAAACCTCGACTGCGTCCAAGTTTATAAATTCCATTCCTCGCTGGGCGGCAAGGGCGATATGCAACTGTTTTTCCTGTACAAGCCCAAGCTCAACGAAAATCTCTCCGATAGGAATGTTCTTGTGTTCCTGCTGCTGCCTTTGTTTTTGCACTTCGAGACAATGGTGGACTTTTTCGCGGGTCAGCAAACCCATCTTCATAAGCACTCGGCCTATGGGTCTGCCTCTTAATTGTTCTATTGGCGGCATCTTATCCATAAACTCATCCTTTACTTTTGCCTTGCCATCAATTACTATTATATGTTCGTAATTAACGCTGTGTCAAGTAATTAGCAATTGGACATACGGTTAATGAGACAACATTTTGGTCTCATAACCGTAATTTACTCTAAAAAAAAACGCATCCCGTAACCCCAAATTTGTAACTCCCTGCCACTCAACAATAGCATAATCGGCGAATATCCCCCCGCATTACACTCAGCGGCTGGTAATTTCCTCCCTGACATCACATAACTGCTTAAACCACAAGGTATTACGTTCGCAAAACCGGTCCGAAATCGTCCTCTTCTTCCGGAGGTCTCTCGTGCGGCTTAAGGGTCTTGAGCCGAGCCATTGCCTTATCATGCAAAGCGCCGGGCGATCTTGCTTTATCCAGCATTTCCGACATCGTAATTTTGCCGGATTCATACAATTGCCAAAGGTGGTCATCGAGCAGTTGCATACCAAGTTTTCTGCCGGTTTGTATGCTGGAATCAATACGATAGGTCTTGTTTTCGCGGATAAGGTTTGCGATAGCGGGCGTAACAACCATAAATTCATAAGCCGCAACACGACCTTTTCCTGTGGATAAAGGGCAAAGCGCCTGGCTAAGCACCGCGATGAGGTTACTGCTCAACTGGATGCGTATTTGTTCCTGCTGGTCAACAGGGAAAACGTCAATAATACGACTAATAGTTCCTGCCGCGCTTGTTGTGTGCAGAGTGCTGAAAACCAAGTGTCCAGTTTCCGCGGCACGTACAGCGGCCTCAATTGTCTCAAGGTCTCGCAATTCGCCGACCAGAATCACGTCAGGGTCCTGACGCAGCACGCGACGAAGGGCCTCTGAAAAGCTTGGAACGTCAATTCCAACTTCTCGCTGGTTAATAATCGACTTTTTATGGTTGTGGTAATATTCGATTGGCTCCTCGACGGTTACGATGTGGCGGTCAAGATTTTCATTAATGTAATTGATCATTGTTGCAAGCGTAGTCGTTTTACCGCTACCGGTCGGACCTGTAACGATGAAAAGGCCTCTTGGTCTCCGGCAAAGAGCTGCGCATATTTTGGGCAAACCAATTTCCTCAAAACTCAGGATTTTGTACGGAATCAAACGCAAAACCATTGAAACGTTGCCTTTTTGTTTGAAAACAGACACACGAAATCGGCACTGTTCGCCATAGGCGAAACCGAAATCGGTGCCGCCCTCTTCCTGAAATTCCTGCTGGTTTCGTTCAGGCGTAATACTTTTCATCAAAGCGAAGGTATCATCCGGTTCGAGGACTTTTGTTTCGAGCGAGCGAAGCCGGCCGTCTATTCTTAAAACAGGCGGTCTGCCGACCGTGATGTGAATGTCCGAGCCGCCCATAGTTACACAGGCCTGAAGCAATCTATCAATATTTACTGTTGCCATTTAATGATTCCTGATAAAAAACAATGTATCAATCGCCCCTCACGCCTTCCATTTGAGCAATTGCCGCGACTTCCGCCGGCGTGGTTACTCCTTTGAATATCTTGAGTTTGCCGTCTTCCATAAGCGTTCTCATACCGCTGGCGACACAGGCCTTCCGCAGCTCACTCGTCGGTGCCTTTGAAAATGCCAGTTCCCTTACTTCATTGTTAAGCTCGACCATTTCAAATATGCCCTTACGACCTTTGTAGCCGATGCCCTGACACTGGGTGCAGCCGGCGCCTTTGTAAATCGAGTTATTTTTGAGGTCCTCAGGGGTAATATCCAGCAGGCGAAGATAATGAGGGTCGGGGTCATTATCAACGGTTTTGCAGTTTTTGCATATTACCCGCAGCAATCGCTGAGCCATAATGGCCTGAATCGAGCTTGCGACAAGGAAGGGTTTGACGCCCATATCAACCAGACGGGTAATCGCGCTTGGGGCGTCGTTGGTGTGTAGCGTGCTGAATACCAGGTGACCTGTAAGCGCCGCCTGAATTGCGACGTCGGCGACGATGCCGTCACGAATTTCGCCGACGAGAATCACGTTCGGCGCCTGACGCAGCATCGCACGCAGTATCTTTTCAAACGTAAGGCCGATGTCCTCCCTGACCTGCACCTGGTTCATACCGGCGAAGCTGTATTCGATGGGGTCTTCGGCGGTAATGATTTTTTTGTCGGGTTTATTCAGCTCCTGCAAAGCGGCGTAAAGCGTGGTTGTTTTACCGCTGCCTGTCGGGCCTGTTACAAGAAATATACCGTTTGGTCTTCTTATGATTTTCTGGAAGCGGTCATAGTCATCGGATTCGAAGCCGAGCGCCTTAATGCCGATGTTTACTGCATCCGGTCGCAGAATACGAAGCACGACGCTTTCGCCGTGGTTACCGGGCAGAGCGGATACGCGGAAATCGACATCCTGATTGCCTATGGTGCGTTTGATACGTCCATCCTGGGGGACACGTCTTTCGGCGATGTTCATACCCGAAAGGATTTTCAGACGCGTCATCAACGGCGCCTGCATATTTTTGGGGATATTGTCTTTTTCAAAGCAAACGCCGTCCAGCCGGTACCTGATTCGCACCCTGTCGGACATCGGCTCGATGTGAATATCGCTTGCTCGGATATTAACGGCTGTATCGATTATGAGGTTTACAAGACGAACGATCGGGCCGTCATCAGCACCGGCAACCTGCCCGGCCTTGAGAACTTCCGCCTGAAACTCATGCCCCGCCTCGGCAAGCTCGGCTGCGGTGGCATCGATACTGTGCCTTAACCGGTCAGATTCCTCGGCCCTGCTCTGCTCAAGCGTATCGGTTAAAAATGACCTGATTTTCGCGGGATTGGCGACGTAGCAATCAAGCTCCTTGTTTGTACGGAACCGGACCGCATCCATCGCATCGAGATTCACGGGGTCTGAAATGGCTAACTTGAGCTTTCCGTTATCCATTCCGAGAGGCAGCACATTATGCCTTTTGATGAGGTCCTCGGGGACAAGTTTGATGACTTCTGGAGTTAAGGTAGTAGTATCAAGATTGACGTATTTCATGTCGAATTGCTTGGCGATGGCCTTTGCGAGGTTTTCCTCGTCTATAAGGCCTTTTTCAATAAGCACCTCGCCGAGCCGTTTTTTGCTCGCTTGGCCGACCTTAATAGCGTCAATGAGGGCCTGCTTTTCAACCAGGCCCGCCTTATACAAAACTTCCCCCAAATGTCTGCGTGCTGTTTTGGCCATATATACCCGCTAAATAGAGATTTGGTATCATGCGTATTATAGCAGTTTTTGCGTTGTTTGTCAACAACATCGGTCGAACGTAGCCATAAAGCCGGTTTAAAGGGGTTATAGCGGCAAAGCCAATGATTACTTCTTTTCGGCCAGCCATGTTTTCAATTTCGCCAAAGGCCAGGCATTAAGCACATCCGTTTTTGCCGCCCAGCCCCTCGCAGCCGTCGCGACGCCAAAGAGCATATAATCAAGCTGGTGCAGTTTATGAGAGTCGGTATTGATGACTAATTTCACCCCCGCCTCAATCGCCATTTTGCAGTGAACGTCTTTGAGGTCGAGACGATAAGGATTCGAGCTTACTTCCATTGCCGTCCGTGTCTCAACGGCGTGCCTGATTACCGCTGGTATATCGATATCCATCGGCTCGCGTTCGCCAATCAGCCGGCCCGTCGGGTGGCCAATGCAGTTAAGATAAGGGTTATCCATCGCTTTGAGCACCCGATTTGTAATCGTTTCCCTGTCGCCGGACATTCGAGAATGAATCGAGCCAATTACAAAATCAAGCTGGGCCAGCAATTTGTCATCATAATCAAGCGAGCCATCCGCGAGAATATCGACCTCCGTGCCAACCAAAACGGTAACGCCTTTGAGCCGGTCATTAAGTTTGCGAATCCGCTCGATTTGCTTGGCCAGACGAGCAGGTGATAACCCGTTGGCAATCGCAACAAAAGGCGAATGGTCCGTAATGCAGATGTATTGATAGCCCTTTTGTTTAGCAGCATTTACTAATTCTTCGATTTCACAGGAGCCGTCCGAGGCGGTCGTGTGAATATGCAGGTCGCCTTTTATATCCTCAAGGCGCACCAAACGGGGGAGTTTATGCTTTTGGGCAGCTTCGATTTCGCCCCTGTCTTCTCTTAACATCGGCTCAACATAATCGAGTCCGAGTTTTTTATAAATTTCGATTTCCATCGCACCGGCTATCGTCTTTTTGTCGCGGAACAGGCCGTATTCGTTCAATTTCAATCCCGCCTTGACCGCTATTTCACGCAATCGCACATTGTGCTGTTTCGAGCCGGTGAAATACTGCCAAGCAGCGCCGAAACTCTTATCCGGCACAACACGGACATCGACGTGAACGGGACAATTATTTGTTTTTATGATTGCCGCTCCTTTGGTGCCTCCTGCTGCGATTACCTCCTGGACAAATTCCGCCCCGACAAAAGCGTCGATGATTTTTTGGCCATCTTTTGCGGCAACGAGAATATCAACATCGCCTATGGTTTCCGCACATCGGCGAACTGAGCCGGCATACTCTATTTTTTTGACACCGGGCAAACCATTAAGAAACTCCATAACGATAGTTGCCGCGTTAAACGCCTGGTCTAAGCGGATTCTCCCAATTGATTTTTCGAGGAACTCAATACCTTTGGCAATAATCGCCGCCTTTTTATCGCCGAAGCCGGTTAATTCGGCTAATTTGCCGGTCTCAATCGCCGCTTTCAAATCGGCTATACTTTTGACCTTAAGGTTTTCATAAACCGCCTTAACGCCCTTTGGCCCCATCCCCGGTATCTTTAACAACTGCAACAACTTCTGCGGAATCTTCGTTAATAGTTCCTGATGCGCGGTTATTTGCCCCGTCTTTATGAATTCCTCGATTTTGGCTAATGACGATTTCCCCACCCCCGGCGTCTCAGCCAATTTCCCCGTCGCTAACACTTCTTCGATATCAGTAGGCATATCGCCAATAACCCGCGCGACCTTGCGATAGCTGTTTATGCGGAACCTGTCCTCGCCGAGGATTTCCATTATATCCGCCATTTCGGAAAACAATTCACTTATCGCTGCGTTTTTCATACTTTCAACACCCCTGCTGCCTACAGCCAAGGCATAGGTTTCATTTCGCGATTTCCTGTTTGAGTTGATTTTCAAAAACCGTGTAACTGTCGCTGCCGAACAGGCAAAAGACGACTTTTTTCAAACCCGTTTCGCCTTTGAGGTAATCAATAGTCGTTCGCAGCATTATCTCGGCGCATCGGTCTATGGGAAATCCGAAAATACCTGCGCTTATGGCGGGAAATGCGATGCTTTTGAGATTGTGCTTATCCGCCAGTTTGAGCGAGTTGAGCGTCGCGTTTTTGAGTTTATTATCTTCGTCGCCTTCGCCCATCCTTGGACCAACAGCATGAATGACGTATTTGGCCTTAAGTTTGCCGCCGGTGGTGATTACCGCCCCGCCGACAAATGTGCCACCGATTTTGTTGCATTCCTGCTGAATCGTAGGCCCGCCTTTTCGTCTTATCGCGCCCGCTACTCCTCCGCCGAGAATCAATTGCGTATCAGCAGCGTTGACGATCGCGTCGGTATCCATCTCGGTAATGTCGCCGTCGAGCAACTCAAGAACGGTATTTGCGATATTCGCCTTCATAATATGCTTATAGATTACTTACGGAGGCGCGAATTGGAAGCAAAAAACAAGGGCTTGCAGGTCTCTTCTTCCTGCAGGCCCCGTAATGATTACATTTGATTATAATCATTACATCATAATTTACCATTAAATGTCAAGCGCATAATCGCCATTTTAACATTTTTTTGCTCTTTGGGAAAAAACTTGATTTTTGCCCTAAAAAAGCATTGTGAGGAGGAAAAGATAAGGTATGGGATGCCCCCTTCGGTTTGGTATTATCCTTGGGCTATGCAGTCGTCATTGCTGCGATATTGACTCAATAAATTCTTTCATCAGCGGGTCATCGCAGCACTCTATCAGCTCAATCCTGAGGTATTCGGCATACTCTTTGCCATCAATACCGAGCGGCTGCTGCCATTGCTCAAACCGCTTCTGGATCCTTTGAGCGTGCTCCTGTGCCCATTGTATTTTCTGCCCATCTATCATTTTTCTCACAGGCCTCCAAATGGACAAAATATAATTCTATCGCCTTTGGCAGTTTTGTCAAGTGTTTATTTAGACAATTTCGGTGAGCTGTTTCAATATGAAGGTGGATAACAGGCGACGGTGGGAATCGAACCCACGAATAACGGTTTTGCAAACCGTCCCCTTAGGCCGCTTGGGTACGTCGCCAAAATCGAATTTTAATCTACTAATATGCGCGCTATTTTGCAACTAAAATCTCGTGCCGTTCTGTCCTAAACCGCCTATCTGCAATCCACGAACTAACTACTCAGCCCACTTTAGGCGGCTGGTGAACGCTAAGGCCAAAGGCATCTTCCCACGCCTCCTTGAGGACCTCCGAAACGGTCGGGTGCGGGAAACTGACAGAGTGGAATTTTTCAGTTGAACCGATAATAAGTCGAGCGGCCGATACAAGCTCGGTTACACCTGCGCCAACCATAGTAACGCCTAATATCTTATTATTTGCTTTTTCACGAATGACCCTGATTTCGCCGACGGTTTCATTGTGCGCCAAGCTTCTGCCATTGGCCCTGAAAAAGCCCCTGCCGACGACAAACTCAACACCCTCTTTTGCGCATACCTGCTCGTTTTTGCCTACCGACGCTATTTCAGGGAAGGTGTAAACCGCCCTCGGTATAAGCAAATAGTCGCCTATTGCTGAATTGCCGCCCAAAAGGTTATCCGCAACGACATCCGCTTCCGCGAACGCGCCGTGTGCCAGATATGTCGTGCCGACCACGTCGCCTATGGCGTAAACGCCGGGGATGTTCGTTTGCATCCTGTCGTTGACCTTTATCACAGGACCATTGGTCTGTAATTTCAGGTTGTCGATGGTTTGTTTGTCGCAGACCGCTTTTCTGCCTACGGTTACAAGAACTTTTTCAGCTTCAATAGTTTGCCCTGACTGTAAAATCACCTTCGCCCTACCGTTTGCCTTGTCAACCGCCGTTACTTTTTGGCTGGTTAAAACTGTGATGCCGAGCTTTTTGAATTCTCGTTCCAATAACTGGCTGACCCATTTATCTTCGGTGTTGATGATTCGCTCGAGCGCCTCGACGATTGTAACTTTTGTGCCTATGGCCGCGTAAACACAGGCGAGTTCGCAGCCGATGATGCCACCGCCCACGATTACCATTGACGCGGGAATTGCCTGTAATGATAAGGCCTCCGTGCTGCTGATAATGGTCTGTCCATCAAATGGGAAAGCCAGTATTTCAACCGGTATTGAGCCGGTGGCGATTACAATGCCTTTTATCGCGTTGATTTCTATTTGCCCTGTCTGGGTTTTAACAACGACCGCCTTTGGCGAAGAAACAATAGCCGTCCCGGCAAATACTTTGATTTTGTTTGCCTGCAGAAGCCCCGAAAGCCCTTTCCTGGACCCCGAGATGATTGCGTCTTTGCGCTGCTGCATTTTTACCCAGTTGGGCGAGACCGTCGGTATATCGATGCCCATAGTACCGGCGTTTTTTGCTTGCAGCAGGACCTCCGCTGAAGCAAGCAGCACCTTCGAGGGGATACAGCCGCGGTTCAGGCAAGTTCCGCCCGTTTCGGCCTTTTCGATAATCGCTACCGATGCGCCTTTTTGCGCACACCGAATCGCCGCGTAATAGCCACCCGGCCCCGAGCCGATTACAACAACGTCAACTATTTCTGCCATTTACGTCGCTCCAGTTTTTAAGGCATTCCGCAGTCGCAACAGACACCTTAAAAAGCAAATGTATTTTATCTTTTATGCAGGAGTGAACAAGGGAAATCAGGCCATGGCGGAATCAACCGATGGTTTTCCGCTTCGTTAAGCTTGTGCCTTTTTTGGTCTAACTAAAAAACCGGCGTGTCAACTACTTGGTATGCGGGAAAGGAATACGCCAAATTCCTTCCTTAAAGCCCCTGTTAGAAACAAAATAAATATATTTCTGATCGGGCGACGCTAATGGAAAATCATCCAGAGAGCCATTAGTCGTTAGTTGCCGAGGCCCCATGCCATCTTCACGAATTATCCAGATATCATAATTCGGCACTCCTTTACCGTCTTTGGCTTCGTCAGACGCATACAGGATGTAATTAGCATCGTAACTCCACGATGGATTTCTCTTGCCGCCCGGCCCCGGGGTATTTGTAAGCTGAACAGGATTTTGGCCGCTAACCGGAACCTTCCAAAGTTGGCCGTCAGACCCAATATATGCAATCTGTGTGCCATCGGGCGAAATCGACGGCATACTGCCCTCTCTTATTTGTGTCGGATATTGATTTTCTCCTCCCAAAGTCCAAATCTGGTTAAAGCTTGGTCCCTGCCTGTACTCCGGCTTGTATGTAAAAGCCATAACGCCATTTCGCGATATCGAGGGCTGTAAATTGTAACCTTCCGCTGTTTGGCGCACGACTGCGATTGCGCTTGTCTGCTCGCTGGATACGCGGAAAATATCTACCTTGTTTGGGCGTAACCGGTTGGACCCAAAGTATAGAGCGCCATCAACGCCAACCGTCGGATAGTTATCAAGCCACTGACCGCTTGTTATTTCTATAACTCCACCGCCTCCTGTTTGAACAGCACGAATATTGGACGTGGTTTTCTGTGCCCCGTTTTCGTCCTTAACTGTCTCTCCAATTGCGAAAAAGATTCTGTTGCCGTCGGTTGATAGCGCCATACCGAGAATGGTCTGATTGTCTCCCAGCTTAACAATACTGGAAGAGGCCATACCTTCACGCTCTATGTCCTCTACCCATGCTCTGGCCGTGTGCAACTGGACCGTATATCCTTTTTCCTCCGATATGACCGGCTCCAATCTGTTTACCTCCCGCACTACCTCAGGCTCAGGTTTTAATTCAACAAATATTGATGTCTGCTTGTCCTCTCTTTTAATCGAAACCGTGTTGGATTCAAACCCTTTCGCAGAACATGTCAGGTCATATGAAGAAGGCGCTTCCGAAGGATTAGTGCTAAACCTGAATTTATGTACGAGCGGTGCCTGCCCCAGCTTCTCAACCCCCTCCTGCGACGAAAGCTTGGCATCGGCACCGGTTGGTTTCGTATTGATTGTTATCTCCCTCTCCTCCACACATCCGCCAATCATCAGTAACAACATGGAGCATGCGACTATCCGGCAGTTTCTAACTATATTCATACCTGTCTCCCTTCTATATTAAGTGTGATGATAATCTTTGAATTTCAAACGAACGGAAACATAATTAACTCTTCGCCCGCTTACTTGTTCAAGTATATCTCTCCATCTACAGAAAATTCTATATATATTCTGAATTATAATACAGGCCATATTTGTCTTCAAGAGGGAAACCAAACAATTTTCCTGTTTATTTTATCACTAAAATTTGGCCGGGCAACACAGGCAAACAAATCACAACTTGAAAGAAAATTATCGATGACTTGCTTGATTGTCAAAAGCAAAAGAAAACAATAGAAGTTGATTTTATTTTGTGACGTGCTTTACAGAGGTCGAAAATTGTATATTGGCCGGTGATTATACCTTACCGAAGACGACACAGGCGTTGTGTCCGCCGAAGCCGAAGGAGTTACTTATCGCGACGTCGACTTTGCGTTCCCTGGCTTTCAAAGGCACAAAATCCATCTTTGTGTCGCAACGCTCGTCCACGTTATCGAGGTTAATCGTGGGCGGGACAATCGATTTCTTAATCGCATGGGCACACACTATCATCTCGACGGCTGCGCTTGCGCCAAGCAGATGCCCGTGCGCGCCCTTTGTCGAGCTTACCATAACTTTATACGCGTGCGGTCCAAGCACCGTCCTGATGGCTGCGCTTTCGGCGATATCGTTTAATTCGGTTCCCGTCCCGTGGGCATTGACGTAATCGACCTTATCGGGCGATACCTGCGCGTCTTTTAACGCAAGTTCCATCGCCTTGGCCGCCCCTGCCCCATCCGACAGAGGCGCGGTAATATGATTCCCGTCGTCGGTTGCCCCGTATCCCAATACTTCCGCGTATATCGTGGCCCCGCGTTTTTTCGCGTGCTCATATTCTTCGAGAACCGCTATTCCTGCGCCTTCTGAAAGCACAAATCCGTCCCTGTCCTTGTCGAAAGGCCTCGATGCCTGTGCGGGACTGTCGTTTCGCAAACTAAGCGACCTAGCAGCACAAAAACTCGCTAATCCTAACGGCGTTAGTGCCGCTTCGGTTCCGCCCGTTACCACCACGTCGCTACGGCCGGCTACGATATTACAAAACGCTTCGCCAATCGCATGGTTGCTGCTGGCGCATGCGCTTGATACGCAGAAATTCGGCCCTCGCAGGCCATACTGTATAGCGATATTGCCCGCCGCGGCGTTGGCCATAAGACGCGGAACCGTAAATGGCGAAATCCTCATCGGCGCCTTTTTCAAAAGTATAAGGTGCTGTTCCTCGATTTCTTTTATTCCGCCGATACCCGTTCCGACTATGGCGCCCATCCGGTACGGGTCTTCCTTGCTGAAATCCAGTCCGCTTTCCTTTACCGCCTGAATTGCCGCGGAAACCGCGAACTGGGAAAATCGGTCCATCCGCTTGCTTTCGCGGAAGTCGATATATTTGGTAACATCGAAATGTTTTATTTCGCCGCCGAAATGAACCGGATACGCGGTAGTATCGAACGACTCTATCGTTGCGATGCCGCTTTTACCCTGGCAAAGCGCCCCAAAAAACTCATCAGCCGTTTCTCCCAAGGCGGTAATACAGCCCAGACCTGTAATTACTACTCTTCGTCTGCTCATTTTCTATAGCTGCTATTTCTTCTTTGCCGCCTTGGCCGCGTTTACTATGTAGTCAACCGCCGCTCCGACCGTTTGAATCTTCTCAGCTTCCTCGTCCGGGATGCTCATCCCGAACTCATCCTCGAATTCCATTACCAGCTCCACTGTATCCAGCGAGTCGGCATTCAGGTCGTTTATGAAGGAAGTTTCGCGGCTGATTTCCGCTTTATCAACGCCCATCTGCTCGCTAATTATGTCTATTACCTTTTGCTCTACTGCCTGGACATCCATATCAGCACTCACTTGCTTGTCCTCCAAAAACAACGTTTTTTTCACATAGACAAACTGTTTACCAGCGGATTTACATCTCAACGCCGCGCCATCCGATGACGGTCGGGTGGTATATTAACTGCCTGAAGCCCTATCGACAACCATTTTTTTTGAATTTTTTTGGAAAAAATAACCGCTGGCTAATAATTCATAACAATTGGCCGGTGTCAACCACCAACAATCGCTTTCAGGCAAATTCACAATTTACCCTTGCGGTTTGGGCGAGAAAAGTCAAAATAGGCCAAATAGCGTTGATATGGATAATCTCAATACGAACAACCAGGCGGGCAATCACTTTGCCGATTCCATAGATGTCAGGAAACACGGCTGGCTGCGTCGTCTTTTCGCATTTATCGGACCAGCTTACTTAGTCAGCGTCGGGTATATGGACCCGGGCAACTGGGCAACGGATATCGAGGGAGGAGCCAGATTCGGCTACAAGCTTATCTGGGTTCTGCTGATGTCCAATCTTATGGCAGTCATTTTGCAGACCCTTGCCGCCCGGCTGGGGGTTGTTACGGGCTTTGACCTGGCACAGGGCTGCCGACGGGAATACTCGAAACATTTTAATTTCTTGCTTTGGATTTTGGCGGAAATCGCGATAGCCGCGACCGATTTGGCGGAGGCGCTGGGAACCATAATCGGGTTGAACCTGCTGTTCAAACTGCCCCTGTTGTGGGGCTGCTTAGTTACCGCGTGCGATACATTCCTGCTCCTGGTATTGCTGCGATTAGGCATCCGCAAAATGGAGGCGTTTATCGTATCGCTTGTGGCGGTCATAGGAGGATGCTTCATATTGGAGGTATTTCTCGCGAAGCCCGAGTGGTCGAGTATCGCCGCGGGATTTAAACCCAGTTTGAATTCGCAAAATTTATACATCGCCATCGGTATGATTGGTGCGACGGTTATGCCTCATAATCTTTACCTGCATTCCTGCCTGGTACAGTCAAGGCGGATATCAAAAACATTCATTGGGAGGGAGCAGGCGTGCAAATTCAACTTCCTCGATTCAACTATTGCGCTGAACCTCGCGTTTTTCGTCAATGCTGCTATCCTGATTATGGCGGCAGCCAATTTTTACAGCAGAGGCATCGAAGTTACCCAGATTCAACAGGCACACAATTTATTAGATATTATTTTAGGCAGCAAAATCGCCCCCATTGCCTTTGCGATTGCCCTGATTGCCTCGGGCCAAAGCTCCACACTCACAGGCACAATCTCAGGACAGATTGTTATGGAGGGCTTCCTGAATATAAAAATGCGCCCCTGGCTGAGAAGGATGCTGACTCGCGGTATCGCCCTTGTACCGGCAGTCATAGTAATCGCAATAGCAGGTAATGAAGGAACGTATCGACTGCTGATTTTCTCACAGGTTGTGCTCAGCTTGCAACTGCCCTTCGCGATTATCCCGCTGATTCATTTCACTTCCGACAAAAATAAAATGGGCACGTTCGCCAATAACATTTTCGTGAAAATTGTCGTATGGATTGTCGCGGCCATTATCGTGGCGTTGAATCTGAAATTAGTTTATGATTCACTAATGGGCTATGGTATCGCATCATCCTGGCTGTGGGTGCTTGGCCCGCTTGCGGCCCTGCTGGTTGGCGCACTCGGGTTTATTACGTTTATGCCCCTGTTCCGCAAAAGCACAGAGTGGACAACGACGGACGACCAGGCCGGCGAGAGGTTAGCGAAACAAATCAGGCCTATGACCATCAAACACGTCGGCGTCGCACTTGAGCATACCGAAGGAGACGCCAAAATTATCTCAGCCGCTATCACTATTGCCAAAAATCACAACACAAGTATCACGCTGGTTCACGTCGTCGATACCCCCGGCGTAATGGTTTACGGCAACGAAAGTGAAAGCGCTCACAGCGCAAATGACCAGGCCTATCTCGAACAATTGGCGGAAGAAATCAAAGAGAGAGAATTTCAGGTTAATACCGATTTGCGTTACGGCAGACCGATAGAGGAACTCGTCAAATCCGTCAAGGCAAACGGCTTTGACCTTTTAGTGCTCGGTTCCCATGGCCATCATCTTATGGGCGATATCATTTATGGCGAAACCGTGGACAGCGTCCGCCACGCAATCGATATCCCCGTCTTCGTCGTCCGAACGCATAAACAGGAACACCCGCAATCCGAATCGAACTAAAAACCCAAAATGTTCCCCTGCTATAGCCCACTTTCACCCTTCGCAACAGCAATGGCCTTGCCGCTGCTACGGAGGATGGATCGCAGGGCGGATAAAACCCCGACCCCTTTTCGCTTCGTTATACTACAAACTCGCTTTACTGTATTATCCCGATGAATGGTAAATTCGTAATCCTAACAAGGTATATTTGCCCCAATGACCTTTGGGCCATTTCCGAATTAATTTAGTTTTGTCCGCTGGATCATAGAAATCATAATCGTTTCCCTTTTTCCCCCATATAACTATAAAATGTTCAGCGACCTTTGTTGAATTCACCTTTGCTATAATAGGGTAACCTTGTCCGAGTTCAGAATCGATTCTATTCCAATCTGACGTATCGATTCTTTCAATCCACACAACTTTTCCACTACTAACTTCCGGTACATTTTCCCAAATTAGGTCTCCATCAGAATCGAACCCGCTTTGGACTATAAGATAATCGTTCAATCTATTCGGATCAGTGTCTACCCCATAATATTTAAGAACCATTGCCGTAGATGTAAGCGCACACCCGGTATTTCCAATAGTAATAGTGATAGGACAATGATCGAGTTGTTTACCTTTCCAGTTCTTATCTAACTGGCTGAAAAAGAAAGCTCCGTTGTAGATTCCGCTGGCGTTGGTCGTCTGGCCATTACCGATTTTCACACTCTTATTCGCGGGAGTACCCCAGCCCGTTACATTCTTAAACTCGATTTTGTAGAGGCCGACGGAGATATTATTTTCTATGTCGTTGCTATTATGCCATATCGTTGTTCCCGCACGCCGCCATTGTGCTCCGGCATAAATGGCTCCCTGTGGGCTGATTGTCACCTTAAGTGTGCCTGTCTGCATTGTGGGAAGTATAAAGCTGGCAGTAGCGGTAGCGCTGGCATTGTAACCGCTCTTGAACGCCTTGGCCTTGACCGTCGCTGAATCGTTCAACGTAATCGGACTGCTGTAAATCGTGGATCCGCTGGTCGGGTCACTGCCCTCGATAGTGTAACGAATGGTCGCTCCGGCTGTGCCACAGGCCAGTTTAACCTTCACCGATTTGGTAAACGTCCCACCATTAGGCTTTATCGTCGGCGTCGCCGCTGTGGGAAGAACAAAGATAAAGCTGGCAGCAGCAGTAGCGCTGGTGTTGTAACCGTTCTTGAACGCTTTGGCCTTGACCATTGCCGAACTGGTCAGCGTAATCGAACTGCTGTAAGCCGTCGAGCTACTCGTTGGGTCGCTGCCATCGGTGGTGTAACGGATGGTCGTTCCGGCAGTGCTACAGGCCAATGTCACTTTTACCGAGCTGGTAAACGTCCCGCCATTGGGATTTATCGTCGGCGTCGCTACCATGGGAAGCTCTCCTTTGAGATAAGGATAAGTTGCACCTTCAACAATATCCCAAACATTCTCGAAGTCCCAGCCGACGAAACTGCTTTGATGTTTCATTTGCCCATCCGTCAGCGGCTCTCCGTAGCCATTATCCGGCCCGCTTGTGACAAGAAAATAGCAGTTGCTAATAGTGACCCACTCGTTAAATCCCACCAGCCCGCCGAGTTGCCATGAACCATCCCCGCCGTAGACAACTCCTATGGAATAACAGTTGCTTATACTGCTGTTATTCCAGTCGCTTTCTCCCACCAACCCGCCGAGATACCATGAATTAAGTCCGCCGGTAACAGTGCCTGTCGAATAGCAATTACCGATACTGCCGTTATCCCAATTATCTCCCACCAGGCCACCGAGGGTTTTCGACTCATCTCCGCCGGTGACAGCGCCTGTCGAATAACAATTACTGATGTTGCCATCGCTCCATCCCAACAGTCCGCCAAGGGTTTCTGACCCATCTCCGCCAGTGACAGCGCCTGTCGAATAACAGTTGCTGGTATTACTATCATTACCTCCTACCAGCCCGCCGAGAGAGGATGAATTAACATCTCCGGTGACAGTACTTGTCGAATAGCAATTGCAGATGCTGCCACTGTAGCCGTAGTACTTCCCGCTGTCTCCCACCAGCCCACCGAGGGAATCTGAGTCATCTCCGCCGCTGACAGCGCCTGTCGAATAACAATTATTAATGTCGCCAAGGCCGCTGTTTTGTCCTACCAGCCCGCCGATCTCTCCCGACGCATCTCCGCCGGTGACAGCGCCTGTCGAATAACAATTGCCAATATCCCCGCTATCCTCGTGTTCTCCCACCAGCCCACCGAGGTTCTTTGAATCACTTCCGCCAGTAACAGCACCGGTGGCATGGCAATCGTTGATGCTGACGCCGTAGCCGTAGTTATATCCCACCAGCCCGCCGAGGTCAAGTGAATAATCTCCGCCGGTGACAGTGCCTGTCGAATAGCAATTGTCGATACTACCGTTCCAGTTTCCTCCCACCAGCCCGCCAAGATATTTTCCCCCGGTGACAGCGCCTGTCGAATAGCAGTTACTGATACTGCTATCACAGTAGTTTCCTCCGTTCGATCCCACCAGCCCGCCAAGATCTTCCGACTTATCTCCGCCGGTTACAGCAACTGTCGAATAGCAGTTGCTTATACTGCCGTACGTGTTATACCCCGCCAAACCGCCGACAGAATCAGAACCAGAACCACCGCTAACCGTACCTGTTGAATAGCAGTTGCTGATATTGCTATCGTTTTCTCCTACCAGACCGCCGATATTGTATGAATAATCTCCGCCGGTAATGCTGACATTTTCGAGACCGAGATTTTTTATCTCACCGCCGATGCTACCAAATAGACCTAAATACCTATTTGGAACTCCGTTAGTATTTATGGTTAGATTGATGATTTTATGCCCAGCCCCATCGAAGATACCGGTAAAGGCAGTGCCGTCGAAATTATCATTTGTGTTGTCCGTATCGCGTGCGATGACGGCTGTGGTAAATGTGCCGGAGGAGGAAAGGTCAATGTCCGCCGTAAGGATGAAGTTTGCGCCATAATCGCCTATATTGGTGGCCAAAGCCAACAGGTCGGTAGCGGAGCCGATTTGGTACGGGTCGTCGGCAGTGCCTGAGCCGCCGGAGTATTTGGCATAAGAAATAGAACTTGATAATATTATGAGGGCAATGGAAACAACAATAAAGAACCCTCTGATTTTGAACATATATTTCTCCCATCCAATCCACTACATGCTGGCAACAATGCGATATGGTGCATATCCTCAACTGTGGTACTTCTCCTGTCGCTTTCGTCAATTTACCAACATACCCCAAATTGTCAAGAAATTTCGGGAAATTTTGGGGGTTATAAGCCCTATGCAGGGACTAACAAGTGCGAAAAGACCCTTCGTCGCACTGCGTGCTATGGAGGGTAATCGCAAAACGACTACATCGCCATACCGCCATCGACCCGGCTTCGCCTAAGGGCTACGCCGTGGTGAACGCCTCACATAGCCATTCCACCATCTACGCCCAACACCTGGCCAGTGATATAGCCGGAGTCGTCGCTGGAGAGAAACGCCACCGCGCGGGCGACATCCTCGACGTTGCCAAACCTCTTTACAGGTATGAACGCCATTGCGCCCTCTTTTACGGCATCTGGTAAAACAGCCGTCATATCGGTCTGGATAAAGCCCGGCGCGATGCAGTTGGCGGTAACATTCTTTTTGCCGACCTCGCGTGCGATTGATTTGGTCATACCGATTAGCCCCGCCTTGCTGGCAGCGTAGTTGGTGGAACCCGCCTGGCCTATGACACCCGCGACGGAACTGATACTGACGATTCTGCCGAATTTGTTGCGAACCATCGACCTTGCGGCGATGCGCGTCGCCACGAAGGCCGCGCGGAGATTTACATTGATGACCTTGTCGAAATCCTCGTCATCCATCTGAATCATCAGCTTGTCGCGCGTTATGCCCGCGTTGTTGACCAAAATGCCTATGCCGCCAAACTGGTTGGCTAATTCTTCGAGCACCTCGGTGAGCTTTTCAGAATTGGTGATATCAATGCACTTGGTAACAACCTCATGTCCATGCTGTTTGCATACGGCCACAAGCTCTTCAAGCTGCACAGCGTTAAGGTCCAGGCCGGCGACAATGCGCCCCTGCTTCAAAAGTTCCAATACGATTGCCCTGCCGATACCTCTGGCAGCACCCGTTACTACCGCTAAACGTTTCTCAGACATCCTTGTTACCTCCGTAAAAATTGTTTTTTTGAAAGTATATCCAATTCGCAATTTGCTGCAATAAAAAAGCCAAAGGCGCAAAAACGCAGGCGGATTAAACCACCCTGGACACAATGAAGATAAATAACAGGCCCAAGGCAGTCAGGCCTATCATTTTCAGAGAGGATTGTTTGCTGTGTGCCTGCGGCAAAATATCGCTTGCGCCGATGTACATAAGGAATCCGCCGAAAAAGCCCAGATATAGAACGAGGAAATACGGAGGCACGCTAAAAAGTAACGTTGAAGCCGCTCCAAACACAGGCGTCAGGGCATCCAGTAACAAAAACCATTTGGCCCTTCTGGGAGTGTTTTTATTAATCAATAGCAATGTGACCGTATTCATACCGTCTGTGAAATCGTGCGATATGACCGCAATTGCGACCACAATGCCGACGGACGTGCTGGCCTGAAAACCCAGTCCTATGCCGACGCCATCCATAAAACTGTGGCCCGCAAGCGCAAGGGCCGACAGGATTCCCACCTGCGGATGTTTGTGGTCTGCGTATTCTTCCTCGTGGGCGTGATGGATTAAAATAACTTTTTCAAGGACGTGAAAAACCATATAGCCGAGCACAAAGGCAATCATTGCCCCGGTAGGGTCAAAGTTATACGTTTTGACCATCTCGATTATTTCAGGCATGATATCGAAACTGAAAACGCCGAGCAGGACGCCCGCGGTAAAACACATTATGGCGTTGAGCTTGTTCTTGAATTTAATCGAGAACAACCCGCCCATAAAGGTCGAAAAAAACGTCGCAATAGAAAATAGTACAGCTACCATAAAATTGTCGGCTTCCAAATTTCTACTTTTTATTTTCCTTCCAGAGCCAGATTGCCAGTGCGGCTGTAACGATACACGCCGGGACGCTCATCCACATCGGCACCTCAAAAAGATTAGTCGTAACCTTCACCTGCAAAATCAGACGGAGCAAATGCACTATTGAAACAATCAGCAGGAATATCACCGTGATGGTTGTTGCCGGTTTCATAATCGTTCTCCTTACAATTCCTTAATCGCCGCCGCGGAAGAAACGTTAATTATGTTCGCCCTGCGGTGGATGCGTTTCATCAGGCCGGTAAGGACCTTGCCGGGGCCTATTTCATAAAACGTATCTACGCCGTCTGCTATCAGCCGTTCAACACATTTCTGCCAGTATATCGGCTGGACAAGCTGTTTTGCAAGCGATTCGCGAATCTGGTTTGCGCTTGTGTAATAATCTGCCGTGATATTGGCGATAACTCTGGGTTGTGTTGGGTCTTTAATACCGGTCTGGGCAAGCGCATGGCTAAGCGCATCCGCAGCCGGGGACATCATCGTCGTATGAAACGCGCCGGCGACTTCCAGCCGGATTGCCTTCATCGCACCGTATTTTTCCGCCAATTTTTCCGCACGTTCACAGGCCGATATTGTGCCGCTAATCGCGATTTGACCGGGGCAATTGAAATTGACGCCTGCAAGCAGTTCCCCCTGGGCCGCCTCGGCACACAGAGCTTTGGTTTTTTCCTCATCAAGGCCGATGAGTGCGACCATACCGCCTTTACTCTTGTCGGCTGCTGCCTGCATCGCCTCGCCGCGCTTTTTGACTAATTTCAAACCATCCTCAAAACTAATCAGCCCCGCCGCGTAAAGAGCGGTATATTCACCCATACTCAGGCCGGCTGTTACGTCAGCGGTGATATTTTTTGTTTTCTCGCCTGCTCTAAATATCTCCAGAATAGCAGCCGAAACCATAAAAATCGCCGGCTGAGACATTGTCGTAGTATTAAGCGTTTCGGCAGGCCCTTCAAAACAAATCTTCGCTATATCGAATCCTAAAATCTGGTTGGCCCTGTCAAATATGGCTTTGGCGGAGGGAAACGCCTCGGCAACATCTTTGCCCATCCCGATAAATTGTGCGCCCTGACCCGGAAATAAAAATGCTGTCTTCATCATTTCGCCCTTAGTAATATTATCTCGTCGGTTGTTTGGGTTTCAAAACCGCGAGTTTTATCGCAGAAACAGCCGTGGGTGTCAAGAGACAGCCGGTATTTCAACTGCCAAAATTGAACCATGGGTTGGTCATCCGGTCAGATACGCGGTAAAAAACGCAATTTCGTCTTGACAAACCTTCCGCTGTAAAGTATCACTATTCCCTTTAATCGAGGATGCCTAAATCAGAAGCGATTTTTGGAGTACCAGTTAATGCTACCAATAAAAAAGATTAGTAAGAGCAGAACTCATTCACGCAGGGCACATCACGCCCTTAAGCCGGTGAATTACACCGTATGCCCGAAGTGCGGCCAGGCAAAGCTGCCCCACGCCGCATGCGAAAAATGCGGCTATCTCAATTCAAAAATCACCCTGAAAGTAGCGGAAAAAACAGAAAAAAAGAGGTAATTCCTGATGCGTATCGCTATAGACGCAATGGGTGGTGATAATGCACCGGATGCCATCATTTCAGGCGCAGTTGAGGCCCTTGCTCTGCTCGAAAAAGGCGACGAGGTGATTCTCGTCGGCCCGAGGGAAGTCATTGAGCCAAAGCTGCCAAAAAAGGCCGCCTATCCCGCCACGCTTACAATTGTTCATGCGCCTGACGTTATTGGTATGGACGACCCCCCTATCGATTCATTGCGGAAGAAACCCCGCAGCTCGATATCGATTCTTGCCAAATTAGGCAAGCTGGACCGGGCCGACGCCGTTATTTCCGCAGGCAACACGGGTGCCTGTGTCGCGGCTTTCCAGATGCGTATGCGAAATCTGCAGAGCGTCAACCGTCCCGGAATCGCGGTGGTTTTCCCAACCTTTGAAGGCCCCGTTACCATTTGCGATGTCGGGGCCAATATCGCCTGCAAGCCAATTAATCTTTATCAGTACGCGGTTATGTCTTCGATATACGCACGGGAGCTGTTCGGGATACAAAACCCAAGGGTGGGGCTTATTAGCATCGGCGAGGAAGACGCCAAGGGTAACGAGGTAGTCAAAAAGGCAAGAGGACTCATAAAACAGGACCCTAAAATCAACTTCATTGGGAACATCGAAGGCAGGGATATCTTCAAGGGCGTCTGCGACGTGGCAATATGCGAAGGATTCGTGGGAAACGTTATCCTGAAGCTGACCGAGGGGCTTATCGAAGGGCTTGTCAAGGCGATAAAGCAGGAGATTATGACGCATAAGTTCCGGCTGATAATCGGGCCGATGTTTAAAGGGTTAATGAAACGATTCTTCAAAAAGCACGATTATCACGAATATGGCGGCGCATTGCTGCTCGGCATAAACGGCACAGCGTTGATTTGCCACGGGGCAAGCGAAAGCAGGACGATAAAGAACGCCATAATGGCGGCGAAAAAATATCACGGCATAAACATAAACGGTAAAATTGCCGAATACCTTTCGGCAAGCAACATAGGCGGCGAAGAAGGACAAAACGCCGAACCGGAGGAAGAAGGATTAAGGGCCAGGGATGAGCAATAAGATTGAGTCGCACCACTCGGATTTCAACGCGGTAATCACGGGGCATGGTTCATACACGCCGCCCGGAATTCTTACGAATGAAGAACTCGCCAAAATGGTCGAGACATCGGATGAATGGATAAAGACACGGACGGGCATCGAGCGCAGGCACATCTGCAAAGATAATGAAAGCACCGCGCAATTAGCGACCGAGGCCGCCAAAAAAGCTCTTGCCAAAGCCGGGTTACAGCCGGAACAAATAGAGCTTATCATCGTCGCAACAATCACCCCTGAAATGGTATTCCCATCAACAGCGTGCTTTGTGCAGCAGAACCTCGGCGCCAAGAAAGCATGGGCATTCGACCTTGCGGCGGCGTGCAGCGGCTTCATTTACAGCATTTCAATTGCACAGCAGTTCATCGAAAGCGGCAGGATTCATAACGCCCTCATTATAGGCGCGGAAACGCTGACCAAAATTACCAACTACAAGGACCGCACAAGTTGCATTCTCTTCGGCGACGGCGCGGGTGCCATAGTCATCGAGGGTAAGCCGAAAGAAAAGGGGAAAACGCAAAGCGGTATTATTTACAGCACGATGTACACCGACGGCAACTCGTGGCAGGCGCTGAATTGCCAGGCGTATGGTTCTCGCAATCCTGTAAGCAGACCTCTGGACGACCCGAAAAAGATTTTTATGGAAATCAGGGGACGAGAAGTTTATCAGCAGGCAGTGCGAAGAATCGTCGAGACGGTAACGGAGTGCTTAGAAAAATGTAAAATCACCCTCGATGACGTTAAAATGATTGTCTCACACCAGATGAACGCCCGAATCATCGAATCGGCAGCCAAACGGCTGGAACTGCCGGATGATAAAATCTTCATCAATATCAACGAATACGGCAACACTTCCGCGGCTTCAGTGCCGCTTGCCTTTGACCAGGCCATACGCGAAGGGAAAATCCAGCGTGGAGATATTGTCATCCTGGTCGCTTTCGGCGCAGGTCTTACCTGGGGCGCCAATGTCATCCGCTTTTGACAACTGCCTCGCGGTTTTGCATCGCGTTATTCTTTGCTCGTATCCACAAGAGTGAAGGCGGTGACGTAATTGAACTTCTGGCCGCCAAGCGATGCGTCGACCATAAGGCCCTTGTCGGTAGCGATGAACACGGCCATACCTGACTGATAATCTGCCTTGGCTGCTGCGCCGGCGGTAGCTGCAACGCCTGTAACCTGCGCGGAGAAGGTGTATTCATCGGTTTTGAAACTGTCTAAATCGGATTTGTCCCTGAAAAAGACGATTTCGCGGAAATATTCACCGCCAAAAGAGAAACCGAGTGTTGCCTGTTTCATATCGCAGTAGCCGACTATTTGGCCTTTTTCGTAAACTTCGCCCTTGCCGTAGGCGCCGCCGAGCAAGAATGCCCCTTTGAAGACCTTCGGCATGACCGTATAGCCATAGGACTGCTTAAAGAACTTATCGATACTTGGGTCTTTTTCCTTGAATATTGCGAGGGCTTCATTGACTTGTGCGCTTAGGACGGCCTGTCCTTCGGGTTTTTGGGGAGCAACAGAACAACCCGCGAAAAATAACGACGCCGTCAGTATTATCGTTATAAATCTTATTGCGTTCATTTTAGCTCCTTTCGCATAAGTAACAATTTGCTTCATCTTTTACCTCTACGGCAGGCAATTTGCAAGTGTTTTTGAAAAACAAAAAGAGCAGGGTCAGAAAAGCATCGAGTCGGCGAAGGTCGATTGGAAGAAGGGGTCATTGGCAATTTCGACATATTCAATTCGGCGGGCAAGGTCCGCCGCAAGCGCCCGGAAGCTGGAGCTGACCAGAATCAATTGAGCCCCGGATGAGGCGGCGTTGCCTACGGAGTGGATACGTTCGACAGGGACATTCGGCAGCAGGCCTATGCGAAGGGCTGATTGCCGACGGATATAATTGCCGAATGCGCCGGCGAGATATATTGCTTTTATATCCGCATCGGCGACCTTGAGGCGATGCTGAAGAATGTGGATGCCCGCGCGGATTGCGGACTTGGCAAGCTGAACCTCGCGGATATCCTGCTGGGTGAGATAGACCGCAGGAGTATGGCCTTTGTAAGCGAGGACAAAAACGAGGCCTTCATCTTTGGGATGAGAATGTGCGCGTTTAATTTTGGTTATACGTTTCGCAATGGCCGAGGGGAGGGATGTTTTGAATTTGAATCGGCCTGTAAAATCAATGACGCCCGAATCGAGCATAACAGCGACGGCATCGATAAGGCCTGAGCCGCAAATGGAAACGGGCTTGCCCCCCCCTATTACGTCGATGGCAATATTGTGTTTGTCGAGAACAACGGCCTCGATTGCGCCGTCGGCAGCCCTTGAGCCACAGGTGATTCTTGCGCCTTCAAATGCAGGCCCCGCGGCACAACTTGCGGCAATTAGCTTGTCTTTTGTGCCGAGTAAAACTTCGCCGTTGGTTCCTATGTCGATTACAAGGGTCATCTGGTCTGCGGAATCGAGCGACGTCGCCAGGGCAACGGCAGTAGTATCGGCTCCGACAAAGCCGGCGATATTGGCGACAGTGTGAACATTACCCGCGGGATTAACTCGCAGACCAATATCGGCTGGAGTGGAATCACTGGCATCGAGCGAAAATGCCTTATACGGCGCCTCGCCAAGCTGAGTTACGAGCAATCGAAGGAAGATATGATGCATCGTAGTATTGCCGACAACGCAGGTTTCATATATGTCGTTACTTTTAGCATTGGCCTGCCGGCAACAATCGTCGATTAGTTCGTTGAGCCGGCCGACAATTAACTCGTTCAGCTCTTTTAATTTTGCGTCGGTCCCGGCGTAGCCAATTCTGGAGATTACGTCGTCGCCGAATTTGGTTTGCGGATTAAGGGTGGCACAGGTTGCTAAGAGCCGGCCCGTTTTCATATCTATCAGTTTGACAACAACGGTTGTGGTGCCAATATCGACCGCCAGACCAAGTATGGGATGACTGCCGACGGCAGAAAGGTATTTCTTATAAATATCGGCTTCGGCGGCGTCTTTGCGGGCGGCCCCCTCGGTGAGGATTTTGTGCTCAACGAAACGGGAATCGGGCGGGACAAGAACCGTAAGATTTTCGGTAACGTGATATTGGCAGGCAAGAACGGTTTGGCCCGCCGGTTGAAGGACGACGGCGCATTTGCCACAGGTGCCCTTCTCACCGCAGATAGTATTGAGAACGATACCCGCCAACCCCGCGGCCTCCAACAGCGTTGCGCCGGGGTGAATGGAAACCTGCCTGCCGTCGGGCTGAAAGGTAACGGTAAAATGCTTCATTTTTCTGACCGCTACTCATAAGCCCCCAGGTTTAACCTGGGGGTTAACCCCCAACATAAAGTTGGGGGCTCGCTTACCAGCTTATCTTGTGGCGAATTTTCCACTTCTGGTGGCGCTTTTTGCTTCCGATTTTGCGCCTGCGTCTTGGTTTTGCCATACTATACTTACTCCGTCAATCCAAACATACAATCAAAAATAACCCTGTTTATTATACCGGGCGTTTGATAATATAAGAAAAGCGATGAAATGTCAAAGTGCAAATTGGTTTATGCGAATAATCTTTGCCCCAGGCAAGCGGAGAAACTTATATGATTCAGTGCACACAGTGCGAATTATGCGAAATCGGGCCTGACGGCAGGCGTGTATTCAAATGCGACCCCTTCTCGAATATCAAGGAGCCGGAGTGCGTCGCAAAGTGGCAGCTGATTCGGCTTGATATGCTGTTAGTCAGCTATCAGAGTATGATGCGATGGCAAAAAGAGATGGAGCCGATGCAGCGGAAAATGATGAAATACGTCGAGAGGGAAATGACCGATATTGACGAAAGCGACAAGTGGAAAATAGACGAGGATGAGCCGCCGGAAGATAAGGGCGAAGAGCCGAAGCCGGACGACCCAAGAAAACTTTAGGATTGCGGATTTTGGACAAGAATGAGTCCCCTGTTGTAAAACCAAATGAGAAAATTCACTGGGATGACGTTGTGAGCCAATTTATTGTCGCGATGCAGAGAATGCCCCGTTGGTCGCAGCTGCCCCGCGAATCGCGGCATCTCTGACAGAGTAGATGATATTCATCACTTCATCCCTATTTTTGATGTCCTCGCTAAGTGTAAGAAGCTTGTTGATTTGCTCCCAAAGCCATTTTTCATCGACCTTGGCGGGCGGGGTAAGATATAAAGGCATACCCGGGACACAATAAGCGCCTTCCGGCAGCACTTCTTCGACCTTTTCGCCCTTGCCATCAACAAAACTCATATGCTCTTTTGCAAATCCCTCGACATCCTCCACGCCAAGCTCCTTACAAACGAGCGACGCAAGCGACTTAATATCAATGGGAGCAACAGAGGAGGGCAAAATACCAAAGGCGTGGCCACCGCGGCAGAAGGCAGCGAACCTCAAAAAGAGCTTTGCGGCTGTGGCCGGACAGGAAAACCTGCGTTTGGGAATTTGACCATCGATAACGCGAATACGAATTGGTTTGCCTGTTTTTACGCCGTCTATTAATGAACGCAGGAAATACGAACCGCCCGTGGAGCAGATATTGACTAATTGAAGGGTTCCAAAACGAATCCTCGGGAAATTCGATGCCGTTTGTCTTACCAAAAAATCGAGGCAGAATTTTGTAACGTCATAAACACTTGAAGGAGTATTGGCCTTTTCAGAAGAGATAAAAATACAGACCTGCATAGACGGACAATCGGCTGCGGCCTTGAGAATGTTGTGATTGCCACGGATATTGGTAACTATGAACGCTTCAGGAGAAATGTTTGAAAGTTTGACGGAGGTCCTTGCGGCAAAACTGAAACACACGGTCGGCTTATAAACTTCGAATATCGATCGCATCCACTTCTCGTCGGCGATATCCCCGATTTCGTAGTGGACTTTCGATGATTCGAGGGGCTTGTCTTCAAGTGACTCGACGACGTCGTACATCGCTTTTTCGCTTGCGTCAACAAAGACAAAACTCTCAACACCCTTATTTCTCATAAGCCCGAACAACTCACGTCCTATCCGGTTGCCTATGCCGATAATCAGGACTACGGCCCCTTTAATGAAACGAAAATCCTCATCGGACAGCTCGAACTTCTCCAGTTCATTGGAATCAAGATAAGATTTAATAAGGACTTGTTCTTCGTTTTTTGTCAGCATTACATTCCCCACGTCAAATAACCGTTACAGGCGTCAAAACCCATACACGGACAGGCATTAAAAACAGGAAACAGCACAGAATTGATAACCGGCAAGTTACTGAATTGACTAAATAATACGGCTGTTTTGACCGACATATACAATACCCGAATATATAATTTTTGCAGCAACTGTTGACCGCACAAATTACAATAGTATAATCGGCTAAATGGCCTTAAAAAGCAATAGGGCAGCGAATAAAATACAACATCAATTGAAATTCCAACACTGCCAATAAGGCACAAAGTCGAATTTAATCAACATAAGTAAGGATTGTATGTTGAATATTTTCATCATAACCTGCTTTTCTGTCCTGGAATATCACCCTGGGGGTCATCTCGTGGTCCAACCCGTCAAAATTAGGCAAGAGGTGTATTAATGATAATAAAAATGCGTCTAAAAAAACTGCTCCAGGAGCATAATTTGTATAAACGAGGCATTATGCAGATTATGGCCAAGGACCTGGGGCTGCACAGACAGACAATTTCGAAGATGTTCAACGACGAAATCGGAACCATATCCACCGGCACTTTAAGCAAGATTTGCTCCTGGCTGATAGAAAACGATGTGCCCGCAAAGTCGCTGCCTGCGGCGCTTTTCGGTCGAGGTCGGGGCAAATTATGGCAGGAATTCGCGGAGAAGGAAAAATGCAACTGCTTCATAGGTGAATATCACGAGCCGCGGGAACGGGAGGTGCTTTGGAAGTGGCTCAGCCGGAGTGATACGACCGCGCTTGGATTTTTCGCCCAGCAATTATCGACGCCGCAGGAGGATAATGTCTCGACGCCGGGGCTGTTTTTTGAATATATACCATTTCATTACCCCTTGCAAAGCTACGATGTCAGACAGGAACCTTTGGCGCAGGACATACAAAGAAGCGGCAAAATCTTTCAGAAGATGCTGTCGGACAAAAACACCTCCTCGATATTAATCGGCAGCCAGAGGGTCAACTATCTGCTTGAGCATTTCGTGGCTAACTTATTCAAATGCACGCCCTTCGCTTCTGCTGCACAACTTCAGGTGCCGTGGTTTACGGTGTATCGGGAAAGTGACCATATGGTGCCAAGCTGTTTCGGAGGCAAAATCAGGCCCGGGGGCGGAAAAGAATGTTCGATGCCGGGGCTGCATTACATCAACGAAAGGGGCAAATGGGTGGCTTTCCCCTGGCATTTGCATGAGCAGGACGGCGGAGTAGTGATTATTGTTCGCGACAATGAAAAAGACACGATGAGTATGGCAGTATTCGGCTTCGGAGGGCTGACAACCGAGGCAATAGCCAGGGCTACAGTCCTTCAGGAGGAAAAATTTATTGAGCCGCAATGGGAGACAGGCAGCAGGGAAATCGGGGTTTTTATCTGCTTAGTGAAATACCAGGTGGATCATCTGCCCGGGGAACCAGAGGAAACGGTTACCCCGACGAACACAGAAATAATACCGATGAAAGAAAAAGTGTTGAAGCAGTTCCTGCTCTGACGGTCGTTATTATGCCTAAGCAATACAGCCCCCCCTCCGATGAAGGGCTGTATTGCCGCAACAGTGTAGCGTTAAGGAAGGTATTATTGCTGGGATTTTTTCTTATTACAGGTGCATTTATCCGCTGGCTTGTTACAGCCGGAACAGACACCATCGATTATTTCTTTGCCGCATTTCTTGCAAGGCGAACATCCACACGTCTGACACATTGCAAAAATCCTAAATGCTTTTTTTTATGAGCATCACTTTATATGTAAAATTATACTATTTGACGAATCTGGAGAACATTGGGAGATTGCCTATTTGTCGGTTCTCAAAAACTTATCAGACAGATTAACAATTGACGGCCGGATATTGGCGGATTAGGATTTCGGGTATGAAGAATATAAAAAGCCCTCAGGTAAATACAAACTCGGCGGAGGCATTCGCCCAGGCAAGACGATATATCCCAGGTGGAGTAAACTCGCCGGTGCGGGCATTCGGAGGCGTAGGCTTAAAGCCATTGTTCATAGCCAAGGCCAAGGGAGCGAAAATTTACGACATAGACGGGAATGCCTATATTGACTACGTCGGGTCATGGGGGCCGATGATATTGGGACACGCTCATCCGGCGGTTGTGAGGGCGATAAATAAAGCGGCGAAAAAAGGGACAAGTTACGGTGCTCCGACAGTCGCAGAGACGGAATTGGCGGAAAAGATACATAACGCTTTCGCGTCGATTGAAAAGGTGCGATTAGTAAGCAGCGGGACTGAAGCGGTGATGACCGCAATTCGCCTCGCCCGCGCATACACGCGCAAGGATTTGATAATCAAAATGGCGGGCTGCTATCACGGGCATAGTGATTCATTATTGGTGTCGGCTGGGTCGGGAGCGGCTGAACACGCTGTGCCTTCGAGTGCGGGTATCCCCCCCGCCATAGCAAATCTAACAGTTGTCATACCATATAATGATGTTGAGGCGGTGAAAAATTGTTTCTTAGTTCACAGGGGACAAATAGCGGCGGTGCTGGTTGAGCCGGTGGCGGCGAATATGGGAGTTGTACCGCCTGCGGAAGATTATTTGCAGCTTGTGCGGGCTTTGTGCGACGCCGAAAAATCGGTTTTGATTTTCGATGAGGTGATAACGGGCTTTCGCGTGGCTTATGGCGGGGCACAGGAGCTTTACGGCATAAAGGCGGACATAACTTGTCTCGGCAAGATAATAGGCGGCGGACTGCCATTGGCGGCTGTTGGGGGACAGTCGCAGATTATGGATATGCTTGCGCCAATGGGACCCGTTTACCAGGCAGGGACACTAAGCGGCAACCCGGTTGCCACGGCTGCCGCAAACGCGACGCTGGACATATTGGCCAAAGGTGATTGCTACGGCAAACTCGAAGCAAAAGCAGGAACGTTGGCTGACGGATTGAAAGACGCAGCCGGCGTGGCGGGCATTCCTATCGTTGTCAACCGGGTCGGGTCGATTATGAGTTGTTTTTTCACCGACAGGCCTGTATGTAATTTTGAGGATGTTCAATCGACTAATATCCGACAGTTCAAAAAGTTTTTCGCGTCAATGTTAAGTAATGAAATTTATATCGCCCCGAGCGCATACGAGGCGATGTTTGTCTCCCTGGCTCATTCGAAAAAAGATATCGAAAAAACGATTGAGGCGGCAAAAGCAGCGTTTAAAGCAGTTGACTGATTAGCGGTTACGTATTGCTGATTTTATAACCCTTTTCGACATTCTCAGGCGAAACTACAAAAAAAGAGGGGTCTGCCCACACCCTAAGCGAGACCCCTCAATGCCCCTTTGCAGGGACATTTATGAAAATAATAATAAACGGTAAGGTAGAGGCCGTCAAGATGCTTTTGGGAAAAAAAGGATACTCGAAAATCTACTTATAGAGCTAAACAGCCGCGGTCGGTTCTGATATAGTATGCAATTATGAACCGGGAAACCGACAAAACAGGAAAAAGACTGGTTTTACTGGCCGGTACGATTGCTATAGTCGCGGGCTGTTTTACGGCGTATATACCGGCGATAGAAAGCGGCTTTATATGGGACGACGACGAATACGTTACCGCTAATCCCCTCCTTAGTGCCCCCGACGGGCTTTACCGAATATGGTTTTCAACGGATACCCCATCGCAATACTTCCCGCTTGTTTACACAACGTTTCGGGTTGAGTATCAGTTGTGGGGACTTAACCCGGCGGGCTATCACGCGGTAAACGTGGCGATTCACTGCATTAACGCATTACTATTGTGGGTGATTTTGAGACGGCTGTCAATACCCTGGGCGTGGTTCGCCTCGGCGGTTTTTGCGCTGCATCCGGTGAACGTCGAATCGGTGGCGTGGATAACCGAGCGAAAAAATGTTTTGATGCTGTTCTTTTCGCTCTTGTCGGTTTTGTGCTGGGTGGAATTTGTCTTCGGCAGCAAATCGGGCCGCAAGGCTATTTTGCTGTATGCCGGGTCTCTGTTGTTTTGTGCTTTGGCTCTTTTCAGCAAGGCGACGGCGTGCACACTGCCCGCTGCGCTTGTTTTGATATTGTGGCTAAAGCATTCGCCTGTTACCGCCAGACGCTGGTTGCAAATTTTGCCTTATATCGCTATGGCGATTGGTATAGGGCTTTTAGTAATGTGGTGGGAAAAACATCACCAGGGTATGGGAGTTGTTAATCTCGGTTTAAGCAGCACGGAAAAAACGCTTATTGCGGGCAAGGCATTATGGTTTTACCTGTGGAAGCTGATTTGGCCGGTGAATCTGACCTTTAGCTATCCACGCTGGAATATTGAAGCAACTGATGTTTGGCAGTATGCCTGGCCGATGAGTTTCGTAGCGGTTATGGCTGCCAGCTGGTTGCTGAGAAAACAAACAGGACGCGAGATACCTACCGCAATTATTTTTTTCCCGGCGATGCTGTTGCCCATGCTCGGGTTTTTCCCTCTTTACACGTTTGTTTATACGTTTGTCGCAGACCACTATCAGTATATGGCAAGTATCGGACCTATCGTGGTCGCTGCGGGAGCCGCAGCAATAGCTTATCGCAGGTCAGGAAAAAATGCCAAATTCATAATCGCCTCGACGGCGGGCGTTCTACTGCTGACGCTGGGGACATTGACCTGGCGGCAATGCGGCGCATATAAAAATTCGGATACGCTGTGGGCTGATACGCTGAATAAAAATCCAGATTCGTGGCTGGCACACGGAGAATTAGCCAGCTCGTTGTACAGACAGAGAAAATTCGATGAGGCGTTACCTCATCTTGACCGGCTGCTTGAACTTGCGCAGTATGTAAAAAAGATTCACCCGAGGGCTTATTCGGACGCTTATTACTGCAAAGGGTTGATATTCATGGCTAAGGGCAGGCCGGAGGACGCGGCCGAACAATACAGGAAGTCGCTTGAAGTCGATAATAATTCCGCATTGGTGCATTATCTGCTGGCTGATATATTAGTTAAGCAGGGCAAGATTGATGAGGCAACAATGCATTTGCAAAGAGGCTTTGAGATAGCAAAAACCAAGGGGGCAAACAATCTGGCCGAGGAAATCCGGCATCGGCTGGAAACAGTTGAAAAACAGAAGACAGGGGATTGAAGATGAAAGACAGCAAGACGTATCCAATAAAATACTTGAACTGATGAATAGAGGGGGTCATAATAGCAGTCGCATACGAAGGGTAAAATATAAAAACAGTTGAAATAAGAGCGCGTTATGGATTTTGAATTTGAAAATGAATCGGAATCCGGTAACAGGAGAAACCAAATGAGCCAGGAACAGTCAAGGATGGGTAATCTGGTCGATACGACAGATTGTCTCGAGGCAATAAGTGCAATAAAGTTCTGGAAGAATTTTTTGTTTATAATAATCCTGCTGGCGCTGATTCTTGTGCAGGGGTCGTTCTGGGTTATGAATCTTCACTTAATCAGGGGAGATAACGTTGTGCTTGGCCCCGCGGGCGGCGATGCGACAGGAGAGAAACAGCCAGCGACGGAGGCGGACAAGATTAAGGAGGCAGCCAAACAAATCACGGCGGATACGAACGCGGCTGCTGAGCCGAATATGCAGCAAACACTGCACATGGGAGCCGAGCCGAATAAGCCGGCGCCTGTGGAGGTAACAGTGCGATTCGAATTGCGTGCCAGGCATATCGCGGCGATCGTGCGGTTCCTGGACTTTATCCTTATACCCTGCTCGCTGCTTTATTGCCTGACGATACTTTTCGCGATGAAAGTGTCGCTGATTGGGCGATTGGGCGGAATAAACCATATCGCAAGAGCGTTCTTTTTGTCGCTGCTGTTCGTCGTGCTGCTGCTGCCGTGGCAATTGATGTTTGCGCCGGTATTCGCGGGCGCTATGTTCACACCATCCGAGATGATGGCTGCGTGCCAGGCACAAAAAACCGACATTGCATACGTATCTATGATTTTCCGATTCACCGTTTACTGCGTGCTGGTATTGCTGCTGCTGCTGGGGGCGCAGATGCGGAGTATGCGATGGGCAAGGGCAACGCTGCGACGGCTTGATGTGATGTGAGATAACCCCCGAATAAACCGCCTAAGGCGATTAAAATTCGGGGGCTAAACATTATTTGATTTATGACAAGCCCGTTATTCGTCAAGAGAAAGAAGCCTAAGAAGGAACGCAATGCCATTCTCGACTGGCTGGGGTATATCGGCCTGCGAGCACTGGTCGGCATACTGCAACTGTCCAGCGTTGAAGCAAATCTGAGATTCGCCCGGTTTCTTGGTCGATTGTTGTGGAAGCACTACGGCCGGGGAAGACAACGGGCATTGGACAATCTTCGCGCGAGCTATCCAGATAAGGACGAGCAATGGTATGAGGTGACGGGGCGAAAGAGTTGTGAGCAGCTTGTGATGCTGGCGGTAGATGTTATTTTTACGCCGCGTCTCGTCAAGAAAGACAACTGGAAGCAATATTCAAGATTCAAAAACGCGGAACGCGCAAAGTGGCTGAGTAAAGAGGGAAAAGGGCTGATTCTTGTCGGGGCACATTACGGCAACTTCGAAATCATCGGGTATATGATGGGGCTTTTCGGGTTCAATGTTTACAGCATCGCAAGGCCGTTGGATAACCCGTATATAAGCAAATACCTGTATGGGGTGCGGGAACAGGCGGGGCAAAAAATCATCGACAAAAAAGGTGCGGCGGAACTTTTTGGCAAGGTAGCGTCATCGGGGGCGACGCTGAGTTTTATAGCGGATCAGGACGCTGGCGCAAAGGGAATCTTCGTCGACTTTTTCGGCAGAAAGGCGAGCACCTATAAGAGCATCGGGTTACTTGCGCTGACGGAAAATCTGCCGATAGTCATCGGATATGCCAGGAGGATAGACAACCGCTTTTTCTTCGAGATTGGAGTTACGCGGATAATAATGCCCGAAGAATGGGCGAACAAGAAAGACCCCCTGTTTTGGATTACAGCAGAATACACCAAGGCGATTGAAACATTTGTCCGCGAAGACCCGACCCAGTACTGGTGGCTCCACCGCCGTTGGAAACACAGGCCAAAAAATGAACTGCCTGTTTCTGCTGTATGATTTTCCCCCCTGCCATTCCGCGTTTGAGATAAAAAAACGAGGCGATAATTTTGTAATGCGGCCAAAACATAAAAGAAATAGTCCCAAGGCCGATTGTTCGACTCTCGGGACTATTTCGCTTTTATCCGCTTTCGGCGGATTCAGTCAACCAAAGATTACTAATTGTCGGTTTTGCCGGCCTCGATGTCCTTTTCAGCTCTTGTCTGCGTTGGTTCCGGCCCCCGGAATTCCGTTACCTCGTACTGTTTCTTCTCATGTTCCGTCATAGACGCATCGTTGACAATTCTCGGAGTAATGAATACGACCATTTCGCTGTTGATTGTCTCTTCGCCCTCAAACCTGAACAAATAACAAACGATTGGTATATCGCCGAGGAGCGGTATCTTGTTGACGGCCTTGGAAACGTCTTTCTTTCTGAGTCCGCCGAGGACGACCGTCTGGCCGCTATCAACCAGCAGTGTTGTCTCGGCTGTGCGAGAATCAACAATCGGCTGGGGATAGCTAAGCACGCCGCTGGCAAACGTTACGTCGCCGGTCTTTACGCTGAATTCCGGCTTAACTTTCATCCGTATTTTATCTCCGCGTGCCAGGTGAGGGGTAACTTCCAGTTTTACGCCTACGTCCTTGAAGCTGGTCGAGCCCATGCTGCCGCCGCCGGAGGTTTGTGTCAGCTCCTGATACGGAAGCTGCGAGATAATGCTTATCGTAGCTGTCTCATTGTCCAGAACCAGGATTCTCGGATTAGCAAGCAGCTTGGCATTAACCAGGTTCTTCTGCGCTTTGATAGTAGCGTCGATATCGAGGTTGGGGGAGAGCCAGCCGAACTTCAACAGTCCGGTTACGCTCGATGTTTTGGCTGTATCGCCGCGGAACATACCTGTTTCAAACGGGTAGGTTTGGCTGGTCTTGGTCTCGCCCATTGTGCCGGGGGGGACGACTGCTTCACCATCTGTATAATACTGGGTGTTGCTTCCTGTGTTCCATTCAACGCCCAGGTCAAGGTCATTCTTGCTGGTTAAATCGTATATTCTCGATTCGACAAGTATCTGCGGAGTAACGCGGTCTATATCCTCAATGAACGTGCCGATTGCTTTTATATTGCTTTCGGTATCCTTGACGATAATATTGCTTGTGCCCGGGTTGGTCGTTATCGCGCCTCGCTGCGATACGAATTTCGAAAGCGATTTCTCGACTTCCTTGATATCTGCGTAGTTAACCCGATAAATCTTGGTCATCAGCTTTTCCGCTTCCTCTGAAATTTCCCCCGTCGGAGCAACTCTAATAATATTTTTGCTCATAACATAGCCATAACCCTGGGAGGCGAGTATGTTATGGAGCGCCTCTTCGAGGGGAACGTTGCTTAGCTTGGCGGTTACTGTTCCGGTAACCTTCGGACTTTTGATGACATCGACGTTGGCCTGCTCGGCCATAATCCTTATGACGTCGTCAATGGCGGTATCCCTGAAATCCACGCTGATTCGTTTCTGCATTCGCTGTTCGAGGGTGGTCAGGACCTCCGCCTTGCTGCTGGCATTGGCATCGCTTTCATTGTCAGCCGATACCGCGGCGAACACAACTGGTCCCGGCAACAGCAATAACACAGTTATCACTAACAAACACTTTGTTATCTGGTTGGTCAACATTCTTATACCCTGTCCCTTTCTAAACGTTACACAAATCTCTTTTGATTTACGTTATATTTAACGCTCAACTTTTTGCGTCCATTTTTTATCGCCCATTGCAAAATCGACGCTATCGGAATTTATTTTTACGATGGTAGCGCCGGCGACAGTGTCTCCGGCGGAGACGATTCGGTCGCCGATAATAGCAGAAGGTTTATCCTCACTATAAACGATGCCTTTAACGGCCGGGCCTCCAGCAGTTCCACTTCCCGTAGCTGAGATGGCACCGAAAACCATTGGGTTTCTGAGATTGGCAGGAATCGGCTGCGGTATTTCCCAGTTGATTTTGCTGTCGAAGGAAGTGGCAACAGCAGCGGTTGTTTTATTTGAGGGGTTAACCGAAGTTTTAGGTGAGTTTTTGACAGCGTTCACAACAACAAGAAGTAAAACTATCGCCAAAACCGGCGAAAGCAGAAGCGTCATTTTCTGCCTGCCCGATGCGGCGCCCTGTTTTGAGGTAAGCAGTTTGGCTTTGACCTTCTCAATGATTTTCAGCAAAGGTGAATCTTTGGGCTGTTTAATAATAAATTCGGATTTTGACTGCTTTGCCGGAGTTGAAACGGGCAATGAAGGCGGTGCAGATGGTCCAAAAGTCGTCTGTCTTGGTTTGGGCGGCTCATAAACAACCTGCCTTGTCGGTTGCGACGTTGCTTGTGTTGGAGGTTCCGGGATAGTGAATGGTTTGGGTGATACAACTGCAGGTTTCGGAGTTACGGCCTTCGCAGGAGTCGCAACAGGAGCAGGCACAGCCGATGCAGGTGCAGTTACTGCCGGGATAACCGTGGTGGAAGTCGCAACTGGCGCAGGTGTCGCAGCAGGAGCAAGCTGCGCATGCGGTGTTATCGGAGAAGCCGGCGCGGTTGAACGCGCATCCGGCCCCGCAGCATTCTTCCTGGGTATCTGAATACCCGTAAAGATTTTGGAGACCTCTTTTTGCAATCCCAGTTTGCTTTTAGCCATTGTTCAACTCCCCTGTGGGCATAGTGCCTTCGGCACCACTTATAACAACAGCCGGCTGGTCAATCACGTCGGCCTGTTTTTCATTATCCGTTGTCTGCTGGGCATTTTCCGTCAATACATCCGTTTGCTGGGCAGCCACATCACCGGATGGTTGGCCTGTTGTTTCGGGCTGCGAGGCGGGAGTTCCCGCTTCAACCTGAACTGCCTGCCCTGCATCGGATGCCTGGACTTTTGCCGCACGAATGTATTCCTTACCAAACAGGATTTCATCGACAAGCGCCAGATATTCCTGAGCGCCTTTGCTGTCCGGAGCATATGTAATGACACTTTGGCCCGCGCTTGGAGCCTCGGCCAGTCGGATATTCCTGTGAATTACCGTATCGAAAACAAGGTCGCCAAAGAACTCTCTCATCTGCTGCTGAATCTGCCGTGTAAAAATCAGCCGGTCTTCAACAAAGGTCAGAAGCAAACCGGAGATTCTCACCTTGCAGGGATGAAAATGTTCCTGGATGATTTCGCAAGTCTCGAATAATTGCTTGAGGCCTTCCATTGCGTAGTAGTGAACTTGGACAGGAACGACAACATCATTGCTGGCTATCAACGCGTTGAGGGTAAGGATGCCCAGCGAAGGCGGGCAATCTATTACGCAAAAATCATAACGGTCATCGATGGTCTTGAGCTGCTCGGTAAGCATAAACTCCCTGCCTTCAATGGAGCCAAGGTCAAGCTCAATGCCCGATAACAGGACATTGCTTGGTGCGACATCGACGTTCTCTATTTTACTGGGGACGATAACGCTGCTAATCGGGACTTTGAGGTCAACGATAGCGTTGTATATAGTTTTGGTGAAGGATTCCGGGTCACAGCCGACACCGAGCGTAGTATGCCCCTGCGGGTCGAGGTCCACGACGAGAACCTTCTTGCCCTTTCGCCCAAGAGCCGCAGCAAGATTGACAGTTGTCGTCGTCTTGCCGCATCCACCCTTTTGATTTGCTATTACGATTACTCTCATTTTTTATATAACAAGCTGTCGCCTGCTTCTCTTAACCGGTTTGTTTCTTTCTGACAAAAAATGACAATGACATATCAACCTTGTTCGCAGCCCCGCCCTGGCTATCACGCTGCACTCTGAATCTGTCAACAAAAACGACGGGCTGATGTCTTTCAAGGGTATTAATAAAATTGGCAAACTGCATAAAATCAGACACAAAAGAAATTTCCATTTTGTTTTCCTGGAGGTTCTTGGCCGTAAGCTGGTCCTGCTGCCTGCTAATATCCGACGTTTTGACGGTAAAGGCGCTAACCTGCCTATCACCGGCGATACGACTAACGGCGAAAGTAAGGTTGGGAGAATCTTCATACTCAGAAACATAATTGCTCAATCTGGTCTTAAGTGATTCAACATCAGCGGCCAGCTTTTTCCTGTTATCCTCGAGCGAGACGCCAAGAGCCATATCAAGCCGCTCTTTCTTTTCGGTCGATTCCCTCAGGAGCTGCGCCTTAATTTTCAACTGCGGGGTAATAAAGAAATAATACGCAATCGCAAACAGAAAGAACGATACGCCCCAAACTATACCCATAGTTATAATATATTTTCTATAAGCGCCCATAATTTCTCGCTATATCCCCGGTTTGAATATACAGTCAATGTCGTAAGAAATAACATTCCTGCCGTCCATGGTATCATTTGTCTGCGAAGCAATAACGACGTCTTCGAGCTTTGTGCCAATAGTATTCGAAGCAAGCAACCGGTCACGAAACACCTTGATTTCACGGTCGAAATCGGAGTTCGGATTTCCGCAAAGTCGCATACTCAAGGTTCTAACAATAACGCTCGTATCAGCCGTTTTATCTTTCTTGTCTTTTTCCGCAATCGCACTTGCCTTTTTATTTATCAAGGTCTGCTTAACCTCCAAACTGTTAAGCACCGCTGAATTGGGAAGATTTTGGACCAGCGATACAAGGATTGGCGACCACTGAGTATGCGTCCCTATAGAGCTTGCTACGTCGGAGAGACAATTACTCAGGTTGATTTTGTCTCTCTCCCAGGACTCCTTGAGCTTCAAGGCATCGGCAAGCCGTTCGAGTTGCGTGTTAAAATTGCTAATGTTTTGTTTATGAATTGATATCACGACCTTATTGTTGTAATAGTAGCTGGCCATCAGTATAGCTACCAGCATTGGAACCACGAAGGTAGCAACAAAAATGGCGATGCCCTTTGGCCTTGTTCTAACCGGACGTCCCTGACCTTTAAGTAAATCTATGGTAAACATATCAGACCGACCTCATAGCAAGACCCGCGGCAACAACCATAGCCGGGCCTTTTGACTGAATTACTTCAAGACACTGCCTGTCCACACTGCATTTCATAGTATCAAAGGGATTCCAGAGGACCACTTTGATGGGCAGTTGCTTGCTGAGTATATCGACGAATCCTTTGACCATTCCAAAAGTTCCGCACACGAGAAGCTTCTCGACGGGCGCAGATTTGGCTTGAGTGCTGTGATAACGCAGGGTTTCGGCAACATCGCTGACCAGTTTTATGGACGCTTTTTCCATACTGACCTGCAGATTCTCCGGAGCTATCGTTGACGAGACGGACTCGTAAAGCTCATCTTCCACAATTTTTGAGCTAACGTTGTTTTCTTTCGCAATCTGATCGACAATATCATTCCCTGCGTAAGGGACGGTTCTGACAAACGGCAAACCATTTTCGCCCATTACGGCCAGGGTTGCACAGGATGTTCCAATGTCGAGAACTGCAGAGGTGCTGATATTTGTGTCGGCATTTTTACCGGCGATAAGACAATTAAGCAACGCGAGTCCATCGACATCCATCATAACACAGGACATATTCGCTTTCTCTACAATTCGAATTTTACGTTGTATTACATCATTCGACGCGGCGACGAGCACGCCCGCGGCGGCATTGTCGGACTCGCCTGACGGGGTAATCTGATAATCGACAACGCCTTCATCGACGTTGAAGGGACAGACCTGCGACGCTTCAAGCCGAACAGCACCATCAAGCTCTTCTGTTTGCAGAGGCGGGAACTTGAATGGCCGCACTGCTACTTCAGGCCCCGAGACGCTGCATACCGCCCAGCGAGCGTTTTTTCTGGCGAAAACCATGCACTTCTGAACCGCCTGAACAATTGATTCTTCTCTGACAGCAACGTCGGCGTTATCCTGCTTGATATCGCAAACGTGGGCGGCAACAACTGTGTATCTATCGCCGTCTTTGGTAAGCTGAATCATCCTGACAGAGGATGAGCCGATGTCAAGCCCAAGAACATCATCCTGGCTACACCCGAGCAATCGTTTCCAGTTAAAACTCATAATGCTTTCAGCCCTTTCTTCGGCCAAACTATGCAAAAGCAGTTTTTTTACACAACCGCCAATGCGATTCAATGTCAAATACCACTCATTCATCGGCCTGTGAAATAGTGTGTTTTAGATATAAATTCCGATAAGTGAATAATGTGGCGTTTTTGATATTCATCCGTTATTGCGGGTTCCGTATGTCCTATAAGAAACGATGATTGGCATCGCCAATGCGTTTTTTGGCCTTTTGGGGTCGTTGTGCGGTTATAATACAAAGTTGAGAAATAGTCGGCTTGGGCATATCTATAAAACAAAAAGCCCCCTGCTGTAGTTATCGGTCGTAAATTGGATTTGTCCCGCGTATTGGATAGTGCGTGCTGTGTCGCACAACGCAGGACGGCGGGAAAAAGCCCCCGCATTAAGAACAATACCTTTAAAGCATAGGAAATAAAGTTAACAAAGACAAATTATGAGGAAATTGACAATCGATGATTACAGATTGCCGATTGCGGATTAAAAAAATGGCGTGAAGAAATGTCCAACATCCAACGTCGAACATTGAATAGAATAACCTATCAGGGTATTTCGGTAAAATTTCCTGCGCTGTCGAGGGTCATCTGCTTTGGGGTGGCGGGTGCGTCGCCACTGAGCGACTGGGTGGCATCAACGGTAATCACGTAATCGTTGTACCCGTTGAACACTATGAAGAAACAGTCATCAGTAAAATATTTGCCGTCAAGATCCCCGTTTGGCGCCCCTGGAGTTATGACAAAACCAAGCTGTGTCAGGGTCGTGCCTGGATAACTATGGCTTGAGCCCATTTCCGCACAATAGGCTCGTGCGGCTGTGCGAATACTGCCGGCGATGGCCTTGCCTTCAGACCATTTGGAGGCATCGGTTTTGCTCCGCATATATGGAATCGCCACGGCGGACAATATGCCGATGATAAAAAGAACTACCATCAGCTCGATAAGCGTGAAACCCTTTTTAGTTCTGTAATTAAATATCATAACAATCCGCCTCTCCGGGAACATCCATCCTTCACCCCCATGTCTTCTCACCGAAGACAATGGCGGTGGCTATGGAAGACAAGAGGTGGGGGCATTTACTGCCCCCACCTTTTAAGTTAACAATACCTTTTGTTACACATCAGGTCAGACACCGAACTATGGAGTAAATGCTCCGGTATCGTCCAAAGTTTCTGCTGCCGGCGTTGTCGGTTTGTCGGCGCTCGTAGAATTAGCTGCTGTGCATGTGATGACGTACGTGGGTGGGGCACCAGCTGCACCATTCGTGAAAACAATCGAATAGCATGCCGTGGTGAAGTACTTGCCGTCAAGGTCGCCGGCGGCAAAACCCAGGTCTGTGGTCAGGTTGTTATGAGAAGCGAAGTCGTAGCTGTTACCCTTCT
>Ga0187881_10000294_pt1 | contig 63105 bp, 54 predicted proteins | sample June2016WEW_19_1_2_FD_133017 | JGI IMG/M metagenome (GOLD analysis project Ga0187881, IMG submission 133017) | Peatland microbial communities from SPRUCE experiment site at the Marcell Experimental Forest, Minnesota, USA - June2016WEW_19_100 | ecosystem: Environmental > Terrestrial > Soil >... | reverse complement strand
TTGGGTCATATGATGATAATGTTTACGCTTTGAATGCTACAACGGGCATGCGAATATGGAACTTTACAACTGGCTCTTCGGTGTTTTCTTCTCCTGCTGTTGCTGATGGTATGGTCTTCGTAGACTCAATGGACGACAAGGTTTATGCTCTGAATGAAACTACCGGCGTTTACATATGGAACTTTACAACTGGCTCTTCGGTGTTTTCTTCTCCTGCTGTTGCTGATGGTATGGTCTTCATAGGCTCAATGGACGACAAGGTTTATGCTCTGAATGAAACTACCGGCGTTTACATATGGAATTTCACAAGCGGCTCCTCAGTTTACTCTTCACCTGCCGTTGCAAATACTATGGTCTTCGTTGGGTCATATGACGATAATGTATATGCTTTTCAACCGTTGCCCCTTTCCGTATCTGTTTCGCCCAGCTCTGTTGTAGCGAATGTTGAACGGAATCAAATCTTTACTGCAAACGCTGTTGGCGGTACTCCACCATATGCGTATCAGTGGTATCTTAACGGTACTGCCGTTTCTGGCGCGACTAACCCGACTTGGACGTTTACGCCATCATTGCCCAATTCTTGGACGGTTTACGCTGTTGTGAATGACAGTGCCAGCCCCGCGGCAAGCGTTCAGTCGAACAACGCTTCCGTCACAGTAGTGAGTCCAACTGTCTACATCATGAACGACGGGAGTATTGTCCCCTCGTATGCGCCCATATTCAGCCCTGATAACATCACGTACTCGTTCATGGGAAACATCAGCTACCCGGCTTACAACGGAATCATTGTCGAGAAAAACAACATCCGGATTGACGGAACGGGATACACGGTGCAAGGTGATCAGACCGGATACGGACTGAGCCTTAGTGGCTCAAACAACGTGACGATCGAAAACGCGAACATCCAAGGCTTTTCTTTTTGCATCTATCTATTCTCTTCTTCGAACATCACTGTTAGCGGAAATACTGCAACAGCAAACACAAATGAGGGCATAGTCCTTGCCTCCTCTTCAAACAACACTGTCAACGGAAACACCATAGCAAACGGCGATGAAGGAATTGATCTCGACAATTCTTCAAACAACACTGTTAAAGGTAACGACATTACAGCAAACATCTACGGCATCTATCTTCTCTCTTCTTCGAACGACACTGTTAGCGGGAACTATGTTGCGGCAAACGGCTTTGCTGGCATCGATCTCTACAGTTCTTCAGACAACACTGTTAGCGGTAACAACGTTACGAGAAACACCAATGGAGGAATCTTTCTCACTTCCTCTGAGAACGACACTGTTAGCGGGAACTATGTTGCGGCAAACGGCTTTGCTGGCATCGATCTCTACAGTTCTTCAGACAACACTGTTAGCGGTAACAACGTTACGAGAAACACCAATGGAGGAATCTATCTCAGTTCCTCCACAAACAACACCGTGTACCATAACAACTTTATCGGAAACGTTGCCCAAGCATCAGTTGACTCAGCATCCCTTGGAAACGCTTGGGACAATGGCTATCCGTCTGGCGGTAACTTTTGGAGCGACTACAACGGCACGGACCTGTACAGCGGTCCTTACCAGAATCTAACTGGAAGCGATGGAATAGGCGACACGCCGTACCCTATAGACTCGAACAACACAGACCACTATCCTCTAGTGAATCTTTTCAGCACAGGCCCGCTTTCTATTCCAATCTCGCCTAACTCGGCAACCTTGGATATTGGCCAATCCGCATTGTTCAATTCAACAATTTCTGGCGGCACATTGCCCTACACGTATCAGTGGTACGTTAATGGCACAGCGGTTACCGGTGCCAATTTAAGTAGCTGGACATTTGCGCCCAGCTATTCTGGCTTCTACAACGTCTACGCCAACTTGACGGATAATATCGGTTTCGTCGCAGAGTCTAATGTGGCTCCCGTCATCGTTAACCCTCCGCCCTCAGTCAGTGTTTCGCCGAGTGCGGTGGTTATTGATGTTGGTCAGTCTCAACTATTCACTTCCACCGTTTCTGGTGGCACTTTGCCGTACTCTTATCAGTGGTATCTTGACAGCGCTCCTGTTTCCGGCGCTAACAATGCTACGTGGACGTTTACGCCAGCTTCCTCAGGTTCCTACAGTGTGTACGTGAACGTGACAGACGGTGTTAACTTCGTTGCAGAGTCTAAAACGGCACAGGTAACGGTTAATCCGCCGCTCACAGCCAGTGTTTCGCCTAGTTCGGTGGTTATGGATGTTGGTCAGTCTCAACTATTCACTTCTACAGTGACAGGAGGTACTTCTCCTTACTCGTATCAGTGGTATCTCAACGCTGCTCCCGTCTCGGGCGCTGCTAATGCTACATGGACGTTCACGCCAAATTCTTCCGGTCCCTACACTGTCTGCGTCAATGTAACAGACGCAGCTAACTTTGTTGCAGAGTCCAACACCGCACAAGTCACCGCCAACCCACCACTCACAGTGAGTGTTTCGCCTAGTTCGGTGGTTATGGATGTTGGTCAGTCTCAACTATTCACTTCTACAGTGACAGGAGGTACTTCTCCGTACTCTTATCAGTGGTATCTCAACGCTGCTCCCGTTTCAGGCGCTACGAACGCAACTTGGACGTTCACGGCAGCATCTCAAGGCATTTACGCTGCATATGTAAACGTCACTGATATGGTGAGCATTGTTGCGACCTCTGCCACCGTTCCTGTGACAGTGAATGGGCAGCCTTCTGTCAGTATCATGCCTGTATCTGTCACGTTGGATGTCGGTCAATCACAAACTTTTGCTTCGAACGTTACAGGCGGCACGTCTCCTTACTCTTATCAATGGTTTATGAATGGTGGCATGATTGCTGGTGCCAATTCCAGCAGTTGGGCATTGACGTCGTCGTTGCCAAGTTCATACATAGAAATCTACGCAGAAGTCACCGACAGCAACGGAACTGAGGCAACATCTAACATCGCGAATGTGAACGTGAATGCATCGCCTTCTGTGTCTATTTTGCCCAGTTCCATCGTTATTGCTCTTGGTCAGTCTCAAACGTTCAATTCAACCGTTACCGGCGGCACGTTCCCTTACGCTTATCAATGGTTTTTGAATGGCACAGCAGTATCAGGCGCCAATTTCAGTGGCTGGGTCTTCACACCTGCATCGGAAGGCTCATACACAATCTACGCAAATATCACCGACAGCAATGGAGTGCAGGCAACGTCTAACAATGCAACTATTACAGTCGGTCCAAGAACTCCTGAAGTGACTATGACTAATGTCGAGTGTTCCAAGACTGTCATCGGCCGAGGCTACGGAGCTAACGTGACCGTTACAGCAGTGGACCTCGCTACGTATTCAGAAATGGTTAACATCACAGTCTACGCCAACACGACCATTATTGGTTCCCAAAACGTCACCCTGCCAAGCGGAAACTCCACAGACTTCACCTTCGCTTGGAACACCACAGCGTTCGCGTACGGCAACTACACCGTGAGCGCCTGTGCGGTCCCTCTCACGAACGAAACAAATCCAGCTACAAGCAGCTTCACAGGAGGCAGCGTCGCAGTAACAATAATGGGCGACGTCAACGGCGACTTTAAAGTCGACATGAAAGACATCGCGCTCGTAGCCAGGGCCTTCGGGTCCAAGCCGGGCAGCAGCAACTGGAACCCCAACGCCGACGTCAACAGCGACGGAAAAATAGACATGAAAGACATCGCCCTCGTAGGCAGAAACTTCGGACAACACTACCCATAAACCCTGTTATTCGAATAATCCCGATTGGGCGCGAGTAGAAAGGAAAAAAGAAGGGATGCGCGGGAGATTTCACCATTGGTTGAGCCTAAGGCTTTTGGTTGGGTTGTTTTATCTTTAAGTGCTAACTGCTCACGTCCCAGAAGTCATAAACCTCTTAGGTTTTCTGAATGCCGTTATACCGTTTTTTTCAGTTATGACGCGCGCCCTAGTACGCGGTTCGCCGACCGAAGTATCTGCCTATTAGGGCTAAGTCTTTCATGTTAACTACGCCGTCGCCGTTTATGTCTGCTGCTGAGTTCCAGTTTGGACTTGCTGGAGTAGAGCCGAATGCTCTGGCAACCAACGCAAGGTCTCTCAGGTCAACCTTTCCGTCCCCGTTTACGTCGCCAATGAGTCTGACCGTTATGTTCCCGGAGAGTGTGTTCGAGCCCCCGGATATCCATGCCACTGCTGTCAGCGTGTAAGTGTGGTACGGTATGCCCGTGGTGTCCCATGTGAACGGAAATGTGTAGCTTTGCCCCATATCCAGGATGACGGCAGAGGTATATGCGCCTATGATTCTCTCTGATGTTAAGTTGTAGAACAGGGTGGCCCAAACCTTTTCGGCAGAGTCTCCATTGTTGCTGACCGTTACGTTGACGCTCACAACTTGCCCCTGGTAAACCCATGTACTGCTGGGTGTTATCTCTGTAACTCGGACTAGCGCCTGCGCGCCCGCTTTTGAGACAACTGTATAGGTTGTGCGCGTACTTTCTGTAAAGCCTCCGTTGTTGTCGTAGGCCTGGATGACATAGTAGACGATCGTTCCGCTCAAGAATCCTGGAATGGTGCCATCGAACAATCCAGTTGAACTGTTTAGCGCCATCGCAGCAGTCGAGTTTATAGTCCAGCCATCGGGCGAATAGACGATCGTGACGTTCGCAATTCCTGTGCCGCTGTTGTCCGTCACGTTAGCCGACACTACCACAGCCTCGCTATCATTAACGCTGTTTTTATCAGGAACCTGGGAAACATTGCTGACTGTTGGAGGAACAGTTGAAGATAATGTAAAGTTAGCGCCCGCGCGCGCCGCGAATGCGGAGGCTAACATGCATGCCAAAATCAAGAACAGCATCAGGCTTGAAACACTCTTTCCAAACAAACTGACTCCTCTCCCCGTTCAGCAACCATATATAAGCAACTCAGATAATTAACACTTGTGGAACGCTCTTCTATTACATATTACCGCCTATCGCGCGCACTTTACTTTAACATTAACAATTCTCTTAGTGTAACTCTAATTAATAGAGCATCATAAAAAACGTGCGCTTGTCCTGATTGCGATTGTCGCATTCTCGCACACAACTTTTAGTAGGAGAAGACGGACAAGACAGCGGTCACGCCTGCATGCTCAGATTTGTTAGGATTGTTTTTTCATCAGTTCGACACTTTGCGTGGTTCATCGAACAAATTCATCGAACAGAATCTTTTCATAGCTGCAACCTGTATCATCAACTATGATAAAAAAGCGTTTCGTGCTTGTTGCGAGCGTGGACACCGAGAGTCCTGAGGCCGTTCAGCCAGTTCTTGAGAGGCTCTTCAAGAAGGGTTGCCTTACGCGTGTGGGAGACAATAAGTTTCAGATAGAGGCTGAGCTAGAAGGTGAGAATGCGAAGGCGCTTAATCGTTCGTTGCTGTCCGACCTACGCAGGGCGGAGCGGAAGACCAGATTGCGAGCAGAGTGGAAGACAGACACAGCAACGGAACGATACTTTGATTACGTTCTGAAGAAAACGAGCAAGGCTTGAGGCCAGACAATCGGTTGACCTTACATTTATTCAAACGTTCATCTCTTAAGCCTAAACAAGTTTAATATTAAAGGCTAATTTGAAAGTTCACAATGTTTATTCGCTGGGTAAATGATGGAAATTGAGAAAGAGCTTCGCTGGAAAAGAGACGATGGAAATCGGGTTTTTGGAGGAGCTCCAGTCGCGCATATTGATAACGAAACAGGTTTATTATTGCGTCTCAGTTTGCTCAAGAAATTGAAGTTGGCAAAATGGTTCTCTCGCTAGGATAGCGCGTGCGCTTTAGCACGATTTCCTCGTCAAAAAGCTGGGAGCAAAAACAATAATATTATCTAAAAGGAGACCTGTTTCAAGTTAGATCGGCTTAAGTCGTTAGTTATGTCATCAATGTAATTTCTTCTCATGAGTCTATTGTTCATCAATTTCTCAGTCGCGGAACGCCCAACCCATAGATAAGCCAATAACTGCAGAGTACGTTCTGAACAGCAGGAGAATTGTACATCCCAAAATCATCTTTGGCGGCTTGAGGCTTCTTAGAACTTCTCTAAAAGTTAACAAGGCCTGTTTAACTAAGATTGGAATAATCTGTTTTTTGGTTTGTTTCATAAAAATCGGCATAGATCTTCCGTATTGAAGATTTTTGCTGACTATTTTTCTGAGGGAACCAAGTTCATAATGGTAAAGACTGGATTCGCAAAGAGCTTCTTCAACCCCCATTTTCCTAAGCCTTTGGTACAGGTCATAGTTTTCCCCCCAGAGAAGGGTTCCGTCCATCAGACCAGCACGACTTATGTGTTCTCTGAGGAAGAAACGCGGTTCTCCACGGATTACTTTTTCGCTCGCCTCGTATGATTGTTCGACCCTCTCATAGTAGTTTTTCCAAAGAGCCAAACAAGAACTCCAGAAGCTTTTCCCAACAAAGATTTCCGGAATTCTCACCATCCCGACTTTTCCATTCTCACATTTTCTTACGCAGTTTTGGATAACTGGGGGAGACAAAACCTGGTCTGAATCTAGAAAAAACGCGTATTTGCCCGTTGAGTTAGCAGTCCCTATATTTCTGGCTTGGGCCGGATTGCATTTCTCTTGTGTTATTTTGGCACCAAACTCTGTAGCGATTTTCAAAGTGTTATCGTTGCTGAAATTGTCAACAATTATGACCTCGTACGACTGATAGCTTTGGCCTCTAATGCTCCTCAAGCACTCTTCAATGGTTTCTCCAGAGTTGCTAGTGGGTATTATTATTGAAACAGAGGGGTCCTTCAAACTCTTGCTCATCACGTTTACTCCAAAGGCTGGTGAAGCGGCATTCGGCGCAGATGTCTGTACGGTGAATTGTTTTGTCAAATCTGCGGCTGTCACATTTATAGCGTTTTGGTCCAGTAGTTGTTGAAGCTGTTGAGAGAGTCGGAACAAGTAACAAAATCTGGATAAATAACTTTGCGATTTCCAACACTTGGTATGGGAGGTAACTGGTGAGGAAGAAAAGGGAACGATGATTTCGGGAATGAGACACTAAGGACAAAAATATTAATACGTGAAACCGTTCATCATGTAAAGCCGTGATTGGTGTATCGAGTGCAATATCAACTGCTGATTCCTGAGTTGCTTTTTTACCTGTTTCTGCTAGTCGTGGATGGTGAGCCTTTCAGGGTTGCGCTTAAACATTTCGCGGCATTTTCAAATTTGGACTTGGTGCAGATTTGCATTGTCGACCTCAGCATCGGTGGGCTCGTCTTGTACACGCTTGCAGTTCTTCCCTTTGGACTGTTCAGTCCGCCAATAATTCTGCTTTTCAGTGCCGCTTGTCTTGTCTTATCGATTTATCTCCATTTTAACACCCTAAAAAATTTTTCAGAATTCAAAAATCTCAGAGATAGAATCAGGAACAACCAAGCAATGTTCTTCACTTATATCCTTATTCTGGGTTTCTTCTTCTTCCTGCTCTCTTTGCAGCTTTCCGCTCTGTCCGGTTTCGTGTTCGGTGGTATCTTTGACGAGTCGATACACGCTTTAAAGGTCCAGCTTATTCTGCAGAACCATGGTGTGCCCTTGACGATGCAGCCATACCTGCCAGAAGGCATAATCTATCCCTTTGGGGCACACGTCCTTTTTGCCTATGCCAGCCAAATTCTGGGCTTCGACGCTCCGACATCGGTTTTTTACATCACGGTTCTGTTTAAATCGATGTCGGTCTTTGGTGCCTACTTCCTCGGCTGTAAACTGAGTTCCAACAAGCTTTACGCGGTGGGGCTAAGCTTCATATTTGCTTTTGTCTCAAGCTGGCCACTATATGTCACTTGGGGAAGTAATGCTTTCTTGGTTGGTTTTCCATTATTTCTCGTTTGCCTCGGCCTGCTGCTTTCAGTCGTACGTAACAAGCAGAGGACAAGCATTGTAGAACTTGCCGTGATCGGCCTCCTGTTCGGGTTTGACGGTGCGATTATGGTTTCGTTTATCCAAGTGCTGGTGGTGGTGGGTCTGATCTTTCTTCTCTATCGATTCGTTCGGGATCGCATCGTTTTCCGCCGCCAAGCCTTTGCGTTCCTGATAATCTTCCTGTTTTGTCTGCTGCCGCTTGCGCCATTGTTTTACAGGCTTGCAATTTTCTACAACTACCCCGGTCACAACATCGGTGTTCCAAGCGACTTCACGGGTTATCAAAACACTGTAATGTCTTACACGATGTTTCAGGCGTTACAATGGGCCTTTCAGTACATCTCGCCCTACTCGGTCACCAACGTTGCGGTTATGGCCTTTATCGCTGCGCTGGCAGTGTTGCTTTGGAAGATGAAGGCGGAAGATGACCTGAGGTCTATCGCCTCTTTTGCGGCAACGGTGCTCTTAGCCGCCGTTTTATTGTCGTTCTTAGCATACTTCCTCCCGAGCAGTTTGGGATTCATATCCTGGGGTCACCAAGCCATCATCATCATCGTTTCAATGAACATTATGCTGATATCTTTCTACGTGTGCGTCGTCAGACTCTCCAGAAGAGTTGACCTGAAGCGACTGTCAAGAGCTTTCACGAAGAAGATTTATGCAAACGTGCTTCTCGCAATTATACTCCTGGCCTCTTTGAATGCTCCTTTCATCTATTACAGGCTGTTTTCAGATTCGCAGGGTCTGAGAGGAAGTTATAACATGTATGCTGTTACTGGCTTCGACGATTATGAATTGATGAATTGGATGAAACAGAATCTGACGTCGACCGCCGTCGTGCTAGTCAGCCCGTATGAACCGGGTCTGTTCATCCCAGCAATATCAACGCAGAAAATCGTCTATCCATACACTGCAAGCCAGTTCTCAGCTTCTTATCAGACCCTCGTCGATTTGATAAACAATGATGTTATGAACGAAACCACATACGGCTTAATGAGCAATTTGTCGATAACTCACGTCTACGTCGGATCTAATGCGGCTTACTGGTGGTTCCAAAAACTGAAATGGAATCCGCTCCTATTCTTGGGAAACCCGAACTTCAAGCTCGCGAAAAACTTCGGTAACGCCTACCTGTTCCAATTCAACCTATCAAATCCTAACGTCAGCTTCTACGACAACTTCTCAAAAAGCGAATGGGATTGGGACGGCTGGAACGCGTACTCAAGCGGAAACGGCTTCCAAAACGTGACAGAAACAGTAACGGACACGGGGACGCCAGCTCTTCAAATATCAGCTCAGGCTGCGATGACGCCATACAATCAAGAGTGCATCAGCGGCGTTTCAAGAGAATTCTTCGTACAAAACGACTCAGACGTGACTCTTTCCACAACCTTCAGCACTGTCGACGGGGTCAACGGAAACGACACTCTTGCCTTCATCGTCTCAAACATCTACCAGAACCAGACGGTTGTGATTGAAACGCCGAACGGAATCCTGCAGAACTACAAGAACTCCCAACAGGTGGACTCGTCAGGCTCCTTTAACGTTGACATCACAAAACTGTGGCAGACCAGCTACGACTCGCCGTTGCCAAGCGACTTTATGCTGCAGATTGCAAACTTCAACCTCGACGGTATCCGAAACAACGCTTATATCTACAACATGTCGGTAACTTCGATTCCCTTGCCCCCTTCCTAAGAAGGTGGAAAAACACAATCGCTTTACGGCTGATTCCTTATGGCTCTTTGCGCGCTACAGCATTAAAGACAAAGGTGAAAAACACTTCAACGGCAATGAATCTTTAATTCTCCAGAACACGGTTACAAAAATGACTTATCTATAACCTTTTTCCTAAGCAACAGAGGGGCGCGTAATAAACGTATAGCACGTATAACAATATCCGAGCATACCTGTTCAGGCTTATGAACTCAAAAGTCGGGACTGAAACTGAAAGGATGAAATACTTCTCCTCCTTCATCTCCAATTATGACACTAGTTTTCTTCTCGATTTAGGCTGCGGAAAAGGATTGCTTTTCGATAATATCGTCGGTTCTGACGATTCTGAGCTAGTCGGTGTTGACCTAATAAAGAATCGCAAAGAGACTTATCATCATGTTGTTGCATCGGCAATAAGGCTACCCTTCAAGAATAATACTTTTTCTTTGGTGACAGCTTTCAGCCTCTTAGAGCATATTCACAACGCCGAAAGGGAGATGTTCTATAAAGAAGCAAAGAGAGTGCTAAGAGACAAAGGAATATTCGCAATTCAATTACCAAACAGATACTCTATAATTGAAAGCCACACGTACTTGCCCTTTTTCGGTTTCCTTCCCTCTCGCGTACATTCATTTGCATACAGGGAAGGATATACTGCAGTACCTTCCTTAAAAAATGTCATCAACACTTTGAAAGGATCTGGTTTCGAGGTACTTAATGTCAAAAAATATGAGGCCCCATTTTTACCGTTTGGAAACTTTCTGGGCAAAATTGGCCTTTTCCATCTATTTCCTATGGGATATATCATACGTGCACGATTATTAAAACGAATATAGCACATCGCGCAGCCGGCGTCTCCAGCATCAAACCAATCCCAGTTTTTGATAGAAGACTCAGCGAGCGCTCTATTACGTCCGTGTACGTTCGACTGTTTTGCTTCTCACCAAGAAGTCCAAGTCGCAACTGCATTTGAACGAATGTTTACCCGCGTTTTACTATTCCTTGTTCGTCTGCTCGTTTATCTGCTGCTCCATCGCGTGCCCGCGGCAGTAGATTTGAGCCTTTTTCACTCCGGCGACCTTCAACGCAGCGCTTTTTATGTCGGACGCTAGTTTGAAGGCTATTGGGCAGAAGGGACTGGAGGGAACGAATTCCACCTTGAAAACGCCAGGTTCTTCTTCTTTGACGTTCGTTATCATCTGCATCTCACCGAAGGTCATACCCGTTTCAGGATCTACCACTTGGCCCACGGCTTCTCGGACCTTATCTTCCAATTCAGTCAACTTCAAACACCTCGCTAGAACTTCAAGTACCAAAGAATGTTCACTATATTTAATTGTTGCGCGGGTTCTTCGCAGTTTCCTCCTTCTTGACATGCATCCGCCAGCTCAGAGCCATGGTTCTGGGATGCGAGGCCTTAACCTCGTCCAGTCGTGGAACTGCAGTGTTGTGAGGCGCCGTCAAGACCATCTGCGGGTTTTCATAAGCTTCTTCACAGATTTTTCTCACGGCATCAATGAACCGGTCAAGTTCTTCTTTCTCGAAAGACTCCGTGGGTTCGATCATCAATGCTTCGTCGACGATGAGTGGAAAATAGGTAGTGGGCGGGTGCAAACCGTAGTCCAGCAGACGTTTCGCAAGATTCAAAGCGGAGACGCCAGTCTCGTTCTTGAGCTGTTTTGCGCTAATGACGCACTCGTGTTTCCGTGGTTTCTTGTCGTCATATGGAACCGTCAAGCCCCTAATCTTTCTGAGTTTCTTCATCATGTAATTCGCGTTCAGAACCGCGATTTCTGCTGCTTCCCTCAGTCCTTCGAGACCCATGCTTAAAATGTAGGCGTAGGCTCGTAATAGAACCGCAACGTTTCCTTGAAAGCCTCGTATTTTCCCGATGGTGTGCGACTTGTCGTAGGCTAGGCTGTAGCGTTTTCCATCGAAGGCAATGCTCGGCACGGGCAGAAATTGGGCCAAGTTTTTCGAAACTCCGACTGGCCCTGCGCCAGGTCCGCCTCCGCCATGAGGAGTGCCGAACGTCTTGTGGATGTTAATATGAACGATGTCGAAACCCATGTCGCCGGGTCTAACCTTGCCCAGGAGGGGGTTCAAGTTCGCTCCGTCATAGTAGAGGAGGCCGCCGACTTCATGGATTATTTTGGCTATTTCTTCAATATTCCTTTCAAAGATTCCGAGAGTGTTGGGGTTTGTGAGCATAAGGCCTGCGGTTTTCTCAGATGCCACAGTCTTTAATGCTTCCAAGTCTATGCATCCGTCTGTTCCGCTTGGGATGACGACAACGTTGAAGCCGGCCATCGCCGCGCTTGCGGGATTGGTCCCATGGGCTGAGTCAGGGACTATAACTTCAGTCCTTCTGTCACACTGTCCGTTCTGTTTTAGGCAGGCGTGCATCAGCATCGTGCCTAGAAACTCTCCGTGGGCACCGGCTGCTGGGTGTAAACAAACCTCGTAGGTGCCTGTTATCTCGCTGAGCCACCGTTCCAGTTTGTAGAGGATTTCAAGCATCCCCTGCGCCGTGTTCTCATCCTGGTTTGGGTGGAGCGTGCTGAGCGTCGGCAAACTTGCGAGAAGCTCGTTTATCTTGGGGTTGTACTTCATGGTGCAGCTTCCAAGAGGATACAATCCAGAATCAATTCCGTAGTTCATCTCAGATAATCGTGTGAAATGTCGCGTGACCTCGACTTCAGAGAGTTCAGGCATGCTAGGTTTCTGAGTGCGCCGCATGTTTTCCGGGAACAAGTAATTTACGGCACCAACAGTCCTTCGGATTTCCTCTTCAACCTCCGGCACGAGGTGTCCGCTTCGGCCTTTTTTTCCGAGATTGAAGATTACCGGCTCGTCCCATGTTGCCTGTCTGTATACCATGTTCTCACGCTTCACCCAAGGCCTCTTCGAGGACGTTCCTGAGCCGCTCGATTTCTTCTCTCGAATGGGTTTCTGTCACGCAGTAAAGGCAGGTTTGACCCAGTTCGGGAAACTCTTTTGAAATATCCTTGCCTCCGTGAACTCCAGCGCGGAGCAGCTTCTTGTTGATATCTTCTGCCTTTAACCCGGCTTCGTCGAAGTTAACTGTGAATTCCTTAAAGTGGGATGACTTGAAAATGGGGGTTCTGACGCCTCTGATCTTTGAGAGCAGCTGGATTGCATAATTGGCTCTGTACGCGATTGTTTCTGCAAGTTGACGAAGGCCTTCAGGCCCCAGCAGAGCCATGTAGATTGCTGAGGCTACGGCGCACAACGCCTCGTTGGTGCAAATGTTCGATGTCGCCTTTTCGCGTCTGATGTGTTGTTCCCGCGTCTGCAGCGTCATGCAGAATCCCTGCTTGCTGTTGTCTTGCGTTGTGGTTAAACCGATTATTCTGCCGGCCATTTGACGAATCAAGCTCATGTCGTCACGGCAGGCCATGATTCCGAGCAGTGGGCCGCCGAAGTTCATTCCGTTGCCAAGAGGTTGTGCCTCTCCTACGACAATGTCTGCACCGTATTCTCCCGGCGGCCTAACTATCCCTAGTGAGGTCGGGTCGACTCCGACTATGAGGAGTGATTTGTGGGAATGAGCTTCCTCGCTTATTTCTTCCACTTGCGATTCCACGTAGCCCAAGTAGGTCGGGTTTTCAACGTAAACTGCTGCCGTTTTGTCCGTTATCTTGCTCTTCAAATCGTCAAGGTCCAGTTGTCCGCTCTCATTGTCATATTCGACCTGCTTCACCGTGATTCCCGCGGGCTCTGAGTAAACTTGAAGTGTAGCCGCCCTGTCCGGATGAATAATTCTCGGGATCAGTATCTCATTTCGACCGTTAAACCGGGCTGACATGCGAGCGGCTTCGCCAAGTGCCGAGGCCCAATCGTACATTGAACAGTTGGACACTTCCATGCCCGTCAATTCACACATCATGCTCTGATATTCAAAAAGGGCTTGAAGCATACCCTGAGAAACTTCAGGTTGGTAGGGCGTGTAGGAGGTGAGGAATTCGCTGCGGCTCACGATTTCCTGAACGGTCGCCGGCACGTAGTGGGGCCAGCATCCCGCCCCGAGGAATACAGGCATGTCGTTGCACGGTCTGTTTTTCGCGAGCAATGCTTCGACGTGTCTTCTAACTTCAAACTCTGATAGCGGTTTTTTTGGCAGGTTCAGCTCCTTTTTCAAACGGTATTTTTCTGGGACGTCAGCGTAGAGCTCATCTATGCTTTTTATTGCCAGTTCGCGCATCATCTCTCGCTTAGTGTCAGCCACTGAATTAGGAATGTAAGGATGGCCTTGCTTGTCCAATGTTTTCACCGTTGAGAATGTACACTAAATCACAGTAGCTTCTTTAAGCTTTTTTTCGAACAATCCAGATTCTCACCACAGAGAGAAGTTCTATGAGTCCTAATCGTGGGTTAACGTCGAATTCCAACACCGATCTTTTATTTGGATGTTTGACGCCCCGGCGGGCATAAATGGAACACGTGGTTCTCCTTTCTCCATATGTGCTATAATTCAAAAATCGCTATAATTGTCCCTGGGCAGAGTCTCGACGTCGTGTCATGAAAATTGTTTAATGCTCCAGAGTCTCGTGTCTTTGGATCTAGTAAATAGCTTCCAGCAGTATTCTTTTTAGAATAGTTACACCGTGTTTCATTTTTAGTTTTTTCTCGCCCAGTCTTTGTCGATATTTGATCGGCACTTCAATTGTTTTGTAGCCCTTTCTTTCCACTTGGTGATTCAGTTCAACTTCGATGTCAAAGCCCTCTGATTTGATAGTCCAGTTTTTGAGTATTTCCGCGCGCACAACGCGCAGCCCGGTCAATGGGTCGTTCAACTCGATGCCATTAAGCAAGTTGTGTGCGAATGCTAGAAACTTGTTGCCAAAAAAGAACGAGCTGCGCTGGGCCTTTGCGTCTTTTTGTCTATTAAATCTGTTGCCGCAGACCATGCCGACGTCTGGGTTCCGCTCTAATATCTCTATCATTCTAGGGACACTTTCGGCTGGGTACGTGTAATCTGCGTCAATGAGCACGACATAATCCACGCTCGAATCTAGCCAATCTATCGCTCTTGATATGGCATCGCCTTTGCCGAAGCCTTCCTGAAAAATAATGTCAGCCCCACAGTTTTTGGCAATTTCGACGGTTCTATCGTAACTGTTGCCATCAACCACGAGAATGCGCTGAGTCTGAACGTGCTCCAGAAGTTCGTTTATGGTGGGGCCTATGCCTTGTTCTTCATTTAACGCTGCGATTATCACCTGAGTTGACGGAGAATGCTCGGCTGGTTGTTCCAACTGCATCAATACTTTCGCATCCCTTTCTTGCATCTGAACAATATCGTGTATATCACGAAATTTGATATAAACCACGTTTCTGTGGCAGAACAAGTCGAAAAGCGTAATGTTACGAATCTTCAGGTAGTCTGCTGTTTCTTTCCTGAAGGAAATGGATCCTAGAATACAGCAGTTGATATTGCGGTTGAGAATGTCAATTTATAAGTCTTAAATAGGATGCCGCATCATGATTCTTTTGAGGAATACGTCTTGGGATACGACTATGAAGAGCTACTGAAAAGAGCCCGGTCACAGCTTCCAGAAATAGGTGTAAAGAGTGAGCGTTTAGAGATTCCCCGGCTGCATTATGCAAGAATTGGAATGCGCTCAGTGATTTACAATTTCAAGGAAGTTGCTGACGCTTTAGATCGTGACCCACAGCACCTGCTGAAATTCCTAACAGGCGAGATGGCTACGGCCGCAACCGTACAGGAGTCGAGGGTCATTTTTCAGGGAAAGTTTTCAGAAGACACCTTTCAAAGACTAATACAAAGATACTTGGAGAGCTATGTAGTCTGCCCCGTTTGCAAACGTCCTGACACAAAGATAGTAAAGGAGAAACGTCTCTCGTTCTTGGTCTGCCAAGCATGCGGCGCAAAATCGTCGATTAAGCAACTTTGACCGCGGTTTCAATTTTGGAAGTGTACATGAACATCAAGAAAATGGGCCAAAACGTGCTGTTGGCCATATGCGATGCTGAAATTCTGGGCAGAACTCTCCGAGAAGGAAAGATAGTTTTCTGCGTTAAAGAAGAGTTCTACAAGGGAGCAAGAGTAAACATCGAAGAAGCGATGTCGATGATAGAAAACTCCAACATCGTAAACCTGATAGGCAGAAACGTCGTCAAGAAGGCGATACAAAAAGGCTACGTTCATCCAGAAGCAGTGCTTGACATCGAAGGCATACCCCACGCTCAAATCGTGAAACTCTAACCGTGCTTTTTTCCTTGTGGTGAACAGTCATTGAGGGACGACATATGTTAAAGTCTCACCGCGTGTGCTAACATCCAAAGCGTTTGCAAATGCAAAGTCTGTATACAAAAGCATCAACGAAGTACACTAAAACTCGCGAGCTAATCTGTACTGAACAATTTCCTCATTCTACTTTCCCATATCTAGCCAAACCGTGACCCATTTCAAAGATGTTTGCCCAGAAAACAACAGAAGGAAGTTCCAATCTGTCCCTTGAGAAATTAAGAAACCTTAATCGTTTACGGGCAAATCTGCTTCGACAAGTTCATTCAATACAAAGTAACCTGTCCACAAATTGTTTTTAAGCGTAAAAACATTATGATTCAGATGGAGGAGCGTTGGTGTCAGGCAAAACATTCCTGAGCATGGCACTGATAATTCTCTTGATTAGCATGCTCGCTTGCACATCTGGCATCCATTTTTTCACAGTTTCAGATGCTGGATCGCAAATTGGGTCGTCCAATTCCATCGTTCTGAGCTTTAACTTCTGTGCACCCGAGATCACTGAAAACGTTTCAGGCGCTTCTGTCACGCTGTCATCGCTGCCTCAGTACGGTGCTGCCGGAGAGCCTGTTCTGCCGCTCAGGTTGGTTAGGGTTTTGCTGCCGCAAGGAAAAGATTATGAAAATGTTAACGTGGTGCCGGGTCTCAGACAAGTGCTCCAGGGTAGCTACAACGTGATGTATGGGGAAACGGCGATGCCTATTTCTTCGAATGTAACCGTGATTGATAAGCCTGACGAAGCCGTATATGGTTCTGCAGAACCTTATCCAAGCTCGTTGTTTTCGGATTTGACGGAACAGTATGTGCGAGGATACAAGATGCTCATTTTTGACATCTACCCAGTTCATTACATTCCGATGGAAGGGGAAATATACTATTTCGAATCTCTGACGGTGAATGTGGCTCTGAAGGTAACAGGCGAAATATCCCCATTGTTCAGGAATCTTCCCCAAGACAAAGCACTCGTCGTGAGTTTGGTGGATAACCCTGAAGCAGCTGACACTTACACCACGACTTCAAAGCAGTTTCAAAGCAACGCTGCCTCATCGAACCAGTACGAATACGTGCTAATAACAGACAACGCCTTAGCAGCTGCATTTCAACCCTTAGTAAACTGGAAAAACCAGGAGGGAGTAAGCGCAACAATCGTTTCGCTCGAAAACATCATGAGCAACCCGGCTTACAACTCTGACGGCCAGTTTGGCGATGGAAATGGCACCCCGAAATTCAACGACACCCAAGCTCACGTTAGGAACTTCATAAAATACGCCTACACGAACTGGGGAACAGAATATGTCTTACTAGGCGGCGGCGACGACATAATCCCTGCAAGAGGCGTTTACGATTATGCTGCGGACCATGCGGGCAATTACACGGATTCCAACATCCCCTGTGACATGTACTACGGAGGTTTAAGCGGAAGCTGGGACGAAAACAACGACAGCGTATTCGGCGAGGCCGTCTACCACTTCGCAGGGCCTATGAACGCGACGGCAGGGGAAGAAGCCGACTTCTACGCAGACGTGTACGTTGGCAGAGCGCCCGTTGACACTACACAAGAAGCCGCCAATTTCGTGAGCAAGACAATAGCTTACGAACAGTCAACTCAAACAGATTATCTAAAGAAAGCCCTGGCCGTCGGAACAAAACTTGACAACATCACCGAGGGCGGAAACGGAGAAGACGCTGTCACGAACATAATACCTCAGTACACGACGACGAGGCTGTACACAAGAGATGGAACGTACAGCCCAACAGCCCTAATTAACGAAATGGACAGCGGTGTGGATATAGTAACGGATGATGGACACGCATACTACAACAACGTCATGGGACTGTCAATTTCGGATGTTGACAGCCTTACCAACACGCAGTATCTCTTCGTCTACAGCTTGGGATGCTATTCAGCCGCGTTCGACGAAGCCACAAGCGGGCCTCAACATTCTATAGCAGAACACTTCGTGTTTGATCCGCACGGTGCGTTTGCCTACGTAGGCAACTCAAGATATGGCTGGTACATCTCCGGCTCCATAAACGGGCCAGGAGACCGATACATGAGAGATTTCTTCTCTGTGGTGAACAGCGGCACGAGGAACCTAGGAGCCGCGTTACAACTTTCAAAAGAGGAGGGACCTATACTTGACAGGTGGACATGCTTCGACCTCAACCTTCTCGGAGACCCAGAAACAGAATTGGTCACTGCTCCGGGAACACCGACGGCCCATTTCAAGACAAACACAGACTTGTTAACCCCCTCACGCATTGGAGGACTGGTCAACATTCAAGGCACAGCGTCTGGCGCAAATTTCACAAATTATACTGTAGACTTCGGTGCTGGAACCGCTCCAACCTCTTGGTCAACTGCTGGGATCACTCTTCCAAATAACGGAGCTAGCCAGGTGATCAACGGAACCCTAGCAACTTGGAACACGAGCAAAGTTGCGGTTGGCACTTACACACTCAGAGTCACCGCGTTCAATTCAGGGGGCTTCGCAGGCCAAGACACTCAAGTTGTCGTCGTCAGCGCCAACGCAGTCCCTGTTTACATAATGCCGGACGGAAGCATTAACCCGTCCACCGCTCCAATCCAACATGTAGGAAATTACTACGAGTTAATGGCCAGCATCTACAGCGACAGCCAAGGACTCGTGATCGAAAGAGACGGCATTACCTTAGACGGAGTAGGCCACGCCATTCAAGGCAGCGGAGGAGGCGCTGCAGGAATATACCTGGATGGAATAGATAACGTAACGATCAAGAACGTATCGGTCGAAGCACATCTCTATGGCATCTTTCTGCAACAGTGCTCGGGCAACACGATCATCGGAGACAGCATGGAAAACAACACTCATGGCATATTCCTCCTAGATTCTTCAAACAACAGCATCATAGTTTCCAATATCACAGACAATTACGACGGCATAAGCCTGCTCTCATCCTCCGACAGCAACATTATAATGGGATGCAGAATAACTGGAAACGACGGTGACATTGGAGAGGGCATATACTTTTACATGTCTTCAAACAACCTGATCTATCACAACCTATTGGCCGGAAACACATTAAACGTGTACGACGCCGCCTGGGACTGTGCAGACCCTGGACTCATTTCTCCATCGATAAATGTTTGGGATGCGGGCTACCCATCGGGCGGAAACTATTGGAGCGACTACAATGGCACAGACCTCTACAGGGGGCCATACCAGAACGTGACGGGAAGCGACGGGATAGGCGACACGCCCTACGTTATTGACCTGAACAACATGGACCATTACCCATTATTCAACCCAATTTTGCCCATTCACTTTATAGCCATCACCGACGTCACAGTCTACAAGACTGTTGTCGGGCAGGGCTACGGTGTAAACATTACCTTCACAGTGGCAGATCTGGGCACGTACGCTGAAACCTTCACGGTCACTTCCTACGCTGGCACAAATTCCATCACTTCCCAAAATGTCACTCTTTCAAGCGGAACCTCCACGAACTTCACCTTCACTTGGAACACGACAGGCTTCGCATATGGCAACTACACCATAAGCGCCTACGCTTGGCCTGTTCCAAACGAAACTAGCACGGCTGATAACAATTCTACAGGTGGCTTGGTAGCCGTTTCTCTCGTGGGCGACATAACGGGCCCACAAGGCTGGCCCGACGGAAAGGTCACGATGTCCGACATAGCAATTGTGGCAAGAGGCTTCGGCTCCGGTCCATGCAGCAGCAACTGGAACCCGAACGCCGACATCAACGGGGACGGCGTCGTCAACATGAAAGACATAGCCCTTGTCGCTAGACACTTCGGGCAGCACTACCCCTAGACTCCTGTTTAACATAACTTTTGCGGGTTCAACTCGATCCGCGTCTGACTACGAAGAAACGTCTCAAAGCGATTAGAGTCTTCGCAATTATGCCTTGTTCTGACGAACATAGTTTTAAAAGGAAGAATCATACTTCTTTTAGCAAATGTTTCGAAGGTGCTTGGTTGGGTAAGAAGAAGGTGCTGAGTGAAGGAGAACTGAACCAACTGGTTGTTCCCTCGGCAAACGATATTTTGGGAGTTGCTATAAAGCTGCTTGGTTATGACCGTATTCTGGTCAAGTGTCAGGATGGTAACGAACGTTTGTGTCGCATTCGTGGAAAGATGAAGAGGCGGGTTTGGATACGCGAAGGAGACGTGGTGTTGGTGTCGCCTTGGGATTTTCAGTCTGACAAGCGTGGGGATGTGTTTTGGCGTTACACAAAGGCACAGGCAGAAACGCTTCGCAGGAAGGGTTACATTACCATATAGTTATGAAGTATTCACCTCTTCCGTTGCCTTATCAAGGTCTTTTTCTGAGAAGCTCACAAGCACGTGAAACGCTGACAAACGTAAAGTCTGTATACAAAAGCATCAACCGAACACACTAAAAGTAGGGGATCGCGCGGGAGACATCCCACTTCCGAACGCAAGTGCCTCACGCCGGCCCCTGTTTAGTGATCTCAAAGGGTTTTCCCATCAATATTGATATAAACCAAGAGCGGTAATAACAAAGAGAGAAAAAAGGGGAACTTGATGAGCAGGCAGCGAGCGCAGAAAGCTGAAGACAAGCTAACAAGGCAAGAGCAGAGTTACGAGCGTAATCAAAAGATGCTGACCAAAGACTTTTCAAATGATCGAGCGGTTCTTGAAGAAGTTTTTGATCGCTCAACGCTGATGGTAGTATACGAGTTCATGAACAAGGGCATCATCAACGAGATTCACGGTGTCGTGAGGGCTGGGAAGGAGAGCCGAGTCTACTGGGGAAAAACCAAGGAAGGAAAAGAGTTAGCCATTAAGATCTACCTTGTTGTTTCGGCGGAATTTCGCAAGGGCCTCACGAAATACATTGAGGGAGACCCTCGATTCAAAGGTGTTAAGCATGACACACGTTCGCTCATTTTCGCGTGGGCCCAAAAAGAGTTCAAAAACCTGGAGCTCGCATCGCGTGCTGGAGTGAAGGTGCCAAAGCCTATTGCAGTGAAAAATAACGTACTTGTCATGGAGTTCATCGGCCTGAATGGAAAGAGCGCACCGTCGCTGAAGGAAAAAACTCCGAAAAACCCTGAGAAACTCTACGAAACTCTTCTGATATATCTGGAGAGACTTTACAAGAAGGCCGAGCTAGTCCACGGGGACTTGAGCGAGTACAACATCATGGTGTTGAGAGGAAGACCTGTCATATTTGACGTGTCACAAGCGGTTCCGCTTGTTCACCCTATGGCGGATCTTCTTTTGCGGAGAGACTTGGCCAACCTGAACCGATATTTCGCTCGACTCGCAATCAAGGTCCTATCGATTGAGGAGAGCTACCGGAGGGTCACCAGTCGTGGCGAGAGCTAATACGCTTCTGAAGATTCCAAGAGAACGTGTGGGCGTCCTAATAGGGCCCGATGGAAAAACGAAGAAACACATCGAGGACAAACTTGGTGTAGAGCTTCAAATTGACAGCGAAGCCGGCGACGTATCAATCACCATGGCAGAGAAGGCCGAAGATCCATCAATGCTCTTCAAGGCAAAAGACCTTGTGACCGCGATAGGAAGAGGATTCTCGCCCGAGCATGCTTTCCGGCTGGTGCGCGACGAAGAAGCCATGCTAGACCTTATAGACCTAAGAAGCGTCTTCGGCAAGTCTGACGCAGACATCAAGAGAATCCAGGGAAGAATAATCGGAACGAACGGCAAAACCCGACGAATAATCGAAGAACTCACGGACACGAACGTGTCCGTCTTCGGCCACACAGTGGGCATAATCGGAACCATGGAGCAAATCCAGATTGCCAGAGAAGCAATAGAGATGCTTATCAAAGGCAGCATGCACGGCACAGTATACAGATTCCTACACAGAAAACGGAGAGACATCAAAAAGAGAAAACTCGAACTCTGGGAAAAACCGCCAAAAGAAAAGTAGCCACTCTGCAAACCAATTCACTCCACCAAAGAGAAGATTCACCAAGCTACAGGCAACGATTCACGTACGCTACCTGCTTCTGTATACAAAAGCATCAACAGAAAACCCTCTTTTCGGCCGTTCTGGAGGAATTCGGTATCAAAGTTGAGTCTGGAGCAGATTCTTTCGTTTTCGCATGCTCTTGGCATTTCAGATTGGTTAACGACAAATATCAGTAGCGGGCTCCGCACTCAAGATCACAATCATCTTGGATTCATGGGGGCCAGAGTCTTCATCGCCAGCCAATGAAACCTTACTTTTGGCTTGCATAAAAGGTTTATAGACCTCGGTCCGAGGATTGAGTCCGTCATGCTAAGACACATTCAAGTCGTTCCCCTGGCTGCGGAGAGTTTCGGCGTCAGATCCATGTGTACATACGTTGAAACCGAAGACGTAAAGATTCTGCTGGACGCAGGCGTGTCCCTGTGCCCGATCCGCAGTGGGTTGCCACCGCATCCCGAGGAGTTCAGGGCCATTATCGAAGCCCGCAGGAAGATAGCTGAAGCTGCGGCAAAAGCTGAGTACGTCACTATAAGTCATTATCATCATGATCATGTTACGCCCTCGTTTGAGGACTGGCTTTGCAACTGGACGCAGGCTAATAACACTGCAAGGCAGATATACGAAGGCAAGAAGGTTCTGGCGAAAAATCCCAAGGAGCACATTAACTACAGTCAACGGGAAAGAGGCTGGCTTTTCCAGAAAACAAGCGGAAGATACGTCTCCTCCTTTGAAGTCGCTGACGGGAAAAGCATCACAATCGGAGGCACGAACCTCAAGTTTTCGGAGCCCGTACCTCATGGACCTGAAAACTCGGAACTTGGGTGGGTTCTCATGACAACCATAGAATCTCAGGGTGAAAGGTTCCTCTTCGCGCCCGACATACAGGGACCCATGTCAACGCACACTCTTGAAATAGTCCTGCACAAAAAGCCGCAGCTCCTCATGATAGGCGGCCCACCTCTCTACCTCACAAGCTTCAAAATCAGCGAAGAACAAGCACAAAAAGGATTAAACAGTCTGAAAAGAATCGCAGAAACAGTTCCACACGTGATCCTCGAGCACCACCTCCTAAGAGACGAGAACTGGCGCGAAAAAGCAACCGACGTCTTCTACAGCGCCCACAAATCCGAACACACGCTTCAAACAGCCGCAGAATTCACGGGCGCACAGAACACCTTCTTAGAAGCCGCAAGGAAGAAACTGTTCAAAGAAAACCCCCCGCAAAAAGAATTCGAATCATGGATGCACTTGAACGAAGAAACAAAGAAGCATACCAAACCACCCCTTTGATGGATTCTCACCCATTCTCAAATCGGATTAACATTGCACACCATTTAGGATCAAAGGTCACTCAAGAAAATGGTGAGGGCCGGGGCTGGGATTTGAACCCAGGCGCTAGGCTCCACAGGCCTATGGGCTACCAAGCTACCTCACCCCGGCCACCTTCACGTTCTTTTAGATGATTGCATAAGTTCTTTAAGCAATTGGCGCGATCGTCTGCACTCTCAGGGCATTTATTGTCTGAACGATTGTCTCACACCTGCCTATTCTTGTTTGCGGAACATTTTCTCGCCGCCACAGTATTAGCCAGTGAAGTAGTCGAAGCCTGCCTCCATAAGTCCATGTGCTTCTTGAGCGTTGTGGGCTGTTGGAGTGATAAAGCTGTTGCAAATGTCTTTGAAAAGCTTTGGGTATAGCTGAACTTTAGCAGTGTATTCTCGCTTTTCTTGTCCCCAAGGTATGTTAGCAAAGTTGGGTGTCAAACCTTTTTTTCAGTTCATCCTCGATTTCTGCAACGTCCCTTAGGCGTTGCTCCAAGGCTTTCCTTAACTCTGTGTATGTTTCATCAACCAGCTTGTACAAGGCCTTGTTTGGCGTGATGCCCGTTTTCTCTTCTTGAGACGCCAGAGTTGCTAGGTCAAAGAATACTAGAGTGAAGGCGTGCATCAGTATTCTTTCTTCCGTTTGAAGTGAAAGGCCTGGCCTCCTTTCCATAACACTTTGAATAATAGTGGGGAGCGGTCCTGAGGCGGTTGGGGTGAGTATAGGGATGGACGGAGGGTGATTTTTTACCATCCAGGCAGTTGAGCAAATGAAATCGTACACTTTCAAACCTAGCCAAGCTTCGAGATAGTCTATTTCTGTGAAAATAGGATAGTCGTAGAATTGTCTGTATTTCTTGATAGTCTTTTTTATCCCTTGTGTTGCTTTTGTTTTTCCCTCTGCAAACGTTAGATTGAAGTATTCCATCAGCCCGCGAAACGTCAAGACATATTCAACACGTTCTAGCCCCGTCCGCCAGGTGCTTGCCGAAAGAGCCTTCATGATGTTCTGAGCCTCCATGCCCACCTTGGGCTGCTTCACAACCTTATGCACGAATGACACTGCGACGCCGCTTTTTCTCGCAATTGCGTAAACGGTTAGAGGCGCTTCTTCTCCGAGTGCTCTCATTATCTTCCCGTTGCTAGTCTCTTCTTTCCTGTTCAAGGGCAACATATTTCTCTCTAGCCGTATATTTCTGTCAAATAAGGCATATAAACATGGCTGTGGTCAGCGTTCCACGACCAATAAACGGTTGAAGTGGTAACAAAATGGTCAATAGAAGAGAATCCGGGAAAGCTCCAATGAGAGCACCGAGTTTGACCGAGCACAGAGACTCTCCAGCCCATGAAGTTTTCGATGGCGAAAATTTTTTTTCCAGAACCCAGCTTGAAGCAGGTCGTATTTTGCGAACAAACCGCGGCGCAGGCTGTGGTCACACTCGAAAGTCACTCATAATGCCATCCAAACTCACTCTACACGTCTGCCTAAATCACCGTAGGTTCGTCATCGCCCCAAAAGAGAAGAGAGAAGAACTAGTCGCAACGCTTGACGATTTGGCCAAGCGGCTGATGAAAATGATCAACAGCAACAGAACAAAGACGAGCGTTCGCCTCAGAGCAATGCAAGTATTCACCGAGTTAATCAGAACAAGCTACACCATGGTCAGAGATGCGGAAGTGGAGGAACTTGAGCGAGAAACTGAAACGCTTGAGAAAGAAAAGGAACATGCTAAGACAGAGAACACTGCAAGCAAAGAACCCACCCAGCCTGCCTAAAGACCCCGTGGAATTCGCTCAGCAACTCTTCAACTTCAAACCCTACGAATACCAGGCGAAACTCCTAAGGGACAACAGCAAACGCATCGCCGTCCGATGGAGCAGACAAGCCGGAAAAACAACCTGCATAGCCTCCCGAGCAATCTGGTACGCCGTCACATATCCAGGAACGTTAACGCTCATCGTAGCACCATCGCTCAGGCAGAGCATGATAATGCGCGATCGCATTCAAGATTTTCTACTGAACATGGACGAGCACTGTCGACTGGGACTGATTGAAAAGATGCAGAGAACCGTTATCCGCTTCAGAAACGGCAGCCGCATCGTAGCCCTACCCAACAACCCTCAGCTACTGAGAGGATACACGGCAAACCAGGCGATTGCAGACGAAGCCAACTTCTTCAAAGACGACGAACTCGTATTCTACAACGTGCTCTATCCCATGCTAAGCACCACGGACGGCACACTAATCGCCATCAGCACACCATGGAACAAGGACAGCGTCTTCTACCACATGTGCCAGAACCCGGATTTCAGCTCACACGTCGTCACATGCGAACAAGTAAAACAAGCCGGCCTCATCAAGCAAAGCTTCATCGACAACATGCGCTCTCAGCTCCCCACAGAATATTTCCAACGAGAATTCATGGCCGAATTCGTCGAAGACATCGACGCCTGGCTCTCCCAGAGCCTCATCGTGCAAAGCATCGACAGCAACTTGCAGCTCTACGACTTTCAGGACCAGCCTAAAGGAGAGTTCTACGCAGGCGTCGACTTCGGAAAAGAAATGGACTACAGCGTCGTCCTACTTGCTGAAAAGTCTGCATCAACCCTAAAAATAGTGCACGCCCACCGCTTCCCCCTAAAGACCGAGTACGCAAGCGTCATAGGCTACATGAAAAGTCTCACGGACCGCTGGCAAGAAATCCGAGCCATCTACGCCGATGTCACAGGCGTCGGAAACTACATAGTCGAAGACATGACTCGCAGCGGAATCCACAACGTAACCGGCATAACCTTCACCATCCAGTCCAAAGAAGAAATGGCAACAATACTCCGCGAAAAGATGCGCCAGGGCGAAGTAAAGATTCCCTACATTCCCACCCGCAAGCTCGAAGACATCAACCTAACAGCAGAGTTAAACATCGAAAAATGCGAACTCATGAAAACAGGACACCTCAGGTTCAGCCACCCCGAAGGCGGCCACGACGACGTTTTCTGGAGCACAGCCCTAGCAATCTACGCCTCTGCCCAATCTCCATTGCCAGGAACGGGCGTAGTTCTGCTTCCACACTGATTTCACGCGCCAAAGCCTTATGCCGTCAGACCTCTGAAGGGGACAAGCCAAAATAATTCCAGATGGCCACCGAGGTTTCGACAATATCCACTGAGAAATCTCAAACAATGGGAATTGAAAGTGTTTGTAAAACTCGGCCGCGCACTCGTAGTTCTAACTGGCAGAGCCGCAGTAGCTCAGAGAGGTCTGTCCGTCTTCTTCTCTATGAAAAGTTCTCCGTTCACTGCTCTCAGCTTCAGATTGTTCTCTTTCCACTTAAGGTACTCGGGATATGAAACAATGGTCCTCGGTCCATGCTTCGTCTGAACCATCCTTCTAATCGCAATGCCAAAATCGACCCCATCACGCTTGGCAATTTGAACCAGCACTTTTTCGATTGAAGGCCGTGCACTCTTGGATGTCAAGTCCGCCTTAATGGAGCTCAGCAACACCTTGTAAGTTCCTTCTTTCTCCCTCGCTATCGCACTAACCAGTTCCATATACTTACTGCCTCGCTTCTGACTCCTGGATTCGGGCACTCTCTTGACCTTCGTGTAAAGCTTAGGTTTCTCAGGTTTCTTGGTTCTCTCTTTTCTCTTCCCTTTCAAGAAATCCTTCATCACCAATGGCTTCTCAAACACATCCTCGCTCATACGGACACGAACACACCAACATTGTATTTCAGTATATAAAAAACACACGCCCCACAACGGTTCAAAAGAAAAGAAACTAGGCAAGATTTTAACTCGAAGAAACATCATGACACTTTTCAAAGTAGGCTTTTCAGGCAAGTCGAGTCCGAAACCAAGAAAATCAACATCCTGAGAATCCGTCTCGCGCTGCAACGACCTGACATCCGCACCCGGTAAAGTGCACGACCAGATTACAAACTTCGCAGATTTGGCGGCGAACAGCAATAAGCATTTAACTGTTTTCAGCCTTCACCAGCATAGAGGAAACGGCTCAATGCCTGAAACTCCCAAGCCCCGGCTTACGAAAAGAGTTCTGGTATTCGTCGTCGTCGGACTTGCAGTGCTTGCTATCTACCTATACTATTTCATAGGCACCGTAAACGTTTCCGACGCAATCAAACACACAAACTATCTCTTGTACACCTCGGCCTTCCTTGCCTTCTTAGCAAGCGCGTTGTTCTACACCATGGCCTGGCGAAGTCTACTATTCAACCTCGACATCAAGACCAAGATTCGCGAAGCCCTGCTGTTTTCTTGGGCGGGCATGTTTTTCGACAGCGTCGTTCCAGATCCAGGCTGGAGCGGAGATATTACAAAAGCCTATATGCTGTCAAAGTCTTCTGGCCAAGAACCCGGAAGAATCATGGCCTCAGTCGTAAGTCAGAAAGTCATCGTGACCGCGGTAACGATGGGCAGTCTGATTTTCGGTTTAGCCCTCCTCACGTTCAACTACAATCCTTCAAGCATTGTTCTCCTGTTCGTGACCGTCGTATTGCTCCTAACAATCTTTGCATTCTCCATGATCCTGTACCTGAGCGCTAACGAGAAGGCAACAGCAAGGATACTTGGCTGGATAATTCGCATCGGATGTTTCATACTGCGAGATCACTGGGACCCTCAAGACTTCCGGAACAAAGCGGAACAACTGTTGAAAAGATTCCATGAAGGAATACATACCTTAGGCTCCAATCGCAAGGCCCTAATTCGGCCGATTTCACTATCCCTTCTCGCCTGGGGTTTTGACATCTCAATAACTTTCTTAACCTTTGCTTCGCTGGGGTATGCGGCGCCACTTGACAAAGTCCTCATCGTGTATGCCCTTACGGGAAGCCTGCAAGCCTTTGGAGTGTCCTTCCTGGGCTTCACTGAAGTGATAGTGAGCGGCTCTTACACAGTGCTTGGCATCCCCGCTGCCATTAGCATCTGGGCCACCCTGCTAACGAGAGTAGTAACCCTCTGGTTCAAACTAATAGTGTCCTATTTTGTTTTTCAATGGGCAGGCATCGGACTACTATTGGGAAACAACAAGGAAAAGAAAGCAGCTCAGCAAAGAAACCAACCAGATTTCGCGGCACCTGCGATTTCGAAGCACTGGCGAAGTATAAAAAGACCAAGACAATCACAGCCCGCAGACCCATACAAGACAATTCAAGAGCTTCAATTCACCATGGCAATGAGGAACTCCATGGGCGATTAACCTTTTTAACGACGCTGTTTTCTAAAAACATCATTAAAAACCAAAACATTCCCACCTTAATCGCTCGAACAAACGTGGATTCGAGAAAAATTGATAGAAAGCACTCAAATTTGAAATTCCGCACAATGCAATTGAACACAATTGTTAAATCGAGGATGTTGAGTTCGAGCTTGAAAGGCAAAGAAGTATCGCCGTTTGTCCCTTAAGCAAAAGGAAGGGTTCCAGCCAAGGAAAGCCAAAAAATCAAGACAAGAACGCCACGCCTCAGATTAGCTATGATGGATTGAGAGCAGCCAAGACATAGCGGATCATGGCGGTTTTTCTGAAAACTGCTGGATTTTCTGTTGCTGAAAAAGGGGCTCTGATGTAAATCATTGCTCTTGACACGGGGAGAATCTGTCTTTAACATTTCTGCGGGTTCAAGACTCAACACGATTTGAACGACACTTTCTAGAGGCCATTCCGTCATTCAGCCTCTACGGTTCCTTAGAGGCAAAGCTTGAGATTAGTAATGTAAAAGGCAAACTGCATTGGGAGTCAGAAGAAAACGACAGACTTACGCTTAAGGCTCAAATCGCACCGAAAGTTCTCGAAGCTTATGAACATGTGGGCTCCTACAACTAGCATTCATATCTTTTCTTAATTTCAGCACTACTGACGGCATCTTTTCTGTTACGAGCTGGTCCAAAGAATGATTTTCGAAGGTCACGATCGTATCTCGCACGAAAGTACCACGTGGGTATAGCGGATTCAAAAGGCTCGAAAGTCACCGAATACACAAAACTTGCTAAAAAGAATCAAATAACCGTCAAATGTAAGTAGCGAAATGCAGCAAAATTGTCAACTCGACCATGAAGGAAAAACTTCCAGGAACAAGATCTGAACGAAGCAAGAGATGCCTGAAAGAAAAGTTCCTCAGAAAGGGCGATGCTTAAAAGGACGTTGGAAGATTTTGAGGTTTGACTGATAACTGTCAAAAAACTTTGACCAAACCGTTTCATTCTTTCCAGACGCTGTGAATACCTCAAATCGAAAACTGCCTGGCGGAACTTTGACTGAAAGCCAATTCTTCGGAGAACAAAAGCCAGATATCAATGGTCCGGAAAGCTCCGACTCAGTTTAAGGTATCCTTCTCGTATTTGCTCCTCGAGCCCATCTAAGGTTCGCCCATGATTTGAACGGTCACTGTCCGTCTCCTTGGGTAGACATCGGTTTCTACGAACATCAGCGATTGCCAGGTTCCAAACTCGACGCGACCATCAACGATTGGGAGCGTTTTATCTGGAGGTAGCAGAATCGATCTCAAGTGTGAATGTGCGTTGGATGGGTGAGCATAGTTCGCGTTCTTTGGAACTGTTGTCTCTAGGAATTTTCTGATGTCTTCCAGCAAGCTTGGTTCGTTTTCTGTCAATATAATAACTCCAGTGGCGTGTGGCGCAAACACGTGGACGATTCCGTTCTGGATTCGTGATTTTACAACCGCTGCTTGAATTTTGTCAGTCAAATCTATGAATTCTATCTCTCCCTTTGTGGCAAAGCTGATGTTCATGTTGAAAACCTTAAAGTCTGCCATGGCTGCTTCACTCCAACAGCTTTGTCATTATCACTTCATCAATGTATTTGCCCTGCTTCAAATGCTTCTTCGGAATCAGGCCGGTTTGCGTGAATCCCACCTTCTCATAGACGTGTATCGCTCGCTTGTTGCTTGCGAAGGCTGTAAGAGTCAAAATCTTTAAGCCCATCTTTTCGGCCTGCTCAATCAAGACGCGCATGATCGCAGTTCCGATGCCTAGCTCTCTGAAATCCTTCTTAATGACTATGCCAACTACCCCGACATGCTTCTGAAACCCAATCTGCCGGTTGATATCTGAAGACGCGATGATTCTGCCTTTGACCTCGGCTATTATGAAAAAGGTTTTACGTCTCTCCAACCGAGCCAGTAGCCCCGAGAGCCAATCTATTTCATCCTCCCTCGAAACCTTCTCATTCCTGCCTATCTCGGCCCCCTCGTCGATGATCGAGTTGATAAGCTCCAGCAGATCATCCAAGTCCTCCCACCTAGGGGTTCTCAAAACCACTTTGTCTCCGCCCTTGATAAAAAACTCTTTCAAAATTTGTCCAGTTTTCATAAGCCAGAATTAGTTCAAGACCACTTTAATACTTTTCAGCCTCGCTGACTGTCGAAGAACTCAGAACTGGGAACTTCCGTTGATGCTCTTGTATACAGCCCTTCGTCTCAGGAGAGGCTGGTGAAACGTAGAAAATGCAAGTAATACCTATACAACTGTGGTCACCAAACAGTAAAATCTGCATCTGAGAAGTGCGAAAACATTGGCCTTATAGCCTACAGTAGACAGTGCAACTTGCTGCACTCATGGAAAACCGTCAAGAAAAAAGCATGTTCAGCTCCGTGGTACCAAACGCAAAATCTCGGTGAGACCTCAAAACCAGCTTTCCGAACCGTATACAGAAGCATCAACGAGTATCCCTTCACCTGCTATCGTGCGTAGACACTCCCGACAAAGAGAAACTTGACACCTATGGAACACACAAAAACTAGTATGTCTCCATTTTCGTGACCCATAGAAACGCAAAATCATGCCTTAACATTCATTTGTCTACTCCGACCAACCAGAAATGTCTTGGCACTGACACGCGTCTCATAGTCCCTCGGACGAAAGACCAGAGAAGCTCGAAGTAACCCCGAAGTATTGGTCTCAGCTTTCGCATGGAGATTCTCGCCGGTTTTTCTATAAGGCCGCGGCCAACTCCATGCCCAATACCCGAAAGCCTGGCAGAACTAGCCAAAAACGGTTTCTTTTGGAAATTCGGGCCTGAATAGAGCTTTGTGATTTTGTCTCAGAACATCAGAAACATAATGTTTTCTTAATGAACATTCTTCGAACAAGAACAGGTTCGAAACGCATCACTCTTAGAGAAAGAGGCTGATAAAACAGGCCAAACGCAAAGAACGTTGAATCGAAGGCTCGTTCAAAACACCTGCCAAGAATTGCGCATCAGTGTTCCGAATGGGTTTGTTATCAGTTTTCTCTATATTGCAGATTTTGAAATAACCGCTTTAATTCTCAATCAGAACGTGATCTGACAGTGAAAGATCACAGCAGGTGGCATGTTGGCTATTGACGGTTTCGGGAACGACGTTGAAATGCTCGAAAGGAACGTTAACGGAAGAAAAGTGAGCGTCCAATGGGACTGGGGCGACTTCAAGAGCACCGAAGACTTTCCAATTGACGACAATCTAATAAATTGGGCAATAGGACAGGACCAAGCTCTCAAAGAATGCTTTCTATGCTTGGACGAATGGGTGCGCAAACTCAAATGGCTGGAAGAAAACAAATGGTACGAAAACTGGAGCAATTCGACGGAATCGGATCCGACTGTCAAAATCAGTCCAGGGCCCTACCTCCTCCTGCTAGGCGATCCTGGAACCGGTAAATCACTCATAGGCAAAGCGCTGGCTGAAAAACTCACCCAAGTCTACAAAGAAAACGGAACAAAGCTATTCGATGCAGTGTGCTGGAAAAACCCAGTACTACCCAGCCAACCCAAGATATCCATCCACAAAGCAGGAGAAGGAAAGAAGGTCATCCAGAAAGAACAGCTTAGGGATCTCAAGAAAAAATTCCTCACAAAAGTGGGTTTCAAGGTTCTGCAAATGTTCCTGATAGTGATTGGAGTGTTTCTAATAGGGTTAGGATTCTACTTTATGCTTCAAGCTTGGCAAATATGGGGAGGACTGAGCGACGCTCTTCGTAGCAACTACAGTGGTTTCTCAGATTTCCTCGTACAAAGGTTCGTAGGCCTCGTACCCTTAACATTCATACCTGGTGGAAGTCTAATCTTCTTCGGAGTCTTCCTCTGGTGGTTCTCGAAGATAGGAGGTATGGGAAACATGAAAGGCATCGGCGGGGCTCAACAGACAGACGTTCCGAAACTCATCGTTGATAACAGCTCCGGCCACGCGCCGTTCATAGACGCCACGGGTCATAAGAGCGCCCAGCTCTTCGGGTCAATCGCATGGGATCCATACCAAACAGGGGGCTTGGGAACACCCGAACACCAAAGAGTCAGCGCTGGAGACGTGCACGTCGCCTCTCTAGGCATTTTGTATATCGACGAGATAAAGAACCTCGACCCTGAAGAAGCTGTGACACTCTTGACCGTGCTTGAGGACGGAAAACTGCCAATAACTCTGCGTAGCAGATTCGGCGGCAGCGACACAGCAGCCATGGCGGTCTCAACACAACCGGTTCCTGCAATAACATTCCTCGTCGGCGCGGGTAACTTCGACAGCATAGGTCAGCTTCACCCAGCATTGATGGACAGGATCTATGGGTACGGCAAAGTCGTCAGAATGAACAATGACATGCCCAACACGGTAGAAAACCGACGCAGATACGTGCAGTTCATTGCCCAAGAGGCAAAACGATTCAACCTGCCTCCCTTTAGTCGAGAAGCATGCCTCGAAATAGTTGAAGAAGGCAGACGTAAAAGCGACAAGAAAGACGCGTTGACAACCCGTTTCAGAACCCTAATCTCAATAATAAAGACCGCTTCAACGCTTGCAAGCAATGAAGGCAGCAAAAGTGTTGAAAAAAGGCACGTAGTGGAAGCCGTGGGGCAACATTGCAAGACAATTCAGAGGCAAATGCTAGAGCACGACATGAACGAAAGAGGCAAGCTTTTGGAAATCAAGCCGGAAGGAATCAAACTGGGCCAAATCCACGGTTTGGCAGTAGTCAAAGATCCTTACAGTGGCGAAATGACAGGCAGTGTACTAAGCGTGAAGGCTCAGATGGTCAAGAGAAGTGAACTTCCAAGAACTTACTCTTTCAAGGGTTACTATAAGGTCACAGGAGTGGCTAAGGGCCAAAGTTTCATTTCAGACAGTATCGCCAAGGTTAGAAGCGTAATATTGCAAAAGTACGGAGCCGACATAGCCCAGGACTACCTCACCCACATTGACTTCGCCCAATCGTACGGTGTGGACGGACCATCGGCAGGAGTCTCAATGACCATACTTCTGTGTTCGCTTGTGGAAGGAAGACCTGTCAGACAAGACGTAGCGGTAACGGGGGAAATCAACCTAGGGGTCGGAAACTCTATCAATGTGACGGCTGTGGGGGGTGTGAACGAGAAAATAAAGGCTGCAGAAGCTTGGGGCTTCAAGAAGGTGGTTATTCCACAGAAGAACTTTGAGAATTCCATCGATGTCAACGACTACACGATAGAAGTTGTGCCAGCCGCAACTCTCGACGACTACCTGAGAGAATGCCTGGTCGACAAAGCAATGCTCAGAGTTCCTGTTCAGACTTATAAGCACAGGAATCATAGAAGCACTCAGAACTGAAGAAGCAGCAAACACATCCAGGCTGCAAATCCTTTGGACTGGGAGAAAAGCTATCAGTGAAGCAGGTTGACAAGGATGCTATTCGCAGATGGCGAAAGAGAGGCTTTTACGCTGAAAATGCCCTCGTAAAACTTTTGCAGAAAAACGGATACAGCGCTGTACGTGTTCCGGTCAGCAATCCAAGCCTCAATCCTCTGCCCGACGTAATGGCCAGAAAGAACTCGGACATGTACGCTTTTGAAGTTAAAAACGCAAAGTACTACGCGTACTTTCCTAAGCAACAGATCGAAAAACTCTTCAGATTTCTGAATGAGCTCGTTCCGACCGACGAGGGACACAAGCATGCCGTGATAGCTGCGCATTTGGGCAAAAGGTGGATATTCAAGGAAATCGCTTGGCGAGATTACACAAAACATAGGGTCCCGGAAAAAGCAAGAATTCTTAAGCGAGACAGGGGAAACTTTGAGATAACAGAAAAAAAGGAAACGGTTGGACCAAAGATCACCGTAAACATCGGCCCAAGCGCGGAAAAGGGACACGACCGTCCGGAAATCTCCGCATCCCATAACGCAGAGGTTTCGAAAAGCACGTGCTAGAATAAAATGATTTTTGCTAGTGTGCAGCCCAGCCTGAATAGAATGGTGTCTATCGCAACCTTCATTTTGGTGCTCTTGCTTTGTTCAGTCACGAAAGAAGAAGAGTTGCCGTAAATGGAGGATACCATAACTGTAATTTCAGCATCTTCCTTGGGCAAAGTTTACGAAGTAAACAGCCTCAAGGTTGAGGTTCTAAAAGACATAGATTTTGAGGTCAGAAAAGGAGAATTCACTGTTCTCGGCGGGGCTTCGGGCTCAGGAAAGACGACGCTTCTGAACATTGTCGGCGGCATCGACAAGCCAACAAGTGGAAAGATCATTGTCTACGGAGAAGACTTGGCGACCCAGAACGAGGACTTCCTGGCGGGTTTCCGATGCAGTAATGTCGGGTTTGTTTTTCAATCCTACAATCTCGTTTCAACGCTAACCGTTGCCGAAAACGTTGCATTTCCGATGGAGTGGTCTGGGAAGAAGGAAGAATACATCAAAGAACGCGTAAGTGAGCTAATGGGCCTCGTGGGTCTGCAGCACAGAACAGAACACTTCCCGTTCCAACTGAGCGGTGGTGAACAACAACGCGTCGCCTTTGCCCGTGCGTTGGCAAATGATCCGCCTTTGCTTCTTGTAGACGAACCCACTGGAAACTTGGATGTGAAAACGAGCGCAAAAATCATTCAGATACTCTCAACGCTGAAGGATGGCGGAAAAACCATGATCGTCGCAACCCATGACGAACGTATATTCGAGCTAGCTCATCAAAAGCTATGTTTGGAAGATGGCAGGTTGATTAGTGAAAATGAGTGAAACTTCTTTTTCAATCAACGATCTGCTTCGGAGAAAGATGCAGACGAGCTTGGTAATCTTCAGCCTGACTCTGTGTGTCGCTTCGACGCTTTTTCTGCTTCTCTTCGCTCAAAAGATGGGCTTTGGTATTTCATCAGCAGTCGAGGGCAAACTCACCGCTGGTTTTTCGCAGATGTTTTCTCCATTTCTAACGTTTCTCGTGATTCTAATTATTGCAGCTGGAATTGTGATGATTTCTTTCACTGCTTTTATCATGATGTCACAACGGATAAGAGACATTGGATTGATGAAAGCGGCAGGATGCCCAAACGACTTGCTTTTTGGCTATTTCTTCACCGAACTCTTGGTAGTCGGCTTTGTCGGCTGTTTGGCGGGCACGATACTAGGCGTTCTGATGAATATGGCTTCGACGAGCCTCTTGAACAGTCTTGGTTTGCAATTTCCGCAACAAACGACTAGCTTCTGGACACCATTTGCCGTGTTCATCGCGTTCTTTGCGCTTTCGCTCGTTCTAGGTGGTGCACCGGTTCTTTCAGCGATTAGGGTCGAGCCTGCACGAGCCCTTTCTCCCGCCAATTACCTTGGACTTTCAAAGGAGTCGGGCTTCAAAATCATGTCAAAATCCGGCGTTTCTCTGAAAATCGCGGTGAGAAGCCTCGTCCGACGCAAATCGGCCACTATAAGGATTGTCCTGTGCCTGAGCATCGTTTTCCTTTTGGTCACGGTGGGCGTCGCGGGAGGGCTAATCGCTGAGGACACCAGCCGAGGCTGGGTTGAGAATGCTGTTGGAAGAAACGTGTTGTTAGTAGCCTATCCGGATATGATCAACCAGTACAAGCTTTTGCTCTCAGAATTCTACGAAGGACAAAAGTCCCTCCCATTCAACTACACAAACGAAAAATATTTAATCCCCTCGAATATTTCCAGCCAATTGCTTTCCACAGACGGAATCACAGGTATCGACGCCCGTTTGGTCTTGGGGGAGCCAGTTCAAGAAGTCCAAGGAATGATCCTTGGAAACAGCACAGGCGAAACAACGTTTGTCGGGGATAGTCGCCAGGGAGAGTCCCTCGTCGTGGGCGTCGACCCGAGGAACGTGCTGAATAGTTGGTCGACGGACGGCAGGTTTCTATCCACTAATCAAGCAGCAGAAGCCGTAGTCGGGGACAGTATCGGCCAAAAGCTGTTTTCCGAGCCTCTAATAGAGAAAATCAAAATCTTTAACGAGAGTCTCAATGTAGTTGGCGTCTGCTTTGATCCTATTAACAATGGAAACGTCACGTATGTCCCTCTTGCGACGCTGCAGGCTATTTCAGGCATGTCAGGAACCAACGTGCTCATGGTCAAGATTGACTCTTCAATGAATGAAACAGAGGTCTTGAATGAAGTAAACGCGACTGTTACAAAAGCAGGTTTAGAAATTTATGAACTCAACGAATCTGCAGACAAAAGTGTTGGGTTCCTTAATTTCCTCTGGTCGACGATCATGTTTCTACCTCTGTTCACTTTGATTGCTGCATCCTTGAGCCTGCTAGGTTATGTTATGCTAACTATAAATGAACAGCGGCAGGAATTCGGCATTCTCAGAGCGCTGGGCGCGAGGCCCATAACCGTCCTCGGGATTGTTTCCGCGCAAAGCCTAATAGTGCTACTGGGCAGTTACGCAGTCGGAATCGCCTTCGGAGTAATTACCACTCTACTAATTCTGGTGCAGCAACCAATCGTGACGACTTATACAGTCATTGAAATAGCCGGTTGGCTCCTTCTGGCCTTTGGCGCAACATTTGCTTCAAGCGTTTACCCAGCAATAAGGTTCGCAAAGAAACCCCTGTTGGAGACCATTACACAATCTTGAGATGTGGCTGCACTCTCTCGATCCTCCTCAACGAGTCCGAGCACATGGGAAGTTGAACGAGAAAGTCCTGCAGTTGCAGAATAGGGACGATCGGTGTCCCATTATAAAATCTGAAACTCGTGGGCACTAAGGACACAACGACAGGAATAAATGTCGTCTCTTCCCACGAAGCACACTCAACTCTAACCTTTTGATTCGGCACAAACTCAGAAAAAGCCACCGTCCGCTTCACCTGTTCATCAACAACTTTCCTCAGCTTTGATGGATACAGGCCTCGGCGCCAGTGCTTACAGTCCACACAGACAACAAGCGGTCTGCGACAACTAATGATGTCCATCTCCCAGCTGCGTCCGCCCTGCCTGAACCGCAAGTTAAGCTTCACTGCGTAACCATGCATATCGAGCGCAGCCGCAGTTAAACGCTCGAATTCTTTCCACTCCAAAAAACCGCTAACTCGCTCATTATCGGCACCCAGTTGTAACGCACGCACGGCTAGGCCTACGCGTTGTAAAGCGCTGGTTTGCAAAAATCCATCGTGCAGATAAACCAAACCATCTTTCTGCAGAGTTCGGAGCAATCTCTCCCATGTTTTTGATGGAAGCCTTGACTCTTTTTTGACAAGTTCATATAAAACTTGTTCGCCTTTAGAGACTTCAAGGACCGAAATTATCACTTCTCTTAAAAGTTCCATGGTTCTGAACCCCATAGTTCACATAAAAACATAAAATAGAGCCACTTCAAACTGTCATGTAAGTCGTTTCCGTCTCTACTCGCCGGAACCACGGTTCGTGCGGACCCATGCAAGTCAGTTTTCTCCTGTTCAATGAAGCCAACAGTAATACACGTGGCTTAAGTCTTTCGAAGACGTTAGAGATTGTGAATAGAATCACCCAGTTTGGTGAGTCGTTTTTCATCGTGAGGCAGTTCTCCGCGTTGTCTAATAATTGACTCACCCATGGAAACCATAATAAGACAGCACCAAAAATGAGACCTCAGCGGTTGAAATGCCAAGCTATGTTTCGAAAACACCCAACTCCAGAATTTTGTACGAGAGAGCTAAGAATGTTCTTCCGGCAGGGGTCTCCTATGGCGTACGGTACTTCGAGCCTTACCCCTTCTACACTGCTAAAGCAAAGGGAAGTAAACTGTACGATGTTGACGACAACGAGTACGTGGATTTCTGGCTGGGACACACAGCTCTCATCTTGGGCCATGCAAACCCGGCCGTGACGAATGCGGTAAGCGACCAGCTTCAAAAAGGTACGCACTATGGAACTTGCCATGAGTTGGAGATCAAACTTGCCGAGCAGGTTGTGAAGATGATTCCGAACGCGAGAATGGTTCGGTTCACGAACTCCGGAACTGAGGCGAACATGTACGCCATACGTTTGGCAAGGGCATATGCTGGGAAGCCCAAGATTGCAAAGTTCGAAGGCGGTTGGCATGGCGGGTACGATGCACTCCAAGTGAGCGTGAAGTACCCCTTTGACCTTCCAGAATCGGCCGGCCTAACGGTCGGGGCGACTCGAGACACGATTACTTTGCCTTACAACGATTTAGAAGGAGTAAAGAAGAGGCTGAAAAGCGAAGATGTCGCGGCCATTATAATCGAACCGGTTCTAGGAGCAGGCGGAGGCGTGCCCGCTGAAAGAGATTTCTTGCGGGGACTTCGCGAGTACTGTAACGAGAGAAAAACACTGTTGATTTTTGATGAGGTCATAACAGGTTTTAGACTTGCGCCGGGAGGTGCTCAACAGTACTATGGCGTGAACGCTGACATAGTTGTCCTGGGAAAGATCCTGGGCGGAGGCTTTCCGATAGGCGCGTTTTGCGGACCCATCGAAATCATGGAACGCTTGGACAACGTCGCGCATCAACGTCCGTATTACTCCTTCCACGGTGGAACTTTTGCCGCAAACCCTGTAACGATGACCGCTGGCTTGGCGACTTTGAAACTGTTGGAAGATGGCAAATTAATAGAGAGTTTGAACGCGTCTGGAGCCCGAATTAGAAAGGAGCTGCTGGACATTTTCGAAACCTGCGGACAAGATGTGCAGCTTACGGGAGCAGGCTCCATTTTCAACACACATTTTACGAAAGAAAAGGTCAATGACGCAACTTCTGCCTTCACTGCGGATAGAAAGAAGCTCATCGACTATTCTTTAGCCTTGATAGCGAACGGGCTCTTCTTGTTACCGACACACAACGGTGTCCTGAGCACTGAGCATTCCAAAGATGACATTGGAAAACTCTTCGAAGAAACCGAAAAATACGCTAAACGGGCCCACGCTAGTCGACTTTAATCACTTGGAAGGCCCATAAGTGCGTGAGCGAGTACAGTCAAACATCTGCTCAGCCTTCTTAAGATCTAGAGGTGTGTTAACGTTGAAGAACGTTCTGAGTTCAGGGTCAAGCTGCTGCAAGACCAGCGTGGAAACGTAGCGCACACATTGCAACCTGTCCAGCATTGCTTGCACGTTGAGCTTTCCAGCGCCCAATGCCACACTGGAGGCTTCTAATGCCGATTTTGTGCAGTAGACCGCTTGTAGTGGTTCTACGTAGCCGCTGGGCCATCGCGGGACGCACGCATTTCTTCCTGGGCCCAGTTCAAGTAGCAACGACAGAATATCTCTTGAGACGAAAGGGGTGTCACAGGGAAGAAGAAGCGAGTATTCTCCCTGTGCTTTTTCGAAACCAGTGAATACTCCAGCGAGCGGGCCGTGAATGTTGCCCTTGTCGACTAGTATGCTTGCGGATCCATCAATTGCCTTCCTGTATTTATCAACGTGTTCTCTATGGCTGACCACAACTATTTTCTCGTCGACAACACCAGTGACCGCATTCAGCACGTGTCTTACCAATGGTCTTTTGGCCAGCTGGAGTAGCCCTTTGTCCTGACCGAACCTGCTAGAAAGGCCGCCTGCAAGGATGATTGCCGAGCTGGTCAATAATGCGCTGTCTCCATCAATGAATAAACTCTCAGGAATGTTTCTTTGGTCGTGTAATAAGTTTTTTGCACGAAATATTACTTGAGTTGGAATACGCTATATAACCGAAACCCGGCTTCTGTTATGCTATAAGGAGAGACGAAACTGATGAGTTCAGAAGTCGTTGAACTAAACAGGATAATCTGCAACCGTTGTGAGCAGAAGGAATATGACAAGTGCAGGGCTTGCAGGATCTACTTGCTCATGAACAAGATAGCCGCGAAGTAAGAGCACGCACGAGTCGCACTAGGCCATTTTGTCTATCTTTGTGGCCATCTCTTCCAAGATTCTTGTGAAAGGATGGTCAGGCTTTTCATTTGCAAATATGGTTCCGCCTCTCGCCTTCAGAATGTCGCAGAAGCAAGGCACTATGCCCAGCAATGGAACTTGGTACACCTCATTCACTTTTGATGTTATCTCTTCTTTTCCAGCTTTTGAAGAAGCATCAAGGACTTTGTTCAAGACTACTTCGGTCTTCTTCTCAAACAGATCGTACAGTTCGCGAAGCATTCGTCTTGTTCCGTCGACGTCCGATCGGTCGAAGGTGGTCGCCACAAGCACAAGATCTGCACTCACAATGGCGTTTATAGAAGAGTATTGAAGCCCTGGGCTCGTATCCATGAGTATATAGTCAAAACCCTTATCGTTAAGTAAAGAAGTTCTGAGTGCTAGGAGTCTTCCAAGAGCCCGCATTTCCCATTTTCTGTCTTTAGAAGACATATCCCTTATTGCTTCAGTCGCAGGGTTGGCAAGCCCAACGAAGAGCTTACCACCGTTGTGAACTCTTTCGCTTAGGTCCAACAGTGCTTTGTCAATTTCGCATGTACCGTTTAAGTAATCATTGAGCCAGCACTCCGAATGGTCAACATTAAGCAACGTTGCAAGACTTGGGGCTCGAAAATCAAGGTCGAATAGGCAAACTTTTTTGCCGTGTTCTGCCAAAGCCGCGGCCAGATTGATCGAGAGGAGAGTTTTTCCCGTCCCGCCTTTGTATGAGTGCACAGCAACTATTCTGCCCATGGCCGTCACCCTTTAGTCTCCTTGTCTATGAAAAAGTAGGCTTTCCTGCCGTTCCTCTCTTTCTTCAGGTGCCCCATTATCACTAGCTGATTCAAATAAGCGCTTTCTACAGCTCTTGCTCTCTTCGTCTGTTCAGAAATCTCGTCAGCTGTCGCACGGCCCATTCTGCAAAGCGTCATGGCAGTCTTTCGCAAATGATCCGGCATCGAGAGAAGCGTCATCACGTCTAAAGGGGCGTCAGTGAGAGTCGGCTGGTAATCCTTCCTCCCATGCTTCTGCAATTCAATCATTACTTCTATCTTCTCATTGAGGCTCTCTAGATGATCGCGAATCTTCTCCAGAACCTGCAAAGGCCTCTTGCCCACAATTTCCGGGTTGGACAATGCTTCTTCCTCGTTCGTCTTGTGCGTCTACAGTATGGTAGATAATAAGCGCTGTATTAAGTCTTACGACACAAACATAATTATTCACAAAACAAATGGTCAAGATAAATACATGCTCATGGAAACATGCCAAAAGCGACCACTGGTTCCCCTTAATTCGAAAACATACAGATTGCATCTTGTATAGGAGCAAAAACTGAAGACAATTCGAGAATGATTTTAAAATAAAGGCTCACGCCGCCGTTTGAGGACAACCTAAGAGCCCCCCAGTTTCTATTGTATGTTAAGTTCCTTTTCCAAGAAAACCTCTGGTTTAGTGGATTTAATAGAAAAATGGTGGGGTCTATTAGTACGGTACTGGAACCCTGTTTCTGAGTTCTTCCACTATCGGCAGAACTTGTTTGAGCTCTCGGAAGTACTTAAGCACGGTTATGCCTCTTTGGGTCACAGCGTAGACTACGCGCCTCTTGCCTACCATTCTTTCTTCGACGAGGTTCTGCTTTATGAGAAAGTCCAAGTATTCTTTAAGGACGCTGCAATTAACGTTAGCCTTATACATAATGTGAGTAAGCTTTAGCGGCCCACGATGGGCTAACACCTTGAGAATGTCTATGTACATCTCAAGTTTCGAACGTCTCATCATCCAAACCTCTTTTCGCCATATTACCGCCTTTTTTATATAAAGCTTTTATGGATTTAAACTACGTCTTTTTCCTAATTACTCTACATTAGTAGCTCCTTTTTTCCTGTGCTCGAATTAACACGTTTATTCTACTTTGAAAAGCCGTGACCAAGTCGTCTAACAATATCCCTTGCAATTCCGCAGAAAGCCCTTTAATATCTTCTTTGAAAACCTTGAACATCCTGTTACTCAAGTCGCTTCGTTGCTTAAGTGTCAATGACTGCTTCAAGGACTATCCTCCAAAGATTACCCCGATAGTGGAGTCTTCCTACTTAACTCTCTTATGAACCCGAAATAAGAATTCTGGATCCACCTGCAAGTAGCTATGCGACTGCCTCGAAAGACGATTTTATGGCAACTGACAATTGAGAACCTTTTTATTTTCCCCTTTGGTACTTGAGCTTTGCCGGATGATGAGAAGGCATTAGTTTGACATTTGGATGAGATATCAGAGTTACACGGACGGCACTGGATGAGCAACCCAGCGTCAGGCTGTTTTCTGGAAGTCTCTTCAGAATACGATGAAACTTGAATATTGTTTCATTATGGCGTCTGTTCTCAGAGGTAGATAGTCGCGCGTTTGAAATCACCGCGCACACATTGTGCGAGAAGACTAGGCAGGGTTCATTCTATTCGTAGCGAAGCAGGTACAAAGGTTCTTTTGCCCCTATTTTCCCTTGCTCTTTGGAAGCACTGAGTGAATTGGTGCTTTTGTCCCTCAAAATGGCGCTGGTTTTCTCATCTTTTGTTAAGTTTTTCTTTTGAGTCTTCAACTCTTACACCGATTCCCATGTTGCATTTGAAGCCATACTGAATTTGCATTAACTGCCAATATCTAGTTTAAGAAGCCGAACTCAATATTGTGAAGATGAATTTTGGCTCAAACGCAATTTGAGCCCGTTATCCCAGCTCCAAAGCTTAGAAAACCCGCATTTCTCTCCAATTACGTTTCGGAATTGGCAGGCTGAATCTTTATCGCTTTGCGGGCGAAGGTGATATAGCCAGTGTGTCCAGTCATTAATGTGTGGGGTCGCGTCTTTCCCCTTTCGACTTGCATTCCGCGCATTAGGCATTCGATTGTCTCCATGCTGACGAAACCGTTTTCTTTCAAGGCTTCAGCTGTCTTGACGACTTGCTCTATTGTCGGACTGAAGGAAACTATGGTTCCGCATGGCTTCAAGGCGGTTTGGGCATGCGGAACGACCATCCATGGGACTGCCAAATCGAGTATCACCGAGTCAACGTCTCTCTCGTCTATTCCTGTCGTGACATCCTTGATCTTAAGTTCGACGTAGTCGATGAGCTCAGCCCTGGTCAAGTTTTTCTCAGCAGTTTTTTGAAATTCCCCTCTGATTTCGTAACTGTATACCCTGCCGCTTGGCTGGACGTAGTGCGCCAACGCGGTGGTCAGGGCGGCTGTTCCTGTCCCAGACTCAACAACTCGGCTTCCGGGACCTATCCCGCTAAACATTACGATGAGGGCAATATCCTTCGGGTAACTTATCTGAGTCTGTCTCGCGGACTTCATAATGTAGTCGTGCAGCAGCGGTTTCAGAGCCGTAAATTCAAAACCCAGGCTACTCTGAATCGTGGAGCCATATTCTCTTCCTATCAGATCATCAAACTTTACGAAGCCCTTGTGCGTGTGGAAGCTCTTTCCCTTTTCGACTCTAACCATGTAGGTCTTTCGCGGGCCCAAGCTGAGAAGCGTGTAGTCCCCATCTGTTACTATCCGTTCAGTCAACCGAGTTCACTACGGTGAATACTTGAAGGGATGTTTTGACCTGTCCTTGTTCTCAATGAGTTCGTCAATGCTAGGCCGGTTCTCCAGGGCCTTCCGTACCGCATGGCGCATCGCCTTGTAGTTGTTTATGTAAACACGTTGCCGGTCAACTGCCGAGGGATGAACGAAAACGTTTGCGATGATAATGAATTCTTCAACCGCTTCTCTCGGAATCGTGCCATCTGCAACGCTGTCGATGACTGCTTTGGCCACAGCTGTTTGGGCTGGACCGTAGACCATGCTTGCTTGCCGCATGCCCCTGATCGTAACTGTTGGAACGATAAGCGTAATCGGTTTGACAGACAGGTTCGGCTCCAAGATAGCCAAAAGTGGTTCATGACCCGACGTTGGCGTTGCCTTAGCTCTCGCGAAAGCTTCTGCCACTGCACCATCCTTTGTTCCAATAAGGAGGTCGATGTGGGCAACTTCTGCCCCTTGCCCGGCTAGAGCTTCGCCGACAATCATCTTCGAGCTGTTAATCGCTTCAGCGCTGATGCCCACGGTCGCAAAACGCTCCTCCAACGGCTTTTCAGCCACCTCAAAAGCTATCTGTTTCGGCTGCACCTTCCCCATTTTTTCCAGGTCGAGTCGTAACTCCTCTTTTGATTCATACGTCAATTCTCCTCCGACGCTCAACGGCATTCTCACCGGACCAACCTTAATTTTCATCATCTTCAGTGCTTCTTTTGTCCCAACCGCTCCGCTCCCCGCTATTATCCTAGCTATTTTCTGCACTTTGTATTGAAGCTCACGAGCCTGTTTCAACTCGCCCTTTTTCACGTGATCATAAATTTGAATCCAGACATCGGGGATGACGTTGGCGCTTGCGAGGATTGCTCCCGAGCATCCAGCCGCGAGTGCAGCCACGACGACTTCGTCGTGTCCGCAAAGCACGTTTATTTTGTCTCTAACTTTTTCAAGGACAGCTAGGATGAAGGTCAACTGTCCGCTGCTATCTTTCACGCCTACGATGTTTGGTATTTGGGCCAAGTCCTCAACCATCTGCCAGGGAAGCGGTAAGCCAGTGCACTGCGGAATATTGTACAGAATTATCGGCAGGTCCACCTTGTTTGCAATCGTAAAGTAGTGTTCGTATATTCCGCGGTCTGCGGGTTTCAGATAGAACGGTGTTACTATAAGAGCGGCAGTAGCACCCACGTCCTTTGCGTATCTAGTTATTTCCACGGCTTCATCCGTACCGCTCGCTCCTGTTCCGGCAATCACTGGAACTCGACCATTGACTTCGTCGACCACGATTTTGATTACCCGCTTCTTCTCTTCGTCAGTGAGATTCACAAACTCGCCGGTGGTCCCACAGGGGACAACCCCATGGACCCCTAAATCGATGCAGTGGTTCACCAAAGTGCGGAGCCGCTGCTCATCGACAGCTTTCCCATCATCAGTGAACGGCGTCACCAACGCCGGAAGAATACCCTCTGGCTTGTACATGGCTGGTCCTCATGCCCTATTCCGACAAGCTTCTTATATCATTTCAGTCTTGCGATGACCAAACCACATCGTTCGTGACTATTTACAATGAGCGACCTCAGCTTTCAGCCGGCAAGACGATTCTTCTTCCTGTCTGAACAAAGCGAAACTTCAGTCTGACGCTAGAGGGCCTGAAATGTTTAAATCGTTTGCAATCCAAAAGTTAGAGAGAAGTGACCGTCTTGGCTAATCTCAAAGATAGGCTGAAAATTGACGAAGAGAACCTGAAGGAGATAAACAGTTTCCTGTTACGGAAAGATAACCCTCTGGTTGACAGTGTTCTCCAAATTGTCGATAAGTACGGTAGCGTGGATGAGATTAATCGCAGAGCCAAGGAAGCTCAAAAGATTGAAAACCTTATGGATAGGCTTGAGAAGAAGAATTCATCCTTCGTGAAAGATCTCCGATGGCTCATGAAAATGCGGGATGAAGAGGCCTTTATCAGCATCCCTGAATATCGTAAGAAGATTCTTGGAAAGAAGGCGGAGTCGACAGAGTTCGATCAGTGTTTCGCTATCACACTAGAAATCAGTGCGTTCAACTTTTTCCCTTGGATTGTCGAAGAGGCAAAGAGAGCGATTGCGCAGAAAAACTTGATGCCTGCCCGTTACATACGGGTGCGTTCGATGAAAGAACAAGTTGAAGACGATGATATCCTGGCCTTCGCAGCGTCAATGCAGGTTGTAGGAGCCTCCTACGTTCAAACGTTAGACACGAAGGGCACAATGCAGGGACCTGACGGCAAACCCATCAACATTCATCTGGGCGGCGGGGATACTATGACGGGTTATTTTGGAGGAATTGGAATTCCAAATGATTACACGTTGAAGTGGGTAGACGAGTTTCTCCACTATTACACGGAATACGGCCTTCCGCAGGTCCTGAACACGAACCCGGGCACCGTTTTGCTGGGATACTGGCTTCGAAAACTGGGAATTGACATTGAATTCAAGATTTCGGTATTTCTGGGAATCGACAACCCCTACTCAATCCTGTGGACGTTGATGACTGCGAAACTCTTCAGTAGAGATGACGGTTCCACTCCCCTCATAGGCTTCAACCTCTCAAACTCAGTCAATAACGAGACGATTGAACTCTCTGCCCATATCAGAAAGGCCTTTGGCTTTGAGGACATTGTCCGCATTGAACACCACATCACGGAAGCGTACAAGAGCATCGTTAGACAGCCCTACGACCGCACAAATGAGCTGATGCAACTCGCTAATCACGTAAGAAACATTAGTGCAAAACATGAAGGCGGAAAACCCGAAACTGAAGAAAAAAGAGAACACCCATCAGACATCTTGGACTACTTCATGCCCAAAAAGGACATCACCGACAAGGGATTGATGCACGAACTTCTAATCAACTACCTAGATAAACACGATGCACTAAATGTAACAGCGGAAGCTCTAACGCGGCAAGGGTTGACTTTCATAGCAGCTCAAGAATTGCACAAAAAATAGCTAAGGTGTGCTCCAGAGAGAGGAGCAGAAAACCGCTCATTGATTTTGTGTTTACTTGGCCGAACGAATAAAGCGTTGGTACAAGAATGCGAAGTATATCGCAGCGAACATGGTCAAGAGTACTTCAAAACACAGGATTGCCGGATTATTCTCCACGGCCGTGAAGTAACCGCGTTCAACTATATCCGTGAACACCAAGAGCTGCAGAAATATAGCTCCCCCCAGGCAGCTTAGGCCTAAAGTATGAAAGAGCACCTGGGCTCTGTGGTTGGACCGTACCGGAAAGTTCATTCAAATCATGGATACCAAGGATTGCTAGTTGACTTATGCATTGTGAATTACGGCACACTACTAGAGATTCTAATTGGAATTCAATATCAGTAATCCAAATTAGTCCCATGCCGTCTTGTTATCGGGGACGATGTCCTGATAGGTTTCAAAAAAATCTCCGTCTATTTCCGAACTATCAAAATTAAAGTGAGATGGGGCCAAGACTTCGAACCTTTGCTTCGAGGCTTCGAACACTTTCATGACCTTGTCGCGGATTTCCTCAAGATCCTGCTCTTTCACCATCATCGCAACGCTTCGAACAAGCAACTTTGTCCAAGCCAAGCATTGTCAATGCTTTCTTGTTTGACCACTTTTCATTCATTCCATTGCTCTGCTCTTCTACAGGCGTTCGAGAGAGCTACCATCACGCGTGGAAAGGCGAACAAACTGAATACTTTAGTATACTTCGTGCTAGCAGCATTCTTGACAGTCTTCACATTTCCTCTAGCGCTTAAATAGCCTCTGATAAAAGTCTTCGCTATCAATTCAGCTTCGTGCGGGTCGGCGAATGCGGAGACATAGTGGCCAGAATAGTACAGAAATTCAGCAATGTCCCACGTTTTATCTCCGTTTCGACCCGCCTGCTCCAAGTCGGTGAGATAAAGCTCATCTTTCTTGTCGACTAGAATGTTTTCGGGCTTCGTATCGCCAAGAGAAACATCGAGGGCGTGAACTTTCGCGAACAAGACGCCGACCTTTGGTATCAGGGCGATGTCTCTCTTCGGCTCACCATCCTTTTTTGAGCCTACGATTCTTTTCACTGCGTTGCTCAGGTCTTCTCCCAAGACGTACTCCATGAAAATCAAGCGCTCGTTTGGACTGACATATAAGACATCAGGCACAGCTACACCCTGTGAATGAAGCAATCGGTTTATTGCACATTCTCTCTCAAGTCTTGAGCTTCCAAGAACAGCGAAGGTTTTGGTTCCGATAGACCACAACGTGAGAGGAAACCACTTGAAGTTTGACCAGTCTCGAAACCTTTTTACAACCACTTTTTTCTCGTTTCCATCGGCACCAATACTCACTAGGTAGACGTCGTTCAAAATACCGCCTAACCTTTTGACTTTAATTCGAGCGTCTGCACTTGCGCCGAGCACTTTTCTGGCAAAAGCTCCGATATCTATTCTGTTCGAGAGTGGAACGAGCCCAGTGGCAGTTTTTACATACACCAAGTTCTCCGGATCATCGAACGGCTTCCCAGCCTTAGTGCCTTCGCTGAGCATTTTGGAGAAGTTGATGAATGAAGGTCTATTCTGTGAAAGAATGTTCATCATCTGGGGAAGCGTGCCCAGCAAAGACGCAAAGAGAGCCCTGTGCCCAGTCTTCAAGAGACTCGTGAATCGTGCACCGCGGATTCTGGCTTTGTCAATGAATTCCTTTGAAATCTTCACATAGTTTCCTGAAAAGCGGATGGTTCCGTTCTCCTCCAGCTTTTTCAAGGCGATTAAGAAACCGTCCAGAGTTTGTTGGATGTTTCCGCTTTCTTTGACAAGGCTTGACAGAGAATCGAACATGGGCGGGAAAAGGCGGGCCCTCGTAAGCCAAGTTTCATACATGAAATATTGTGGCTCTATGTAGAACTCGTATGAAAGTTCTGGAAAGTCCATAACGAGGCTCCGCAGAAGTTCCAAAATCAGGCGTCTCTTAAGCATAACTTCTTGAAGGTGTAAATAATCTCCATTGAATATTGGCTTATATGGAAAAACCAGTCCGCCAGCAAGGGCTTCTCCGAGAAGACCTTTGTCCACATCTCTTTCAAAAACCCATTTGTCAACGGCCATAACTACGAGAGTATTCACCCCGAGAGCCTTAAAATAATTCATCATTCTAGGCTGAAAATCTTCTATGACTAGCAACACCTGAGTAGCTGTCCTTGATGTCGACAAACTTGAATAGTCACTGTACAAGCATGCCGCAGCGATTTCGGAGGACCCAGCAATGTGCCTGCTAAAGTTCATGACGTCTTCAATCCTCTTTTCGTCTTGACGTTTTGATCTTTGAACCAAAGTTTCACCCGGAAGGAAAACGCGGCCGTGATTAGGATGTATGCGTCTGTGAGATATAGTTACTGCTTCCTGCCCTATGGTCTATGTCTTGACGTTTCAAAAATGTTCTTTCTGCTCGATCATCTTGATGTTATTGAATACTGAATTTGCTTATTCGTTCTTTTCTTTGCTCCCACAGTGGCAGCGGATATGCAGCGCGCGGAACCAATACTCAAGGATAATCAACGGGTGGGTCTAATCACGCTGACCGACATAGCTCGCACGACAAGCTGTGACAAGAAAAACTACTGATCGTATTGAAGCGGCGTCAAACATGTGCAAGCCCAGCTCATCTCAGGAAGAAATCAGTCTGTAGCACGCGCCTATTACACGTTATGTTTGTTTCTTTAGGTAAGCGACAGTGAACATTCTGCCGTCTTGTAGGCTGATGTTCTGGATGCCAACCAGTTCCCATCCTTCCTTGCCTAGTGCGTTCAGGTCATTTTGAACATCGTCTATCACTGGCTTTTTGTCAGCGTCGAAATGATCCGAATGAATCTGCGTCTTTATCGGAATTACCTTATACTCCCACTTAACCAATTCAAACGCCGCCTTGACAATAAGCAGCATTCAAGTTAAAAAGCAAGAGCCTTTGCTCTCAGAATCATCTGGAGAGCGCGCTGCAAACGACTAGAAACGTAGTCTAATTGTCGCGAGCTATGATTTGTGGATAATCAAGCGCTGCGTTGAATTATTTTGATGTAAGCGAATGCTGCGGTGAAAGTGAAAACTATAGAAAATACGACGATATCCAGAATGGAGTAGTATGAAAATTGGGGGGAACCTAGCAGGAAGGAACGGATGGTGTCTGAAGTGCTGCTCAAAGGGTTGATTTCGGCGAACGTTACCAACACAGCTGGGAACTTGCCTTCGTTGCCTAATTGCTGAATTAGCGAGAGCGGATAGAACACGCTGCTGCAGAAGAACAGTGCGTAGTAGACTAACCCTCGCGCTGTCACAAACTTTTCCAAGTTGGAGGTTGAAACTGCGATGGCGATGCTCAGACCCGCAATGCCAATAGCTGTGAGAAACAGGATCCCGAGAATGACAAAGAACTGCGGCAGTGTTGGAAGGCCTAGAAAGACGAAACAGGTCAACAGTAGAGGGGACATGTAAACCATGCCCCGCAATCCTCCTGAAAGCACCCGCCCGACAGCCAATTCCATCCGCGCCATGGGTAGGGACAGCATGTAGTGGTGAACCTCTCTTCGTCGTTCCATGTTAACCTCTCGGCCAATCATAAAGGCCGAGGCAAACAAGCCGGTGACAACGAGGCCTGGAGCGAAAAAGGTAAAGTAGTTTTTGATGGTAAGGTTTGGGTTCAGTACCTTGTTGTAGACCACGGCCGTGATAAACAAGTCTGCCAAGTTCATCATAATTAAGCCCACGAGCCACATCTTGTAGCGTAGGAAATTCCTAAAGTCATGCTCCACAATATGGATGATTTGGCTCAAATCACTGCCAACCTCCACCTTCAATATGCCGGTCATACAGCGTTATACCCAACAAAGTGAAAAACCCGAAGAACGCGATTACGACAAACACTGCTACGAGTGCGGCGTTCTCGTCTAAACCCGTGACAGCTGTTCCCCAACGGAACAGGTTCGTGACGTAAGTGAGGGGGTTAAATGTGGCCAGCCAGGCGTATGCCGGGTTTGAAGCTTGCAGCACTGCTAAGGGGTACATAGCGGTACTCAGTCTTACGATCAAAGCGTCCAAAACGCCCATCAATATGTCGAAGCGGTCACTGGACTTTATGGTCACTGCCAACGCGATGCTCATTCCCGACATGCCAAAGGCAAACAGGAAGAGAGCAAACATGGATATCAAGAACGCAACAGGGTTCAATGACCCGAGAACGTATATTGAAATTGCCACTAAGGGTCCGACGTAGATAAAAGCCCTCACACCGCCTCCTATGGATCTGCCTAAAACGAGTTGCCTTCTTGAGACGGGAAGACTCAGCAGATACTCAAAAACTCCATGCTCTGCTTCTTCGTAAATATCAAATCCGATATATATAGCAGCTGAATAAAGCGTCATGACCGACAAGCCCGCCACATAGTATCGGAAGTAGTTTGGTATGGTCACCATCTGCGAGGCAATGAGTCCGAAAAGAGCAATCTGAGAAGTGAACCAGATGGCTCGCATGATTATCATAACCTTGGACTGAAAGAAGAGGCGTATGTCCCTTTCAATTACTAGGAAGACCTTGTTCGCCGACGATTCCTCCCTCGTCTTTCTGTGCTTCTTCAATGCTCAAACCAGTGTAGTGAGCGAAAACGTCATCAAGGCTTGGCTCGCTCATACGCATGGAGGTAATCGGAATACCTTGTTTCATCAAGAGGTTCATTATTCTCGGGACAACTTCTTCAACTTGGTTCAGGTAAAGGCGCAGGCTCAAAGGTTTGAGCTGCAGGACATCCACAATTTCTTTGAAGCCCTTAAGTTCTTCAACAACTCTTGTTGGAGGTGCCTTCTCGAGCTGAAGGTCAACTATATCCCCGCCAACGATGCTGTCCTTGAGCTTTTGTGGCGTGTCGCACACGAGCATTTTGCCTCTGTGAATTATTCCAACGCGGTCTGAAAGCTTGTCGGCCTCGTACAATTCGTTAGTCGCCACGATAATGGTGCTTCCCTCATCTCGCAGCTCAAACAGCATGTTCCAAATTCTGTGTTTACCAACAATGTCGATCTGGGCCGTCGGCTCATCTACGATGGCTACCTTAGGTCTCTGAATGAGAACCTTGGCCATCTCTACCCTCTTGCGCATGCCCCCTGAAAGAGCGTGAACCTTTTTTTTGCGCGCGTCCCACATGTTCATTGCCTCCAGGACTTCCTTCACTCTCCGTTTTCGCTCTGCAGCGGGCAATCCACAGATTTTAGCGTGAAAGTTGACAACGTCCCAAGGCGTGCTCACAAACAGCAATTTCGGGTCTTGGAAAGCTATGCCCAGCATTCCACGAACTTTTTCTGGTTGTTTCCGGATGTCATAGTCGCCTATGCAAGCTGTCCCCTCTGTTGGTTTGATGACAGTGGCGAGCATGAGAATGGTGGTGCTTTTGCCAGAGCCATTCGGTCCTAAAATTCCAAGGATCTCGCCTTGTTCAATGTCCAAGTTCAGGTGATCAACCGCTGTGAAATCTCCAAATTTTTTTGTGAGATTTTGAATCCTGATTATGGGTGGCACTTCATGCACCAAATGAAGGAAACGTATAATGAAGATCCAACTAATTAAGATAATTAGCTAGCACGTTTTTTAGTGGATGTGAAAGCAGCGCGCGATGAGTTATTCGACTACGTACCTGAAGGATGTGTGTTCGCCTGCCGTCGGGCTTTTCCTGGTCACACGCAGTACGTCGCCCGGCTTGGCGCCTATTGCTTTGACACAGGGGTCTAGAGAGCTTATTTGTGGCAGTTGATAAGCGTGAACTTTGTAGTGCAAGAGCACCTGTTCCTTCTCTTCTTCTGTTAGCATTTCATGCTTTGGGACCAGTTTGTGTTCGAACAGGTCGAAGGCTGGGAACGTCTTTGGCAGAAGTTCTATCTTTTTCTTTTTTGCGCCCAGTTTGACAGCGTGCGTGTATCTTCCGTCCGTGACTATTATTCCCCTTTCCACTTCGGCGTCTTTCATTGCCTTTGTCACGCGGTTTACGCTGTTTATGCCCACTGTTGTTTCGCCTGGAACGCACCATATTAACGCTTTTTCCTTCTCCTTTGGCATGTTAACTATGTATCCTATCGCATCTTCATGTTTTTGCTTCTTGATAAGCTTGTAGCCCCTCAGTTTGATGAGGGTTTCAGCTTTTCGTTCCTCTAATGTGATTTGCTGTTTGCTCAAACTTCAAACCCGTCCCGAAGAATGTTCGATGATTAAGCGGTGCTTTGACCCTTAAACCTTGCGCCTTCAGGGTGTTTGTTGTCGTGGTTGTTGTCGGGTTTTGGGGGGGTCGGCTCTTGTTTTTTGTGGAGCTTGTTTTGGGCTGGTTTTTTGTGGCAAGGCTTATATGAGGCGTTGTCCACGTCTTGTTTCGTCTGGATTCGTCTTGTTTCGTCTCGGTTTGTCTGGGGTCGTCTTGTTTCGTCCCGGTTTGTCTGGGGTCGTCTTGTTTCGTCCGGTTTCGTCTTGGAAAGCCGTTGGCGTATGTTGGGTGGGGTGGTTTGTTTGCCTTTGTCGGAGTCTGTGACGTTTAAGGCTGTTTTGCAGGGGGGAGGCAGGGTTCAGGTTCCTAGGCTGTTGCGCTGGCGGTACAAGATGGAGCCTGATCAGGTTTTGATAGTGCACGTGAGCTGTGCAGAGTTTTTTGGCAGTGAACGGTTTGTTGGGCGGATGAGAAGGGACGGGCGTTTGACGATTCCCAGGTTGACGTTGAAGCTTCTGCGGGGGGATGAGGAGGGGAAGTTGGAGGGCTACGTCCTCGAACTCACGTTGGAACCCGCTGAGGAGCAGGATGAGAAGACTTAAACCTTGGATTTGGAGCGGTGAGGATTACACCCCAAAGAGGTTCAAGTCTCAAGCGCGCGCTATTTTTATGAGATTTTAGCTGAAGCTCAACAGAAAGAAAGGAATAGTCGGGGGATTTGCCCTGTTATCGGTTCAGGTTTCTAAGGACTTGAACTCAATTGGGAATGGACCGGACGCGTTTCAGAGTAAGGGTCCAAGTCGTGGCAAAGTTTGGTCAAGCTCGAAGTGTGACGTTGTCGGCGTACTTCTTCATGCTTTCGGCGAAGTTTGCCAGATTCTCTCTCGAAAGGGGTTTTAGAGAGGTTAGGTTCTTGTCGAGAGTGTCGTTGGGAACGAACTGCTGTAGGACAAAGTTTTTGGCGCCCTTGACGAGTTCGCCTATCTCAATCAAGTCTTCTTCGTCGACAAGTCCTGGTACGACTGTGGTTCTGAATTCGCACTCGACCTTTCCTGTTTTTAGAATGTCAACAGTGTGCACAAGCTCTGCAGGCGTGCCTTGCGTTCCCAGGCGTTTGTATTTTCTGAGGCTGGTCTTCACGTCCAATGCCACGTAATCCACGTAGGGCAGGCACTCTTCCAGCGCGCACGGATTGAGGCCGTTTGTGTCGAGTTTTACTCCGAAACCTCCTTCTTTCAGCCTCTTCAAAAACTTAGGGAGTTCTTTGTGAATAGTGGGCTCTCCGCCTGTGACGACGACAGCGTCTACAAACTTTTTGCGTTCCTCAAGAATTTTGAGGGTTGTTTCGTCGTTCAGAAAGGGTGGCTTGGGGTCTACGACTATTCTCCAGTTGTGGCAGTATGGGCAGCGGAGGTTACAGCCTGGAGTGAACAGAACTGAAGCCACGCGATTCGGAAAGTCAACTAAGCTCGTCTTTTGGATGCCGCTGAATTTCATGGATATTCTCACTCAGGCAGCTACTGTTTGCATGACTGCCGACTTATCGAAGGTTCGACGAATTGCAAATTCTGCCTGTTTGCCGTCGTTCCACTGATCAACCGGTCTCAGGTATCCGACGACTCTTGAGTAGACTTCGCACTTTGATCCACACGTGGGGCACTGTCTCTGCTCGCCGCTCACGTAGCCGTGAGTTGGACATATGCTGAAGGTGGGGGTCAGAGTGAAGTAGGGCAGGTGTGAACTCCCCGCAACCTTCTTTACGAGTTCGGCAGTGGCCTTCCATGAGTAGAGTCTTTCTCCAAGAAATATATGGAAAACAGTCCCGCCTGTGTAAAGCGTCTGAAGCCTGTCCTGATGCTGCAAGGCCTCAAACAGGTCGCCTTCGTAGTCCACGGGCAATTGCGAAGAGTTGGTGTAGAAGGGTTCAGCTCCGTTTGCAACGTTTTTCTGATTGGCAGCTGCGATTTCCGGATATTTTCTCCTGTCGATGCGTGCAAGCCTGTAGCTTGTTCCCTCCGCCGGAGTGGCCTCAAGGTTATAGATGCTGCCTGTTTGTTGCTGGTAGTCCGACAGTTTCTCGCGCATGAACGTCAGTACTCTCATAGCAAATTCCATTCCGTCCGTTGAAGCTATGTTAACGCCGAAAAGGTTCAGGATGGCTTCATTCATGCCCACAATACCTATCGTCGAAAAGTGGTTCTTCCAGTAGCGGTCAAACCCTTTCTTCACCTCTTGAAGATAATGTTTAGAGTACGGATACAAACCGCTCTCCGTAAAGGATTCCAACACTTTCCGTTTTGTTTCTAAGCTGTCGCGCGCCGTTTCCATGAGGGTCTCTAACCGCTCAAAGAATTCGTCCTCGTCCTTTGCCAAATATCCAATCCTGGGCAGGTTCAGAGTAACGACCCCTATAGACCCAGTGAGCGGGTTAGCCCCGAAGAACCCCCCTCCCCGCTTACGAAGTTCTCTATTATCTATCCTCAAACGACAGCACATGCTCCGAACGTCCTCGGGGTTCATGTCGCTGTTGATGAAATTTGAAAAGTAAGGCACACCGTACTTGGCAGTGACCTCAAATATTTTTTGGCACGAAGGCGTGTCCCAATCGAAATTCTTAGTGAGACAATACGTAGGAATTGGAAAAGTGAAAACTCTCCCTTTCGAGTCTCCTTGGCTCATCACCTCAGCATAAGCAGAGTTGAATATGTCCATCTCCTCCTGCATATCACCATACGAAGCGTCCATCGTCTTCCCGCCCACGATTACTGCTTCATCTTTCATAAAGTCTGGAATTGTTAGGTCCAGTGTAACATTGGTGAACGGTGTTTGGAAGCCGACGCGAGTGGGAACGTTCATGTTGAAGAAGAATTCCTGCAGTCCCTGCTCAACCTCTTTCTGGTTCAATCCGTCATAGTGTATGAACGGTGCAAGATAGGTGTCGAAGGTGCTGAACGCTTGGGCTCCGGCGGCCTCGCCCTGAAGCGTATAGAAAAAGTTCACAATTTGTCCCAAAGCGGTTCTGAAGTGCTTTGCGGGTTTGCTTTCGATTTTTCCAGAAACGCCTCCGAACCCCCATGTTAGCAGTTCGCCTAGGTCCCAGCCAACACAGTAGGCTCCCAAGACGCCTAGGTCGTGGATATGCATGTCCCCGGAAAAATGGGCCTCAGCTATGTCTGGGGGGTAAATCCTGCTAATCCAGTACTTGGCTATGACCGTTGATGAGAGATAATTGTTCAAGCCTTGCAGAGAGTAACTCATGTTAGAGTTTTCCCGTACACGCCAATCTTCAATCTCCAAATACTGATCCACAAGATCTGCATCGCTGAGGAGCGCTGCCAGCTCTCTTTGATCCTGATGCTGCTTTCTGTAAAGAATGTAAGCTTTTGCGGTTCTCGCATGGCCATTCTCTATTATCATCTTTTCGACAAGATCCTGAATCTCCTCGACGGTTGGTACACCATCTTCTCCAAAACGGTTCTTGAGCTCGGTTAGAACCTGATCGCTTATTCTTCCGGCTTGTTCTCGGTCTTTCCCGCCCACAGCTTTAGCTGCTTTCCAAATGGCGTTTGTTATTCGTTCCTGGTCAAAGGATTCTAATCTTCCATCACGCTTTCTAACGTATTTCATGTTTTTACCTCTTTGAGCAACCTCTGAAAATCTTCAGGTTCCTCAAATTCTCTGTAGACCGAGGCGAACCTGATGTAAGACACCCGGTCAAGTTTCTTCAGATACTTCGTAACTATATCTCCGATTTCCCTAGAACTGACTTCCTCTTTTCCTAGAGCCATCAAGTCTTGTCTAACATGTTCTGCTAATTCATGGATTTGTTCCATAGTCACAGGTCTCTTCTCGCAGGCTTTCTGCAGACCTCTAACGATTTTATTGAAATCAAAGCGTTCAAGCCTGCCGTCTTTCTTCTTCACCATCAATTCGACCGTTTCCACGTATTCGTACGAGGTGAAACGTTTTCCACAGTCTTCACATTCTCTGCGTCTTCTAACAGTATTGTCTAGCGAATCCCTTGTTTCAAGCGTCTTGAGATTCTCAGATCCGCAGTATGGACATTTCATCATAATCACAATCGTACGTTTCAGGCTCTTAGTGTTTTTATAATTGAATTGAACACTAAGGATAGAGTTTGTTATTTAAGCACTTCTCACAATAACATCGAAATCGCCAATCGAATTGTGCCAGAGAAGCACGTGCAAATATACATTATTGATGAAAAATAGATATGATAAAACAAACGCCATTCAAGGAAACGGCTTCAATTCTTGACGTTCGCCGTAAGCTTAAGACTTTCGAACGAAAACTCGAACTTGACGAATATGGCACGAGATGCTTGTTGTTCAGCTCTGTGTCGCCCTATGTAGCTCAAACAGTTCTAGCGAGGTTTTAGTATGGCATGTTACGCAAGAACAGTAAAATTGCTGTCCTGAAGGAATACTTCTATTCTTCTTTCTGGCCGTTTGGATCTATGTTAAGCCTGTTTGAAGTGAAAAATTAATCCCAATCAACGCTCAACTTTGGTCAACCGCAGCAAGAGCCTCTTGGCAGGAACGAGGACCGAGTTACCGTTTTCATGCGTACACTTTTTTCAATCTTTGCGGGCCCGTTCCAGTCTTTTCTTGACAAGTTCGCTCACTAATGCCGCGATGGCTTTGCCTCGAACCTCTTTCATCACCATGCCTAGGAGTGGTCCGAAGGCGTCTTCTCCCCGTTCATGAATGAGCGTTCTGTTTCGTTCCATTATGGAGTCGACGATCTTTTCAAGCTCCTCGCTGGAGAGCATTTTCAGGCCAATCTTGTTGATTGCGTCGTCCACACTGTTGTCTTCATGTTGCGAAAGCCAGCTGACGATTTCAGAGATAGCCTCTTTTGTCAGTCTTCCTGAACCGACAGCTTTGAAAATTTCTCTTATTTGATTGTCTGCGACTTTTTCGACGGGAACACCGTCACGTTTCAGGGCTTTCGCCGTTTCTGTCATGAAAGCGGCTATGGTCGTGGGCGAAACCTTGCTCTCATTAACGATGGTTTCGAACAATTCACCGTACTCAGAATCAAGAATTTGCTTGGCCAATTTCTGATTCAGCCTATACGCTTTGGTTAACCGTTCCAGCTTCTGTTCTGGGAGTTCTGGAAGTTTGAGGCTAACTCTCCTCACGTAGTCTTGCGTTATTTGTAGGGGCGGGATGTCTGTTTCTGGATACATTCTCGCTGCTCCCGGACGTGGCCGCATGTACCTCGTCGTTCCGTCAGCGTTTGGTGCACGAGTCTCAGCCGGCACGCCTTTCAAGGCTTCTCTTGCTCTTTCGAAAACGGCTTTCAACGCGTCTGTGGCGTTTTCAGCCTTGTCCGCAACGAACACCACAGCATCCTCATCCTCTGCGCTAACCACCTTTCTCAGTTCAACAACTTCTTCCGCGGTTATTCCATATGCTGGCATTTCATCTGTGTGGAATATGCCTCCGACTCTTCCCCAGAATCTGGCTCTGTCGGCCATTTCTGTTCCGAGGCGGAACCCTGGCATCAGTTCCCGCTTCAGGAATCCTTTGAATTTTGCTAGTTTAACCGCTAGGACTTTTTGGTTGGCATCCAGAGCCTTCTGAACGACTTTGCACTTTGTCTGCTTGAACACGGTGCTGACGTCGAAGAATTTTTCTTCCAGATTCTCCTCTTTAATTCCGGTACGTTTCAACTCTTCGGCTATTCCTATGAGACCTAATTGTCGTTGAACTTCGTATTTCACGACCAGAGGAACTAGGTCAAGCTCTTGGAGGCCTTTGATCTCCATGAGCGCGCCCTTGGGGATAGATATGTTTACGTCTTGGCGAATAGTGCCCAAACCACGAATCACTTTTCCAGTAGCCCTCAAGATTCTTCCGATGGCGAGTGCGACTTCCTCGGCTTCTTTAGGCGACTTTATGACGGGCGCAGTTGCAATCTCCACGAGTGGGATGCCCAAACGGTCGATGCGATAGATGGCCACATTCCCGGTCTCCTCGCCTGTCTTTCTCGCTGCGTCCTCTTCCAAGCCTGCATGCTGAATTGGAATGGTTTTCTCTCCCACTTTTATCTCCCCGTCCAAGGCTATGACGCAGGTTCTTTGGAAGCCCGTCGTGTTGGAACCGTCTATAACCGTCTTGCGCATAACGTGAACCTCGTCGACAGGTTTGGCCTTCATCAACAGAGCTATGCTCAGGACCGTTTCAACGGCTTCGGAATTCAGCGGATGGGGGGGCTCCTCATCCATCTCAACAAGGCATGAAGTGGCCCGGTTAGCCTGGTACAGTATTTTCACGCCCTTCTGAAACTCGAAAAAGGCCGCGGGATCAACCTGTCCGAGTTCGCTTTGGGTCGGTCTGAGTCGCCTGAGAAAAGTTATCTCGGGCTCTTCCTTGAACAGTTGCGGTTTGCAACTGCAGAACAACTTCGCAGTAGTGTCTAGCTGCTGGTGGATTTCCAGCCCCACTTTCAACCCGATTTTCTCATAATCCATTTCCATCCAATCACCTTTTTGCGTTCCAGACTAGGTCATTCTGGAAGGGTCCGCGGTGAGATTTCTCCTGCGATATTAGTCGTTAGAAGTCTCTTTGCCTCTTCCACGTCTTTTGTTTGACCTAAGATCCACATGAGCTTAACAAGAGCTGTCTCAGGAAGCATGTCCTCTAAGGGTATCACACCCTGAGCCTGCAGGTCGCGGCCTGCGTTGTAAACGTTCATGTTCACCCTTCCCCAGACACATTGAGACGTCATACCGACAATAACATCTTTCATGATGGCTTTTCGCACAGCTTCGAAACTCCTCATGTTGATGTGGCCTAGGCCCGTTCCTTCGAGGATTATTCCCTCATAATGCTGGTCTACGAGCCAATCAATTACAGCAGGGTCCATGCCGGGATAGAATTTGACGAGGGCAACCTTGTCGTTGAATTCGGGCCTTAGCGCAAGTCTCTCAGGGGCGCCGCGCTTCCTGTACTCCTGCGTCAGCATGGTGAGTTCTCGGTTCTTCATTCTTGCTATCGGAGTTGCGTTCACGGATTTGAAGGCGTCTCTGCTGCTCGTGTGGCACTTGCGGACTTTTGTTCCTCTGTGAAAGACGATGGAGTCGTCTGATGTTGTCTCGTGCATTGCTACTGTCACTTCTGCGAAGGGTGCTCTTGCCGCTGCCGTGACTGCACCTATGAGGTTTGTGGCCGCATCCGAGCTCGGTCTGTCGGCTGAACGCTGTGAGCCCACGATTACTACTGGAAACGGAAGGTTTTGCAGGGCAAAGCTGAGCGCCGCTGCTGTGTAGCCCATCGTGTCTGTTCCATGGGCTATGACAACTCCGTCCGCGCCTTTAGCGGCTTGTTCTCCTATGGCTTTGGCGAGTTCTCCCCATTGTTGGGGGGTGATGTTTTCGCTGAAAAGGCTAAAGAGGATTTGGGCGTTTATTCGGGCTATGTCTGCCAGTTCGGGCACGACGCTGTAGAGGTCGCCGGCCGTCAGCGCGGGCCGTACGCCGCCTGTTCTGTAGTCCACTCGGCTGGCTATAGTTCCTCCAGTGCTCAGTATCGTGACATTGGGCAGTTGCGGGTTCTGTTCGGGCTGGGGGGGAGCTGCAAACGTGGGTTTTGTTCCTTTACCGATTCTCTCTATCTTGGTCTCGGGTGTTATTCCTATGCCGATGTTGTAGCCGTTCTTCAGCTTCACCACTATGTGAGTTTCGTCACCGTACTCGGACCGCGGGATGAGTATTCCTTCGTAGATTTCTTTTCCCTTGGTGATTCGTATCATGTCGCCCACGTCTGCCTCGGCTTTTCGTGTTCTGGCTAGGGCTTCTCCTCTGTAGCCTGAAAACTCCTTTTCGTTCATTCTCAACCTTCCAACGTCTTTGACATGTAAACTCCATCGCGTTTGTAGCCGAGTCGTTTATAGTACTGTCTTGTGCCGAGGGCGCTTATAACTAGAATCTTTTTCAGATCATACTGCTCTCTCGTCGTTTTTTCCGCTGTGGCTAGGAGGATGTTGCCGAAGCCCTTGTGTTGCCAAGCTTGATCGAAGTGTTTGCCGACGGGAACGAGGGATCCGTACACGTGGAGTTCTCGTACAATGGAACACGGCTTTGCTTTGACTTCTTGTCTATGGGCTTTTTCTGAAGGAATTCTCAGCCTGAGATAGCCTATCAAAGTGTCGTTTGGGTGTTCTGCCGAGATGAAGATTTCTTTGCCATCAGAAGCTTGATACTCTGTGGTCAGGATGTCGACTTCCTCTGGGGCGGGCATTATGTCCGCGTCTGTTTTGTGGCCGACTTCTCTGCAGCGTATGCAGTTGCACTTTGTGCCTTTCTCAACCATTTTGTCTCGTACGAGTTGTCGTAGATTACTTTTGTTGACTCCTGCAACGATTAATGGTGCGGGTATGTCGCGTTGGACGCGCATGATACGCATCCATTTTGGGACCATTGTTTTGATTTCCGCGATGATATCAACTGCTTCGTCGTTCGAGTACGGTCTGAATTCCTCAGCCTTGTACCATTCGTGGACTCTTGTGTTCTTCAGGACTAGGCATGGGTAGATTTTCAGCATGTCGGGTCTGTAGCGGGGGTCTGTGAATATCTTTTTGAAGGCTTGCAGGTCCTTTTCTCTGTTCGAGCCGGGAAGTCCAGGCATCATGTGATAGACTATTTTGAGTCCTGCATCCTTCATTATTCGTGTGGATTCGACGACGTCTCTGACGGTGTGTGTTCTGCCGACCAATCGGTAGATGTTGTTGTTCGGGTTTTGGACGCCCATTTCTACGCGGGTTACGCCCATGTTTAACATGTGGTCTACGTGGGTTTTCTTGGCCCAGTCTGGCCGTGTTTCGACTGTTATGCCGACGTTACGGACGCTGCTCGTTTCAGCGTTCCGTTTAGCTTCTTCAAGGTTGCCGGAGTCTTTGTCTGTGATGGCGTCGAGGCAACGTTGTATGAACCAGGTTTGATAGTCTAGTGGCGTGGCTGGGAAGGTTCCGCCCATTATGATGAGTTCTATCTTGTCGACGTTATGTCCTATGGCCTGTAGTTGTTCGATTCGGCTTTTTACTTGGAGGAAAGGGTTGAATTCGTTTTGGAGTCCGCGCATGGCCGCCGGTTCGAAACCGGTGTAGCTTTGAGGAACGCCCATGGCGGGTCCTCCCGGACAGTACGCACAAGGTTCAGCCTGCGGACAAGGATAGGGCTTCGTCATCGTGGCGACCACTGTGACGCCTGAGATTGTGCGCGTTGCCTTTCTTCTCAGGAGCGGCAATAGCCTGCGTTTCTCTTCCGCCTTAAGCAATCGTATTATCTCGGAGTTTGAGGGCACTTTACGCAGATGATGTTTGGAGGCAGCCCGTTTTTTTAGATAGCCCAAATCATGATGTGTGGGAGAAGGGCTGTCCATGAGAGTTTCAATGATTTCTCGCAAGGGCTTGTCTTGATTCACGTTGAAGCAACCACAGCAAACTAGTGCAGAGCGCACAAATAAACCACTCTGGGAAAAAGTCTCCAGCCCATCCTGTTTCACAGTTCCGGGGTTGATATGCTTGCGCCAGAACCAAAACACCGTAACCACCATGCACTGATAGAAAGTAGGGTAGAAACCCACCTATGTGTGTTCTTTAAGTCGTTGCTTATGTGGATGTTAAAAATAACTCAAGCAAAAAAGTGCCGTATGTACCTCTTCTCACCTATCAAAAAGCGTGGTTCGAGGGTTGTTCGTGTGGCTCTGGTCAAAAGCATGGAAAAAGCATTACAATTACAGATTAAATGGTCATAACCTTCTATATGATTCGGGATTCTCTGGCGAAAACAACTCTAAACCGAGCCACAAACCCCCCTACCGTCTAGGGATTTGGCGAAACCCAATCGAATACGGTCCGTACATTCATAGTCTGGGTCCATCTTGGGAATCTTGGGCTAGTGGCTTAACAAAAGCTGTTAATTCGCTCGGTCACTTTCAGCTTTCAACTTGACTTGAGCCTTAGTTTTGGCGTTCTTCCTTTGTCC
>Ga0187881_10000273_pt1 | contig 64957 bp, 57 predicted proteins | sample June2016WEW_19_1_2_FD_133017 | JGI IMG/M metagenome (GOLD analysis project Ga0187881, IMG submission 133017) | Peatland microbial communities from SPRUCE experiment site at the Marcell Experimental Forest, Minnesota, USA - June2016WEW_19_100 | ecosystem: Environmental > Terrestrial > Soil >... | reverse complement strand
GCGGACAAGGATAAATATGCGAAGTTCTACGAGGAGATACGCGACGTTACGGCTTGAAATCCCGGCGGGTTATTGCCGGACGACAAAATAAAAAAGCTCACGCTAAATCACGTGAGCTTTTTTTTGTTTGTTTGCTCAAGTATGTCTACTGTATTTATGCTCTTTTCCTTCTGATGACGGATACCGCACCAAGCCCGAGCAGAATAATCGTTGCCGGCTCCGGCGACGGATTCTGCTCTGTGCAGAATGCCGTACTTCCGGAGAACGATACTTTGAACCCGAACATACCATCATCGCCCATGGCAACAGGATCACCCGTACCTATGTAGTAGTCAACCGTGCCGACCCAGCCAGTACCGCCATTTGGTATCGGCTGCCCGGATAAAACAGAACCGAAGCTTTCTGTCCAACCATCCGGCGTTACTATGTATGAGCTCACAAATGTGAAGGCATGGCTCATGCCGATGGTAATATGGTAGTCAGTCCAATCGAAGGTTGTGTCGTTGCTGATGTCCTCGATGATACCAACAGTCGGGTCAAGGTCTGAGTCGGTAGTGAAATCACCAGCGACATTTGCCGCACCCCGGTACTGTGCGCCCTTCATTGAGAGAGTGTAATCGTGGCTCCCATTATCCGTCCAAGACATCGTAGCCGGATTCATTACGATTGCACCATCACCATCATCAGCGCAGGTCCAGTTGGTAATAGTCGCATTAACAGTTGGTACCGCAAGTAATAACAGAAGAATACAAAGAATTGCACTCGAATATCGATTCATACCCACTCTCCTTACTTCATTCACCACTCTTCTCATTTTATCACATATCAGACGGACTATGTGACTCTCTTACATCGTGTAGTTTACACTAAGTAGGGCCTGTAACGCAAGTTAATTTATGGTTATTTTAATGTGGCGATGATAACCTCTTGTAATATAAGGAGTTAAGATAACAAAAATATTTTTAAAAATCTCAAAAAAGTGTTTTTGGACTGTTACAGGAGTGGCTTTTGGGGCAAAAACCGGTTTTTTATAGGCCCATAGGTTTTCAAAGAGAAATCGCTGTTATTTAGCAGGTTTTGTTACGGCGACAGCGAGGCGGTCGAGATTGGAGTAGTCCTTCTCTATTTTTACATCACCAAAATACCCAGCAGTTTCGAGCAGGTTGCGGACCGCATTTCCCTGGTCGTTGCCGATTTCGAGCATAAGTGTCCCTGTTGGTTTCAAATGCCGGCCGGCATCGGCGATGATTTTTTTGATGATGTCCAGCCCGTCATTGCCTGCGGTCAGGGCGGACTTCGGCTCGAAATCTTTTACATTTGGGGCTAACTTCTGGTATTCGGGCTCACTGACGTAAGGGGGGTTACACACAATGAGGTCGAATTTGGCGGGGCCGAGGCCAGCGATGACCGGCTCGAACAAATCGCCCTGCAAAAGTTTTATCCGGTTCATCAAACCGTGTTTTGCGACGTTTTTTTCAGCTACAGCCAGGGCGGCGTCTGAAATATCGGTAGCGACTATCCGGCAATTGGCGAAATTTCTGGCTATGGCAACGGCGATACAGCCGGAGCCGGTGCAGAGGTCGCAGATGAATTGTTCACCATTTCGTGTTCGCAAAAATTCAATTGCACGTTCGACAAGCAGCTCGGTTTCGGGGCGTGGGAAGAGGCAATCCTTTGTGATTTCAAATTCGAGGGAGTAGAATTCTTTTTTGCCCGTCAGATACGCGATTGGCTCGTGTGCGCCTGCCCGTTTTACCAATTCGTGAAGCTGCGAGAGTTGTTCCTGTCCCACGACTTTATTGAACTGGGTGTATAACTCGATACGTTTAAGGCCAAGCACATAGCATAACAGCCATTCTGCGCTCAACCGAGGCGAGTCGATATCCTTGCCGATGAAATACTCCGTGACCCAGCTCAGCAATTTTTGTATAGTCCAGGGTTCCATCGACTTTTGGTTAAATATAGACCTTGTCCATCATTCTTGGGAATGGGATACATTGGCGGATGTGCGATTCGCCAGTGAGCCAGGCGACGGTCCGTTCGACGCCGAGGCCGAAGCCGCCGTGGGGGACGGAGCCGTATTTTCGCAGGTCGAGATACCAGGAGTAGTTATCGCGTTTGAGGCCCATTTCGTCGATACGTTTGAGGAGCAGAGCGTGGTCGTCTTCCCTGATGGAGCCGCCGATGATTTCGCCGAAGCCCTTTGGGGCGAGCATATCGAAGTTCTGCACGACTTTGACATTGTCGCGGTCGGTCTTCATATAAAATGCCTTTGCTTCTCTGGGGTAATGCGTTACGAAGACGGGCCTGTCGTGCATCATTGAGATTATTGTTTCATCCGAGCCGCCGAGGTCTTTACCCCACTGAAATTCCGCGGCGAGTTTGGCATGTTTAGGGTTATTTTCGATTTTGATGTTAATTTCGTCGAGGTCGGCTCGCAGGGCAATCAATTCTGCGGCGTTTTTATCGCGTTTCCACTGCTTGATTTGGCCTGCCTGCTCGGTATCGAGCTGGGCGATTTGTTTTTCGATTGTCTCTTTTTGCCGGCTCAACTGCGTCAGTTGTTCAGCCATAAACTTGACGGTTTTTTCGCCCCTGAGGATTTCGACTGTCTGAGTGTAAGTCAGCCGGTAGAAAGGGGGCTTGATATTTTCGAGACCTGCGATATCTGCGCCTAATGCTTCAAGCTGGGGTTTGTTATCCTGCAGGACGCGGGAGACGATACTGGAGACGAAATTTTCGGCGAGTTCCAGAAGGCCGGGCAAATCGATAAACGCGACTTCGGGCTCGACCATCCAGAATTCGGTGAGGTGTCTGCGTGTTTTGCTTTTTTCGGCGCGGAAGGTGGGGCCGAAGCAATAGACCTTGCCGAAGGCAGCGGCGGCACATTCGAGATGCAGTTGCCCGGTTTGGGTCAGGAAGAGGGTGCTGCCAAAGTAATCGACTTCGAAAAGCGACTGTTCTTCCTCACCGGCAGCGGACATTAAAATTGGTGTATCGACGAGCGTGAAGCCATTATCGTTGAAGAATCGTCTTATGGCGTCGATAACCGTGTGGCGGATTTTGACGATGCACCATTGTCTTTGCGAGCGAAGGTGCAGGTGGCGGTGCTTGAGGAGGAAATCGACGCCGTGCTCTTTTGGCGTGATAGGGTAATCGGTTGTGGCGTGAATGACCTGGGCGTTTGTGACGGCCAATTCATATCCGCCGACGCTGCGGGGTTCTGCGCGGACGAGGCCGGTTATTGTGATTGATGATTCCTGACCGAGGTGTTCGAGCTTGTCGAATACGTCGTCGGGCACTTTGCCTTTTTCAACGACGCACTGGCAAAGGCCGGAGCCGTCGCGCAGGATGATGAACTGCACCTTGCCGCTTGAACGGGCCTGATATACCCAGCCGGATAATGTTACCTGCTGACCTGCGAAATCTTTCAACTGGATTATAAGTGTTCTGTTATCGCTCATTATCAATTCCTTTTTAAATGGCCATGTCAGGCCATAGAATATACACCGCGGGACGCCTGCCGCAAAGCACATATTTTAAGTTGCAGTTGACAAGATTCCAGGATACTGGTATCTAATTGGGTATATGAAAACGCGAATGACTTTAATAATGGGTGTGTTACTCCTGGCCGGGTGCTTAACTGCGCCGACTTACGGGGTACAAACGATTCCCGCCTCGGACAAGTGTTTTCGCTATGAGGGGCGATTTGATTTTGCTGATGCGAATTCGCCGGTTGTTGTCTGGCAGGCGAGCAGAATCAGTATAGATTTTGAGGGCGATACGCTGACGCTGCTTTTTGACAAGCCGACGTGGCAAAACTTCTTCGATGCTAAGATTGATAATTCGACAACCATTGTCGAAGCCAACGATGGGATGCCGGCGAAAGGGACGACGTTTACGGGGTTGGGCAAGTGGCGTCATCATCTGGTGCTTTCCAAACGCAGCGAGGGCAATGCGGGTTCCGTGCATTTTAATGGCATACAGATTGGCGAAGGAGCCAAGGTATGGCTGCCTGCGCCGGTGGCTTATAAACTTAAGATGGAGTTTTTCGGCGATTCAAAGACCGTCGGGGCGTGCAACGAGGATGGCAATGCTGACCAGTGGGATACGAGGCGGACGCATAACGGGTTGCTCAGTTATGCGGCGATGACGGCTGAGGAATTTAACGCAGACCATCGCAATATAACCGTCAGCGGGATGGGAATAATCACCGGCTATGTCGATGTTAAAGCCGGCGAGATGTGGAACAAGATTTATCCTAAGGCGTCGTCGCCTGTTGCTGACCTTAAGTCGTGGGTGCCTGATGTTGTTTTTGTGAACTTAGGCGATAACGATGAGTCATTTACAGTGAAGCAAAAACAGCCGTTCCCTGTGGATTTCAATGATGGTTACATTTCACTTGTGCGAAATATACGCGGTGCGTATCCGAAGGCGCATATCGTGCTGCTGCGTGGCGGTGTATGGCGGGATGCACAGCAAGCCGCTTGATGCGGCGTGGAAATATATAGTTACTCAGCTTGAGGCGGACGACAAAAATATAAGTCATTTTGTTTTTAAATACCAGGCGATGAACCACCCGCGTGTTGCTGAAGACCGCAAATTGGCAGACGAATTGATTACCTGGCTCAAAGAGCAGGATTTTATGAAGTCCTACCAGTAGTCGGTTTGGCCGTATTAACCCGTTATTTCTTACGGGGCATGATTATTCCGGCGACGATGTATGTTATTATCAAAGGCGCTACGAATGTCACGAGGGTGAGGAATACAATCGCCAGCCGAACCATGGTGGGGTCGATATCGTACGTTTCAGCTATTCCGCCGCAAACCCCGAAAATTTTCTTGTCTGTAGTTGAAAGGTAAAGTTTTTTCATTTTGCTATTCCTTTATTTGAATCTTGATAACCACTTTGCGGACTTCGGTTGGGCCGGCGAGTTGGAGGCCTGGGAGATGAGCGTCGGCGGGGAAGAGGATGCAGAAAAGGCCCGGTTCAAGGATGACTTTCGTGATTTCCTTTGGCGTATTGAAAAAGGCGATATCTTTTTGGGGGTTGTAAACTTCAGCGGTTGTAAGGTCTTTCAATGGTGCGTAGCCGATAATTTCAACGCCTTCTAATAAAAACTGAATATCGATATATTTACGGTGGGCTTCAAATTTGCCTTCACTTAGCGGTTTGGTTGTATATCGCTGGATGGTGTAATAAATGTTATCACCATCGACGGGGTATTTGCCGTCTTGTTTTTGTGACAGGGTTTTATCCGTGAGAATCTCAAACGCCTTCGCGAAGCCGGCGTGCAGACCGAGGTACAAACGGGTGTTGTCGATTCGGTCGAAGATCATTTTTACATATCCAGTTTATCGCGCAGGAAGGCCTTTAACTGGTCGGTGGCGACGCGTATTTGCTCCATCGAGTCGCGCTGGCGAACGGTAACGGTCTGGTCCTGAGCGGTCTGGCCATCGACGGTGACACAGAAGGGCGTGCCCGCTTCATCCTGCCTGCGGTAACGTCGGCCTATTGCGCCTTTTTCGTCGTAAACGCAGTTGAAGCGTCCCTTGAGGTCGTTGAAGATATTGCGGGCGGTTTCGGGCATGCCGTCTTTATTGACCAGCGGGAATATGCCTGCCTTTACCGGCGCGATAGCCGAAGAGAACCGGAGCAGATTTCGCGTTTCGCCGCGGACTTCCTCTTCATCATAAGCGTCAACGAGGAACGCTAGCGTGCTTCTATCCATACCTGCGCTAGGTTCAATCACATAAGGGATATACCGGGCTTTCTTTTCGTCGTCGAAATATGAAAGAGGCCCCTTGAGATAGTCCTCGGCCTCTTCTTTGAGCTTGATTTTCGACAGGTCGCCCTTAGTCTCATACCAGGAGTTGAGCGTGCGCATACCGCGCTGGTGCTGGCGGAGGTCGTAATCGGTGCGGTTGGCGATGCCCTCTAATTCCTGCCAGTCGCCTGAGCCGAACGGGAATTTGTATTCGACATCGACGCAACCCTTGGCGTAATGGGCAAGTTCGTCTTTTTCGTGCTCGCGGAAGCGGAGGTTTTCTTTTTTGAGGCCGAGGTTGAGATACCAGTTGAAACGCTGCTCTTTCCAGTGCTCAAACCATTTATCATCAGTTCCCGGTTCGCAGAAGAATTCCAGTTCGGCCTGCTCGAATTCGCGCGTCCTGAAAATGAACGCCTTTGTTGTCACTTCGTTGCGGAAACTCTTGCCGATTTGGGCGATGCCGAAAGGTATTTTGACTCTTGTCGTATCGAGGACGTTTCTGAAATTGGCGAAGATGCCCTGGGCGGTTTCGGGACGCAGGTAAAGCGTCATTGAATCCTCGACGTTTGCGCCCATCTGGGTTTCAAACATTAATTTAAAAGGCATTGGTTCGGTGAAGTTGCCTACTGCTCCGCAGGCGGGGCAGACCTTTTTGCTCAAGTCCTGTTTTGCGCCGGGGACAATCGCGATATGTTCAGTATGTTCTTCGGCTGAAGGATTTTCCTTGTCTTTGAGGTGATCAACGCGTGTTCGGACATTGCATTTTTTACATTCGGCGATGAGGTCGGCAAAGTGGTCGGCGTGGCCTGATGCCTTCCAGACGAGCGGGTGCATAAGGATGCTGCAATCGATGCCTACGACGTCGTCTCGCATCTGGACGACGTTTTTCCACCAGGCCTTCTTGACGTTGTTTTTCAGCTCAACGCCTAATGGGCCGTAATCGTAGCAGCTTGCGAGGCCGCCATAGATTTCGCTCGATTGGAATATGAAACCGCGCCTTTTGCACAGTGATACTATGTCGTCCAGTTTTGCCAGCTTTGCCATAATGTCCTCAGTTATTCAAATATTTTCAAAAACTTACAAAAAACCATTATACAATAGCAGGGCTATATTGCAAAGCCCGACATCAGGTCTATGGGCCGACATACTCTATTTTTTCGAATGGTATTTTGCCGCTTACCACATCGCAGAACGGTTTACCATCTTTTACGCCGACTGTTCCATAGCCGGTAGCCGTGGAAATAAATGTTCTGAAGTCGCCTTTCACGGCGGGTTTAAGATATAAGATTTTTTCTATAGCGTCGTATCTTGCGCCGCCGAGTGCCTGCAAAAGTGCGTACGACGACATTGCACGGGCGTACCAGTGGCCGCATTCGTATTCGTCGAAGGGATTACGAACTTTGCCGTCGTATCGGTCGCGTGCGGTGCGGACAATCTGCAGACCCTCGTCGATAAACCCTTTTGTAATCAGGTGCGAGGCGACCTGATATTCAATGCCGGTCCAGACCTCGTTGCTGTATGGGAAGGGCAAACTGGGTTCGTCGCCTTTCGGCCAGGAGCAAAGCAGCAATCCGCCTTCGCTGCCCAGCGCGTAGCCGGGCCTCTGTGGATTTACGTGTTCCGACAGGTCTTTTTTGAAATTGTATTTATAGACGCTTTGCAGATGGCTTTTGACCTTGTCCTCGTTAAGAATGGCACCGACGCCGCTGATTTGCGCAAGCCACGCCCCGAGGACGCCATCTGAGAGACACCCTTTGCCATACTGGTATTTAGGTCCTTCTTTTTTCAATATCTCAATCGCATCCGGGGCGTACCCGCCGTCGAGTGTTTGCGCTGTTATCGGGTTTTTTGCCCTTAGGTCTTTCCACTGGACCTGTTGATAAAAATATTCGCCATTATATAACTGCTCATTGACATATTTTTGTCCCTTGTCGAGCAGTTCTCCGTAAAGCGGGTCATTGTCAATAAGGGCTTTGCCCATTAGTGTCATTGCCTTTAAAGCCCCGATATAGTAGCTGCTGCATAAGGGGTCTGGTCCCCAGAACTCGATATCATAGGTGTTATGATGCGGCTCAGACAGGACGCCATTGTGGTTGGGGTCCCAGGTGGCAATGCAATAGTTCATGCTGGTTTTGACCTGGGGCCATAATTCCCGCAGCCAGTCAGAATCGCCGCTTATACGCCAGTCACGGTAAACCTTGATAATACCGCCCAGTTGGCCATCAGCGGCTGCGTGGAAACCGTGCGACGTCGGCCGAATCGGCAATGAGCATCGGAAAGTTTGATGGCCTTTTTCATTCTGGCAGACGCAAAACTCCGTTTCGCGTAAGGTGCGTTCGAGCTGGGGAAACAGGTTAGGTATCGCCTGCGCGTAGTTCCAAACGTGAGTGCAGGAGCCGGGGCAGCAGCCGGCATTATCGAAGCATCCTTCCCATGCCCAGAGCCGGCCGTCTCCTTGTCGAAGAACGGTAGGTGATTTCAGGATTGTCAAGTTTGCAGCGACCGCCTCGGTTACTTCGTCGGGCAGCGTTGTGTCATAAAAACAATCGCTGAATCGTTTCGTTTTTTCTCGCAGTGCTGTGTAATTTGTCCGCCAATAGTTTGCGACGCTTTCAATATCCATGAATTTGGATGAATACCATGGCTGATATGTTGTCGGCTGATTAGCATCATCAGTTTTGCCGCCTGTGTCGGGACCGTTTCTCACATTGCTTACCGGAGCAAACCAGCAGAGAAGAATGGTGACGGTTTTTTCTTTTCCCGGGTCCAGGTTCACAGGCACAAAAATTGTTGCGCCGGGACTTGTTGGGCCGCCTGATATGGCGGGCTTTTCGAAGCAATTGCCCTGTTCGATATCCTTCCAAGCCATAGTCAGCGGGTCAAACCAGCCGCCGCGAAACCAGGCGCAGTTGATATTGGCGTCGGGATTGAGTGAGATTGCCGCAAATGCCGCCTCATCCCAGGGTTTGCCTTTGGGGTCTTTTTTTGCGGCGAGGACAAAACCATTTGCAGTTCCCGCAACTTTGCCTGGTTTTTCATCTGTCGCCAGGAAGTTGCGGGCGTTGAAAGAGTAAACCGCCTCAACGGGTTTGTCGGTTGGATTTGTGAAGCGATATTCCAATGCCGCGACAGGCAGTGACGAATCATTCGGCTCAGGCGGAGTGAAGGGACTCCAGCCGGTAATCTCAATCTTCAGCGGTATCTTTGGGTCTTCGAGACATACAACGGCAAACGGGAAGCGGGCCTTGAAGGTTGCCTTGGCGAATCGCGGAAGTCCGTATGTTCTGCCCCCCAGACCGTTACCGGCTCCGTTGTAACTTGTGTTATCCGGGCCGGCGCCGAAGATTTTCCATTTTGGCACGGGGCCTTCGAGCACTCTGGCGACGTTTTTGTCACCCTTGACGCATATTGCCGAAAACACGGTCGGCTCAGTGAATATCTCTGGTTTATTTCGCAGCGAAAAATTGCTTAACGTTCCCGTTCCTTCGATGCAAATCATCCCGGCGCCGATGCCGCCCATTGGAAAAGCGATGTGATTGAGATATTCCCCGCTGTAAACGTCATTGTACTTTCGCTGTTCCGTCTTTGCTTGCGCTTCGCCGGACAGGTCGGCGGACACGCTGCCTGCTAAAGTGAGCACTGCGACCGCTGTAACCAGCAATTTGATTATTTGCGATTTCATTTTTTGTTCCTCTCAAAGCAACTTATTTTCCGTTTTTTCTGATTTTTACTATTTCGTTGCCCATAACAAGTTTCAGCGATGCTTCCCAATTCGCTTTTCCAGCCTCAAGTGAGCGGGCAAAACCATATTCGAGATTGCCTGATTTGTAATACAGTTTTTCGCCGGCGTATTTATCATTCGGGTCGTATTTGCCGAGGACCGTCGCGGGATACCAGTGAAACGGGAACCTGTGGTCTTTAAGGCCGGGGGTGATATCTCCAATATCGACGTTATGAGCATGGGCAAGCCGGCAATAAGTAACGTTGCCAGTGATATCCTGTGTTAAATAATGGTCGGCCCAGTAAATTTTGTTCGGTTCGGCAGGTATGTCCCCGAGTGAATTTGCGTCCCAGCCCAACGGGACATAGGCGTCGAGAAACGTCAGGTGAATGTTCGCGTTTGTCTTTTGGGCGATGATTTTGGCCGCTTCGGTTATGGCCCAGCAGCCGGAGGAATGAGCGATAAAATGAACGTGCTGCGGATTGTTCGATATTTTCAGAATCTGCTCTGCCAGCATTTTGCTGGCTGTGTCGTGTGCATAGAGTGCCGCGTCCCTTGGGTTGATGACCCTTGCCTCGTTTCGCCAGTCGAACCAGCCGCAGAGCCATTCGTTTGAATCGACCTTGCCTCTGATATATAAGGCCAAATTCTTAGGCCATTGTTCTCTTTCAATCCACCCGTGCGTTGCTATGACGATATTCAAGCCGTCGGTTCGAGGCAGGTTTACCTCGTCGGCTTTTATGAAGCTGCTTTTGCCATTGGTAATATACAAGGTTGGTTTATCGCTGGCGGAAGCGATTGCTGTTATGACTGTGAAAGTCAGCACGGTTACATACAAATTTTTGTTTGGTTTGAGGGGCATAATTTTTGCTGTTATCCTATGCGTAGCGGGCTGAATTGCAATAGTGGTCTTTGACACAACATCCTCGCTCGGCTACACTCAGAGCTACTATGAAAACAGACGTTTGTGTAATCGGGGCGGGGCCGGCAGGGTTGATGTCGGCTATATTCGCAGCGCAAAACAAAGCGACGGCGGTCGTGATAGAAAAAAACCAGGTCCCGGGGAGAAAGCTGCTTTTGACGGGCGGGGGCAGGTGCAATATCACTCACACGGGCACGGTCGATGATTTTGTTCGCGTGTATGGCAAATCGGGGAGGTTCCTGCGGCATTGTCTGCACGAATTTTCACCTGATGCGAAACGCGAATTTTTCAGCCAGATTGGTAGCGAGACTAAAGTCGATGAACAGGGCTGTGTGTTCCCGGTAAGCGAGCGAGCAGGCGACGTTCGAGATGCCTTGCTGTGCGAGTGCCTAAAACTCGGCGCGCAGTTTATATTTGGCAGGGGGGCTGATAAAATCGAAAAGCGAGGCGACGGCTTCGCAGTTTTCGCCGGGAGTGAAATCGCGTCGGCTTCAAAAGTGATTATCGCCACGGGCGGAATGAGTTACTCTGCTACCGGCTCGACTGGCGACGGCTATAAATTAGCGAAATCCTTAAGGCATACAATAATCGAGCCAAGACCTGCACTTGTGCCACTTGTCTCGACTGAAAAATGGTGCGCTGAACTGGCGGGAATTTCGCGCGATAACGTTACAATATCTGCGATGGTTAACAAGAAAAAGGTTAGTGTTAGCGGGCCGATGATTTTTACCCACGACGGCATAAGCGGGCCAGCTGTTCTTGATTTAAGCCGATTGCTTGTTGACTGTCTGCCCGCCTTGAAGCCGGTTGAAGTAACTATTGATATTGCTCCATCGATGAATGAATCACAACTCGAAGAATACCTGATGGGGCAGTTATCGCAGTATTCCAAAAAAATAATCGCAAACGTTCTTTTCGAGCTGGCTCCTAAAAAATTAGGCGGGCTTATTTGCGCTTTGGCGGGAATCACCGAAACAAACGCGAGCCAGTTGAAAAAAGAGCAGCGAAGAAAAGTGATTCAGTTGCTGAAAAAGATGCCTGTCCCGATTGTAGCAACAAAGCCGATAGACGAGGCGATTGTTACAAACGGCGGCGTCAGCACAGCCGGAATCGACCCGACGACGATGCAATCCAAGGTTTGCCCCGGCTTATTCTTTGCGGGCGAGACAATCGACGTTGACGGTCCCTGCGGCGGGTATAATCTTCAAATCGCTTGGTCAACGGGCGCTCTGGCAGGCAAATCGGTTATGAAGTAATTATAATGCTTAGCCGGGCTTCATATCATCTTTGATTTTATTGAGAAGATTAATCGCTTCGATAGGGGTGAGGTTATTTACATCGACAGAGGCGAGTTTGTCTAAGACGCTCTTGTGTTTCTGGACGAAGAGGGTGTCGGCGTCGGGCTTTTTGGTTTTGTTTTTGGCAAGGTGTGAGCCGGAGGCCTCTTTCTGGAACGTGGTTTCAAGTTCAGCCAGGATTTCCTTCGAGCGTTCGAGGATTGATTTTGGGATGCCGGCTAATTTCGCGACGTGAATGCCGTAGGATTTGTCTGTGCCGCCCGGCAAAATCTTGTGAAGGAAAACCACCTCATCCATCCATTCACGCACGGCGACGTTGCAGTTTTTGATATTGGTAAACAATTCCGATAGCTCGGTCAATTCGTGATAGTGCGTGGCGAAGAGTGTTCGGCATTTGATTTTGGAGGCGATGTGTTCGGTGATTGCCCAGGCAAGGGCGAGGCCATCGTAGGTGCTTGTGCCTCTGCCTACTTCGTCGAGGACAACTAAGGATTTCGATGTGGCGTTATTGATTATGTTTGCGGTTTCGGTCATCTCGACCATAAAGGTTGATTGGCCCCTGATTAGCTCGTCGGATGCACCGACGCGTGTGAAGATGCGGTCAACGAGACCTATGGTTGCCTCTTTTGCAGGGATGAATGAGCCGACCTGAGCCATAAGGACGAGCAGGGCGGTTTGTCTTATGTAGGTGCTTTTGCCGCTCATATTGGGGCCTGTGATTATCATTACGTCGCCTGCCTGATTGCCGAGCGAGATATCGTTGGGGACAAATTCCGCGCCGAGCATTTCCGCGAGGACGGGGTGTTTGCCGTCCTGGATGAGAAGGTCGTTATCGGTTGTCAGTTTGGGTCTGATGTAGCCGCGACGATTGGCGATATGGGCGAGGGCTGCGAGGCAATCGCATTGCGAGATTGTGTCCGCCAGTTCCTGAAGACGCGGGATATATTGAGCCGACTGTATTCGCACCTCTTCGAAAAGCTTTTGCTCGATTGCGAGGGCTTTTTCCTCAGCGCCGAGGGCGCGGGTTTCGTATTTTTTCAATTCATCGGTGATATATCTTTCGGCGTTGGTAATTGTCTGCTTGCGGACGTAATCAGCAGGGACTTTGTCGGCGTTTGACCTGCTTATTTCGATGTAGTAGCCGAAGACCTGGTTGAAGCCGACTTTTAGTTTGTCGATTCCCGTGCGTTCGATTTGCTGCTTCTGATATTGCTGGAGCCAGGTTTGGCCATCGCGCGAAATTGAGCGAAGTTCGTCGAGTTCCTTATTGAACCCTGTGCGAATGACACCGCTGTCGGTCAGGCGCAGCGGGCAATTTGGCTCGATTGCGGAATCCAGTAAATCGGCCAATTCATCCATACTGTCGCATCGGCCCGTCAAATCGCGGAGCAGTTTGGCGCTGAATTGCCCCAGAGTTTGGCGCAGTTTCGGGATTTGGCGCAAGGTTAGGGCTAAGGCGACGAGGTCTCGCGGCAATGCCCTTGCGGTCGCGATGCGTGCGGCGATTCGCTCCGGGTCTGCGATATCGCCAAGTAATTTGCGGACTTCAATCAGCCGGTTATCGCTGTCTTTCAATTCTGCAACGGCGTCCTGACGTAACTCAATCGCCGATAACTCGCACAACGGCCTGCAAAGCCAGTTGCGAAACATCCTGCCTCCCATCGGCGTTAATGTTGAATCGAGGCAGTCGAGCAATGTCCCTTTCGTGCCCTCGGTGCGAATCGTGCGCAGGACCTCCAAACTCTGGAGCGAGGTGTAGTCGATATGCAGGAATTTTTTCCGGCTGATTTTTTTGATGTTTGAGATATGCGCCAGCGCGGTCTTTTGTGTTTCGTTGAGATATTCGATTAACGCGCCGGCGGGGGGGATGACCGCGCCATCGGCATCGTTGATTCCGAAACCCTCAAGTGTGGCAGTGCCGAAGTGTTTTAGAAGCCGTTGTTTTGCCTGATAGGGGTCGAAATACCAGCTTGGCCTTTGTGTAACCGTCGCGCCGGTCAGTTCGCTGATACCTTTTGCCAGTTTTTTCGCCTGTGCCTCAAATAACTCGCCTCGTCTGTCGGGCAGGAGGCACTCGGCGGGGGACAATCGCACGATTTCATCGAGCAATTCATCCTCGCCAAGTTGCTGTGCGAAAAAATGCCCTGTTGAGATATCGACCCAGCTTATCGCAGAGGCGGAATTTGTCTGCCAGACCGCCGCTAAAAAGTTATCCTGTTTTGCTTCCAGCAGTATGTCATCGGTCAGTGTTCCCGGAGTAACAACCCGAACCACGTCGCGTTTGACTAAGCCCTTGGCGGTCTTGGGGTCTTCGATTTGTTCACAGACAGCGACTTTGTAGCCCACCTGGAGCATTTTTCGCAGATAACCATCGACGGCGTGCCATGGAACGCCCGCAAGCGGGACGGGGTTATCGCTGCCCTTATCCCTGCTGGTTAACGTCAGCCCGAGGACTTTCGAGCAGGTTTTGGCGTCCTCATAGAAGGTTTCGTAGAAGTCGCCCATCCGGAAAAAGAGTATGCAGTCCGGGTACTTCTGCTTGAACTGAGAAAATTGCCTCATCGCCGGCGTCAAATTGTCGCTGCCCGTGTTCATATCGGCTGATTATACATTCAGCGGGCCACTTAACAACTCTGTAATGAGTGTGTGTGCAGCGTCTTTTGATTTGAGTTTCGTAAGTTGAGCCAAAAGCTGTTCCTGGCGAGGGGTGAAGCAAACCGGCTTATTCGGGTCAAAATTTTCAACGCCGGCTAATCGCACAATCTCGTCGCAAAGATAGTCGATTCCCGAGCCGAGTTTTGCGCTGATACTGACTGCGTTTGGCATATTGCACATATTGAGTAAACAGGGCAGGCCCGTTCTACACTGCGTTACGAAGGGTAAATCTGATTTGTTAAGGACCATCAGGACTTTTTTATTGGCCGATATATTTGTGATGGATTTATCGATTTGGTTGACCGGCTCGCTATTGTCGAGGACTAGCAAAACGATATCCGCCTGATTTATGATTTCTGCTGTTTTCTGTTGGGCAGCTTTGCCAATATCATCTGCGAGTTTCTCATCGAGACCTGCTGTGTCAATAAGTTCAACGGCTAATGAGCCGATTTGGCAATTTGCCGAGACCCAGTCGCGGGTTGTACCTTTAACGTCTGCTACAATCGCTTTTTGTCTGCCGCAAAGCTGATTGAGAAGGGTGCTTTTGCCTGTGTTGGGCGGGCCTGCGAGGACTATTCGGCAGCCAAAAATGATAAGCTTGGCGATTTTGCTTTTGTCGATGATTATCTGTGCTTCAGCAGCGATATTTTCAGGCGGGGCTTGCAGCCAGTTTTTTGCTGAGGCCATAAGGCCCGAATCGATTTGATTGAGGATGATTCTTGTGCCTTCGAGCGTTTTAACCTTTGGCAGCATCAATTTGGTTTCGAGTGCGATTGTGTTGTTCCCGACTGAGGTTTTGCAAAGCAGTTGCTCGGCGGTCAGTAATTCGACACCATATTGGCGGAGCAATTGCATAATTTCTTCGACGATAAGCGGATTGCCGTGGCAGTTTATGGCGTATGTGTTGTTGCCTTCACAGCCGATTGTTACCTGGTCGATTGTTTTATCACCTGATTGGATAGTGGTCAGTAAAATTTTGCCTGTCGTGAATTCCACAGGTTTTTGGGGTTGAGAGGGGAGCATTTGCCTGAGGATATCCGCCGCCGAGTCGCCAGTAAGCTCTATCGTGGCGATAGCTCCTGTTCCTTTGCCGGTCATTACCGCTGCGAATACAGACATACGGCAACCAATTATTCTTTCGTTTCGATATATTTCTTGTAGGCCAGGGCGATACCTTTGATGACTAAATTTGGCACGTAGTTATCAACGAAGTCGCAATCGTCTTTAATAAGTTTCGCGCCTGAGCCGGTGATTATCAGTTGAGGCCAGGTTCCAATCACTTCGGCGTATCGCCTGACAATTTCCTGTAATGAGCTGATAGCTGAATAATACAGACCCGCGTTGATTGCATCGACGGTATTTTTGCCGAAGGGCCATTGCGGCTTTGTAACCGTTACTTTCGGCAGTTGAGCGGTATCATTGTGCAGGGCGTTTGCGCTGATTTCGAAGCCGGGGAAGATTACGCCGCCGCAGAATACGCCGCGGTCATCGACGAGGTCGATAGTTACGGCTGTGCCGAAATCCGCGACCGCGACCGCGTGTTCTGCGACCGCGTAGGCAGCCGAGGCCGCCAAAGCCCGGTCGGTTCCCACTTTATCCGGATGTTCTATCGATAGTTCGATTGGGAAGGGAATTTCTTTGCCCACAAGCAGTATATTTTCGCCTAAGGTTTGTTTTGCGATATCGCGCACAACCTGCGTCCAGGCGGGCTTGACAGAGCTTATGATGATTACGCCTTCGCGTTTGCCTTCTTTGGAGCGTTTGGCGACGGGTATCATTTCCCAGGTCGATTTGAGCAGTTCAGTCAGTTCGGCCTTTGCATCGCCTGATACCGACTTTACAAACTGTTCTTCACCATTTAGAAACAGCCCAACGCCAATATTGGTATTGCCTATATCTATCGCTATGAGGTTCATAGCACGTCTTTTACCTTATTTGGGGGGCATTGTCAATTTATGGCTCTGGCAGGCACTTGATTTTGCGGCAGATTAGGATTATTGTGCAGCAAATTCGAGGTTTGACAGGCAGTCGATGAAGAAGCTGGGATTTAAGGTTTGGAGACAGGATATGGACAGCAAAATAATCGAAGAATTCAAAAGCAGGGTCCAAAAGGAGCTTGATGGGGATATTGTGCCGTTCTGGTCGCAGCGTGCCATCGACCCCAAAGGTGGTTTCATCGGCAGGATGAATAACGATGGCGTCATCGACGAAAAGGCGCCCAAAGGGCAGATACTAAATGCCCGGATACTCTGGACGTTCTCCACACTTTATGTTTTCGAGAAAAAGCAGGAACTCCTTGCGCTGGCAAAACGGGCATACGACTATGTTATGGAATACTTCTGGGATAAACAATACGGCGGTATGTTCAACTTGCTGGACTGGCAGGGTAAACCAATAGATAATCAGAAACTGGTTTACGGGCAGGGGTTCGGGATATACGGACTTTCGGAGTATTACAGGGCGACGGGCGATAAGGATGCGCTGGCTAAGGCGATGGAGCTTTTCGGCCTGCTCGAAAAATACGTCTGGGACAAGCAATACAAGGGTTATTTCGAGAAATACGACCGCGACTGGACGAAGTCAAAAACCCAGCAGCTCAGCTCCGGAGATATGACTGCCCCGAAATCGATGAATACCTCGCTGCACGTTCTGGAGGGCATCGCCAATTTATACGATGTGAACAAGGATGAGCTGGTCGGGCAGCGGGTTGGCGATATGCTCGATATATTCGCGGATTATATACTGCACCCGTACGGGACGTATTGCCAGTTGTTCTTCGATGAAAAATGGTATCCCAAGAGCCAGATGATTTCGTTCGGGCACGATATCGAGACGAGTTGGCTGGCGCAAAGGGACGCGGAGATTTTCGGCAAGCCGAAGACGATAGCAAAGCTTAAGCGGATGGCGATGAAACTGGCCGAATCGACATACGAAAGAGGCCTGGATAATAATAAGAGTATGTTCTACGAGGCGGACCTGAAAGGCATCAGCAATTCCGGCAAGGACTGGTGGGTGCAGGCCGAGGCGGTGGTGGGGTATTTGAACGCCTATCAACTGACCGGCGACCAGAAGTATTTCGATGTTGCGCAGAATATCTGGCAGTTTATCGAGGATTACGTCGTCGATAAGAAGGGCGGCGAATGGTTCTGGACGATTGACGCAAAAGGCAACGTTGATAAATCGAAACCTAAGGTCTCGGAGTGGAAGTGCCCGTATCACAACAGCAGGGCGTGCGTCGAGATAATCCAGCGTTTAGACAAGATTGCAAAGAAGGCCTGAAGTTGGTAAACCATCGGCAGGGGGCAATTTCTATAAAAAAGGAGAGGCCGGTCAAATAATTGACCGGCCTCGTAATTCCTGGCGATACCTACTCTCACCCGAAAGGACTACCATCGGCCGGAGTGATGCAATTTTTTGCTTGCGGCCCTGCGCCGCTCTCGTGGTTTTGTTCTATCGCCGACGCCCATAACAAGCCCTCTTACACTGATGTCCTCATCTATACCTTCCCAGTGAAGACCTATTCCACCACCGCTTATTGTGTAGTTTTTTCGCTGTCGAGCCGTTGCGTGCAGCAACCTTGGGAAATAAGCCAAAGGAACGCCGAGTTTTCTACCGTCAGCCAATTCGACCCACATATTGCTGGAATCAAAAGATATATTAGTCGCTTTAGCTTCAATTGCCAAAGTATTCATACCACGCTCTCTTGATAATCTTTGCATTGTTCTCAACCACCTTTTCCAGTTTATTAAGCTCCTGCGGACTCATACCGTGGGACTCCGCAAGAGAAACAACAGGTTCCAGCCAGAACTTGGCCACATTTGTATCTTTTATCACATGCACATGAACCGGCTCTGAAGGATCACCTTCGTTAGAATAAAAGAAAAACCTGTAACCCTTCCATCTAAATATCGTCGGCATATCGCCTTTCTTGTCATAAGGTCATTATCTATATAATACAAAACATTCGAAAGGATTTCAAACAATTTGCTCCGGTCCCAAAAAAGGAGAGGCCGGTCAAATAATTGACCGGCCTCGTAATTCCTGGCGATACCTACTCTCACCCGAAAGGACTACCATCGGCCTGACGAGCTTAGCTTCTGAGTTCGGAAAGGGATCAGGCGTTTCCCCGTCAGTAAATTCACCAGGAAACTCTTTATCCCCGGCTTTCACCGGGTACGTATTCAATTGTCAAATTGTCGCTTGAAACAAGAAAAATATGCGGGTGATACTTTTGATACTGTTAAAGTGGGCACAACCATCTGAACATTCATCGTCAGATTACTTATGTTGAACAACCAATGAATGATATGGTCAAGTGATTGAGCGTTAGTACCGGTTAGCTGAAGCGATTACTCGCCTTACACACCCGGCCTATCAAACTGGTGGTCTACCAGTGCTCTTTGTGACCGAAGTCACCGGAATCCTAATCTTGGAGGGGGCTTCCCGCTTAGATGCTTTCAGCGGTTATCCTTTCCCGACATAGCTACCCGGCGGTGCCCTTAGCAGGACAGCCGGTACACCAGCGGTCAGTACTTTCTAATCCTCTCGTACTAAGAAAATATTTCCATCAAGATTCCTACGCCCACGGCAGATAGGGACCGACCTGGCTCACGCCGGTCTGAACCCAGCTCGCGTACCGCTTTAATCGGCGAACAGCCGAACCCTTGGGACCGCCTTCAGCCCCAGGATGCGATGGGCCGACATCGAGGTGCCAAACCTCCCCGCCGCTATGAACGCTCGGGGGAGATCAGCCTGTTATCCCTAGAGTACCTTTTATCTGTTGAGCGACGACCCTTCCACACAGGATCGCCGGATCACTAGGTCCTGCTTTCGCATCTGCTCGATCTATAGATCTTGCAGTCAAGCATACTTATGCCTTTGCGCTCTAAGCGCGATTGCCAACCGCGCTGAGTATGCCTTTGAACTCCTCCGTTACCTTTTAGGAGGAGACCGCCCCAGTCAAACTGCCCACCTGACACTGTTCTTCGCCCAGTTTCATGGGTCGAAGTTAGGTGACTAACAGAACAAGGGTGGTATTTCAACGGTGGCTCCGCCCCGACCGAAATCGGGACATCAAAGCCTCCCACCTATCCTACGCAAGTTATGTCAGGCATCAATGCCAGGCTACAGTAAAGGTTCATAGGGTCTTTCCGTCTTGCCGCGGGAATGCGGTATCTTCACCGCATCTACAATTTCACCGAGTCCGTTCTTGAGACACTACTCCAGTCGTTACGCTATTCATGCACGTCGGAACTTACCCGACAAGGAACTTCGCTACCTTAGGACCGTCATAGTTACGGCCGCCGTTTACTGGGGCTTGAGTCGCCAGCTTCTCTCGTATTGCTACAAAATGACCGGCTCCCTTGACCTTCCAGCACCGAGCAAGCGTCATTCTCTATACATCCACTTTTGGTGTTAGCAGAGAACTGTGTTTTTGATAAACAGTCGCCAGAGCCACTTCACTGCGCCCTCCCCGCCCTATTTTGCCCAGCGTGGTAACACGGCCATCTTGGCCGTGCTTTCACGGGCTTGAAGCCCGTGTTACATTCTGGTCAAAATGGGGCGGGGTAGGGACCCCTTTTCGCAAACTTACGGGGTCAAATTGCCTAGTTCCTTAAGAACGGTTCTCTCGAGCGCCTTAGGATATTCTCCTTGCCTACCTGTGTCAGTTTTAGTACGGTTATGCATCGTTGTCCTGTTTGAGGTTTTTCTTGGCGGAATTTCGGGCTGCTAGGGTATCTTAAATCGACCCTCGCGGTCCCGCAGCGTTTTGCGCCGGTATTTTGCCCCCGGCAACACTACGGGCACGATAGCCACTACTAGTCGGCTTCCAGCCGCAGCTTCCGCGTCACCCCCACAGTTAAAACCTTCGATACATAGTGCAGGAATATTAACCTGCTGTCCATCGTTTACGCCTTTCGGCCTCGACTAAGGGACCGACTAACCCTGGGCGGATTTACCTTCCCCAGGAAACCTTAGGCTTTCGGCGAACAGGATTCTCACCTGTTTTATCGTTACTCATACCGGCATAATCACTTGTTGCCGCTCCACCGCTCGTCACCGTACGGCTTCTATGCTGACAACAACGCTCTCCTACCACTTATCTGAGGGCGAACCCTCAGATAAATCCGCAGCTTCGGTATCCTGCTTATTCCCGATCATTATCGGCGCCGGACTGCTCGGCCAGTAAGCTGTTACGCACTTTTTAAATGGTGGCTGCTTCTAAGCCAACATCCTGGCTGTCGCCGCAATCCAACTTCCTTAATAACTTAGCAGGATTTTGGGACCTTAGCTGGCGGGCTGGGTTGTTTCCCTTTCGACCACGGAACTTATCTCCCGTAGACTGACTCCCGAGGTAAACTTTACGGTATTCGGAGTTTGGTTGGGGCAGGTGACCGGGTAGGCCCCTAACCCCATTCAGTAGCTCTACCCCCGTAAAGCATTAACTCAAGGCTAGCCCAAAAGCTATTTCGGAGAGTACGAGATATCTCCACGTTTGATTAGACTTTTACTCCTCCTCACAGCTCATCCCATAACTTTTCAACGTTAATGAGTTCGGACCTCCTCAGCCTTTTACGGCTGATTCATCCTGGCCATGAGTAGATCACGTGGTTTCGCGTCGTACCGCCTGCGACTATATCGCCCTATTCAGACTCGCTTTCGCTACGGCTACTCCCCTTAGGGGATTAACCTTGCCACAAACGGCAACTCGCCGGTTCATTAAGCAAAAGGCACGCGGTCATCCATTACCCGCCCGAAGACGGGTCATAGGACTTCCACAGCTTGTAAGTGTATGGTTTCAGGTTCTTTTAACTACCCTAATAGGGGTACTTTTCATCGTTCAATCGCCCTACTGATTCACTATCGGTTGCCGAGTAGTACTTAGCCTTGGAGGGTGGGCCCCCCTGATTCGCACGGAGTTCCACGAGCTCCGTGCTACTCTGGAACGCTGATGTAACGGAGGGTGCACGCAGTCGCATACAGGGCTATCACCTGCTATGGCTCAACTTTCCAGAAGATTTTGCTTGCGTTACCTTTGTAACTCCAAATCAGCGCCCGCAACCCCAAGAAGCAAGCTCCCTGGTTTGGGCTATATCCGCTTTCGCTCGCCGCTACTTACGGAGTCTCGGTTGATTTCCTTTCCTGCAGGTACTTAGATGTTTCAGTTCCCTGCGTTAGCTTCAGCCGGCCTATGCATTCAGCCGGCGATGACAAGAACTGGTTGCCCAGTCATGTCGGGTTTCCCCATTCGGAGATTCCGGGATTAACGGTTGCTCGACACCTGCCCCGGACTTATCGCAGTCAGCCACGTCCTTCATCGCCTCTCGGCACCAAGACATTCCCCATACACTCTTAGTAACTTGACCATATCATTCGATGATTGGTCAACCATGAGTAATCGCCAAAATAAATATCCAGACATTGCGCTCCACTTTTTGATACATGGACTCGCCACGTTTAGTTAGAAAGACAATATAAAATTTACTACACCCGCATATTAACTTGTCAAACAACTTTACCTGGTAACCCCTAGGGTTAACCCAAGAATTAACCAATGCCCTTCGACGCATCCCGATAAATCGGGATTTGCTCAGGGCATTAAATTCGTCAAAGACGAATTTAATGGAGACGACCGGGATCGAACCGGCAACCTCTGGCTTGCAAAGCCAACGCTCTCCCAGTTGAGCTACGTCCCCGGAGCCGCGATTCAGGAATCTCAAATTTCAGATTCCGAGTGGGCCCGGGAAGATTCGAACTTCCGACCTCACGCTTATCAGGCGTGCGCTCTAACCACCTGAGCTACGAGCCCTTTCAATTGCTGATTTATGATTGCGGATTGCTGATTGAAAAACAGATTTCAAACCACAAATCGACAATCGACAGTTTAGTCGAGGCCGGATAGTTTACATATACACATAAAAAAGAGCAACAAAAAAACCGCTGCCTAACTGCCAGCGGTTTATAAAGACAAATCCGCTCCTTCAGCTAAGGCAAAACTTTCAACACTTTAAGAATTCTGTTCAAATTCACCTACGCTTTCCACCCACATCCGACTATTACTAATGCCACGCCGGATAACTCCGTACTGACATATAAAAGCTTCGATGCCAGCATTAGCATATCAAGCATATTGGATTATCGACAGTGCGTCAAGAATATTTTATAAATTTTTTTAATTTTTTTGACAGTCCCCAAACTCGCTTCTAATGAGATTTATACGGCGATTCCACGTGTGTGTTCAAAACAATGATGTTTTTCGATGGTGGACAGACGGGCACAGAACGAAAATTAGAAACGTTTGGTGCGGAATTGGCAGTAGGGGGTTCCGCCGGTTTTGTCGTAATAATCCTGGTGGTAATCCTCGGCGGGCCAGAATTCTTTTGCAGGTTCAACCGATGTAACGACCTCAAGGCCTTTTTTCTTTAACTGCTCAATCAGGCGTTCAGCGATTTGCTTTTGCTGCTGGTTTGCGTAGAAAATGGCGGAACGGTATTGGTAGCCAATATCGGGGCCTTGCCTATTACGCTGAGTGGGGTCGTGGATTTCAAAGAAGAGTTTGGCGAGGTCTTCGTAATTAGTTTTATTCGGGTCGAAGACGACCTCGACGGTTTCGGCGTGGCCCGTTGTGCCGGTGCAGACCTGTGTGTATGTGGGATTTTTGGTAGTTCCACCCATATAGCCGGCTGTTACGGAGATGACGCCCGGAGCGGACTTGAGCCAGTAATCTACTCCCCAGAAACAACCACCCGCGAAATATGCCTTTGTGGAGGGTTTGCTGTTTGGGTCATTGACGTCTGTCTTTGCGGCGGGCACAAAGACGAGTGAAATTGAATTGACGCAATGCCTTATGTTTTTCTCGGTTAACCCCTCACCCGTGAAAACGTGGCCGAGGTGCGCGCCGCAATTTGCGCAGACAATTTCAGTGCTATAGCCATCGGGGTCTGGGACACGTTTTATCGCGCCGGGGATTTCGTCATCGAAAGAGGGCCAGCCACAGTGTCCGTCGAATTTGTCGGAGCTGCGATAAAGTGTTGCTCCGCAACGCTTGCAAACGTATGTGCCTGGTTCTTTATTATTGAGGTATTCTCCTGAGAAAGGGGCTTCGGTGCCTTTTTGAACGATTACATATTCTTCTTCGGGGGTCAGCTTATTGGTCGTCATTTGTTTATCTCCCTTCTGTACAGCCAATGCAGCCAAGGCGATGCCTAAAACCACTATTCCCGCGTATTTGAGCTTCATTTTTATGCCCTCATATAGCTTCTACTCTTTAATACGCGAGTATGCAATCAGCCGTTCGGGGGAGAATTTGAGGTTGATAAAATGATAGCAACAATCGTTTTATTTTTCTCGTTTGAATACGAGTGTGCCGATTGGCTCTTCGGAGCGTTTGCCATCGACAACGCTATATGTAACCGATTTCATCGTCTCGGCATCGACCTTTGAGAGATACCTCAAGAAATTTGTGACTGAGCCATCGGGTTTGGTTTGTTCAAGATTTATTACGAGCTTATCGCTTTTAATTTCCCATGGGCCCGCAAAGACCCTGCCCGTGTTATCGACGCCTGTGTAAAGAATTATATTTTTAGCCGGTGAGTAATAGACAAGGCCGACATGCTCATTGTTTCCTGCCTTGGCCTCGATTGAAATGGCGTAACCATCGGTTTCCAGCTCGAACTCTGCTTCGATTTTTTGGTTGGCGTCGCTTATCGCCGCCCATTTGCCGATGAGCCAGTCGAAACCGTTTTCCTTAAGTATATTATCAATATTATTAGGTTCGGCTGCGATTGCCGCCATCGCCAGCGACAATACAATCACTAAAGTCAAAAGCAGGCAAGATTTTCCTTTTGTCATATTAAATATCCTTCTGTTAAATGGTATATATTTTGCCGTGTGTTAGAGCAACTATCTGGCTTTTTTAAATTCCGCGATTGCCGCCTGCATAACCTCTTTGACGCTGGTGTTATGCTCCTGTGCGGCCTTGGCACAATCCGCAAATTCCGGCTTGGCATTTACGACCTTGTCGGCCCACCTCCCGACCTTGATTTTTATATTCCCGAACCGCGTTGTCACCGTTACAAACTCTCTCGCCAGCTTGTTTCGCTCGACGATTTGCCTGCGGACGCCGAATGTAATCCCGCTTTGGAAGATTATTTCTTCCATTTTAGCTATGTCGGCTGTTTGGCAGATGACGGTCAGTTTTACGGCGGGGCGAGTCTGCTTCATAATAATCGGTGTTGCGAAAACGTCCAGCGCTCCCGTGGAGAGCAGTTTGTCCATCGCGTTGGCGATTATCTCGCCGGTTGAGTCGTCGATATTTGTCTCGAGCAGACAAACCCTGTCTGTTGTTGCCGACGATTCCTCCGCCGACCTGCCTAAAATCAGGCGGACGACGTTTGGAACGTGCTCGCTGTCCAAAGTTCCCGCTCCATAACCAGTCGCCTCAATTGTCATAGGTGGTATCGGGCCAAAACTTTCAGCGACCGTCGTCAGTATCGCTGCGCCGGTTGGGGTGAGCAGTTCCTTATCAATTGGCCCGCCAACAGTGGGAATTCCTTTTAATAATTCTGCTGTCGCCGGCGCAGGCACCGGCATTACACCGTGGGCTGCTTTGACCTGTCCGCCGCCGACTGCCAGCGTCGAGCAATAAACCTTTTCTATTCCCAAGGCGTCAAATCCAACCGCCGCCGATACGATATCCACAATCGAATCCATTGCTCCAACCTCGTGAAAGTGAATATCGTCGGGGTCTTTTCCGTGGACTGTTGCCTCGGCCTGTGCCAGCCGGTCAAATATGGCGATGGCTGTCTGTTTCGGTTTTTCACCAATTTTACTGTCATTGATGATTTTCTTTATATCGCCAAGGTGCCTGTGATGATGCTCTTCTTTTATAAGCGGCACGAAATGCTTTGCTCGCAATCCGGCGCGTCTGGTTTCGCTGACTGTGATATCAAGGTTTTTCAGGCCGAGGGTCGCTATTTGTGATTTGAGGAATTCAAAATCCAGACCGGCATCGAGCATTGCCCCGGCTATCATATCGCCCGCCGCTCCGGAGAAACAATCGAAATACGCAATTTTCATAATTGATGCACCTTCCAAAGACCGCTTTTTCACCTATTATCCGGCCCAATCGGTTTTTTTGCAAGCCGATTCACCCTACGCGATGACGATGTTTGGCAGGGGGGATAAGGCCGAGGATATAAAAAAGGTAAGGGATATTACGATGCCAGGTGACGACGAGGTGAAATCGAGGTTACGTATTTGCGACGGCCGTCTGGCGAACGGCAAGCAAATAACCTTCCATTAACTCGTCGATAAGCTCTTTTACGGAGACGAGTTTGTTGACTTTATAGACATTCGCGCCCGCAAAGGCAAAACCGTGTTCCAGGTTACCTTTCTTAGCGTTGGTCAGCGCCAAAGCGATGCAATAAGGCACATTTTTGAAATCGCAGGTTCGCAGGCACTTCCATGGGCATTGGAACTTTTCCTTGCTACCAGCCGCGACCCGGTCAAGAAAATCACAACGAATGGCTCTTCCCGGTAGTCCCACGGGGCTGTCAATAATAAGGATGTCGTCTTTTTCGCATTTAAGGTAGGCCTGTTTAAATTCGTCGGAAGCATCGCATTCGTGTGTAGCGACGAACCTTGTCGCCATTTGCACGCCACTTGCGCCCATCTGCATAAATTTGTAGATATCTTCGCCGGTGTATATTCCGCCGCCGGCAATTACAGGTATGTGTTTGCTGAACTGCTGCTCATAGGGTTTTATCGCACTTATGACGTCGGGCAGTATCTTTTCCAGCGCATAATCAGGGGCGTTAATCTGTTCTTTTTTGAAGCCCAGGTGTCCGCCTGCCATTGGGCCTTCGACCACAACGCCGTCCGGCACATGAGAAAAATGTTTCGCCCATGTCTTAAAAATCAGGTCCGCAGCCCTGCCTGATGAAACGATAGGGACAAATTTGGTATGCAAACTACCCAGTGCGTCCAGCGGCAGTGTATGTGGAAGCTTTACCGGAAGACCCGCTCCCATAAAGAGGATATCGACGTGCTCATCTACTGCGCACTGCGCCATTTCGTCAAAATCCGAAAGAGCCACCATTATATTGACACCTATGATTCCATCGGTGTTTGCCCTTGCTTTTCTTATTTCCTTGGACAGCGCTCTTTTGTTTGCTTCTTTGTAGTTGGTGTTCACGTCGCTCTCGAATTGCCCGATTCCGGCTGTTGCGATTACACCGATTGCGCCTGCTGTTGCGACCGCAGAAGCCAACCCGTACAAAGAAATGCCTACCCCCATTCCTCCCTGGATAATCGGAATCCTGGCTTTGATGCCGCCTATCGACAGTGTTGGTATTTTTTCAAAAATCGTAATATATCACTCTTCATTTCTAGGGTTTTTCAACGGGTGATAATCAACGGGTAGTTTGCATATTATACTCTATCGGCTGTTAACCTGTTACAAAAAAAATATATTTTTTTGTGATACCGGCGCAAAAACAAAAGCTTGACACGGGAAAACGCAAAAACCGCAATCGGTTGGTCCCCTTTACCTCATCATCCTTGTGTTGGAAAAAGCTAAATTTGGCGGATAAAAGATTTCAACCTGCCCGCAAAATGTTATAATGTCAAACTTTACCCGCCTCAGGCGTGGTTTATTAGTCGTAGGCTGGTTTATCATTGATTGTCTAAACAGACATATAGAGATATTATGGCAACCGATTTCACGAAACTGAGTGATGGTGAGTTGTTGGACCGCTCCGCGGTCGGCGAAGAAGGTGCGTTTCGTGAAATCGTCGAGCGTTACAAAAACGGTCTGTACGCCTTTTTACACAACTTTTTGAACCGGGCCGATGCTATAGAAGACGTTTTCCAGGAGACCTTCCTGCAACTGTTCACCAGCAGGGAAAGTTTTGACCGAAGCAGACCTCTTCGCCCCTGGTTATACACCATAGCCGCGAATAAGGCCAAGGATGCCCTTAGAAAAATGCAAAGAAATGCCACTGTTTCTATCGGCACGATGAGCGATTCCGACGAAATGTCGTTTGATGATATGCTCAATGTCTTAAGTTCTGAGGAAGAAAGACCTTACGACGACCTCGAAAAGGGCGAAATAGCGGCCAATGTAAGAGGGGTTATATCGAATATACCGGATAATCTGCGAGAAATTTTGGTTATGGCGTATTTTAACCATTTTTCTTACAAACAAATGAGCGACGTCCTGCGTATTCCTATTGGCACGGTTAAAAGCCGGTTGCATACGGCGGTGGGCCGGTTTGCCAAGGACTGGAAGGCAGCCGTTAGGAGCAAAAAGGCGCAATGATATCACTAAATAATCAGCAAAAAGAGCTTCTTTTCGATTATTGCTTAGGGATTACATCAGAAGCGGAATCAGCACAGGCACAGGAATTGGTATTCTCAAACGAACAGGCAGCGAAATTCGTCAATTCAATCAAAGCGTCATTATCACCCCTTGAAAGCATCACCCCCCCGGATTGTCCTGCAGAACTGGCGGAGGGAACGATTTGGCGTATCAAACAAACGCTGCGGACCAGCCAGGCGGGGCTTAATGAACTTCTTAAGGCCGAACAGAAGCGGAAAACTGGTTTCTGGTATGATATTTTTGGCCGGCTGGCTACGGCGGCGGTCTTTGTTATTGTGGGTTCTGCCCTTATCACGGGTGGCAAGATGGCCACAAACTACGCCCGCCAGATGTCCTGGCAGACCAAGTGCGGCTCTCAAATGGCTGGTTTATTTAATGGCCTGAGCAATTACAGAAATGACAACAATGGCCAGATGCCTACCTTGGCATCAGCATCGGGAGATCCTTGGTGGAAAGTTGGTTATCAGGGACCTGAAAATGTGTCAAATACGCGCAAGATGTGGGTATTGGTAAGGAACGAATACGTTAAGCCGGACGCTTTTATGTGCCCTGCCACCAAACCTTCCTGTAGTTTCAATTGCAACGCCAAAGAATATAACGATTTCCCCAAACGATATTTAGTTACATATAGTTTCCGCATCGGCTGTCCGAATGGGGGACTGGAAAAAATGGGCAGGCAGGTAATAATTGGTGATATGAGCCCCATATTCCCGAATGTATCAGTGGCTGAAAAAGAATTGAATGTCAATCTCAGCGACGCCCTAATGAAGAAAAACAGCCCCAACCACGGGGGCAGAGGTCAAAATGTCCTGTTCTGCGACGGCTCGGTTGTGTTCGTAAAGGGCCGCACAGTTGACGCATCACTGGATGATATCTACACAATTCAAGGCAAGCAAACCTATCATGGTATCGAAGTGCCGACATCAGAAGCAGACGTGTTCTTAGCCCCGTAATTTTCAATTCAAAAATCAAATCGCAAAAATACAATCCGCCTACGGCGGACAAAAATTCCGGAATCGCTGCGCGATGAGGGGCGAAATGATTAGGTGTCGAGCATATCCCATTCGAAGCCGACGAGCCAGCGAAGGGCGGATAGTTTGCCGTTGAGCATTCCCCATTCGAAGTCATCGTAAGGGCCGAGGTTTTCGATGCCGTATTTTGCCTCGATTTTGCTGGCGTTGATTTCGGCGTCTTTCCAGATTTGCGGGTCGCACTCTTCTTCGCCGTCTTCGATTGCTTGTTTGAGGTCCTGGTGGCGGTTATACCAGATTTTGTCGAACAGTTCGCCGATTTGCTCGTCTATTTCTTCCTGCGTTCTTTGTCCCGGCAGTCCCGAATTTTCCTGGTCATCCGGATTAAAGGAATTTCTCGATATCATAGTCATTCACCCAAATTAAGGATTATCGTCAGTTTTTCTTCCTGTGGTGTAATTATAGCCGGTCTCGTTAAAAACTGGCAATGTTTTTAAGGTGCTTTTTCTTCCCGGCTTTGGACAACGTTGAAGTCGAAAAATATTTTAACTTTGCTATTGGAAGGGTCATTGGTTTTGATAATCACAGGGATAGATGTCGGGCCGGATTCGATTTTATCTTTATCGAAGTAAACAGCAATCTCGCCTTTTTGTTGCTGGACAAGCTCGTCATCACCATCCCAACCAGCGAAGCAGGGGCAGTTACAATCGACTTTTTCAATAATCAACGGTGTTTTCCAGCCGCTATTGGTAAAAGAAATAGAAGCTATTATTGTGTGCCCTTCGCGCGGAATATCGCCGAGGTTAAAATGACGAGTTTCGGACAACTTGGTTTGACCATAATGGAAAAATGGCCCCGCTACATAACCAACTCCCATTCCGTGCGTTTTAACATATTCCTTTTCATCATTGCATCCGCATAAAATACACGCGACAACAAAACAGAATAATACTGTTCTTCTCATTTGAATCAATCTCCTGTATCGGTAAATTATTTGTTGCTGACATTAACTCTATATATGTCTGTTCTATAATACTTATAACCCTTACGGCCGAACATATAATCTATATAGTATTCCACATACCCTATATTGGAGTCGCAAGGAATTGGTTTCATATCTGCTTTCAAATCCATCCTGCCTAAGTTGCGATTAATTTTTTCCACAATCATAGGCACAGCAGTGTAGCTGTTATTTGAAGAATCGCGAATATGAATTGTAACATCCTTGCATCTGTCAATATGGCTGCCAAGTGTTTCGTATGGAATGATACAAATGTCTATTTCTATTACCCAGGGGTTATCGCAAGCAATTTTTTTGGGGGGATTATGATCTACGTTCAAGCTGGCTCCCAGTCCACATCCACTAATACAAGACAGTAAGAAAAATAATATGATGAATAGTATTGTTCTTTTCATTTTTATATCCTGCCGGTATTGGACGAAAAAATTATTTTTTGCTAACAGGGACCTTATAATAATCTGTTCTGTAATACTTGTTATAATGACCAAATTCGCGGATTGTATATTCTATATAATATTCCACATACTCGACACCAGAGTCACAAAGGATTGGTTTCATGTCGGCCTTCCAATGCAATTCGCCACGATTTAGATTCGCATTTTCCAAGACCATAGGCACAGCGATAAAGTTACTGTCTGCGGAATTGCAAATATGAATTGTAACATCCTTGCATCTTTCGGGATGATTACCGATGAGTTGAGGCGGGTTAATAACAATGTCAATTGTAGTTTCCCAGGATACACCGCAAACTATATTTTTGGGCGGGAGACTTCTTCCCCAAGTTATACCAGCCACATAACATCCACTCGTACATAGCAGTCCTAAAAACAGTAATGAATATAACACTCCCGGGTAATATTTGCGCATAAACTTTGCCTTTCTATTCAACACTCAAAGCAGCAATTTTTGTTTTTGTACGGAAATCGTTGTTTGTGGGCATTGACAAGGCAATAATAAAATACTTATTGCCGGAGCCGACAATTCTAAAATCGTCGATTACGATATAATTATCCAAAGAAAGAGAAGCGGATAGCTCACCGGAATCTGAATACTTGCCGACGGTGATTTTGCCCATGGTTTCGTTATAAACAGCCATAAAACCGCCAGATGGAACAGGTAATATATGCATATAGACAGGTGTTTTGATTTCCTTATTAATGATTGTTTTCTCGGATAACATCTTTAGATTATTATCAAATGTAGCCGCGCAATACTCCATCTGTGTCAATTTGAATTGCTTGTCATAGCCGACCACGAAACTCTTTGAATCGACCTTGTGTAATTCCGGGTATTTGTTTGGAAATGCGCCGCTGCCCGTAAAGGATTTCTCGGTAATAATGTTGCCTTGGGAATCGCATTTTATCAGGCGGCAATTAAAACCTTCATACATATTATTATTAGGTCCGCCGTCCGAAAAACACTCCAGCAGTATTAAATTGTTTTCTATTTCAACGGCATCGACAATAAAAGATAATTTGCCTTTATCGAATATTTTGCGCCAGTGAGCGTTCCCGTCTGAATCTGTTTTTACGGCAAAACCGTTCGATTTCGCGTCTCTTCCCACAAAAAGAAACTTGTTGCCCGACAGGTCAATCATTTTGAAGACGAACTCTTCGGATGCATCGCCCGGTTTTTTATTCGGATCGCTTGGTATTTGCTTTTTGAGAAATTTTTTATCTTTTGCTCCGAGCCTGGCGAAGGAATGTTCCTTTGTTCCGAATTTGCCGGCACAGTACATATTATCCTTGTCAACTTTGAGCCCCTTTGTCAGCCACGAACCGAAAATAAGGTCTGAGGGACTTGCACTCGAAACAGCGTGAAAATCTTCATGGGACAGCACGTTGCCGTTGTTGGGATTTATCTGATAGAACCAGTACTTTCCTGAAGACTGTGTTTTTGAATCGAACGCGTATCCAACTACCTGTAATGCCTCATTATTGCACAGGGCCTCATGACCGACGTAGCTAAAAGCATTGTCGTCGCTGATTTCTTTTTCCCAGACCACAGTCAACTTCTCCGCGTACAAATTCGATGCCATAATGCAAATCACAAGTCCTGCCACATTTTTCGATAAGTATCGCATTGAAAATCTCCTGCCTCAAATTTAGTTATTCATAATCACAACAAGCATAGGATTTTATCTCCCAAATGGGCGTTGATGCAATTGAAATCCGTTCTGTAAGTGCTAGAAAAACGGGGTTTAAAAGGGCATTTATGGCTTAATGGAGGGAGGAGATAATAAAAATACACTGACGGTTACTCCTTCGCCAAGAGCTATGGAGGGCAGGGACGGACTGAAACACTGACTGACACGCGGGGCGGATTGGAACAACGAGCAGACCGGAAAAATGACAAAATTTTAATCCCGACAGGGGTGGTTTAGTGCGCCCGACAGGAGTCGAACCTGTAACCTCCGGGTTCGAAGCCCGGCACTCTGTCCAGTTGAGCTACGGGCGCAAATATCATTCCCGCCTGGCCAATAATAGCAGGTTATTCGGCAAACTTCAATAATTACCACGTGTTAACTCGTGTAGTTTTCCGTCATTTTTATTTGACTATTCGGCCGATAAATATGGTATGATAAAAACCTGATTATTCTGTTATCGGGGGAAAAATCATGACAGATATGGTAAAAACACGCGTAAAAATGGTGCTCATCGCTATTTTGCTGGTTGCTGTCTCAGTTCCGGCTGTTGCTGACGACGCGATGTGGACGTGGGTCAGCGGCGACAATTCTTTTAACCCAACCGGCACAAATGACATCCCCGGCGGACGAGAGGAATGTGTCTCCTGGATAGACAGCGGCGGAAACCTGTGGTTTTTCGGCGGGTATGGATTAGGTAGTGACGGCAGCGCGAGTCCGGGCCTGCTGAACGGTTTATGGAAGTTTGATGGGGCGGACTGGGCATTGGTAACAGGCTATGATATGACCGGTATATCCTATCAGGGCGGAACGTATGGCACCAAAGGGGCTTTTGCTGCGAATAACACACCCGGTGCGAGAAGCAATAGTGTTTCGTGGACAGACACCAGCGGTACCATCGGCTATCTCTATCTTTTCGGCGGATATGGATACGATGTCAATATGACCCTCGGATTATTAAATGATTTATGGAAGTTTAACACCAGTAGCGATAAATGGGCCTGGGTGAGCGGCTCAAGTACCGCCAGTCAATATGGTGTGTATTATGGAACAATGGGGGTTGCTAACTCAAATAATACGCCCGGGGCGAGATGGGGGAGCGCAACCTGTACGGACAGCAACGGGACACTGTGGCTTTTCGGGGGCTACGGCTACGGCAGCAGCGGCTCGATTGGAATGTTGAATGATTTGTGGAAGTATAGCGGTACCAGATGGACGTGGGTCAACGGCTCAAAAAGCATTTCCCACAAGGGAGTTTACGGTACCAAAGGCATCGCAAACTCGACTAATGTGCCGGGGACAAGATATGGAAGCGTCCTGTGGATGGATACCAAAGGCAACCTGTGGATTTACGGCGGATATGGGTATGACAGCAAGGGCAAAGGCGGGTATTTGAGCGATTTCTGGAAATTTGACGTTAACACTACTAATGAATGGACGTGGGTCAATGGCTCAAATCTTGCCAATCAGCATAAAGCCGGGGTATATGGAACACAAGGAGAACCTAATGCGAAAAATGTCCCCGGCGACCGTTTGGGGGCTACCTCTTGGAGAGATAATTATGGCTATCTCTGGCTATTCGGCGGGACGGGATACGATAAGAAAGGAAAATACGGGGTATTAAATGATTTATGGAACTTTAACGGCTCCGTCTGGGAATGGGTCAGTGGATCGAGCATCGTCGCGCAACCCGGCATATACAGCAACCAGCCGGGTGAGTCAGATCCGAGTTACATACCGGGGGCACGCAGTTACAGTGCTTCCTGTATGGATACAAGCGGCAACCTGTGGCTTTTTGGTGGGGTAGGATATGATTATTCCGGCAACGACGGTAATTTGAATGACCTGTGGGAATTCGGCAGTATTATCCCGGAAGGGGTTCAGCTAAGGGTTTTCTGCGAAGCAAATGAAATTACCAATGGCCAGGATGACCCTGTTGTTCTGGGAACCGCTCCAGTCGCTCTTACGGGGCCGAGCAAAACTTTCACTATTCGTAATAACGGCAGCGAAACACTCGTATTTGGTGAAATTAACGAGCCTGCACATTTTACTATTACTCAGCCCGAAGTAAACGTACTGGTTCCGGGCGATTACACAACCTTTACTGTTACGCTGGGTACAAACGAGGTAAACGTTTTGGGGTATGAGGGGACCATCTCTTTTGATAACAATGATATCACCGATAACAACCTGTTCTCGTTCACGGTTAAGGGGACCGTTGTTCCGTGGGAATTCGGGGATATAAATAATATAAATATAACCGGCAGTAAAAAAAGCAAGAACATAAAATTAACGGTCCCCGACGTCTGCGGCGTGCCGGTTACGTTCAGCTTGACGGGCGGCGGGTATGGCGAAATAGTCGGCGGCGACAGCAATTTCAGCGAGGTGAACCTGTATAATACAGGCGCAAAATCGCAATTGACAATCACGGCAAAGAAGGAAATCAGCGTCGGCGATATCAATACTATCGAAGACAACAACTCACTGAAGTCAATCACAGCTAAAACGACAAACCTGCGAGGTAATATAAATGTATCCGGTTCGCTCGCAAGTTTGATTATCAATGACGTTAATAAGTCGAATACGATAACCGTTGGCTCTTCATCAGACAAAAAAGCAACGGTGTCGCTTGCGTTTGACCGGGTGGCTGACCTGACGTTAAACAGCCAAATACCGATAAAGGCGATTTCAGCAACCGAATGGCTCGGCGACGAAATTAACGCCCCATCCATCGGCACTATCACGACCAAGGGCGACAGGAAACGAAAAATTGCAGGCAACCTGGACGCGAATGTTACCATAGACGCCTCTATCGGTATCGGCAGTATCAAAACCGCAGGAACCTTGTCTGGTGAGTGGAACTGTAATACGATTAAAAGCATCAAAACTGCTGGAACTCTTTCTGGTGAGTGGCACTGTAATACGATTAAAAGCGTTTCGGCTTTGAATATTACCGCGGCCACGCTGACCCTCGACCAGGAGCCGAATCTCAAAGTGCTTGCCCTGGGCGCTCTTACCGCAAAGAATGACATTAACAACAGTCAAATAATATCCGATGGAAACGTCGGCACAATCAGTGCCGGGGCGATGATAAATTCGCTTTGCTTTGCCGGCATTAAAAGCGGCGTTACAGGGTTTCCCGACCTGCCTGACGATATCAATGTTTCGGCCTCTATTAAGAGTGTTACGGTGAAGGGCATCAGAGGCGAACCGAATTCTTTCATCAACAGCAATATTGCCGCGGCGAATATCCCGAGCGCAACTTTGAATTACCCCCAGAGTGATAATGACGGTGTGCCATTCGGTATATCCGCTGGCTCTATTAAATCGCTGAAAATTAAAAACGCGAGCGGGAAGACCGTTACGTTCAAAAATCTAAATTCGCCCAGTGACAGCAACTATATTGGCGACTTTAAAATTAGCATTTATTAGAAACGCCAATTTCTTCGCCAAAACTCGAATCATTCGCGTAATACTGGCGAGCCGGCTTGATTTATGCTATAAGCACAGGTGATGTTTGGCCGTCCGGGACAGCAGGGCGGCTAAATTGTATTGTCGGAGAATTTGTGATGAAGGCAGCTGTGCTGACGGGCATAAGACAGGCACAAGTAATTGATTTGCCGAAGCCATCCATAAAAAACGACAGCGATGTTCTCCTGAAAGTCGCGGTCGTCGGGGTCTGCGGCAGCGACGTCCATTATTACCTCTCAGGCAGAATCGGTTCAAAAATCGTTCAATATCCCTACGTTGTAGGGCATGAATGCTCCGCGACCGTAGAAGCGGTCGGCAAAAAGGTAAAGCACGTCAAACCCGGCGATACAGTCGCCGTCGAACCCGCTGTCTCCTGCCACGAATGTCCCCAGTGCAAAATGGGCAGAGAGAACACCTGCTGTAACTTGAAATTTCTCGGCGTTCCTGGTGAGCTGGCCGGGTGTCTTTGCGAATATATCGTTATGCCCGGAGATTGCTGCCTGCCGACAACTGGGCGATTGACTCACGAACAGGCCGCTCTCTGCGAACCGTTCGCGATTGGCGTTTATACCGTTCAGCAATCCCGATTGGCCAAAGACGACAAAATAGCCATTTTTGGCTCAGGCCCTATCGGCTTAAGCTGTCTGGTTGCCGCAAAAATACATGGCGCCGGCTCCGTTTATATGACAGACAAGGTTGATTATCGCGTTGAGTTCGCAAAAAAGGCCGGTGCAAGCTGGGCCAGCAATCCTGATAAGAACGATGTCGTGAAGGATATTCTTCAGCTTGAACCATTAGGCGTTGATATTGCCTGCGAATGCGCAGGTAAGCAGGAGACAATCGACCAGGCCGTCGAAGTTCTGCGGCCGGGCGGTATTCTTATGCTCGTGGGTATCCCTGAATCCGACCGTGTAAGTTTTCCCATTGACCGCATCAGAAGAAAAGAGATTACCATTATCAACGTCCGCAGACAAAATCGCTGCGCTTCGCAGGCGATTGAGCTTGTAGCGTCAGGCAGGGCAGCGATTGACTCATTCATTACCCACCGTTTTAAACTTGAACAGGCAAATGAGGCGTTTGACCTTGTCGCCGATTACCGAGATGGGGTCGTCAAAGCAATGATTGAATTTTATTCGCCGTAGTGTTAACTAAGGCGTATGTAAATTTGCCACAGGTTGCCTGGTGTGGCCTATGGCCGCAACCCCAAAAAACGGGATTGAGAATACCAGTAAAGAATCACTCGTTTTAACTGGTGGTTCTTTACTGTGGATTTTTAAAAATTTCAAAAAGTAATATTTGACGTCTTGGAAGTTTTGTGGTAGAAATCAAGGTGAGTTTAGGAATAAAGGAGAAGAATGAAAATAACAGCGATAAAAAAGTTGGTGCACCAACCACAGTGCATATCAGCTCTGTTTGCGATGGTGTTGGCATTTTCGGCAGGAATAACATACGGACATATACCTTTGGAGAGATTGCCGGACCAGAACGATATGTTCTACGTGTCCCCGCGAATATATCTGCCGGGCTACAAGTATCTCCTTCCTCAGGCACTCTATACAAAAGACAAAGCTGCTTACGGTGTATATACCTCAGTGCTCATACCGATAACGCCTGTTTCCCCGGATCTCTCCGTTACTATCGATGCGGATATGCTGTTGGGCCCGGATTATTCCGATTCCGATCTCATCGCCACACAGGGTGAATGGGGACTCCGATATAAACTACCATGGAATTTCTCGGTCGGTTACAAGAACTCCAAGTATTATATCAATGGCGATCGTAAAAACATCGAATCGGTCGAATGGAATGCTGTTCTGCTCGGCTATGACTTTTCTTTTCCCTGTCGTCTGGCACAGGTCAGCAATTCGCTGGAGTTCTACTTTTTTCCACCTCATAATGAATTTGACACAAACCCGGGAGTCCTTCCTTTTGAGGATCGTGTAGTCTCACGATATGCGCTTGACTACGCCATCACTCTTGATAAGATAAACGAATCCCCGGTGTATCTTGCCTGCCGTTTCTTTCTTCCCTTGGGGAACAGCCGGCCCCAGGTCGACTATAATTATGAGGCCGACCCCATAGCATGTTTTCTACAACTAAGATGTGGCTATAGAGTCAATCAGACATTATCGTTCTATACAGAATTTGACGATGGTATTGACTTGGGAGGAATCGTCAACAAGCGCGAACTGGATAAAAGTCTAAGTTTCGGGACCATCTTTACTTTTTGATTCGACACGAGAACGCTCCGCAATGGCCGGTGTTGTGAGGAAGTACTGTTCTTGCCGGTGCGGTTGGCCTTTGTCCAATTCGTCTTCCGTCGTGCTTATTGTATCCCGCGTACACAACTAAAAACTAAAAACTTTCCGTGTAATACACCTTTGCTAAAGCTCCGGCGGGCAAGTCCGTGGTTAAAAATTATTTGTCTCTTTGTGCCTTAGTGGTAGAATCTAGCATTATGGCAACCGCGTGCGTAATCAGTATAGGTAACGAGCTTCTCAACGGCCACACGACCGACACGAACTGTTCGTATATCTGCGGCTGGCTGCTTGAAGTTGGCATACCGGTCGTTAACGCTTATACGGTTGGCGACGATATAAAGCAAATCGTCCGTTCGCTCAAGCGTGCTGCCGAAGACGCGGATATAGTCATCGTTACGGGCGGCCTGGGACCGACAGATGACGACCTTACTCGACAGGCCTTCGCGGAATTACTGGGAGTCAAATTACAGGTCAAACCGGCCCTGTTGAAGGACATCCGAAAATTCTTTGCCGACAGGGGATTGCCTATGCCGGAAAATAATACCATTCAGGCCTGTGTTCCAAAAGGCGCATCGCCACTCGAAAACCCGTTCGGCACGGCGCCTGGCATTTTTGCCAAAATGAAGAAAAAACTCTTTTTCGCTATGCCCGGTGTGCCGGTCGAAATGAAAGAGATGCTTGAAAAATCCGTCCTGCCCCGTTTGGCAAAGAAGGGAACTGGCGGCTTTACTATTGTCAAAAAAGTCCGGTGTTTTGGCGTGGGCGAATCGGCCCTTGCGGAAAAAGTCGGCGACCTTATGTATCGCGGCAGAAACCCGCTAGTAAACTCAACCGTCAATTCGGGCGTAATTACGCTTCACGTCGTCGCCTCCGCGAAGACGAAAAAACAAGCCGAGCAAATAGCCCAAAAAGACGTTAAGCACCTCCGTTCGCTTCTCGGTGACCTCATCTTCGGCGTCGATGACCAGACACTGCCGGAAGTGGTAGGGCACTGGCTGCTGCAGCACCGAAAGACAATCACCGTTGCTGAATCCTGCACGGGAGGGCTTTTGACAAAGCTCATTACTGATATCCCCGGCGCAAGCGAATACTTCACCCATGGCTGGATAACTTACAGCAACAGAGCCAAGACCGAGCTGCTCGGCGTGCCAAAGCAACTCATTGAAAAACACGGCGCGGTCAGCGAACAGGTGGCTTCTGCTATGGCGATTGCCGCAAGACATAAAGCAAAGTCGGATTTCGCTATTGCTATAACCGGTATCGCAGGTCCCGCGGGCGGCAGCAAACAAAGGCCCGTCGGCCTTGTGTATATTAGCGTTTGCGACCAGAACGATTGCCAAACGAAGAAATGCCTGTTTTCTTATACGAGGGAGTTGATTCGCACCAGGGCCGCACTGACTGCTCTTAATATGCTTCGCTTGTCTTTCGATTTATCGGCGTAAATAACTTATCAGCCAGAAAATCAGCGTAAGCAAGATTGAGATGATTAAGCAGCTTGTTATTGGGAAGAATACCCGCCAGTTTTTTGAGCCGAAATTCAGGTCGCCGGGCAGTTTGAAGAAGCCGAACTGGCCCAGTAATAAAAACAACGCCCCAATCAGAATGATTGTCGCCCCGATAGCTATCAGTAATTTACCGATTTGTTGCGGCCCGAATTCCATTTGAGTAAGTTGAGAGTTGAGCAGTAGACCGCAGGTGAACCGGCCGATTATTTCGCTTGAACCAATTTCCGGCGTGAGCTGATAGTTATCACCTGCTCACCTGTTCCATTGTTCACCTGCTCTATTTTGGCTGGCAGGAGCCAGCCAAAATCGGGGCGACAGGACTCGAACCTGCGACCCCTTGCACCCCATGCAAGTGCGCTAGCCAAACTGCGCCACGCCCCGTATGAGAGTATTTTAACACCGCCTTGCCTGCTCAACAAGGTTTTTCCGATCATAATAAATCATCTGCCGCCGGATAAAAAATAAAAATAGTTGACATAATTGTGCGGCCGGGATAAAATGTTAGTCGTAACTAACTATGTGTGCTCGTGAAAACATAAATTTAAGCGCTTCGCTGGAAGATTATCTTGAAGCCATTTTGAATGTGGCCGACAGGACTGGTGTAGCCCGAAGCAAGGATATATCGGCATCTCTTGATGTGGCCAAACCTTCCGTTACGGGGGCGCTGAAGCTGCTCGCCAAAAGGGGATTCGTTAATTACAAGCCATACGACTGTGTAACTCTCACGCAGAAGGGCGTTTTGCAGGCGGGACGCGTTGCCCAAAGGCATGAAATAATAAAGACGTTTTTTGTGGATGTGCTCGGCGTCGATCCGGCTGTTGCTCAAAAAGCCGCATGCAAGGCGGAGCATCTCTTGGGCCCGGTCATAATATCACGTATGCGTGATTTCACGAATTTAACCAAAAAGAAAGCCCGACACGGAAGAGTTGCGACGAGTATCGCAAGGGGCAAAGCTGCAAAAAGATAAAATATGGAAACCACAATCACAAGGCCATTGTCGGAAATTGCGGAAGGACAAACCGTCAACATAATAAGAATCGAGGGCGGACGGGGTATGAGAGTCCGGCTGACTACGCTTGGGCTTTTGCCCAAAACACAGGTAACGGTGGTGCATAACGGAAGGTCCGGGCCGTTCGTCATAAACGTCAAAAACTCGAAAATGGCCCTCGGCAGGGCGATAGTTGATAAGATTATGGTATCGTGATTGGCCCAAATATTGTTTTTTTTGCTTTATAAGTTAGGTTCTCCTAACTTTTAAGCCGGTGGAATATGACAGACAGCAAGTTGAAAAAGATAATCGTTGCCCTTGTCGGCAACCCGAACAGCGGCAAGACCAGCGTATTCAATATGCTGACAGGTGCCAGTCACCACGTTGCCAATTACCCCGGCACAACCGTCGAAACGGTCCAGGGAATGTGCATGCACGGGGATTTTCGCATTGTATTTGTTGACCTGCCGGGCGCATACGGCCTGACTACGTTTTCCGCGGAAGAGCTGGTCGCACGCAATTTTATAATCGATGAAAAACCCGACATTGTTGTCAACGTCATCGACGCCTCGAACCTGGAGCGGAACTTGTATCTGACCACCCAGCTAATCGAGCTTGGCGTGCTGATTGTCCTGGCGTTCAATATGAGCGATATAGCGGCTCAGCGAGGTATCGTCTTTGATACGGGCCGGCTTTCAGAGCTTCTCAAAACCCCTATAGTTCGCACCGTTGCAAGTAAATCACAGGGCAGGGTTGATTTGCTCAACGCGATTGTTGCCGGAGCAAATGCCCCGCGAAAGCTCAGCACTAATCATATAACCTACGGCGACGAAATCGAAAACGCGTTGAAGCAAATCGAGCCGCTTGTCTGTTCTGAGCAGCCGGCACTTGCCTCAAGATACGGTTCGAAATGGATTGCCCTCAAACTGCTCGAACAGGACGGCGACATAACCGCGAAGGTCGGGGGTGGCCGGCTTATCGAAGTTGTTAATGGTACTGTTGCCAAATTAAAGACCATTTTCCGCGACGACCCCGAGGTAATCATCGCCGAAAGACGATACGGCTTTATTTCCGGCGCCTGCCAGGAAAGCGTAAAAGCGACCGTTGAGCTTACTCATACCACAAGCGACCTTACCGACGCGGTACTCACCCACCGCGTATTCGGCCTGCCCATTTTTTTACTGATGATGTATCTGGTTTTTTATTTAACGTTTTCAATTGCCGCTTATCCAATGGCCTGGCTGGAGCAATTTTTCGGCTGGTTGTCATCGGCGATTGCTTTAATCTGGCCCTCGCATGATGGTAACTGGCTGCGTTCACTTATAATTGACGGTATAATCCCCGGTGTGGGCGGTGTCCTCGTATTTTTGCCCAACATTCTTCTTCTCTTTCTCTCAATCGCCGTTCTCGAGGACTCCGGCTATATGGCCCGTGCTGCCTTTATTATGGACCGGCTGATGCACAAAATCGGTCTCCACGGCAAAAGTTTCATCCCTATGCTCATCGGTTTCGGCTGCTCTGTCCCCGCGATTATGGCCACACGAATCCTCGAAAATAAACGCAATCGCCTCACAACCATTATGATTTTGCCCCTGATGAGCTGCGGCGCACGCCTGACGATTTACGGCCTTCTCATCCCCGCTTTTTTCCCGCAGAACTGGCGAGGGCCTGTCCTGTGGCTTATATATCTGACCGGCATTGTTTTGGCTGTCATTGCCGCAAAGGTCTTGCGTCTCACGGTTTTCCGCGGCGATAACACCGACTTCGTTATGGAGTTGCCCCCTTATCGTGTCCCTACCTTAAAATCTCTTTCTGCTCATACCTGGCTGCGGGGCTGGTTATATCTCAAGAAAGCGGGTACCGTTATTCTCGCCTTTTCAATTATCCTGTGGGCTGCGATGAATTATCCCAGGGTCAGCGAACAAGCTGCTGCCGGCTTGTCACCCGACCAAATCCAGCAAACGCAACTTGCCAATTCTGTTGTTGGCAGGGTCGGGCGGGCAATCGAGCCGATTATCAAACCACTCGGTTTTGACTGGAAAATCGGAACCGCGCTTATCGGCGCAACCGCGGCAAAAGAATTATTCGTTTCCCAATTAGGTATTATATACGCCGTCTCTTCCCACGGAGATTCTTCCGCCACCACACTCCGTCAGCATTTACAGGCCGATTATTCCTCGCTTGTCGGCTTTTGTATAATGCTGTTTTGTCTGATTAGCTCCCCCTGTGTTGCCACCATTGCCGTTACCCGTTCGGAAGCCGGCTCCTGGTTCTGGGCCGCCTTCCAGTTTGTTTCCCTCACCGTGCTGGCCTATATCATCACCTTTGCTGTTTATCAGATTGGCTCACTCGTTATGGCTTTATAACAGCTTCAATATTGATAGTAGAGGGGGTCGATTTGCAGCCAGTCCTGTGCAAGTATCGCGAAGTCGGCAAAATCTATAATGCCGTTGGGAGCGAGCAGCGAATCGAGCGGCGAATCATTCGACAGCCAGTCCGCGGTCAAAGTCGATAAATCATTATAGTCCACAGTATAATCTATTGGCGGCAAATCGCCCGCCATAATCGGGTGCAACTCAAACGCAAAACCATAGCTTGCCGTTTCGTTTGTCGTCGGGTTGTTTGCAATTGTGATTGTATAATCGCCCGGCGTGAGTATGAGCAGGTCGCATTTTATCAGGTTGTCGTTCGCATCGTAGCCGAATTGTGCTTTACTGAAAATAGTGTTGGGTTCGTATGGGGAAACCACATTCATATCGAGGTTGGCCAAATACGCCGCCGTGAGATTACTACTCACTCTTCGCAGCCAGGTGGTCGTCGCTATAAGCCGGCATCTTTGTGCTATATGAATCGTGTATTTGTTTGACTGTCCTTTTGTAAGCTTGCCATATCCCCAGCCCATGTCCTGAGCGATTGTCGCTCCCGGCTCGACTTCGTTGGTATCCAGCAGTTGATAAGCTCGAAGACAATCGAGTCGGCCATATCCCCGGTCTGCCTGCCAGGTATTATTAGAATCCGCGGGGTTTGTTTCTGCACCCGTCTTGTCCTTGATATTGGGCATCGTGCTGTTAACCAGCACTGCCTTTATTACAACGCTGCTATTATCATTCGGCCCAGGCGTTGCATCCGCAAGCTCCAGTAACAGCGCAGCTGCCCCCGCGGCATGCGGTTCGGCCCAGCTCGTTTCCCCGCCTGTTGACCCAATCGTTGTCCATGCGGTATCGCTGCTCGATGTCGGCACTATCTGACTTTGTGCTGGCGCCATTATATCCGGCTTGCGTCTGCCGTCTGTTGTCGGCCCCGAACCGCTTATGAGTCCTGCCCAGCGATAATCAAAGGGGTTATTCGGGTCGGTAAGCCGAAGCCCGCCCGTGGTAATGCCGTTATATGTGTCGCCGAATACTGCTACATAAGTGTTTTCATTGCCCGCCGCATTTACAAAAATCACGCCATACTGATACGCGTAATAATCGTAAAGCAGAGTCAATGTATTGTTGCCATTGGGGTCGATTCCGGTAAGTTCAAACCCGGTAACAATCACACGGCAATTATAAGTTTCAATCAGCGCATTGAGGGCGTTAATAAGCCATGTGCTTGAAATGTTTCCGCTGTTGTTCGAAACTCTTGCAGAGTAAATATTCGCTCCTGGAGCCACTCCGATTTCGTTCGTATATGCGGCTCCACCGTTGCTTGCGATTATACCTGCCAATTGCGTGTCGTGTGCGATAATCGAAATACCGTCGCCTGAGAAGTCGTAATTAAAAGCATGTATAACGCCGTTAGCATCTTTGAATGCCTCATGCGTGGTTCGCACGCTGCCAGCCGATATGAATCCGATATTAACGCCTTTTCCCGTAATGCCGAGTTGATGTACCGCTATTGAATCAGACCCGCCAGGGCCGGTTGATTCTGCCAGACCATATACCTCCTGCGTCAGCACAAAATACTGTGCCAAAACGATAACACCCCACCATGCCATGATTCGGGCGTATCTGCTCACACCGTCCTCCATGGTCAATCAATACAAAATAACGTCTCATATTATAGACCGAAACAGGCCCAAAAATCAAGGAAAATCGCTTAAAACACAGCTTAAAACCGAAATGATTTATGCGTCATTTTGTGATTTTTACTGTCTGAACCACTCGACGAAACACTTTAACCCATCGCTTATTTCGGTATTTGGATTATATCCCAAATCCCTGCGGGCTTTTGTAACATCCGCATATGTCCGCTCCACATCCCCCGGCTGTAACGGCAGTCGCTCTATAACCGCTTTTTTGCCCAGCGCCTTTTCAATCTCGCCAATAAGATTATTGACCGTTATTGGTCTCGATTCACCGAGGTTATAAATGTTGTAACCGGCACACTTTTTAATGCTTGCCACTGTTCCGTCGATTATATCGTCGATATATGTAAAGTCCCGCATCATACTGCCGTCGCCGTAAACTGGTATCGGTTTGCCGTCCTCAATTAGCCGGGCGAATTTATGAATAGCCAAATCAGGCCTTTGCCTCGGCCCGTAAACCGTAAAAAACCGCAGGCAGGTTATCGATATGCCGGCGAGGTGGTGATAGGTATGACAAATCAGCTCACCCGCTTTTTTTGTCGCTGCGTATGGCGAAATCGGAAAATCAACGTTGTCGTCTTCCGAGAAGGGGACTTTTTTGTTGTTGCCGTAAACACTTGAGCTTGAGGCGAACACAAACTTTTTTATATTGTTCTTTTTAGCCGCTTCGAGCAGTGTAACCGTCCCGTTTATATTCACGTCCGCGTAAAGCGCTGGCTGCGCAATCGATGGTCTCACCCCGGCCCTTGCCGCCAGATGAACTATTACGTCTGCGCCATCGCTCACCACCTTATTCATAGCTGCCGAATCGCGAATGTCGGCCTCGACTAATTTGAATCGCTTGTTCCGCAGACAATCTTTGATATTGTTGCGTTTGACCTGCGGGTCGTAAAAATTATCGAAGTTATCCACCCCTGCGATGGTCCATCCGTCTTTTAACAGCCGTTCGCACAAATGCGACCCGATAAATCCCGCCGCTCCCGTTACTATCGCCTTCATATTAAAATCTCACAAAATATCCGGCCTACCCACGCTGTGATATTCTATTCCCGCCTTTTTTGCGATGTCGAGGTCGTAAAGGTTTCTGCCGTCGAAAATAACCGGCTTTTTAAGTTTTTTGACAATTAGCTCGAAATCCGGATTCCGGAATTCCTGCCATTCCGTAAGGATAACAAGAGCGTCCGCGCCATCGAGCACATCGTAGTCATTCTCGAATATCTCGACTTTATTGCCCAGTGCCGTTTTGCCGGTTGCCCCCGCTTCAGGGTCGTATGCCCGGATTTTAAAGCCCTGCTCTAATAGTTTATTCACGCAATTGATTGCGGGCGACTCCCGCACGTCGTCGGTTTTCGCCTTGAACGCCAGTCCCCATACCGCCAGTGTTATGCCTTTGCCCTTGCCTTTGAAATAGTCGCCTATGCGTCCGGCGAATCGCTCTTGCGACGCTTCGTTGGCCTTTTGGGCCGCCTTGGCCATCTTCATTTCCATTTTTTGCTGCTCGCCTGTGTATATAAGCGCACGAATATCCTTCGGAAAACAGCTCCCGCCGTAGCCCACCCCCGGGAATAAAAACGCTCTGCCTATTCGCGAGTCGCTTCCGATTCCCTGCCGAACTGATTCCACGTCGGCGCCCATTTTCTCGCAAAGTCCTGCTATCTCGTTCATAAATGATATTCGTGTCGCGAGCATCACGTTGGCCGCATATTTTGTCATCTCCGCCGACATCGGGTCCATAAATATAAGCCGGTTGCCTTTTCGCATAAACGGCCCGTAAAGCTGCTTCATCGTTTCCCTGACCGATTCTTTTCCCGTTCCGATTATCATCCGGTCCGGGCTCATAAAGTCCTCGACAGCCGAACCTTCCTTCAAAAATTCAGGGTTGCTTACATAATCGAATGGCTTATTGGTTTTGGCTTTCATAACCTCCGCCACTTTTTTGTGTGTCCCTACCGGCACCGTGCTTTTTGTAACAACAATTCTGTAGTCGGGCATAATTTGGGCAATATCACCAGCTACCGCCAATACCGCCGATATATCCGCAGAACCATTCGGCTGCGATGGTGTCCCAACCGCAAGAAATATTATCAGCGTGTTATCAACCCCGTATTTCAGGTCCGTCGTAAACTCGAGTCGTTTGACCTTCTCGTTGCGCTGAACTATCTCACTAAGCCCCGGTTCATAAATCGGTATTACACCTTTTTTAAGCCCGTCTATTTTTTTCCCGTCGTTGTCAACGCAAATTACGTGATTGCCCGCTTCCGCCAGACAGCCCGCTGTAACAAGCCCAACGTACCCGATTCCTACCACACAAACTTTCATTAGACCTGACTCTCCTTTTTAGATTCCCTCAGTTTCGTCAATTGCTTCTATCATATCCGTACCTATTTCTACGCTGGCCGCCTGGCCAAGCATATCTATCTGAAGCACAAGCCGCGTCTCATTCCTGGTCTTTACGACTATGCCTGCGAGTCCCGCCAGAGCGCCGCCAATCACTTTGCATTTTTGCCCGACCTTGATGTAATCGTGAGGCGATAAATTTGCGCCGCCCGCTATTGCACGCTCTATCTGCGACAACTCTTCTACTAATCGCTGCTGGTTCCTGACGTCTATCAGGTTCGCGACCCTGTTCGTTTTTAACGTCTCAACCCGCTGCTTTTCGTCTCCGCAAAAAAACAAATACCCGCCAAATATCGGCAACAGCGACTTTATCGTCCTGCCTCGCGTCTTTTTCACCTTCCAGCTCATCGGCAGAAAATAACTTATGCCCTTACCCGCCAAATCACTCGCAAGTGCCTTTTCATTCCGGCTTTTGGTGTGCGCGACCCACCATTGCCCCGTGAACTCGCGAAGCGTTTTCCCTTCGGGCCAAATCATCGCCGGATTGTCGCTGGGCTTCAGCAAACGCGGTTCTCCATAATCCTATTTATAAAACTCAAGCACCGTTTTGCCTACGTGCTCTATCTGTTCGGATGTCAGCTCCTGGTATATCGGCAGTGATAAAACGCTTTCCGTAAGCCCTTCAGCAGCCGGGAAGTCGCCTTTCTTATACCCAAGCCCTTTGAAGCAATCCTGTATATGCAATGGCTGCGGATAAAATATCCCGCTTCCGATACCCTGTTTTGACAGATACGCGTGTAGCATATCTCTTTTTGGCACGGTTATTGTGTATTGATGATAAATACTCACGTTGTTATGCTCAATCTTCTGCGGCTTAACTGTCGTCCTGGCAAACATACTATTATAAATCGCCGCGTTGTCCCTTCGTTTTTTGTTCCATTCATCAAGATATTTCAATTTCACGCTCAACACCGCGCCCTGGAGATTATCCATCCTGAAGTTGCCGCCTATCATTCGATAGTAATACCTTGGGTTTTCGCCGTGCACCCTCATTAGCCGAATCTTTTCCGCCAGTGCATTATTGTTTGTTACAACCATACCCGCGTCGCCGAATGCCCCGATATTCTTAGTCGGATAAAACGAATAGCACCCGATATCACCTATGCTGCCTGCTTGTTTGCCGTCCTGGGTTGCACCCATTGCCTGTGCGGCGTCCTCAATAACGAGCAATTTGTGCCGGTGTGCGATTTCCATAATCGGCTGCATTTGTGCTATCTGGCCGAAAATATGCACCGGTATAATCGCCCGTGTCTTTTTGGTTATTTTTGCCTCAATCTTCGCGGGGTCGATATTAAACGTCTCGGCATCGACATCGACAAAAACCGGTTTCGCTCCGACTCGCGATACCGTTCCCGCGGTAGCGAAAAAAGTAAACGGCGTCGTGATTACCTCGTCGCCCGGCCCTATCCCCGCTGCCATCAAGCTCAGTAGCAGTGCGTCTGTCCCGCTCGAAACCCCAGTCGCATATTTGCATCCGCAGTACGCCGCGGCTTCCTTCTCGAATCGCTCCACCGCAGGCCCAAGGCACAATATCTGGCTGCTGCATACCTCCGATACCGCCTGCATCAGCTCGCTTTTATATTTCACGAACTGTGCCTTCAAATCAAGCATCACGACCTGCATTATTTCACCTCATCCTTGTTTTATATCGTTGCCGTCAGGTATTCCGTTTCCGCGGAAAAACGCATCACTCCGCCGTATGCCGCCGGAATCAGTATCGTATCGCCGGCCCTGAATTCAACCGTGTTCCCTTTTCCCGCAATCGTCCCGAATCCGCTCATAATCATAATCGTCTTCATTTTCCCCGCTGACAGCAGCATCTCGCAGCTTCTCGCCTGGTGCCCCTTATCAACCTTGAAACAAGCGCTGTCAACAAGTCGCCCGACTGATGCCACTGAAAGATTATCTCCGGAAGAGTCAAAATGTATGCTCTCCATCGCCTCTTCGATATGAAGTTGTCTCGGTTTACCTTTGTCGTCAACTCTGTTCCAGTCAAACACCCTGTATGTCGTATCCGATGGTGTCTGAATTTCCGCTATCAGCAGTCCCGTCCCAATCGCGTGAGGCGTTCCCGCGGGCAGAAAATGACATTCGCCGACTTTTACCGGTACCTTGACTAACAGCCGTTCCACCGTTCCGTCTTTTATCGCCTTCGCAAACCTATCTTTTGTCGTGCCTTCTTTAAGCCCCTTGTAAATCACCGCCCCCGGCTGCGCCTGTATTATATACCAGCACTCCGTCTTGAAATCTCCCTTGCCCATCCGCTTGCAGGTTTCTTTATCGGGGTGGACCTGCACGCTAAGCACGTCTCCGCAATCCAGAAACTTTATCAGCAGTGGGAAGGGCAGCTTGAATTGCTCTGCCCCGGTTATTTCCTTCGTGTATTTTCGAATCACCGATTCTATTGTCTCACCCGTCAGTTCGCCGTTGACGATTTTCGACTTATCCTCGGGCAAATCCGCAAGCTCCCAGCTTTCGCCGATGCGTTTGCCCCTGGGCATTTCTCTGCCGAATACCTCGCGCAGCTTGTCTCCGCCCCATATTCGTTCTTTGTATATAGGCCCAAATTTTAACGGATATGCCTGCATACCCCCTATGTTAATCGGGAAGGGGGTTATTGTCCAGCCCTGCGTAGCTTTAGCGCAGTAGGGTCCACAGTTTGATGCCTCATATTAACCGCGCATTTTGCGCCTGCGCAGATGGCCAGTATTATCCCGAATATGGTTACGACGGAAGCCCCTGTTGGTAAATCCCATTTTGCCGAAGCATAAAGCCCCAGGACACTTGCCGCAAACCCAAGCCCCCAGCCAATCGATAACCGGCCCGCCACACCCCTTACAAAAAACATTGCACAAACCGCCGGAACCACTAAATAACTGAAAACCAGCAGCACACCTGCTACACGCACCGAACTTGTTACGACAAACCCAAATGTAACGTAGAAAATAAAATCCCATAAACGAATCCACAGGCCGCTCTCACGTGCCAGTGACGGATTCATCGAAATTAGCAGAAATTTTTTTCTTAACAGAAAATGCAGTAACCCCACGGCCAGATATATCACTGAAATTTTTAATATCTGGGGCCACGTTACAAAAAGAATGCTCCCGACCAGCATATCTTTTATCGCCTCCTCACCGTGGGGGGCCTTGTCGAGAACAAGAATTGCCGCAGCGGAGCTTACAGCATACACAATCCCGATGATTGCTTCCTGTGGGACGGATTCATCACGAACCCGTCCCAAGGCGAACAACCCTGCGCCGACAAAGGTAAAACCAAGGGCAATCAGATACGCCTCTGTGCTATGCAGCTCGTATCCGGCCAATAACGCCACTGTACTACCAAGTGCCGCCACTTGCGCCAAAGCTAAATCCACGAATATCACGCCACGAGATACGATGTGGATGCCCAGATAGCAGTGTATTCCCGTAAGTATCAGGCATGCCACGAACGGTAATAACAACAATTCAAGCATTCCATTCATTTTGATACCTCGCTTAATGCGTCGCTCAACCGGTTAACTACGTTGTCCAGCATCGCTATATAATCTTTAACCTGCTCATTGACGGCGTTGGGAACAACGACCACTTTTGCGCCGGTCTTTTTTGCCACTGCCTCCGCGTCATCGCGGTTATAAAACGGCTCCATTAAAATAACCCTGGCTTTCTCCGATTTCATTATATTTATCACTTCCAGTATATGCCCAGGTCCCGGCGGTATTCCCGGCTTCGGCTCAAGCTCCGCGACCACATCAAGATTGAATCGATTGGCAAAATAAGGCCAACTGCTATGATAAGTAACAATTTTCGAATGTTCAAATGGTTTGAGTTTGGCAACCCAGCCGGCAATAGCGTTATCCAGCTTTGAAAGAAACGCCGCCAGATTACGGTCGTAATCTCCCGCGTGCTCAGGGTCAAGCAGTTTGAGACGCTGGCAGATGTTTTTCGCTATGATTTTGCCGTTGTAAGGGTCAAGCCAGTAATGCGGGTTGCCCAAAGGATGAACGTCACCCATCGACCGGTCTATTTTTCCGGTGGGAACCTCGAGTTTCATAATTCCTTCGGAAGCATCCAAATGGCCCGGCGTGTTCTTTTGTATTCGCGGATTACGCGAGCCCTGAAGAATCAAACCTTCATAACCGATTTCCAGTTCCATGCCCACGCATATCCAAAGGTCCGCTTTCCTGGCCTTCATCATATAACTTGGTTTGGCCTGAATAAAATGCGGGTCCTCATCGCCGGAACCGATTGAAGTAACAGATACGTGTTCGCCGCCGACCGACTCTGCTATTGACGCAAAGGTTGGGGTTGTTGTTACAACATTTAATTTGTCCGCACCAAAACACCGGCAGGGGAGCAGGATAAACAAAACGCTCAAAATGAAGCAGGACAAAAACGCCCGTTGAAATTTAATCGAATTCATAATTTGTCTCCTTCTTAATTAGTATTGATGTGCCGGATGCAGCCCTATTAGGAAGTCCGCCTGCAGCCATATCTCATTTCTGTTAACATTGCCCGCGTAATTATCACCGTCGGTATGCTCGAACTGCACGCGCCAGAACATAAATTCGCTCTGGTGAAACGTCAGGCCCGTCGTATAAGAAGTTTCATGTAAACTGCTGCTATCGGGAAACTGTGTATAATCGTATCGTCCGAATACGCTCCATTCCCTGTTGAACTGGTATTCCAGTGAGCTGTACATACCGTGTGAGTTCACCGTGTTCTTGTCGCCTTCTTCCTTCTGGCTGAACAGAATTTCGTTCATCCACGTCAGCGATTTGTAAAGGCCGTATTGCGGGTCTCGCCATTTGTAGGTCAAATCCAGCCCTTCCACGTTTGACCGGTTTCCTCCCCCGGTGTTTGCATCATTATCGCCTGTCGCGAAACTTTCCCCGACCTCAATGCTTGAGCTCCTGTCCAAATCGAAAAAGTTTTTCAGGTGCGTAACATACATCAGATTATGTGCCTCGTCCCCGGCAAACATTGCGTCGTTGCCGTTGCTTTGCAAGTCAAACGTAAGCTGCATATAATTGTCCCACGGGTTAGGCACCAACCATGAAATTTCACCGCCGCCGTCGTTCAATCCTTCGTCGCCAAAGAATTTCCTGATTACGTTGGGCCTGTCAACCCATGGCATCGCGTGGGTATGAAACGTATTGGTTTTTCCGAAAGCCGAGTAGAATTTGCCGAACCTTGCCTGAAGGTCGTATGGCAGGTCCGTGTATGTGAAATATCCTTCTTCAATATCAGGGTTATAGGAGCCGTCATCCTGCCTTTCTATACTTAGAATTAAATCCGCACGCCCGTATGGGTCAACAGGACTTGAAAACCCGAATTCAACTTCCCTGAGCTGGGCCTTTGCGGTCTTGCTGGCTGCGATAGTATCAGGCGTTTCGCCTCTGGGCGTCGGCCCGCCGTGAAAAATAAAATCGCCTATTGCCGAAATATCAGGGTTAGAGCTCTGAGGGATGCTCGCCGGGCTTTCCTTATTTTCAGCATTCACTGCAACCGGCAACGAGGCCTGATTGGGTTCAACGGGCTTTGCCTGCACGGGAGCAGCGGCGGGCGGGGCCACGTTACTGCGTTTCAAAAGCTCGATTTCTTCTCTAAGCAATTTTATCTCTTCAGTGTGCCTTTCGTTTGCGTCCTTCATTTGCTGTTGAAGTTCGGCCACCTGCCCTCGTAATGTCTGCATTTCACTGTCAGTCGCATTTACCTGTTCTGCTCGGCCAATGCCGGCAAATAACAGGATTGTCAAAAAATAGGAACCATACTTGATGGCTCGTGTATTCATTTGTCTGTCTCCGTAAATCCATTGGATAATAGAAAGTCCCCGCTGTTGCCCGATAATGGTTTTGGCGGGAAAAATAAATGTGGTATTAACTTGGATTAGGAGACAACCGGCGGGGCACGAGGACCTAAGATACCCGGTATTGAAATCGCTGGCGCGACTTCGATATGAAATATCAAACGCTGTTCGCAAACAGAATACTGACTAATAACCGTTTGTTCTTCGACCGCTATACTATGGGGCAGCGAAAGCAACTGCTGGCAAATCGGGCATTCGTGTTCATCGTGCCCGGCGTGATGCTCTTCACATAAAAGATGTATGAACAGCAGGGCCTGTGTCGCAAGCAGCAAAAAGAGCAGCGTCGTTGTCAATATCAGTATCGTTCTCGTTGTTTTGCTCATTACAGATGTTCCTATGTGCACTCCGGACACAAACCTTCTAATCTCACCTGCTGCCTTTGTATCATAAAACCGGCAGGGGGGCTTGTCAACATCGCTACCGATACATCATGCAAACAGCTTGTCCTGCCGCAGGCGGTGCAGACAAAGTGCGGATGACACTGATGTTCCGTGCATTTGTCTGCAAGCTCATAATACTGGCTACGCTCTCCGATAAACGCCCTGTGCACCAGCTCCGCATCGACCATATTTTCTAACGCTCTATAAACAGTTACGCGATTCGGGCCAGCTTTACCAATTGCCGAAACAATCTCGTCAGCCGTCTGTGGCTTCGCCGCGTTCAACAAAACATCGAGAACCATTCTCCTTGGCTCCGTCCTTTTAAGCTTTGCCGAATCAAGAAGATTGTCTATTCTTTCTTTTAACGGCGATTTCATTGTTTCTTTCTACACTGTTCAAATTGTCAACTGGTCAGACATTGGTGAACATTTTAACCTAAGTGCAACTAAGTTGCAATAACTTTCAGTGAATATATTTGCGTCTATATAAGTGCTTGTAAATAAAAGGTTTAAGTTTAATGGTCTGCCATAAAATGTTAGTCCAAATGACTCCCTTTTTATGCCGTCTTTGCTTAAGTGAAGCCCTTATTAGTCCGAAAAATCATTGTTGTACGTGTGTTTCTATTAGCGTAAAAAAAGGGTTTTGAATGGTCTCTGATTTTCAAAAATTGATTGCCGATATGCCGCTATTGATGGTTATTGTCATCTTTATGATAGGAGCCCTCACCTCGCTTAGCTCAAGCACAATTGTGCGTGTTCCCGTGGCGCTCGGCTTCATCGCCGGCGCGACCGAATCGAAGAAAAAAGCCCTGTTTGTTACCTTCCTTTTCGTTTTCGGCCTCGTCACTGCCTACACCGTTTTGGGAATGTTTCTCGGAACGGTAGGCCGTGTCGCCTTCACGATTGTTCAGTTCAACAAATACATATTTTATCTGCTCGGCTTCCTGCTTTTTGTTTTTGGATTGCTCATTGCGGGCCTTCTTAAAATAAAACCTATTCCGGCCGTCCTCCAGTTCCGCGAAAGCTTCAAACATGTAACATTTTTCGGTGCGTTTTTATTCGGGACGTTTTTTGCCCTTATTGAAATGCCAACCTGTCCGACAAGTGTGGGTATGCTCCTTATGCTCGCCAGCTTGGTTGTTACACATAATCTCGCGCAGTATGCCGTGGCGATATTTGTCAGTTTCGCCCTCGGCCAGAGTTTGCCCGTTCTTGCTGTCGCGTTATCTGCCAGTTTAGTCAAAACCGACGTAATTATGTTCCTCGCTTCCAAAATCCAGCGAGTCGAGGACCACATTGATTTAATCGCCGGTAATATGCTCATCGTATTTGGTATCTATTATCTGGTTATCGCCTGAGTTAATTTGCCTATGATGTCCGAAGACGAAAAACTTGAAAGTATGCTTGCTGACCCATGGCTCGCAAAGCCCAGGACGAGATGGGCTCTGAGCATTGTGTTTATTATGCTGGCTCTCTTTACCCTTAAGCCAGTTATCATAGATCGCCTCATTTCTCGCGCCGAGGCCTATTCCTCGTATAATAAGTTCAATAACACCGAAAGAGAATGTCAAAAGGCTATCTTTCTCGACGGCGACAATATCCGTGCATGGAACCTCCTTGGTAACGCTTATAAATGCAGGGGAGATATGGCCAATGCCGTCAATACTTACCTTAATGCCATTAACGTCAACCCTGCTAACAAAGTCGCGCACTTCAGGGTCGCGATGATTTATACCCTCGATAAGGATTATAACAGGGCCATTCCACATTTTGAGCTGATTAGAATCCTCGGCCCCGAATCTCCGGAAGCCCTTGCCCGTGACCCCTTCTCCTATTATCACGCCTCACTCGAAATGCTGTCGCTCTGCTACGAAAAAACAGGCAGAACAGACAAGATGAATGAAATGGTCAAAGACCTTGCCAGAACTTACTCTGGCGGTCCAAAAGATGAAGATATGCTTCGGCTGACCAACGCCAAATAAATTCTCATAAATTACCCGCCTTGACAAAGCACATTTTTAGCCGACAGCAATTTTACTATTCACTTTTTTCCCGAACCAGCTATGATAGCCCGTAATTATGAAAGTCCTGAAAACCGTATCTGAGCTTGGTCAGTTGCCCGATGGTTGTGTCCTGACCATTGGCAACTTCGATGGCGTCCACACCGGACACCAGCAGAATATAAAAGTTGCCCGTGATATTGCCACTCTCGAACGCACTTCGCTGGCAGTGATGACTTTTGAGCCGCACCCCGTCGCAATCCTGCACCCCGAAAAAGCCCCAGGCGTCCTCACGCCGCTCCCTCTCAAAATTCACCTATTAGAAAATTGCGGCGTCGATTACCTCATCATTCTCAGAGATACCACCAGTTTGCTTCGCCTCTTGCCGACCGATTTCGTGGACAAATTTCTCTTAAAAGATGTTCGCCCGAAAGTCCTCGTTGAGGGCGACGACTTCAATTTTGGCGCAAACCGTGCCGGCAATATCGATACCCTCAAGCAAATGGCCGAACCCGACGGCTTTAGCGTCGTTGTCGTCCCCTCAAAACTCGTCAAACTTCACACGGGGCAATCCCTTCGCGTATCGAGCACCACCATCCGCTATATGCTTCAGTCGGGACACGTCGCCGACGCCGCCTTTCTTTTCGGCAGGCACTATCGCCTCGTAGGTAAAATAACCTCCGGCAGGGGCAAAGGCAGACAGCTTGGCTTCCCAACCCTCAATATGCAAATACCTTCACAGATTATCCCCCAGGAAGGCGTTTACGCCGGCTTCGGCTTAATCGGCGATTCCGAAGAAGAGGTCTGCCGCTCTGATAATCGTTTGCCTTCCGTCTTCAGCATCGGTCAGGCCATTACCTTCGGCGACCAGCATTCCCAGCTTATTGAAGCGCACGTCCTCGATACTAATCTCGGCGATACGTCAGGCAAATGGCTCGCTATGGATTTCGTTGACCGTATCAGGCCTCAGAGGCGGTTTGAATCTCCCGAAGTCCTCGCCGCACAAATCGCCAGGGATTGCGATTCGGCAAAACAAATTTTGGCTAAACAGCACCAAACTCAGGTGAATTGATATGTTCAGTTACGAACTCGATGTAATAATTTTAATGCTTATTTTCAACGCGGTATTTACTGCGTATGAAATGGGCCTCGCCACCATCTCGCGCGCAAGGATTGCCATTCTTGTCAACGAACGCAAAAAAGGCGCCGATGCCGCCGCTTTTATGAAAGACCGTATGGAGGCCAGTTTGGCCGTCATTCAGCTCGGCGTTACCCTGTTTACTACCATTGCCGCCGCCGCCGGCGGTGTTGGTGCGCAGGATGCCTTTGCTCCTTATCTTGCCCAGCACTGGCATATCTCGATGACGCTGGCGAAGGTCGTCGCTGTTACATTTGTCATTATCCCGCTGACGCTTGTTACCATCGTCTTTGTTGAGCTTGTTCCCAAAATGTTCGCGCTAAACAACAAGGAGTGGATTGTCCTGCGACTCTCGCCTTATATGAAAATCCTGGCGAAAATCATCGACCCCCTTGTCTCCGTTATCGAATTTGTCGTCAAAAAAATTCTTGTTGCCATTTCAAAAATGCAGCCCGGAACACGCGACGCCCAAATCCCCTGGCTCCACGAGCTTCGCGCAGCCGTCTCGCTTGCCCGCACGTCCAAGCTTATGGGCGAACGCGAGGAAAAAATCGTTCTTGCCGCCGCGCACCTTTCCAGCCACTCCGCCCGTGACATTATGATTCCGGTTAAGGATATCTCCGCTATTTACGTCGGCAGCACCCTCTCTCAGGCCCTCGTCCAGGCCCACCTCGATATGCACACGCGTTTCCCCATTTGTATGGCCGAAAACGACCCGCAGACAATCGAACGCTACCTCAACTTCAAAGACATTGTCTCCGCGCTCCGCATAAACCCCTCCGACCCCACCATCAAAGGCATTTCCCGCCCCATGACCAGGGTCAAAGAGGATATGCCTCTGCCGAAGTTGCTCGAAATGATGATACAGGAAAAGACCCACATCGTTATCGTTGTCTCCGCCGACGATGTTGTTATGGGTATGATTACGCTCGAAGACATCATCGAAGAGCTTGTCGGTGAAATCGAAGACGAATTCGACCGCCTACCCACGCACATTCACCCCTGTCCCTCCGGCTGGATTATGGGCGGCGGCGTCCTTATGACAACCGCCACTTCAACCGTAGGCCTCGACTGGTCCGAAAAATTCACAGGCCGCGCCCCCACCCTCGCCGAATGGTGCAATCAAACCTTCGGCTCGGCTCTCAAAGGAGGCGAAACCATCGAATCCGACGGCTTGCGCGTTATCCCCAGAAAATTCAGACGCAAAAAACTCCAGGAGGCAATCGTCTCACTGATCTCCTCTAATTCATAAGGATTATAAAATGGAATACAAACCGAATATCGGCATTATCGGGGCTGGTATGATTGCCGGCTTCCACCTCGACGCAATACTCAATACAAAAAGGGTAAATGTCCTATGGCTCGCGGACGTAGATAAAAAAATTCTCGCCGAAAAACTCAAAAAGTATAATGTCCCATACGGCACAACGGATTATCGCGACATCCTGCGAGACAACAATATCGACGCCATTATTGTCGCCGCTCCGCCGTTTGTACATTTCGACGCCGCCGTCTTCGCGATGCGTGCCGGCAAAGATGTCCTTATTGAAAAACCACTTGTGATAAACCGTTCGCAAATGAATCGACTCGTAAAAGAAACCGAAAAACACAAAAACCTCGTTATCCTCGAATGTTCCGCAAGGCACACGCGCCTCCAGCCAAAGTTCCGCTTCGTTAAAAAAATGCTGGACAACGGCGACATCGGCGAGGTCTATCATATCCACCATAATCACCTGATGCGGGGGACTTTTATCGAATACAACCCGCGAGGCGTCTGGTCCCTGAAAAAATCCCTCGCCGGCGGCGGCCCCTTTCTCGACTGGGGTGTCTATGACCTCTCTTTCCACCTTGGCCTCCTCAACGACCGCCCCAAACTCGCCAAAATAAAACGCTTCGCCAGAAACGGCATCAAAATTTTCTCCAGCCCCAAAATTAAATCCGACGTCGAGGAGCACGGCGCCGCCTTAATGGAATTCGACACCGGCCTCACGTACTACTACGAACGCGGCGCAGGAGTCCACTGCGAAGTCCCCAACGAAACACGTATATTCGGCACAAAGGGATCGTTACGATTTTCCTATACAACCTGGAATTCGCCTGAAATAGAACACTTCTGGGTAAACAAAAACCGCGTCGAAAAACGCTCCGTCTATAAGGTCGATATGTCAAAGCACCCGGGCGATATAAATGCCCTCGACAATCACTTTATCGATTGTCTCGCGGGCAAGGCCAAGCCGGTGATGCCTGTTTCTCTTGCCGCAAAACACCTCGATATACTATTTCAAATACTTGGTAGATAGGGCTATAATGGCAACCCATATGAATAACAAGAACTTGCAAACTTGTCCGCCGTGGCGGGATGCAGTCGAACTCATAAATAAATCAACCAGTGTGCTGATTACCACCCACAGCAAGGTTGATGGCGACGCCATTGGCTGCTGTGTCGCGATGTCCGAAGCGTTTTCCGCTCTTGATAAGAACCCGCAGATTCTCTTTCTTTCTCCATTGCCCGGCTGGTATGGCTTCCTGCTTGAAAAACCTGTTCTTGTCCTCGGGAGGGACATTTCAAAAGACCAGCTTCAACAAAACAAATTCGACCTCATCATTATCGTAGATACCAATAGCTCCAGCCAGTTACCTGGTTTTGAGGAATATCTCAAAAAGGCCGATACTCCAGTTCTAATTATAGACCACCATGCCACCTCCGATGGTTTGGGCGATATCGAACTCGTTGACTCTACCGCCTCAGCCGCCTGCTCCGTTGTCCTCGACCTGTTTCGATTTGCCCATTGGCCCATCACCCCCAAAATCGCCCAGGCCCTTTTCGCCGGCATCGCCACCGACACTGGCTGGTTCCACTTCGGCAACACCACAAGCCGATGCCTCCATGATTGTGCAGAATTAATCGATGCCGGCGCAAATCCCGACGATATTTATCGCCTCATATACCAGACATTCACACCACAGCGGTTCAAACTTATGACCGTGATGCAAGACACCCTCGAATTGCATTTCGATGGCCGATACGCCTCGCAGTTTCTCACACAGCAGGATTTCAAAACCACCGGCGCAAAATACGAAGACACCGAAAATCTCATCGACCAGTGCAGGCGCATCGCCTCAGTCGAAGTCGCCGCATTCTTTGTCGAATTAAAAGATGGCAGAATACGTTGCTCGCTGCGCAGCAGTGGGGCAGTTGATGTCTGCAAAATCGCCCGCAAATTCGATGGTGGCGGCCATACCGCAGCAGCCGGAGCATACCTCCCCGGCCCACTCGACAACGCCAAAAAGCTCATCCTTGACGCCATCAAATCTCAATTGATTTAGTCATTGACGAATGATTCCACGTCAGGTTAAATATCATTTTTTACGAACTTATTATAAGGATGACTGATATGATTATTAAAGTTAGCAAAAGAGCACAAGCCGTGCCCCCGTCGGCTACGTTGGCCGTAACCGCAAGGGCGAAAGAGCTCAAAGCTCAGGGCATCAACGTCATCGGTTTTGGCGCAGGCGAACCTGATTTCGACACCCCGCAATACATCAAAGATGCCGCCATCGCCGCCCTAAACGCTGGAAAAACAAAATATACCCCTGCTTCGGGAACCATCGAGCTGAAAAAGGCAATCGCTGAAAAATTGCTCAAGGATAATAAGCTCGAATACAAACCCGAGCAGATTGTTGTTAATATCGGCGCCAAGCACTCTGTATATGGTGCGATGCAAGCCATTCTCGATCCGGGCGATTCGGTTATTCTTCCGACTCCATATTGGATTACCTACATTGAAACTATCAAATTAGCCGGGGCGAAGGTCAAAATTGTCAAGACCAGCAGGCAAAACAGTTACAAAATGACTCCCGAGCAGTTGAAAAAGGCCATCAGCCCCAAAACTAAAATGTTTGTCCTCAACTCCCCCAATAATCCGGGCGGCTTCACCTACACCCCCGAAGAACTAGCCGCTCTCGCCAAAGTCCTTGAAGGCACCGATGTCGCAGTCCTCTCCGATGAAATCTACGAACGCCTTGTTTACGCCGGCACAAAATTCATCAGTTTCGCCGCACTCAGCAAAGACGCCTACGACCGCACCCTAACCATTAACGGCTTCAGCAAAACCTATTCAATGACCGGCTGGCGACTCGGCTACACCGCAGGCCCCGTTGACGTCATCAAAGCAATGGGCCGACTCCAGGACCATTCCACAAGCAACCCCGTAACCTTCGCACAGGACGCCGCTATCGCCGCCCTCAAAGACCCCACTAACGAAGTCGAAAAAATGCGCGCCGAATTCGAAAAACGCGCCCAGTATATGGTTGACCGCCTCAACGCAATCAAAGGCGTTAAATGTACCCAGCCCACCGGCGCATTCTACTGCTTCCCCGATGTCTCCGCCTATTTCGGCAAAACCAAAGGCGGTATAGAACTGAAGAGCAGTTTGGATTTCGCCAAGGCACTTCTCGAACAGGCCAACGTTGCCGTCGTCCCGGGCCTGCCTTTCGGCTGCGATAAAAATGTCCGCCTCAGTTTCGCAACCTCGATGCAGAATATCACCGAAGGTATCGACCGAATCCAGAAATGGCTGAGTTCGTAACCGGTTGCTTTGGTTCTTCGGCCTGTCGGCCAGCGACCTGTATGGACGCGCCGAGCCGGGTTTGATATAATATAGTTGATATGATGCCGATTGTTGGTGCGACTAAGTCCAGAGTGATTCTTTTGGTGGGCTCATTAGCCATCATCACTATCTGTTTTGCGGCCTATATCCCCGCGATGAAAGCCAGCTTTATATGGGATGACGATTATTATGTTACTAATAACCCCCTGTTGACGGCACCTGGCGGATTGTATCGAATCTGGACCTCAGGTGCCGTTACATCGCAATATTTCCCCCTCACATACACAACGTTCTGGTTCGAGTATCGCCTCTGGGGTTTCAACCCAGTCGGCTATCACGTTGTAAACGTTGCCATTCATATCATAAATTCTCTGCTCTTGTGGCTGGTTCTCCGCCGGCTTTCCGTTCCGGGTGCATGGTTTGCTTCGGCCGTCTTTGCTCTACACCCTGTTCAGGTTGAATCCGTCGCTTGGGTTACAGAACGGAAAAACCTCCTCATGCTTTTATTTTCTCTTCTGTCGGTTCTTTGCTGGCTTAAACTTGTTCTCGATAATAAAACGGGACCAAAAGCATTTTTGTTTTATGCCGCCTCCTTATTTTTCTTCGCTTTGGCGCTCTTTGGCAAGGCAACCGCCTGCACGCTTCCTGCCGCGATGTTGCTGATTTTGTGGCTCAAACGCGTCCCTCTCTCGGCCAGACGTATCCTCCAGGTTGTCCCTTTTTTTGTAATGGCAGTTGGAATAGGGCTTTTTGTGATGTGGTGGGAAAAACGTCATCAGGGAACGGGGCAGATTAATCTTGGCTTGAACCTGCCCGCCAGATTCTTAATTGCCGGCAGGGGGTTATGGTTTTATCTCTCCAAACTCTTCTGGCCCGTCAATCTTACGTTTAGCTATCCTCGCTGGAATATCGACCCTGCTGCGATTCGCCAGTATCTATGGCCCGCCGCGAGCATACTGATGATTGCCTCTGCCTGGATATTGCGAAAACGCCTCGGCAGGGCGACCCTGACCGCGATATTATTTTTCGCCGTAACCTTGTTTCCGGTTCTTGGGTTCTTCTCTCTTTTCACTTTTATGTACACTTTTGTGGCCGACCATTATCAGTATGCCGCCTGTATCGGCCCCATTGCTCTTGTCGCGGGAGGCGGCGCTCTGTTGATGCGAAAGTCGGCTCCAGGCATAAAGATTGTTATCCCGCTGATAGCGGGCGTTGTGCTGTTCACTCTTGGTTCCCTCACCTTCCGGCAGTCCCGTATCTACACCGACAAAATGTCCTTGTGGAGGGATACCGTCAATAAAAATCCCGACTCATGGCTTGCCAATGCCCAGCTATGTAAGCTTCTATCCGACCAGGGAAATACCACTGAAGCAAAGCCCCATTTGGAGCGGGCGATAGAGCTTGCTCCTTATGTGCAGAAAATTGACTCACGTGTTTATGCGGCACTACTTTACGATATGGGTCTTATTTTAGAAAAACAGAATAAATTATCTGATGCCGTCAAATATTATCAGAAGGCACTTGATGCATCAGATTATTTCGAGGTGATGATGAATACTCATTATTGTCTCGCTAAAGTTTTAGCTCTGCAGGATAAGGTCGAGCCTGCTCGCGAACATTTCCTCCGGGCAATGGACATTGCAAGGACTCACAATAATGACCAGATGCTCAACATGGCCTATAGTGGACTGATGCTGTTGAATGAAAAGAGCGGGCATCCTGTTAATCGATGACCAATCTAATAGCCGCTGCTCTTTTTTCATTATTTAAATAATATTGCGACCTTTTTCTTTTGTGCCGCCGTTATCGCTTTTGGGTTTGTCCAGACCGCCATATTCAAACTTCGTCTGCAGTCGCAATTTTCGCAGACCATCTCGTGCCTGTCTGCCAGAATTGCCTTAATCAGTTCAAGGCAGTTGCCGCTTGCCCTTTGCAGGTTCCCGATTATCTCGCGTAAAAGCTCCTGCTTGTCCCTTTTTTTCTTCTGTGGCTTCCAGCAGTCGTAATCGCTCACCAGCGCAACCAGCGAATAGCACATTTGTGCCTCTCTGGCTAATTTCGCCTCCGGCATCGCCGTCATCCCAATCAGGTCTCCTCCCCAAATTCTGTGCATAAGCGATTCCGCCCTGGTTGAGAACGTCGGCCCCTCCATCACGACGTATGTTCCTTTACGATGCGTCCTGACATCTAATTTTTTCGCCGCCTCTGCGATAATGTTTCCCAGTCGATTACATGTCGGCTGTGCCATCTCGGCGTGTACTGCTCCGAAAGTGTCGAAGAAAGTATTTTGGCGTCTGAATGTTCGGTCAATAAACTGGTCAACTATGACAAGCTCGCCGGGCTGGATTTTTTTACGCAGCGAACCTACGGCGCATGTCGCTATGATTGCGTGGGCGCCGAGTTTTTTTAATGCGAAGATATTCGCGGCGTAAGGCACCTCACTGGGCGATAATTTGTGGTCTGGGCCGTGACGGTTGATAAACGCCACCCGTTTCTTGCCTATCTTGCCAATCATAATCCTGTCGCTGGGTTTTCCGAAGGGCGTTTTTATGTCGTGAAACTTCGCGTCTTCAATTTTGCCGGCCAGCACATCACCCAGCCCCGACCCGCCTATCAAGCCAGTCAATCCTTGCTCCATATTTGTCTCCAGGTTACCCTAAATTACCAACATATCTGCTTATATCGTCGATTAGAGCATATTTTCTCTAATTAGCTTTTCTGTTCTTTAATATCGTGGTATAATGTAAACTGCACCCGTTTTTTTATATGTAAAAAATGACGATAACCGAACGTATAAAGGAAAAGGCCCTTGAGCTGGGCTTTGACCTCGTTGGCGTTACTGATGCCTCTCCAGTCGGCAGGGAGCAGGTTAGTCGGCTTATTGGTTGGCTCGATGCCGGCTATGCGGGCCGGATGACCTGGCTGCACTCAAACCTCGAAAAACGCACCGACCCCGCCAAACTCCTGCCCGGCGCCAAATCCGTTATCGTCGTCGCCCTGAACTATAAGCCGCTAAAACAGAGGACAGAGGACGGAGGACAGAAGACAGCCCCTATGGGCCGGGTTGCTCAATTTGCCCAGTATGATGACTATCACCCGTTTATAAAAAAATTACTGCGTCAGCTCGCCGATTTTATCGCTTCAATAACCTGTCCGTCTATGCAGTTCAAGATTTGTGTTGATTCCACGCCTTTGCTCGAACGGGCACTGGCCGTAAGAGCGGGATTGGGCGTAATCGGCAAAAATCGAATGCTGGTCAATCCTCGCCTCGGCCCGCAGATTTTCCTTGGGGAAATCGTTACCAATATCGAGCTTGACTCGGATAAGCCGTTGAAGGATTCGTGCCCGGATTGCGGCAAATGTGTTGCTGCCTGCCCGACGGGGGCGTTGAAACAAGATGGCTCGTTCGACGCCACTAAATGTATCAGCTATCTGACTATCGAGGCCAATACCGATGTGCCTGCGGAGCTGGCGCCGAAGATTGGCAATCACCTCTTTGGCTGTGCCGAATGTCTGATGGCCTGTCCTTACCAGCAAAAATCGCCGACTTGCACCAACAAGGAATTTGTCCATCATCCCGACCGGGCTGAAATTGATTTGAATGATTTACTGAATCTTACCGAAGAGCAGTTCAAGATTAAATTTGTCCATTCGCCGATTCTTCGCCCCGGTCTGCCTCATCTCAAAAAGATTGCCCAAATTTGTATTCAGAACGCCAGTCAGAGTTCTTAACCACCAAGGCACTTAAGACACAAAGTTTTCCAGACACGGATTTACACAGATTTGCGGCAGAGTTTACTAACCACTATCGACTGCTCTAATTTCTCGCCTGTCCCGAGCGTAGTCGAGGGGCGAAGCGCGGTGTGCGGCTGCCGTTCTGTTACTGTTTCAACCCTTCCTCTTGACCACTGCTTGCAAAAAGGTACAATAAAATTGCTTTTGGCTGGAGGCAAAAGGCAATGAGGAAAAAAGGGTTTACATTAATAGAATTGCTGGTTGTGATGGCAATCATATCCCTGCTGATGGGTATGATGATGCCGGCGATAACGAGGGTGTGGCAGGCTGCCTATCAACTGGTAGCACCGTACGTTACAAGCACAAATCCTCAGGCATACGCCAATGATGTAACGCCTTCACTTGAGAAAATAACGGTTACATTTGACCAGGCGATGAAGGACAATTCATGGTCGTGGACGGGCGGAGGTGATACGTACCCGAAAACGACTGGTCAGCCGAGCTATGACCCAAATAGAACAACATGCAGTTTGCCGGTCAAGCTGGAGCCGGGAAAGGTTTATTGGGTAGGTATAAACGGCCCAATTTATTATCGGAATTTTAAGAGCGCCGAATATGGAGCCCCGGCCAAGCGATACGTGATTTTGTTTGCG
>Ga0187881_10000269_pt1 | contig 65125 bp, 51 predicted proteins | sample June2016WEW_19_1_2_FD_133017 | JGI IMG/M metagenome (GOLD analysis project Ga0187881, IMG submission 133017) | Peatland microbial communities from SPRUCE experiment site at the Marcell Experimental Forest, Minnesota, USA - June2016WEW_19_100 | ecosystem: Environmental > Terrestrial > Soil >... | reverse complement strand
ATTTACGGTATGACAGTGGTATTTGTGTCGCGCTTGTCGGGTCCGCGAATATCCACGGCTGCCCCTTTCGGCCTAGGTTAACATTCGGGTCAATCGCGTTGAAATGCCAGCCGTCGCTGATTTTGTCGTAACTGTGGCACGCACCACAGGTCTGTTTCGTTGAAAACGGCAGCACAGGGTCGGAATCGGGGTGAATCTGGTCCGGCTCTTTGCCCGCTACCGGTTCAGCAAGCAGCGGTATCAAATGAACGAAATTGCTCCTGCTGCCGTCGGGAGTATCTCCAAGTTTCGCTTCCACACCGTCAGCGATTCCTGTCGCCAGGACAACCACTAAAAACAGCGATTTAGCAAGCAATCCGTTTCTCAATGTTCAATCAGTCCCTTGAACAATTAAATCTTAAATTCTTCCGGCTTGAATTCCAGTTTGCAGCCCGCCTCGACCGCCTCGTTAACCTTCAGAACCGTCGCCGCGGTTTCATAGCCGACCTCAGCGGGACAATTCAGCTTCCCTTTGCCGCGGACCGCGTTGAAGAAATTCTCAAGATGCGGCTTGTGATACAGGTCCTTGAACTCGACGCCGATTTTATACGCGTCCGGAATCGGCGACTCACGAACATCAACCAATGCACCTGAGTCCGATTTTTCTTCCTTCTTTTCAGGAGGCGCAAGCAGAAAACCGTTCTTGACCCACTTGTCCCACTGGGGAGCCGTCGGCTCACGATACGCCTCGCCCCTGCTGCCCGCTTCCGAAATAAGCAGCGTCCCCTGGTCGCCCATAAACGTCTCGAAATATCCCTGGCAACTGTTGGTTGTGATTGTCTGATAAAATGCCCTGACAGGCCCCTTCTTCGTTTCGTAGGTATAAACTGCCATTACATTGTCATACCACTCGTGGTCTTTCTTGTCGTAGTAATCAGTTCCGCCGCTGGCAATAACAACTTTCGGCGTTGCTTCGAGGAACCAGTTATAAATATCAATCTGGTGCGAGCCGAGGTCAACTATTGGCCCGCCGCCAAGCCCCTTATACCATCGCCAGTTGCGGAATTGCTCCATCGACTTGAAACCGTATTTGCTCAGCGTCGCCTCATCGATACTTTTGCCCTCAGGGAAACCTTTCGTCGGCTGAACCGAGCGATTCCACTGCCCGTTAATCGTCGTAATCCGACCGAGTATGCCCGCCTCTTTCAGCAGCTTCTCATAGCAGTGCAGATATCGCGGATTACTTCGTCGCTGATGACCTATCTGCAGCAATTTGCCTGTTTCCTTCGCCGCCTGCATCATTTTGCGGGCGCCATCCAGCGTGTTTGACATCTCCTTTTCGCAATAAACATGCAATCCGGCTTTCAGACACGCTACCGTATGCTCGCAATGCCAGAAATCAGGCGTCGCTATAATGACCGCCTGCAGGTCCTTTTCCTTGTCGAGCATCTCTTTGTAATCGGTATAGACGTTATGCTCGTGCTTATATGCCTTTAGAAATCTCGACGCATTTTGCTGATTGAAACTCGTCCAGATATCGCACAGTGCCTTGAAGCGCAACCCAGGTATTTTCACCGCCGCCTCAAGCAGCACCCTGCCCTGGTCGCCCACCCCTATTATTGCCACGTTTATATCGTCTGATTTGGCGCCGGCTCCTGTTTCCCCAAGAACCATCGGCGAAAAAATCAGCCCCGCCCCAACCGCTGCCGTCGAACGGATAAATTCCCGCCTGTTAAGCCCCGTTGATGTCCTGTCTTTGCTCATTCGTAGTCCTTTTCAAAACCTAACCAAACAAACCTCAACCCCGCCCAGTAACGTCGCCTAATAATACCCAAATACCGCCGGCCAGACAACTACAAAGTCCAGCCCTCGCGGTACTGGCGGCCAAGAAGCTCACTGGCCTCCGGGATATTTGTAATCTTCATATTCGGCCCGTCCCACTCAATCCGCCTGCCCGTGCGGATTGCAACATTGCCCAGCAGGACGGTCTCCGTCAGAGGCCCGGCGTACTCGAAATTCGAGCACGCTGCTGGCCCGCCTTTGCAGGCGTCAATCCAGTTCTGCTCATGCGTGCCGGCTATTCGCGGTATGCTCTTGGCAGGCCGCTGGTAATCCTTCATTCGCGACTCAGGAATAATTCGCCCTTCCACTATCGTTCCCTTGTCGCCGATAAAAATAACTCCTCCATCGCCAAGTTTCCGTTCTTTTTCCAGCCCCGCCGGACGTGGCGGCTTCAACCCCCCATCATACCACGTCAGATTCACCGCCGGCATTTCCCCTCGCGCCGGAAATTCATATCGCACAATCGATGCGTCCGGATATGTCTCGCTGTTTTTCATCTTCTCCCAGTTTTTTACCACATGTGATGAAACGCTCGCCTCAACAGCAGTCGGCCTGTCCAGCTTCAACGCCCAATACGCGTGGTCCATTATATGACAGCCCATATCCCCCAGCGCACCCGTTCCGAAATCCAGCCAGCCACGCCACGCAAACGGATGATAAACAGGATTATATGCCCTAACCGGCGCAGGCCCCAGCCAGTTGTCCCAGTCCAGCCCTTCAGGTAGCGCCGGCGAATTAACCGGCCGGCCTATCCCCTGCGCCCAGAACGGCCTGTCCGTCCACGCATACACCTCACGAATCTGCCCTATCGCCCCGGACCATATCATTTCGCACAGCACTCGAATATCTTCGCTCGAATGTCCCTGGTTGCCCATCTGTGTGGCAACCTTCGCCTCGCGCGCCGCCGTCGTCAGTTTTCGCGCCTCTTCAATCGACCACGTCAACGGCTTCTGCACATAAACGTGCTTGCCCATTTTGATTGCCGCCATAGCAATCGTCGCGTGCGTATGGTCAGGCGTCGCGATAACCACCGCGTCAATATCCTTCACCTCGTCTAGCATCTTGCGAAAATCTTTGTATTTTTTCACATTCGGATGGCTCTGAAAAACCGGCCCCGCGTAATTCCAGTCAACATCGCAAAGCGCAACGATATTCTCACCTTCGCAGGCCTTTAAGTTCTCCTTGCCCTGACCGCCTATACCCACAGAGGCGATATTGAGCTTTTCGCTTGGCGGCTTGAAACCCGCCCCGCCCAGAACAAATCTCGGCAAAATCGTAAAGCCCGCTATAGCAGACGCGGTTCCCTTCACAAAACTCCTGCGTGAAATTCCGTTACTATTCATAAATCAATCCTAAGTTTCGTTACAGCGTCCAGCCCGTCCGATAAGGCGGATTAACGAACTCATTGGCCGTCTCGTCATTGGTAAACTTCATATTTTCGCCGTCCCATTCGAGCACCTTATACGGATTCATCATCGCCAGGTTTCCCATTACCACGGTTTCCGTAAACGGTCCCGAATAATCGAAATTCGAGCTTGCCGCAACACCGCCCTTGCATGCCTCAATCCAGTTCTTCTCGTGTCCGTCAATGCCGTCCTTGATTCTCGGCAGTGTCTTCGCGGGCCTCTTGTATGCCTCCATTTTGTTTTCAGGTATCAAACGCGGATTCATACCGTAACAGCCGCACATCAGCTTGCCCTTGTCGCCGACAAAAATAACGCCGCCATCCTCGTCGCCCATCTGCCGACCCGGCTCAAGCTCTTCCGGTCTTGCCGGCATAAGTCCGCCGTCATACCAGTTAATTTTCACTTCCGGCATATTGCCTCGCGCCGGGAATTTATAGCGAACGATGCTTGCCTGCGGATACGTCTCACGCACGCCTACCTTGCCCCAGCCCTCGCCCGACATCCTCGTCGATGTGCATGCCTCGACACTGATTGGATATTTCAGCTTCAACGCCCAGAACGCCGGGTCAAGAATATGGCAAGCCATATCGGCTAAAGCCCCGCCTCCGAAATCCACCCACGCCCTCCACGCAAAAGGATGATATGCCGGGTTATACGGTCTCTCCGGAGCAGGCCCAAGCCAAAGGTCCCAGTCCATACCTTCCGGCACTGGCGGCGTATCTTTCGGCCTGTCGATTCCCTGCGCCCACACGGGCCTGTTTGTCCACGCGTGAACCTCCCTCACCGGCCCAATCGCCCCGTCCCATATCCACTCGCACATCAGCCGAATCCCCTCGCCCGAATGTCCCTGGTTACCCATCTGTGTTACAACTTTATATTTCCTCGCCGCCTCGGTCAGTTTCCTCGCCTCATAAACCGTCCGAGTCAGCGGCTTTTGAACATATACGTGCTTACCCATCTGCATCGCCGCCATCGCCGCCACTGTATGCGTATGGTCGGGCGTCGCGACTATCACCGCATCAATGCCCTTTTCCTGTTCGAGCATCTTGCGGAAATCTTTATACTTCTTCGCGTCGGGATACGCGTTGAAAACATTCACCGTCCCCGGCAGTTTCTCGTCAACGTCGCAAAGTGCGATTATATTCTCGCCTGCGTCCGCGCATCTGCGCGTATTATTGCCTCCCATACCGCCAACGCCGATTGTCGCGATATTCAGCTTCTCGCTCGGCGGCTTCTTGCCGCTGACGCTTTCACCCAGCACATAACTCGGGATAATCGTAAACGCTCCCGCCGCCGCCACCGCCGAACCCAGCAGTTGCCTCCGTGAAATTCCGTATTCCTTTTCTTTGCCGGCGTTTTCATTAGTCATAATAAGGTCTCCTATTTAGTATCATGTATAAAACCGTTATTTGCCTTGTTTAAGCAGTTTCTGCGCCTGTTCACGCACCGACTCGTTAGTCGTGCCGTCAATCACCTTCTGCAAAACATCTTTTGTCTGTGCCGACATCTTTGGCGTAACCTTTATTCTCTCTTCTGCTATTTTGATTGCGGCCGCTTCAGCTTCTTCTTTCAAATCTTTGTCATCAAGGTAGCTCGCCGCCATATCCATCGCCTCGAAGCTGTTCGTGCCGCTCAGGCCCGACAGCACCATTTTCTTCTCTGATGCATCCGATGCCAGCGCCATCGCGTCTTTATACATCTTCATTGTCTCTTCCGCGGGCCTGTTGTTCGGCAATCCCGCCAGTCGGACATAACCGCGAAGCGCCAGTGCCTTGTGAACAGGATTTTCAAACGTCTGTGCAACCTTCAGCAAATCCGCCGCAGGCGCAGCCGTTGGCCAGTCCGATAGTGCCCTCACCGCCGCGTCCTTAATCTTGTCTTCTTTGTCCCCAAGCGACTCCCGCAGAACCGGCAACGCCTTTTCATCGCCAATCTTGCCCAGAACGCTCAACAGCGAACATTTAGCGTCAATGTCCTTCGCCGTTGACAGCGCCGCAAGAACTGCTTGTCCCTGACCTTTGTCCTCCGCTATTTTCTTCGCCACAACCACTACCGTCTTTTCAAGCTCGCCCCTGTCATTGCCTGAAGCCGCCAATTGCAGTTCAATAAGCCCAGCTATATCCTGTGGCCCCGCCAGCGCTCGCAACGCCTTGATTGATTCGACTCTAACCTTGGCGTCCGCGTCTTTAGCCGTCTTCATCAAAACAGGAATTGATGACTTTATATTTCGCTGCTCACAACTGCGAACAAGCTCAACCTTCGCCTTCGGCTCGGCATCTGGAAGTTTCTTCAAAATCGCCTCGTCAACGTCAGCGCCGTGCAGCCGATACAAACTCTCCTGCGCCGCCTTTTGCTCATCCCCGAACTTCGCAGCCGCCGTGGTAACAAGCATATCAACACACGTCACATCTCCTAATGTCCCTATCGCCTTCAATGCCGCGATGCGAACCGCCGTATCAGTGCTCTTTGCCACCGACTGAACCGCCGGCAGCGCAACCCTGTCCCCGCAATCCGCCAAAGCTGAAATAAGTTGCGCCTGTTGTGCAGTTCCCAGATTCGTCATCTGCTCTGTCGCCGCCTTTATCACGTCCGTCTTTGCAACGTCTTTCAGTGTCGCTATCGTCACTGTTTGAATCGGCTTGTCGGCTGATTTTAGCATCTCAACAACCACTTCGCTGGTTTTGTCGCCCGCGGTCAAAATCATACCTCTCGCCGCCGCAACGCGGATAATCATTGGTTCGCTTGCAGCGTATAACTGTTTATAAATCGCCCCAGCCGCTTCCTTCTGCCCTTTGGCCGCAAGCCGGTCCGCGCACCGCAAATACGCATCTATCGCCGCCGCTTTTACCACGCCTGCCGCCTTGTCTTTCGTCTTGGCAATAGCGTCTGTCGCACCATTGTCATCTATCCTGCTCAAAGCAGCCACCGCCGCGACTGCAACCGTCTCATTTGCGTCATTAGTCAGTTTCGCCAGTGCATCAATCGCCTTCTTGTCGCCTCGAACCCCAAGCGTATTTATGATTCCAACCTTCGCGTTACCCTCTGCCTTCGATAGCGATTTACGCAGCGCATCATCAACTGCCGCTCCGGGTATCCGCTCCAATGCATAACGGGCGATATCGGAAACCTTCTCATCCGTCAGCATCGAGGCCAGCGCAGGAACCGACGCCTCCGTCCCCGCAACGCTTAACTCTCTGCAAACAAAATCCTTCGCCGCGTAACTGGCGTCCGATTTGAGAAAATCATCGAGCTGCTTTTCCATCGCCTTCATTTCGGGTTTACCGCTCGCGTCGCGAATCATACCACTGATTTTGACAAGGTCCACCCGGCTCTTATTGAAATCATACGTCTTGATATTGCTTAACAACTGCCCAAATTCGTTGGAATCGGCAGCGTATATCACACTGCCAAAACACAAAACTACAGCTGCAATCACTGAAACTTTTAACAGACGATTCATATTCTTCTTCCTTTCTTATTTGCCTTCTTTTACAGGCGTCGCGTCAACTTTTAAATCACCCAGCGCAAACTGGATGCCGTCAAGCTCATGTTGTAATATGGTGGGACGATAATATATCTCGTTATTATGCCCAAGCCCGCAGAAAAATATCCTCCCCTTGCTGTAATCTTTTATCCAGCTCACAGGCATGTCCCGGTCGCTCTCCATTGCTCCTTTTGCGCTCTTCGTTGCCGGGTCATCCAAATCGAGCGTCAGCAAAATACGCCGGTTCTCGACCGGGCTAAGCTTCTTCTGACGATAAATCTCGTCCCGGACCTTGAATCCCTCTCCCTTAAACGACGCGTTCAGCGGGTGATTCGGCTCATAATCCTTTATCGCCCAAACCCCGCCCGCCGTCCACGGGTGCGCCACAAACTGTCCCCCTATCATCTCCGCCGCCTCGGGCCATTTATAAAAATTGTCCGTCGCAGCGTGTAAACCGATAATACCTTTGCCGCCCTTCACAAAATCCATCAGGGCCTCTTTCTGCCCCGGCTTATTAAAATCCAGGTGTGTCGTGTTGTTAAACAATATCGCGTCAAACTCCGCCAGTTTTTTCGTATCGAACATATTCATATCGTCGCTGAAAACCACGTCGTATGCCCCGGTCTTCTTGCCCATAATCTCAATCGCCTTGTTCGTTACAGGTATGCTATCGTGGAAATACCCCTTGCAAAGCCAGAATACTAATATCTTTCTCGCTTTCGCGGGTTTGGCAGTCGCTTTTTCCGGCGCCGCCGCCTCAATCTTCGCCGTCTCTTCAGCCGTAACAGGCCTCAACTCCTTCGGTGAACCATCTGCCCGGCTGTCGCGGACAAAAAATCCCATGACAACAAATAATAATACCATAACACCTATTGATATCCCAATTCCCATAGCGCCACGATTCATCTTTAATCCCTTTCTATATTTATAGCACTCTACAATACCCACGGACTTCGCATCGGCCTGCTTAGTATCCTGTCCGCCTCTGCATCATTTATAAAACGCTCCGCCGCGACTGCCCCGCCGACGCCCTTCATAAACTCACGCCTGTTTATTTTACCGTTCTGCATTCTATATTCTATCTTCCGTCTTCTGCCTGCCCTACCGCCATTTTGGCTCGGCCATCCCTGTTCGGGAGGCACCCCTTTGCCCTTAGGCATCCCTTATGGGAAAGGGAGTAGTTTCAGCGAAGAAAGGGCTTTAATTTCCCGTTTAGCCGTCCGCCGTAAGACGTCCCTTACGGGAGCCGGCACACCGACGTTTTTTTCCTTAATTCTAACCTCTCAATTCTAAATTCTCTGCGTTCGATTCTACATATACAAATGCCACGGGCTTCGCATCGGCCGTGACAACATCCGGTTCGCCTCTTCATCGCCGATGATGACCTCTTTTTCAGGGTCCCATTTCAGCTTTCTGCCCGTCAGCATCGCAATCTCACCCAATAGCGCAGGTGTCAGTGACCGGTGCGCAACTTCCGCCGGCGTAATCGTCTCCCGCCTGCTCTTCACGCAATCTAAGAAATTCTGATGATGGTCCTTGCTCTCATATAAATGAATCTCGTTGGGCCCTATTACCTCATCCACCACGCTTTTAGGGTTCGCGTGTATCGGCTCATCTCGCGTAACGTGCAGCCAGCCCTTGTCCCCGTACCAGCATGTCCCCATACCGTGCGGCAGTTTCCTGTCATTGGCTATTATCATCGTCAGCCCATTCGCGTATTTTGTCGTTACCTTATACTCGTAAGGAACGTTAAATATCCCGTCCTTCGGATATGTCCCCTTGCCTTCTACCTCCACAGGCCCAGTCCGCTCAAGGTCCAGCGCCCAGTGAGCGATATCAATATGATGCCCCGCCCAGTCCGTCAACTGCCCGCCCGAATAATCCATTAGCCATCGCCAGTCCCAGTGCAAAATCCCCCTGAACGGTACCCATGGTGCAGGACCAAGCCACATATCCCAGTCAACTCCCTCAGGCACCGGCTTAATCGATTCAACACCCCGTGTGCTGCCCGTCGGCAAACCAACCTCAACCGTATGAACCTTGCCTATCCTGCCGTTGCGCACAAGCTCGCACGCCCGTCTGAAATTATACACCGACCGCTGCCAGCTCCCCGTCTGCCAAATCCTCCCGTATTGCTTCACCGCGTCGCATATCGCCCGCCCCTCCCGAATCGTCCTCGCTAACGGCTTTTGACCGTGAATATCCTTGCCCGCCTCCGCAGCCATTATCGCAGGTATCGAATGCCAGTGGTCAGGTATCGCCGTCGCTATTATGTCTATATCGCTTCGCGCTATCACATCGCGAAAATCATTATACGTCTTACAGTCGTTGTTTCCGTATTTCAGGTCCGCTTCCGCCTTGGCGGCTTTTTGATGTTTTACATCTATATCGCAGACAGCCACAACCAGCGCCTCCTGCTTATCTAAAAACCCCCGCATATCCCAGGTCCCCTGCCCGCCGACTCCAATCATCCCCACGTGCAGCCGGTTACTCGGCGCAACACTGCCATCGGCTCCAAATACCGACGATGGCACAATATATGGTATCGCTATTACCCCCGCTGCCGCACCTGCCACTGTCTTAAAAAAGCCCCGTCGATTTACTTTATTGTTCTCTGGCATCGTTATGTCCCCTTTACAAAAAATATTTATACCTGCCACGGGCTTCGCATCTCTGTGCCAAACATCCTCGCGGCCGTCGCATCATCGATAATTTCTTCCGTCTCCGGCTTAAACCGTATCTTGCGCCCAAGCAGCATCGCTATCTGCCCTAAGTGCCCCACCGTCGCCGAACGATGCGCAATCTCCGCCGGCGCTATTGTTGTCTTCCTGCTTCTCACGCAATCCAGAAAATTCCGCCAGTGTCCCGGCGATTCATACAGCCGTATATCATTTGGCCCTATTTTCTCTCTCACCACGTCCTTCGGCTCCGAATCCATTCCCCCGCGAGTAACGCAAATCCACCCTTTCTCCCCGTACCACTTCACTCCGCTTTCGTCCGTCCACTCTTTTCCCAGGTCGTACTTTATCCTGCTTGTTACCAGCATTGTCAGCCCGTCGGCGTATTTCACATTCACGTCATAATCCGTTGGACTGTTCCACACGCCCTTCACTGGAAACTCTCCCTTGCCCTCTACCTCCACAGGCCCCGTATAATCAAGCCCCATCGACCAGTGAGCTATATCAACGTGGTGCCCCACCCAGTCCATCAATTGCCCGCCGCCGTAATCGAGGTTCCATCTCCAGTTCCTGTGTACCCTCGCTGGACAATAAGGCGCGTATGGTGCAGGCCCAAGCCATTTATCATAATCAAGTTCCGCCGGCGCTGGTCCGATTTTTTCCTGTCCCTTCGTCCCCGCGAAATCCCTGTGACCCGGATACAGCGCAACTTCAATATGCTTAATCTTCCCTATCCTGCTGTTGCGCACCAGCTCGCAAACATACCGGAATCTTTCCTCCGACCTCTGCCAGCTCCCCGTTTGCCACACAGTTCCATATCTCTTCACCGCCTCGCACATCGCCCTTCCCTGTTTCAAATCGTGCGATAACGGCTTTTCGCAGTAAACATCCTTGCCCGCCTTCGCCGCCTCCATCCCTATTATCGCGTGCCAGTGGTCCGGCACACTTATCACAACCGTATCGATGTCCCTCCTCGCCAAAACCTCCCGGTAATCCGCGTAACCGGCACAATCCTTGTTCCCGTAATAGTCGTTCACTATATTAATGCCGTCTCGCAGATTATTCTTGTCGATATCGCATATTGCCAAAATCTTGCAGTCGCTCTCCTGAAGAAACTGCTTGATATTCCACGGGCCCTGCATCCCCACCCCGATACCTGCCATCGTAATCCGGTTGCTCGGTGCAACACCCCCGTCAGCCCCAAGGACGCGCGCAGGGATTATATATGGAAGTGCGATACCGCCTATTGCAACACCGGCCGTCTGCTTTAGAAACCGGCGCCGATTCAGGTTCACATTCATCTAAATCAACAACCTAACTAAACTAATACTAATTGTTCAGCGTGGTTTATTTGTCAAACTGCGCGTCGAATGCCAATTGCGACGACTTAAAGTCCGCCCTCTTGATATATTCGCACGCCTCTTTCGCCCCGTGCTCCCGGTCCATCCGGCTGTCTTCCCATTCAACTGAAAGCGGCCCCTGGTAACCGATATCGTTCAGCGCAACGATAATCTCTTCGAAGTTTATATCGCCGTGCCCAATCGACCGGAAATCCCAGAACCGCCTCGGGTCCGCAAACTCCGTATGCCCCCCGAACACCCCGACCGTCCCGTCTCCGTGCCCCCACCACGCGTCTTTCATATGCGTGTGGAATATCCGTTTTCCAAACGTCCGGATGAACTTCACGTAATCAACCCCCTGATACCCGAAATGGCTCGGGTCATAATTAAACCCGAACGCCGGGTGGTTCTTCACCGCCTCCAAGGCCCTCTGTGCCGACGCAATATCAAACGCTATCTCCGTCGGGTGAACTTCCAGTGCAAACTTCACTCCCTGGTTCTTGAAAACATTGAGAATCGGCGTAAATCGTTTCGCGAAATCCTTATACCCTGCCTTTATCATATCCGACGAAACCGGTGGGAAAGAATACACATAGTGCCAGATTGAGCTGCCGGTAAAACCGTTGACGACTTTGACGCCGAGTTTCTTGGCGGCTTTGGCGGTATCGATGAGCTTCTTTGCGGCTCTCTGCCGAACACCTTCAGGTTCGCCGTCGCCCCAGACATCCGGGGGTAAAATTGATTTGTGCCGCCCGTCGATATTGTCACAAACCGCCTGGCCTACCAGGTGCGTCGAAATTGCATAAACCTCAAGGCCGTGCTTTTTTAGCAATTTGCGCTTCGATTCACAATATTTATCGTCCGCCAGCGCCTGGTCAACGTCGAAGTGGTCGCCCCAGCAGGCCAGCTCCAGTCCATCATATCCCCAGCTCGCCGCTTTTTCCGCCAGAACCTCAAGAGGGAGGTCCGCCCATTGTCCCGTGAATAATGTTACCGGTCTTGCCATTTTTCCTTCTCCTTAAACCACAGATTACACAGATTTCACTGAATCCTTTTTACTATCCGCTATACGCTGTTCGCTGAACGCTGTTTACTTCTTCATCGGCGTCCACTTTTTCGCGCTCTTTGCGCTTGCGACAACCGTTTCGATAAACAATACCCCGCGAACGCCCTCGTTGACACCCGGGAAATCCTTCTCAAGCTCACTGGGCTTATCGCCCGCAATTGAGCATTTGACCGTTTCCGCGAAGTTGCGGTAGTTATTCGCGAAGGCCTCGAAAAACGCCTCCGGATGTCCGAAAGGCAATCTCGTTCCGCGTCCGGCCGCTGCGCTGTATTCGCCTATGTAGCCATTGCCTCGTTTCCAGACCTGCTCAGGCGCGTTCATCGCCCTTGTATATAAGTAGTTGGGATTTTCCTGATGCCATTCCAAGCTGCCCTTTTCGCCGTGGACCCAGATAGCGAGGTTATTCTCTTCGCCAATCGAAATCTGGCTTGCGTGCAAAACGCCCTTTGCCCCGTTATCGAACTTGAGCAGACAGTTGCAGTCGTCATCAAGCAGGCGTCCCTTGACGAACGCCGTCAACTCCGCGCAGATATGCGTGATTTTATTTCCGGTGATGTATTCAGCAAGGTTGGCAGCGTGAGTTCCGATATCGCCTACGCAGCCGCCCGCGCCGCTTTGCTTGGGGTCTGTTCGCCAGCCCGCCTGCATACTGCCTGTCCGTTCCAAAGCCGTCGCGAGCCACCCCTGTGGATACTGCACAACGACCTTGCGTATGGCACCCATATCGCCCTTTTTGACCATATCTTTGGCTAATTTCACCATCGGGTAGCCGGTGTAATTGTGCATCAGGCCAAAAACCATGCCCGTGCTTTTGACCAGCGATTGTAACTGCTTTGCCTCAGCGGACGTAATCGTCATCGGCTTTTCGCACATAACGTGGAATCCCGCCTTGAGGAAATCCCTCGCGATGGGAAAATGCCAGTTATTCGGCGTCGTGATGGAAACGAAATCAATCCGCTCGCTTTCAGGCAGCTTCAATTCCGATTTGAGCATCTCGGTATAAGTGCCATAAACCCTCGCCTGGTCGAGCGCAAGCTCTCTGCCCATCTGCTCGGATTTTTCAGGATTGATATCGAATGCGCCTGCTACAAGCTTGATTTCCCCGTCCAAACGTGATGCCTTGCGATGCACATCCCCGATAAATGCACCGGGGCCTCCCCCAATCATTCCCATCCGTAACTTGCGGTCGAGCTTCATAATAACTCCTTTCAAAATTCGACCATTAACAATCGTTTGTATGAATGGTTTACTATACGACCCACCCCTACAACTGTCAAGATTCAGATTTCGTATTTTTGCCACAGAGTTTTTTAGCCACAGATTACACTGATTTCACTATTTTTTTCTCTCTGTCATTGCGAGCAAAGCGAAACAATCTCCTCCAACTCAAAACTAAACACTTAACACTCAAAACTGCTTTCCGTCTTACGTCTGCGGTTTTCTGTCTGTGTGAGTCCGTGTCTATGGGAAGTTAAGCCGGGCCCTTCGACAAGCTCAGGACGGAGTAGCAGCTTCGGGGAAGTTTAGACGGGCGAATTCGCCGTGGTATTTTCTGGCGGCGGCATCATAAGCACGGGCGGCGTCGATTTCGGTTTTGAATCTGCCAACCCATATTCTTTTCTCGTTATGCCTAAGCTGACTGTCCCAGGTGGATTTTTCCTTATTAAAATAAACGCCGAGGAATTGAGAAGAGCCATTCTTTTTCTTTCGCCTGTTGCGGGTGTTTTGAGCGTGAGTAGCAAAGCGGAGATTATCCTTTCGATTGTCGAGGCCATCACAATTTCGATGGTCAACAACAAGGCCGGCGGGCGGATTCATAATTTCCCTGTGCATATACACGGTCTTTGTCTTATTTGGTTCGATTAACTGATGCCGGACGGCATATAAGTTGGTGCCGTTGCCATAGATAATCCATTTGAAAATTAGGAGACGATAATAATCCTTAACGTCGAGGAGCGTCCATTTATCTTCGCCTAAGTAAATTCGGCGGTAGGTATAGCCGAAGCGGAAAAGGCGATAGAGCAGAATGGGACTTGCAAAGATAAGGTCTAAACAGTTTTGAAGTTTGATTTGAATAGTTGTCATTTTATCTCCTCCTTTTTTTAGCCACAGATTCACCCCGTGAGATAGGCGAAGCCGCCATCTAACGGGGTTAACACAGGTTACACAGATTTATTTTAGACGCGGATTAACGCTGATTTACGCAGATTATTTCACCACGAAAGACACGAAGAAACACGAAGGTTTTGGCCAGCGATGCGTACTCGGCGCGGCCTTTGCTCCAAATACAATTTGTGCGCAAGGCCCGCGTCTCGCCCGCAGGGCTAACTTCGTTATCCCCCGGCAATTCTGCCGGAACTGGCCGAAATCCATTTTTGTTTTTCATTGTTATTTATAACCCCCGGATAAATCCGAGGGCTAAACACCTCAGGAAGAACCACAAGGTCCCTCTACCCTATGGCGCGAACTTGCGCGCTTTTGACGAAAACTAAGGGATTTCCGGTAATGGGTCAGTTCCATTTTTGAAAAACTTTTTGAAATGTTCTTTGAAAAGCAGAGAAATAAAAGAGGGGCGACCCTGACAGCCGCCCCCGCCATATGTTGATTACTTCTTATCTACTATGCGAAGTATGATAAGAAGTCCTAAAAAGATAATCAAAGAATTCATTGTTATTGCCTTTCTTTTTTATCTTTTAGGAGAAGTCGTATGGCTACCCCTTGCAATAGGCGTTGTGTAATTTAACAGCTTTTTAGCTTTTTGACAAGTAAAGATGGGTGCTTAAAAAAATTGGGCTTGACTTAGGCATATCGCCGATGATAGTATAGCGATATGCCTAAGCGGTCAAGCAAAACTAAGTTTGATGTAAACCTTCTGGCTAAGTCAATCGTAGATAATTCTACAAGCGAGAAAACGGTTGACAAGGCGGTCGAAGAAGGTAAAAATCCTGCTGCTGTATTACTGGGACGGCTTGGAGGCCTAAAAGGCGGTAAGGCAAGGGCAGCCAAACTCTCTATTGAAAGACGTAGCGAAATTGCAAAAAAAGCGGCGCTGATTAGGTGGAGCGCAAAATGATGATATTTGAAAACACCATTAAAGACATATTGAGCAAGGAATTATTGCGGCTGGAGAATAAATTCAAGGCGGATGTTGTATTTTATTTTGGTGAAATTCGGCCAGAGCTATTAAGGATATTCCGCGATTTAATTGAAGACCTAAAAAAAGACAAAAAAAGCAAGAAGGCATTGGTCATCATATTGAATACCCCCGGTGGCTCTGCGGACGTAGCAGAGAAGATGGTAGATATTACTCGCAAGCATTACGGGGAAGTTTATTTTGTTGTTCCGGATATTGCTATGTCGGCGGGTACTCTTTTCTGTATGTCGGGTGATAAGATATATATGGATTATTCTTCGTCCTTAGGGCCAGTAGACCCACAGGTTTGGAATGGCAAGCAATGGGTTCCGGCTTTGGGATACTTAAACAAGGTGGAAGAATTTCTTAACAAAGAACGAGAAGGGAAATTAACCAGAGCGGAATTTTTAATGCTGCAAAACCAAGATTTGGCCATATTAAGCCAATGTGAACAGGCCAAGAATCTAACTGAAACATTATTAAAAAAATGGCTTGTTGAATACAAATTCAAGGATTGGGATAAACACAGAACAAACCCTGCCAAAAAGGGAAAACCTGTAACCGGAGACGAAAAAGTAGCAAGGGCTGCTGAGATTGCTGCTAATTTGGGAGATAATAAAAAATGGCATACCCATAGTAGGATGATAGGCATAAAATCTCTTAGAGAGCTAAGATTGGATATAGAGGATTTTTCAGACGACCCCGCGCTTCATTTGCTGATACGTTCTTATAATGATTTACTTACCGAGTATATTGCACGAAATAATTACACTTTCTTTTTTCATAGCAGGAAATTCTTTTAGGAGAAGACAATGACCATTAAAGAAAAAATAGAAAAGGCATTGGCTGGAAATAAAAGAATGTCTGCCAAAGACCCGCAGAAACTAAGTGAATTTGTTGAGGAGTTACGAAGGGAAGGTTTGCTCGTAAAAAAGGAATATGACCTTCCCCTTTTAGATACCGTAGGCAGACAGTTTTACCAGCAAAGCGTTTTAGGGGCGCTAAAAAAAGTTTAAAAAATCTTACTTTTCCCCTTGACTTTGCTTGACCGCTCAAGCATAATGGTCAGTATGAATATACTGACTAAAGAAAAGCGGATTCAGGTTTTGAGGGCATTAGTAGAAGGCAATTCCATTCGAGCCACTGTAAGAATCACAGGGGTAGCCAAGAATACAGTGGTCAAGCTATTAAGAGACGCAGGCCGGGCTTGTGAGCAATTCCACAACAAGGTTATGGTGGACTTGCCCTGTCAGCGTATCCAAGTCGATGAGATATGGTCTTTCTGCTATGCAAAACAAAAGAACGTCCCGCCTAAATACAAAGGCACATTTGGTTATGGTGATGTTTGGACTTGGGTGGCCATAGACCCTGACACAAAGCTTGTTCCCTCTTGGCTTATTGGTGGCCGTGATGCTGGTTGGGGTAGTATGTTTATGCAGGACTTAGCCAAACGGTTAAAGCATCGGATTCAGCTTACCAGTGATGGGCATAAAGCATATCTGATAGCCGTCGCATCGGCATTTGGTAATAACATAGATTACGCAACACTGGTTAAGCTGTACGGCGATGAAAAGGACAGGATAGAGCATCGATACAGCCCACAGGGTAACGTAATCGGCACTATGTTAGCTGTAATCAAAGGCAATCCAGACCCCCGACATATATCGACCTCATTTATTGAACGCCAGAATCTTACTATGAGAATGCAAATGAGGCGGTTTACACGGCTCACAAACGGATTCAGTAAGAAGATTGAGAATTTACACTGGGCTGTGGCGTTACATTTTGTTCACTATAACTTTTGCCGGATTCACCAAGTATTAAGAATGACCCCTGCTATGAAGGCAGGTTTAAGCGCTCGTCTTTGGGAAATAGACGATATTGTTGAACTTATCGAAAATAATTCAAACTGACCCACTACCGGATTTCCTGATGGGGTCAAAAACGATAAGTCATTGTGAAATAAGGATTAAAAAAAATTTATTTTTTTCGCATCTAAGGGTTTTCGACTTGCGCGAAAATGGATAACAACTGTTTTTGTCCAGAATTTAAAACCTTGGCACAAAAGAAGTTATGGCAAAAAGGGGCAGGGCAAATGTCCCCGCTATTGTTTGTAAGTAGTAATTAATACAGGAGTTGCGAGAAGTTTTTTTGACGCAGATTTACGAAAATAAACGCGGAAATTGCTAAAAGCCGTTACTATAGTTTTATAAATTTAGCTAAAAATCTTGGCCTTGCGTAAAAAGCTCTTGATGTGGAACCGTGGCCAGCACCTTTTGTCCGTGGTTGGATGTAGTATCCCATTTTGCCGGTCAAAGCGTTAAATCCTTTATGTGGATCAAGCAAAGTATTTCGGACAAGATCGTAATCCGCTTTCACAGCATCATATAGTTCGCCATGTAAATCAAATTCTACAACAGAATGAAGATAACTTGGCTCGTCAACGTGTTTACCGACAGTCCTTACCACAACCACTATTTTCTTAAGCTTTGCGAGAAGATGGCTTTCCTCGAATTCTTTCTGGCAAACATTTACAGGGTCGATCATCGTAATCGCCATCGTTTCCTTGAAGGCCAGTTCTCCACTTTTTTTGCGCTTGAGCGGAATCGACTTTAATTCCCATGAGCCAAAATTAGGAGATTGAGCTGAATTAATGGGCAATTCAAGATGACGCTCACATACATGTCCCGCCCAGCCTTTGTTCACTTTGGCATCCCGGTATATCGTCACATTATGCTGACGAGCAAGCTCATGAAGTTCTTTGCCGACAAGCTGTTTGAGTTTCCTTATGGCCTCTGCTCTCTCCATTGCGTCTCCCGCCTATAAAGCCAATTCGCAAACTTCCTTGGGATCTAAAAAGGTAGATTGATCCAAAACATCCTGGATTCTTGGAATTGCCATATGGTCAAGATACTTCTTCTCTAAATCAATACCAACGAATTTCCTGTTGTTCCTCAATGCCACTACACCTGTCGTAGCGCTGCCGCAGAAAGGATCGAGAACAATATCACCTTCTTTGCTTGTGGCTAAAATGATTCTCTCTAATAATGCTTCCGGCTTCTGTGTGGGATGCTTGCCATATCTTTTCTCACCATTTTTAGGGGTTGCTATTGCCCAGACGCTTCGCATTTGCTTGTTGGGTTTTTTTATGAAGTCCTCACCCCAATTTCTATCCTTCACCAGTCTATAGTTGAAATAATGCTTCGCTTTTTTGTCTTTTCTGGCCCACAACAGTGTTTCATGACTTGCGGTGAACATTCGACAAGCAAGATTCGGGGCAGCATTCGGCTTGAACCAGCAAATATCGTTTACAAGATGCCATTCCTGTTTTTGTAATGCAAACCCGCATGCGTAAATAGAATGGTAAGTGCCCGATATCCATAAAGAACCGCTTGGCTTCAATACACGACGGCAGGCCTCAATCCAGTTGTAATGAAATTGGAAATCTTCTTCTATTCCTTTGCTTTTATCCCAATTACCCTTATTAACGCTTACACGTTTGCCCGCATGGCAGGTAAATCCACCGTTGGAAAGATTGTAAGGCGGATCGGCGAATATTAAATCGATACTTTCTTCAGGCAGCGTTTTTAATACTTCAATCACGTCGCCGTTGAAAATCCGTACGCCTCTATGCGTATAATATGCCTTCATTGGCTGTTCTACAAACTTTTCCATCAATCCGTTAATCCCGTTTTTTCGTCAACCGTTGCAAAATTTTATTTGTCTGATTATCTGATTCTACGATTTAAAGAAAAAACAAACAAGGCAATTTTGAGAACATAATAAAAGCAAGAGTTTTCACCACGAAGGCCACGGAGATACACGAAGTATTTCAGTTTAAATCTGTGTCCATCTGTGCAATCTGTGGCTAACGGATTAATACTGCATCAGCCAATTATCGGCGAAAATCGCGAAATCAGCAAAGTCAACCGTTCCATCGTAATTCAAATCCGCGGGGTTGAATCCGGTGAGCGGCTTAAGATAGGGGTATGTCTGGCCGCTGCCGATTCCCCACACATAGACAAAGTCCCACCCCGCCGAGGTAAATGTCGAAAGCGTTTTCATTTCTGATGTCGTTTTGCCCGTCCCGCCGTCGCTGGTCATCTGCCCGGAAATTTCTGTATCCCAGAAACTGCTACTAACACTGTCGTTGTTGACTCCCACCAGACCGCCGACAGCGGAAGAACCGCTTACCGCACCCGTCGAATAGCAATTTATGATACTGCCCTGGTAGTTGCGTCCCACCAGCCCGCCGACAGCCCAAGAATCACCGCTGAGTGCGCCTGTCGAATAACAATTGCTGATACTGCCGCCTCCGTTGATTCCTACCAGACCGCCAACTAAATAAGAACCGCTGACAGCGCCTGTCGAATAGCACTTGCTGACAATGCCATTGTTCCATCCCACCAGACCTCCTACATCCCAGGAATTAGAATTACCGCTGACAGCGCTCGTCGAGTAGCAGTTGCTGATAGTTCCCTCGTTGTCTCCCGCCAGCCCGCCGACACAGTCAGGATGGAAAGAAGCACTGACCGAACCCGTTGAACAGCAATCGCTGATGCTGCTGGCACTATATCCCACCAGACCTCCTACATCCCAAGAATTAAAATTACCGCTGACAGCACTCGTCGAATAGCAATCGCTGATACTGCCGCTGTCGCTGTATCCCACCAGACCGCCTACAGAATAAGTACCGCTGGCCGCACCTGTCGAATAGCAATTGCTGATTGTGCCCCCCTCGTTGAATCCCACCAGCCCGCCGACAGAATAAGTACCGCCAGCCGCACCTGTCGAATAGCAATTGCTTATGCTGCCGTAGTTGAATCCCACCAGCCCGCCGACAGCCCAATAACCGCTAACAACACAGTTCTCAAGGCCGAGATTTTTAACCGAGCCGCCAGAGTTAATCTGGCCAAATAGACCGACCATGTTTCCATCGTTGATGGTAAAATTAGCGATTTTATGGCCGTTGCCGTCAAATGTCCCAGTAAAAGCAGCGTCTCCGTCCGCAATGATTGCCGTCGTAAAGACCTGCCCTCCCATATTAATATCCGCCGTCAGGATAAAGCACTGATTATAATCATTCGCATCGGCTGCCAGGACCAACAAGTCATCTTTATTGGCGATTTGATAGGGATTGCTTGGCTCACCTGTCCCGCCGCTATATGCGCCGAAGGCGCTGCCTGCCGCGAGGATTAGTATGGCTGTAAGGGACAGAATAAATACTGTCCTGGTTTTCATCTTTCCTCTCCTTAAAAAAAACCACAGATTCCACAGATTACCCAGAAATTTAAATATAGCCACCCTTCTTCGCTAAAGCTACGCAGGGCAGGCAAAAATGCTTAGTACGGCCATAATAATCCGTGTTAATCCGTGTCTAATAACAAACACTGCATCTTCCGGCCATAAGGTGACAGTATATCATCAAAGTGATGAGAAAACAAGAAATTTGAGGATGAAAACTGGGTCCCCGGCAGAAAACCAATGAAGCTTACCCCGAGGACCTTCGCTGCGCTACGGGAATAAAAGCAAGTGTTTTAAGCGTTTAGTCGCCGGTGAGCCAGTTGGCTGCGAAAATTTCGAGGTCCTGCATATCGACAGTGCCGGAGGAATCCATATCCGCGCCGCCGCAAAAATTATTGGATGAATTGCACCCGGTTGTATGCCACCGCGAGGCAAAAAACGAATAGTCAGCAAAGTTGACCCCATCGGGACAAACAAAATCGCCGGGCACTATCTGCCAGATGAGTTTCGGGTAATTGGTGGTTTCACAGATGTGCCATACGCCATCAAAATCCCAGTCAACGAAATTGTCCTGCTGTTTCATTTGCGCATCTGTTAGCGGCGCTCCGTTACCATTATCCGGCCCGCTGGTAATAAGAAAATAACTGCTGCTGATAGTTCCATCGTTGTACCCCACTATGCCATCGACATCAGAATAACCGCTGACCATACCCGCCGAATAGCAATTGCTGATACTGCCGTCGTTGTCTCCCACCAGCCCGCCGATGGTATCAAAACCACTGACCGCACCCGTCGAATAGCAATTGCTGATACTGCCGTCGCTCTCGTTGTCCCCCACCAGCCCGCCGACAGTATCAAAACCATTGACCGCACCTGTCGAATAGCAATTGTCGATACTGCTGTCGTTGTCTCCCACCAGACCACCGACAGTATCAAAACCCCTGACCGCACCCGTCGAATAGCAATTGCTGATACTGCCGTCGCTCTCGTTGTCCCCCACCAGCCCGCCGACGGTATCAAAACCATTGACCGCACTTGTCGAATTGCAATCGCTGATGCTGCCCGAGTTGTCTCCCGCCAGACCGCCGACAGTATTAAAACCACTGACCGCACCCGACGAATAGCAATTGCTGATGGTGCCCGAGTTGTATCCCATCAGGCCGCCGAGCCACACTGAGTCATCTCCGCCACTGACCGCACCCGTCGAATAGCAATTGCTGACGCTGCCGCCGGTGTCGTTGTCTCCCACCAGACCGCCCACATCACCATTACCAGGATTAGAACCACCGCTAACCGTACCCGTCGAATTGCAATCGCTGATAATTCCATCATTGTATCCCACCAGGCCGCCGATTTGAGAATCAGGATTACTGCTAACCGCACCCCTCGAATTACAGTTGCTGATATCGCCGTCGCTCTCGTTATATCCCACCAGACCGCCGGCATCATAAGAACCGGAACCACCACTAACCGCGCATGTCGAATAGCAATTGCTGATACTGCCGTCATTGTCTCCTACCAGACCGCCGACCTCTTGAGAATCAGGATCACCATTGACCGAACAGTTCTCAATGCCGAGATTTTTAACACTGCCGCCAGAGTCAATATAGCCAAATAAGCCGACGAAACTTCCGCCGTTTATGATGAAATTAGCAATCTTATGGCCGTTGCCGTCAAATGTCCCCGTAAAGCTAAAGCTATTGTCTGCGGCAATAATTGCCGTCGTAAAGACCTGTCCAGCCATATTAATATCCGCCGTCAGGATAAAGCAATCGCCGTAGTCGTCTGTATTTACAGCCAAAGCCAGTAAATCTGCTTTTGTGGCGATTTTGTATGGCGTACACGGGTCGCCTGTCCCGCCGGAGTATTTGCCGAAGGCGTTGCCCGCCGCGAGGGTTAGTATGGCTGTAAGGGACAGGATAAATGCTGTCCTGGTTTTCATCTTTCCTCTCCTTAAAAAAAACCACAGATTCCACAGAAATTTAAATATAGCCACCCTTCTTCGCTAAAGCTACGCAGGGCAGGCAAAAATGCTTAGTACGGCCATAATACAGTGTAAATCCGTGTTAATCCGTGTCTAATAACAAACACTGCATCTTCCGGCCTTAAGGTAACAGTATATCATCAAACCGGCAATAAAAGCAAGTATTTTCACCACGAATCAGCGTTCAGCCCTTCGACCTTGCTCAGGGCAGGCGTGGAGCGTATAGCGGACAGCGTATTTCCGAAGCGGGCTCGTCGCTTCGGAAAAGCAGTGTTAATCTGTGGCTAAACCAAAAAAACAGCGTAACCAGCCTGCCTCGGCGTTTACCTCGGCGTAGTTTCTTAACGAAGCCGGGTAGTTGTACAACGAAGACGGGCGTAATCAGCGTCTAAAATAAATCCGCAATCGGCAATCGGCAATTATTATGTCCCCATAGCCGCCATTTTTATTACGGGGCGTGGTTCTGGCCAAAGGTGCAGTTTCCGGAGTCACTCATATTCGTGCCGCCGTTATTATATGCGGTGTTTTGATTTACAAAATCGTTTCCCCCAAGAGAGATGCCATAGACAGTGCCGCTCGCGAATGTTCCGTTCGAGTGAGCCGTATTTCCTATTACCGTACAACCGTCGCCGGCATAAATGCCGTCAACAGTAACGGATCCTTGTCCATTCAAGAAAGCTGTATTTCCGGTCATCGTGCAGCCGGAGTAGGCATAGATGCCATAGACCGTGGCAGTAGCATAAGAACCGTTATCGTAGACCGTATTTCCGGTTACCGTGCTGCCCCCACCGTTAGCCGCGATGCCGTAAACGGAACCAGCCGAATATCCGTTACCGTTGACTGTATTTCCGGTTATCGTGCTGCCAATGCCGTTCTTGATGCCGTAAATGGTAGTGTTCGCACCAGCCATATATCCGTTATGGTTGATTGTATTTCCGGTTATTATGCAGTTGTTGCCGGCTGAGACGCCGTAGATAGTGGCATTACTCTGAGCCGAATCTCCGTTATCGCTGACCGTATTTCCGGTTACCGTGGAGTTGTCGCCAACCGAGATGCCTAAGATATTGTTTCCGGAAGCCGAAGTTCCATTGTTGCTGACCGAACAGTCCCTGACCTCGCAGTTGGGGCCATAAAGCTTAATTCCACCCTGTGTATTAGACAGGGCACGAACACCGATTATCCGGTGGTTTGCGCTGTTGTTTTGGGGGGCCATATAGGTGTAGGCATCATTGACAGCATAATTAAAATCGCTGATAGTACCGTTGCGGATTTCCACGTTGATTCGGTCGCGCATATAAATGCCGGACCCGTTATTATTACCCGTCAATGTGAAACCGGACAGGTCAATCGTTACGTTATTGGCCTCAATATCAATGCCGTTTGCATCGCAGAGACGGTTGCCCGCGAGATAATAAGAGCCGCTTTTAGAGATGACAAACGTCTTGGCGGGCTTTTTCAGTGAGGCCGGGATGGGCGTCTGCGGCCCGGCGGCAAAAGTATCGCTGATAACAAAAAGACAAACAATAAGACCGGCAAAAAGGGCTGACTTTCTCATTCTATTTCTCCTAAATAAAAAAGGGTTTGAGTTAAAAGTTTACTTCTTAACAACCGCCGGACGGCAAAGTTGACAGGCCCTTTGACGCACTTACCGGCCAACAGATTGCCGGGACATGCAGGGCAGGCAAAGGTGCAAATCTCTTCAACTGCCGTCTATCCTGAGCAAGCATAGCGAGTCGAAGGGATTCCGGCCTTAAGTTACCTGTATATCGTCAAACCGGCAATAAAAGCTGTAGTTTTCACCACGAATCAGCGTGGAGCGTATAGCGGACAGCGTATTTTCCGAAGCGGGCTCGTCGCTTCGCTCCGTGTGCTCGGCTTCAAAAACGAAGTCCGTAGGAATTCGGCGGACAAGGCAACGGCCTTTTGAAGAAGTTTACTTCGGGAAAAAGGCCTTGCCGCAGAACGCAAAGCCGAGCATAAGCAGTGTAATCAGTGTAATCTGTGGCTAAAATTAATTGCCGCTTGCAAACCCTGCGAGCGCGTAAACCAAAGCCGCCTGCCAGTTAATGGCGATTTCATTTGTTCTGGCATCCGCCTCGATATCCTGCCAGTCGGTGGCGGAGTGACCGCCTCCAACGACGTATCCGGGCCAGGGGTCGCGGACGTTGTCGCCGCCCGAACGCCTGTCGTGCGGGTTCATCGGCGGCTTGTAACCCAAGCCGGTGACATACGACCTGCAATAGTAATTACGCCCGAACAAATGACTGATTGAATCAAGCGCGGTCTCGACATATTCCGGGTTTGGCGAAACCTTGTTGGCTATTTGCAGGGTAAGGCACTCTCTTGCGACCGTGCCGTTGCAGCCCCATTTGTATGCGCCGTCGAGGCATCTGCCGTAAATGTCCCTGTTGCGGTTGATGACAAGTGAATCAGCAGTCCTGAGAAGGTCGCGAGTTATATCTTCCACGAGGCCGTCTCTTTTGCCTTCCCTTTTGCTGAGGAGATATGTGAACATCGCGAGATTTTTAACGCTGCCCCAGTCCCAGAGGAAGTCGATTTTGTCTTCGAAGGCCGAAGAGCCCCATTCGAATGCCCTGAGGTAATTTGGGTCGCCCGTCGTTTCCCACATTTCAGCGGAGGCCCACAGGCGGTCATCCTGGTCGGTAGTCGGATATGAGCCGGTTCTGAAGGCGGCCTGGTCCGCCATTTTGTTCTCGCGGTGCGTCATAAGGAATTCGTAACTCTTTTTGGCAGCATCGAGGCACTTTTGTGTGTATTTTTCGTCGTATGGTTCGAAATTTCGGGCAGCCATCGCGGCCATTGCGACGAAATCCGCGGTTGCCGCGGTGCTGTAGCCCGTGAGGTATCTTTGTTCGGTTTCCTCTTCGGGCATTATAAACCCGCCGAAGCGCAGTGTGCTGACTTTATGCGACACCCTTCCTGAGCCGTCCGGGTATTGCATTTTCAGGAGCCAGTCGATTTCCCATTTCAGCTCTTTGAGGTAATCCGGGTAACCCGGCGCGGTATCGGGTATGTCGAGATTGATATTTTTGAGCTTATCGCCGAACTGTTCCCACGCCAGGAACATCACTCCGACTGTCACCCCGGCGTTGACGACATATTTATTATAGTCACCGGCATCGTGCCAGCCGCCGGTGGCGTCGCGGATTTGGTCGGGGGAGTTGAGGTCAGTGATGTAATCCTGGCAGGCATCTTCGGTGTGGCAGGCGGCGTGATGGAAACGGGAGCCATTGTATATGGCGTTGACTTCTGTGCCGCAACGCCAAAGGTAAAATGCTCGCATAGCAGTATAAAACGTGAAATCGTAAACCTTGTCGCCTATTTCGAAATCGATAGAACGGCCTACGCCTGGGACTTCGAGGTAATACTTTCCGGGCTTGTTAAGTTTGGAGAAATCGGCAATCCAGGCGGTTTGGCTGACGTCCTTCTGGGTGAATGGGCCGGTAACTTTGCCGGAATATACGGTTTTATTTTTCGAGGAATCTTTTACGGTAAAATTCGAGCATTTAGTGATAATCGTGGCTTTTTTCTGCGCAGCGAGCAGGTAGCCAAGGGAATTGAGGCGGATATCGGTATTCGGCTGGATTGGCTCCTTTATCGCTTCCATATCGGCCATAGCAAAGGCCAAACCGCCGGTTATAACAAGAATTAGAGCAACCACTACAACTGTAAATTGAGATGTCATATTGTTCCTTTCTATTTACAATACAGGTTGAAACGGCAGTTTAAACTTTATTGCGGGATGTTTCAATACGAAATTTTTTCGCCACAAAGACACTAAGACACAAAGTTTTTCAGACGCGGATTGCGCTGGTTACGCTGTTTTTTGTTTAGCCACAGATTGCACTGATGGACACGGATTTGGTCAGTCGATAGTATTTCCGAAGCGGGCTCTGCGCTTCGCTTGGTGTCGTCGTTAGTCGATAGTCGTTAGTATTTAGTATATCGTAATTAGGATTCCGGCGTAGAATTTTTAAGACCCCGAAGCCCTTCGATTTTACTCAGGATGGACAAGCTTCGTGGCTAACCATCTCCGTCGCCGTGCCGGCGACGGCTAAACAACACTAATTTTCCTGCAAAAGGCGAGCGGAGGGATTCTTCAGTTTTGAGTGTTTAGTGTTGAGTTTTGAGTTAATTCTGGGTCCCCTGTTTCAAGTCAAGTAAGCAGCACTCGGGGAGAACCGGGTGGATAAGGATTGACAAACAGGGGTGGGCACGTATAATTAAGGCGTTGGGCGTGAAATTATAGGCGATTATTGCGTTCGACAATAGCGGCTGTAGCTCAACTGGATAGAGCGTTGGTCTACGGAACCAAAGGTTGGGGGTTCGAGCCCCTTCAGCCGCATTGGCAAATCAAAACTCAAAAAGCAAAGAGTAAAACTGCGGAGGCCCTTCGGGCGAGATTTATACGAATACACGGATTGCGTTAGTCGTTAGTGGTTAGTGCCGCCGGAGGCGGATAAATATTGAATATCCAATGTCCAAGTATAATCAGTTTTGGATTAAGGAGCGAAGGGCGTCGGCCTGAGCAGTATCAAGTTGTTTAAGAATTTCATACTGCTGCAAAGCTGAGTTGGGGTCGCCGGTTTTCAGATAAAAGTAGCCGAGACCGAACCGTATCTGAAGATTCTGCGGGGCAATTTTTTCGGCCCGTTTATACAACTCAAGGCCATCGGCAAAACGTCCCAAGCTGCTGTATGCGCTGCCGAGATTAATATATGCGTTGACAGAATTAGGCGAAAGCTCTATCGCCTTCTTACACGGAGCTATTTGTTCCTCGAACTTTCCAACGGCAAAGTATGCACCAGCAAGCTCGATATAAGCGTTGGGATAATTGGGTGAAAGACGGATAGTTTTTTGAAACGCATCTATGGCCTTGGGATAAAGTTCGAGTTTGGAATAAGCAACCCCCAGATTAAACCATGCCTGACCATCAGAAGGATCGATAGCTACTGTCTGTTCGAGCAGCTCCTTAGCTTTTTCGTTTTGGCCGGCCCGCCCGTAAGTGATTGCAAGCTGGCCATGCAGAGACACAGAATCGGGAGCCAGGGTCAGCATATGATTATACAAAATGAATGTGTCTTTCCAGCAGGTCAGATAGTTGCGCGTAGCAATTCCCTCGGCGGCTGCAAGCAACAGGACAACAACTAAAACAGCCAACAACTTTGCCTGTTTATTAGCGCAAAACCACGAGAGAAAAGAAGTCAACATCATCAATAAGCCCAGTGAGGGCAGATATACAAATTTGTCGGAGGCAATGACATCGCTGAATTTAAAAATCTGCATTGTAGGCAAAATGGCGATGAAAAAGATTAACGAGCCAGTCAGAGCAGCCTTTGTCCATCGCAGTGAGACAACAAGCATAATAATCAAAATAATCGCCGCGACAACATCAGCCAATACCTTCGGGTTCGATATCGCAAACGGCTGGGGATATGTGTAATGCGAAGTCAAGTTGACAGGCTAGAGCATTTTTAAAGGATAAAATATGATGTTGTGGCAAATAATCAGCGGAGGATTCAGCAAATGATGCTCTTCCTGCCCCGGAAACCAACCTCCTATTGTGACCGACTGCGAAATGAAGGTTATTAAAGCGAAAACGCCGAGTAAGACAAAAAAAGGCGACTTTTCACGTATGGATTTACGGCTAAACCTTTTCAAAGGCCAGTAATCCATCAGAAGCATCACAAGAGGCAGACACAAACTGGTTGGCTTGGACATCAGGGCCAGTAGATACGCGATTAAGCAGGCGGCATAATACTTTTTTCCTGCGGTGCGTGTAAACAGGATATAAAAGAGCAAAGACCAAAATGCGAAGAAGGCTGCCAACAACGTTTTTCTGTCGCTTATCCAGGCAATCGATTCGACGGTCATAGGATGCGTGCCGAAAAGGAGCCCCACCGCCGCCGCCAGCCAGATATTCCCAAACAACAGGTAAAGTAGCGCTATTATCAATACTGTATTAGCAACGTGCAAGGCAAGGCTGGTGCGATGGAAAGGCATGGGATTGTCTGCACGTCCGCCAATGGCATAATCGAACATCAGAGAAATCATCGTCAGGGGCTGGTAATATCCACCTACGGTCGAGGGAGTGAAAACCTCTGTAAGAAAGCGACTTGCCGATACCCAACCGGGATTCTGCACTAATACGTTATCTGTAACATACTCCGCATCATCAAAGCATAGCGCTTTTGCCGACAGCGCCGGCCAATGTGCAACTAAAACGATAACACATACGGCAACGACTATCGCTATGTTTACAGCAAGTTTTTTCATCGTTATCAGACATTGAAGCGGAAGTTTATGATGTCACCATCTCGGACGACGTATTCCTTGCCTTCGAGGCGGAATTTGCCCGCGGCTTTGACGGCTTTTTCGTCGCCTAACTGTTTTATGTCACTGTAAGCGAAGGTTTCGGCGCGAATGAAGCCGCGTTTGATATCGGAGTGAACCTTGCCGGCGGCGTCGTGAGCAATTGTGCCTTGCTTAATGGGCCAGGCGCGGATTTCATCGGGACCGACGGTGAGGAAGCTAATCAGGCCAAGCGTTTTGAAACAGGCGTGGACAAATTTGCCGGCGGCGGACTCGGTGATGCCCAAATCGGACATAAACTGTTTTTTGCTTTCGGCATCCAATTGCGACAACTCGTATTCGAGCTTCGCGCATACGCTGATTATGGGTGTTGAGGAATCGCCGGGGATTTCAAGTTTCTGCTCCTGTGCGCCTTCGCCTATATTTACGGCGACGACCATCGGCTTGAGGGTGAGAAAACCAAGAGCCCGGACCATTTCCAGTTCGGCGTCGCTGGTAACGACGGAACTGATGGGCTTTTCGGATTCAATCGCAGCCTGAAGCTTTTTGTGAAGCTCAAGCTCGGCCTTGTCGTGCGCCTGGGTTTTGGTGGGCTTGTGGGCATCCTTTTCGAGTTTTTCGATTCGCGTCGTTACGAGGGCGAGGTCTGTGAGCAATAGTTCGGTGCGGAGGTCGATTAGGTCTTTGGCGGGATTCGATGAGCTATCATAGGCGCCGATAACGAGGGCAATCATATCGACGGTGCGAATCTGGTCGATGAGGCGTTTTGCGGCGGCGCGGCCGTGGTCGTCGGAGAAGTTGAGGCCTGGAACATCGAGGCATTCGATTGTCGCGTGAACGGTTTTCTTTGGCTTGTATAAATTAGTGAGCCATTCGATTCGTTCATCAGGCGAGGCGATGACTGCCTGCTCGATGTTCGTGGTTCCGGCGGGAAGCATCTGTTTGCCGCTGATTGCGGAAAAGAGGATGCTTTTGCCTGACTGCATCAAACCCAGTAACGCGACTTTCAAATGATAATCTCCTTCGTTTTATAATTTTGGACGAGTTTGATTATAAAAGAGTTATGAGTGAAAAACAAGGGTGCTCAATCAGGACGGGAGTTAATCAGTTCGGTTATCTCGGCAATAGTGGGCGGTTCATATACGGACGGGAAACGGAGGCAGGAGACGGCGGCGGTGGCGGAGGCGAAACGAACGACCTCCAAATCGGACCAGCCCTTCAATATGCCATATACGACGCCGGCACGGAATGTGTCGCCTGCGGCCAAAGTATCAACGACCTTTATTGAATATGGCTGAAAGGTCTCGATTGTTTTTCCAGCAGAGGCAAATAAAACAGGATGACTGCCGAAGGTGAAAATAATAAGGCCTGCGCAGTTTGACTGGTATTGCTCAAGCATCGCCTCGTAATCGACAGCGGGGTATTCGCGGTCGAGAAATTCTTTAGAGCAGATAATCGCCCTTGCGCCTTTGGCGATAACAGTATCGAAACGGCTGTCGATGGTTACGAAATCGGTATGATGCTTGAGGCATAACCAGGCGACTTCTTCGGATTCAGCGCCGAAGAACGGGTCGAGGGCGACGCATTTGGCGGATTCGATTGCCTGCTCACTGGGTTTGTTCCAGAATTTGTGTCCGCCTGAGAAATAATCGACAAACCAGCCGAAGACGGTGCGGGTATCGCCATCGCAGAAGACGATATCGCGCCAGCCGGGGAAACCGGGGTGATGATGCAGAAGGGAACAATCGACGCTGCGTTTTTGCAGATACTCGCGAAGCGGTTCGGCGGTCAAATCACCGAGAAAGGAACCATCAAGCGTTACGGGGACACCGAGGTTACTTAACACGATAGCGCCGTTAGCCGCCTCGCCGCCGGGGATGACAAAAGTGCGGATAATTTCCTGATAGCCGTCGGCAGAGGGGAATTTCGCCTTCAACTGGTGAATCGTTGAAAGCAAGGTCATACCATACAGATATACGTCGGGATTATTCATTTATAGACGGAATTACCGTAACAGTCGTAAGCGACGATGGCGGGGAAATCGACGACTTCGAGACGCCTGATTGCCTCGGTGCCGAGTTCTTCATAGGCGATAATCTCGGCGGAGGTGATGTGTTTGGCAAGCAAGGCCCCTGCCCCGCCTATGGTGGAAAGGTGAATAGCACAATGCTGCTGGAGGGCATCGCGGACGGCCTGATTACGATAGCCCTTGCCGAGCATCGCTTTGAGGCCCGCGGCGATAAGCGTGGGGCTGAAGGCATCCATCCTTGCGGAGGTTGTCGGGCCTGCTGCGCCGATAACTTTGCCGGGAGGCGCGGGAGTCGGGCCGCAGAAATAGATGAGTGCGCCTTTGATATCAAAAGGCAGCGATGCTCCTTTGTTAATCGCCTCACAAAGACGTTTATGGGCTACATCGCGGGCGGTGTAGATTGTGCCCGCAATGATTACCTCGTCACCCGCTTTGAGCGAGCGGACAAGCGCATCCGTCAACGGCGGTCTGATTAGTTTTACAGCCATAATCTTAGCCACAGAGTATATTAGCCACAGAGAGCACAGAGGACACAGAGAAATAAATTAAAAACAGTGTAAATCTGTGTCTTTTCATTATGAGGAGAAGTTTAACGCAGGCGGGCAATTATTTCAATTAAATCGTTTTTGAAACAGCCGAATGGTATAATAACAAATATGGCGAAATATCCGATATTCCTGGATTTGAACGGCAGGCGAATCGTTATCATCGGCGGCGGCGGCGTGGCGACAAGAAAGGCAGAGACAATTCTCGGAACTGGCGCACGATTGGTCGTGGTGGCCCCGCGTCTCGATGAGATGCTTCGCAAGGTGTGCGCGGGGACCAAGGCAGAATTAATAGAGAGCAAGTATTCGAAAGATTACCTTGCTGGAGCGACGCTGGTCATTGCGGCGACGAATGATGAGGGGTTAAACAGGCAGATTTACAAGGATTGCCAGCAATTGGAGATATTGTGCAACGTGGTCGATTCGCCGGGACTTTGCGATTTTTATGTGCCTGCGGTTGTGCAGCGAGGGGATTTACAAATTGCGATAGGAACCGATGGAAATTGCCCATCTTACGCGGGACACCTGCGAAAGAAACTTGAAAATATTTTTACCGAGAAACACGGCGAATTCCTCGCACAGCTTGAGTCAATTCGAGGGTTCATAATTGAAAAGATAGCAGACGCTTCGGAACGAAAGGCCATATTGGGGAAACTGGCGGATGATGAGTCGTTCGAATATTTTCTGCAAAATGGGCCCCAGCAGTGGCGGAAAAGAGCAGAGGAACAGATAAAATCCCAAATGAGCAGCAAATAATGTCACACAGGCACACTTCTACAAAAACCAAAACTACGACAAGAAGAATCGAATTATTGGCGCCAGCGAAGGACACGGCGACGGCGATAACAGCTGTCAGGTGCGGTGCGGACGCGGTCTATATGGGGGCGCAACGCTTCGGGGCACGCGAGGCGGCGTATAACACCGTCGAATCAATAAAGCAGGTCGCGGACTTCGCTCATCAGTATTACGCGAAGGTCTATGTTACGCTGAATACGCTCTTGAAGGATGATGAGCTTGCGCCGGCGGAGATGATGATTGGCCAGCTTTACAAAATCGGAATCGATGGCCTGATTATCCAGGATACGGGGTTGCTGGAACTGGATTTACCCCCCCTGCCTATAATCGCGAGCACACAAATGAATAACGATACGCCTGAGAAAGTGATATTTTTGCAGAGCATCGGCTTTTCGCGGGCGATATTAGCAAGAGAACTGACGCTGGAACAAATCAGACAAATCCGCGAGGCGACGACAATCGAGCTTGAATTTTTCATACACGGGGCGATGTGCGTTGGGGCAAGCGGACAGTGCTATATGAGCTACGCAATCGGCGGGCGAAGCGGCAACCGCGGACAATGCGCACAACCGTGCAGAAGGATTTACAGCGTCAAAGACCAGCAGGGGAACATAATAGCCAAAGGCAGACACTTATTGTCAGTGAAGGATTTGAATTTATCCGAGCATCTGGAAGAGCTGATTGACGCGGGGGTTGATGCGTTCAAGATTGAAGGGCGACTGAAAGACGCCGCATACGTCGCGAATGCCGTGAGTTTTTATCGCAGGCAACTGGATGAAATCATAGCGAAAAATAAACTCAAACGCGCATCATCGGGAACAACTCGAATTGATTTTGAGCCGAATCCGGAGAAGACGTTTAATCGCGGATTTTCCGATTACGGCATTACGGGCAATAAGGCTAATCTGGGCTCAATTGATACGCCCAAATCGATAGGCGAATTTGTGGGCACGGTAACGGAAACGGGCAAGGATTACTTCGTTATCGATGGCGAAGAGGAGATGCATAACGCGGACGGACTTTGCTTTTTTGACAGACAGAAAAATTTAGCAGGGACGGTCATCAATCGGGTTGAGGGCGGGAAGATTTATCCGCAAAAGATGCAGGACATAAGCAATGGGCAAAAGATTTATCGTAATTACGATTACGAATTTTATCGCAAATCGTCGGGCCAATCGGCAGAACGCAAAATCGGGTTATCGATGGTTATGCGAGAGTCGGCTGATGGTTTGATTCTGAGCGGGACGGATGAGGATGGTAATGAGGCAAGGGTGGAAATAAGCGGAGATAAGCAGCCAGCCCTGAAAAAAGAGCAGGCAAGGCAGACGATAATTACGCAGTTAAGCAAACTCGGAAATACGATTTTTGAATGTTTAGAGGTACGAGTAGATACGCAGGATGTTTATTTTCTGCCCATATCACGATTGAACGCGGCGAAACGGGAGATGGCGGAGAAAATGCTTGAGGCAAGAGAAACGAATCGGCCTCGCGCGGCTGGTCATATCCTGAAAAATGACGTGCCCTACCCGCATAAAACTTTGGATTTCAGAGGCAACGTGCTAAACAAAAAGGCAGAGGCGTTTTACCATCGCCACGGCGTGGAGACAATCGAGCCGGCGGCGGAGTCGGGGCTGGATTTATCGGGACAGGTTGTAATGACGACAAAATACTGCCTGCGACAGGAATTGGGGTTATGCGGCGGACGAGATGCAAAAACGCATACGGAACCGATGATTTTGCTGGACGAGGACGACAGAGAATACGAAGTAAACTTCCGATGCGGCAAATGCGGTATGGAAATAATTTTTGGGCGCAAAAAACAACCCCCGACATAAAAATGTCAGGGGTTATGGATTGTTTAGGATTCGATTTTGTCGATAGTAACGCGGAGGTATTTCTGGCGGTGGCCGGTCTTCTTGTTGTAATTTTTGCGTCTGCGGAAATACTGGGACTGAATCTTCTCGCCCTTAACAACCGCTTGTTCCGCCGAGGTCTTGAATGAGGCGATAACCTTTGCGCCTGCGAGATATGGGGTGCCAATTTTGACATCCTTGCCATCGCTAACGAGCAGGACTTTGCCAAGTTCGATATTTTTCGCGTCCGGGGCGACAGCCGTAAGCTCGATATCGAGCGATTCGCCCTGTGCGACTTTATATTGTTTACCGCCTTGTTCGATTACTGCGTACATTTCAAGCACTCCGACGTTCAAATTCAAACATTCGTAAAAGCTAAGTATTATAGCAACTGCGGTATTGCAGTAAAGGGAAATTTAGTATATTTTTAGAGCAAGCGGCTTGCCAAGGTAATTAGGCAATCAGGTCATCAGGAAACCAGGACGCCCTGATACCCCGATAACCTGATTATCTGGTAACCTGAATTACACAGTGATACTTCTTTGAGGAACAAAAATATGCAGATAGCAATAATAGGCGACAGGATGATGGGCATCGAGGAGGTAGGCAGCGAACACCTTGACCGGGGGATATTCTTCGGCGACGGGGTTTATGAGGTGCTGAGAAGCTATAACGGCAAGATATTCGCGATAGACGACCATTTCACACGGTTTGCCAACAGCTTGAAGGCGATTGAGATAACGGGCGTTGACGTGGACCAAATCTGCTCGAAGGTTCTCAAGGCATTTGAGAAGGCGGGGATTGCCAACGCCAAGATTTATTTTCATATCACCCGCGGCTCAGGTATGAGAGACCATTTGCCGGCGGCGGATTTGAAGCCGAATTTCTTTTTGACTATTACGGAACTGAAGGATAACCCGAAGCTCAAAAACGAAGGCGTCGCGGTATCGACGTATCCCGATATCCGCTGGAAAAGATGCGATATAAAGTCGCTGAATTTACTGCCCAACGTCCTCGCCAAGGGCGACGCGGACAAGAAGGGTGCATGGGAGGCCGTATTTGTTGATGATAACGGTATGATTACGGAGGGGTCGTCTTCTGCATTTTTCGGGATTGTTAAAGGCAAATTGCGCACGTCGCCTCTCAAGGCCAATATTCTGCCCTCGATAACACGCAAATTCGTCGAGCTGGCAGCGAAGAACATCGGGCTTGGAATTGTCGAAAAATCGCTGACGCCCAAAGAGGCAGCAGTCGCGGATGAGCTGTTTTTGGGGGTAACGACCAAGGACATAATCCCGGTCGTTAAATTCGACGGCAAAATAACAGGCGATGGCAAACCCGGCAAATGGACGAAGGCGTTAATGGAAGAGTTCAGAAAGTTCACCGCATAAGATGACAGAGGATAGTTCAATTGAATATGCCTGCAACTGCCATTCAAATACCGCTGCTCGGCTGCGTCCATTTCTTTCAATCCCCAAGGGCCAAACACCTGCGTATTACCATCAGGCATGATAAAACTATCAGGGTTACTATCCCCCGAAGGGGCAATCTGCACCAGGCAAAGGAATTCCTGCTTTCAAAAACTTCATGGATTCAAAAACACCTGCAAAAAATAGACCAGTATGCCGATTTGCGGGCGATTGGCGATTCGAGTATTGACCTTGAAAAGGCGCGAGCCTACCTGTTCAATCGTCTCAACTACTTTGCGGAAAAGTATAACTTCTCCTACAATCGAGCGGTCTTTCGTCGTCAGAAAACAAGATGGGGAAGCTGCTCAAGTAAGAATAATATCAATTTGAATATAAAGATAGCTGCGCTGCCGGAGCGGTTGCAGGATTATGTCCTTCTGCATGAGTTAGTGCATACTAAGCATAAGAACCACGGCAGAAAATTTTGGGCGGAGATGAACAGGTTAGTAGGAGATGCCAGAAAGTTGAGAAAAGAAATGAGGAAGTACAGATTGATAGTGCGATGAAAGTTTTAGCCACAGAGTTTTTGAGCCACAGAGCACACAGAGGACACAGAGGTTATTTATTCCCGAAGGTTGATTGAGGTTTGTTTTAATCGGAATTAGTTGTCAATTATGCTGATTGATAGTATGCTGTATTGACCCGAGGAAAGGCGGGCGAAAAATGAAAACGTCAAGTGCATACAAAACCCTTGGGGATAAAGACAAGCAATTTCTGTCGGACATAGCAAAACAAGTGGCTATGCTGGTCGCCGAACCCCAAAAGATGGGTTATTTCCGAAAACAGTTATCCGAGTTTGCGGATAAATGGACAGCATACGAAGCCACGAAAGGAGCAGAACGCAAAGGAAAATGGCAACCTTCAATGGGGAGACCAAGCAATCCACTGTGGGCGATTTGGCCGCGAAATGCCGGAGCAAGCAGTTTCCCCGACTTTGGGGATATTCCACCAGTGCTTGGCGGTTATGCTATTTTAGCAGCCATTCACGATAATGTCCTGCCACACTGCCCTTTGATAGCAAAAGGAATCATGCCCAAAGAGCTTTTCAACAAAATATGGCGAGACCTTGTAACTGGTGCAAATGAGGAATGTCGTGCTTTACCAATTATTACCCCCGATAAGATAATGGTTATTCCCATAACTAAAGTTGAAAACTTTTTGCAGAATGTAACCGATGACATCAAAAGCCATTTCCCCTCAAAGAAAAGTGCAACACAAAAGCTGGTTGCAATCGCCAACCTTGCCAGCACAAAGGCAGCAGAAACTCAAATATCCCCTATAGATACCGTTGTTAACGTCTTGGATGATTGTATTGGCCGAATCCACAATTGGTTTGAATGTAAAGGTATAAGGCCGGAATACTTAATACTAAACGCGCGAAATGAAGCGATAAAGATACAGGAAAAACTAAATGGAATAGGTACTCCCGCCGGAGAACCTGACTTTGCCAAAGATCTTGAGGAAATACGTCGGCGATTATCCGATTATAAGAATGAGCAGATTAAACAACGCTTGCGGGTTATCGAACAGCGCGTCATAGATGTACTAACGTTTACTAATTATCCTAACGCAAGTCCGCCCTCTGCGCTTCTTGGCAATATGAAAGAGGAACTGGAAGGATTAAGGGCCGACTTGGTTTGCTGGACAGGGGAGAAAAATCAGGCCGATCTTGCCAGTATAAAACCCGCAGAAACAAAGCATAAAGCTACTCCTACGACAATAATTAACATAAATAAATTGGGGGTATTGGGGGACATTCAAAAAGTAGAAACATTACAGACTGGTGATAATGCCCATGCATATAGGCATATGAAGGGTAAAGAAGGTGAAAAGGGGATTCTTGAACCCAAGCCGCCAGAATTTCTTCAAAAACTTCTGTGGGTGTTGAAGCATGGAAGAAACCATTGGAAACTTATACTGTTAGCGGCAATTATCTTACTTTTTTTAGCAGCCATTACATCGTTCTTCGTCCCTTATATAAATAGTCGCATAAGGTCAGATGTCAATCCACCAACAAGAATACAAGCACTTCCACAACCTCAGAAACCCCACAGGAACAGCGTAGAGCCGACACATATATTAAAAGAACCGGTTATTAGTAAACAACAATTGATTGGAATTCCCGATTTGGTAAATGAACCGAATAAAGGCGGGCGAGATACAAACAACTCAAATAAATAGTCGTTTTCCCCCGTAATTTTGTGCCTTTTCGTGGCTATTGTTTCAGGAGTTGCTTTAATGCCCTGTAATCAGTTTTACCGGTGCCCAATAAGGGAATCTGGTCGAGTTTAATTACCCGGCGGATACTGTGCAGACCTGAGAGGCCTGCGGCGCGGATTTTATTGTTGGCTTCCTCACGTTCGAGATTACGAGAAGTAAACAAGACAAGCTCTGGCTGTTCGGCTTCGGTTGCTTCGACCGCAAGAGTCGGGCCTTTGTCCCCTTCCGATGGAAAAGCAGATTCGAGAATTGATTCGATGGCGGGCAGGGAAATCATTTCGCCGCCAAGTTTGGCAAATCTTTTGAGCCGGCCCTGGAAGGTCATCAATCCATCCTGGTCGATGCAGACGATATCGCCAGTGTTGTAGTATTGTTTGCCTTCGATTTCGACGAAAGGCGAGTTTCCTGAATAATTGAGATAACCGGAGAAAACGCTTGGGCCGCGGACGAGGAGGATGCCGGTGGCGGGCGGAGAAAGCAGCTTCAATGATTCAGGATGAAGCAGGAGGCAATCGAGCGAGGGAAGGAGTTTACCTATGGAGAAGGGTTTTGGGTCGTTTTCATTGTTGAGCGATATAACGGGGGAACATTCGGTAACGCCATAGCCCTCGAAGATTGCGGCTTTTTTGCATTTCGCGGCGAGGGCATCATAAACCTGTTTGGGACATTTTTCCGCGCCGGTCACGGCGAAACGCAGGGTATCGAGCTGCTCATGGGTTGCGATGCGGACAATGCCGCCCAGAAACGTGGGCGTGCCGACAAGAACGGTAACGCCATAAGCCTCGATGATTTTGGCGAGGGTATCGGATTCGGTAGGATTGGCGTAATAGACGGCCTGCCCGCCGATGATGATGGGGAGCACAATGGTAATGGTCAGGCCGAAGGAATGGAACGGGGGCATAAAACCGATAATGCGGTCTGTTTCGTAAATTTTGACCGTGGCAAGCACATCGCGTATGTTGGCAAGTATATTTGCGTGCGAAAGCGGGACGGCTTTGGGAAGGGTTTCGGAGCCGCTTGTGAAAAGGATGGCGGCGGTCTGGGGGACTTTGGCGTTACGCAGAGAGGCCCAGGACAAATGGGCGGTGAGCCAGGCGATTAGTTTGCGAGTCCGGGAGATTTTGCCGCTCAACTGTTCGAGAAAACAAAACCGTTCGGTAACGGCTGAGAGGTCAATACCCTGCAAAGTGATTCTGCCAACGAGGGCCGAGCTGGTGAGGATGTGTTTTACACCCACGGCGTCGAGCGAAGCGATGATATTCCTCGGGCCGGCGGTCCAGTTGACCATAACGGGGACTTTTTCGGCGAAAAGCGTCGCAAGATAGAGGATATCGGCAGTAACGGAGGCGGGCAGCATTATACCGACGCGGTCGCCTTGGAGCTGTTTGATAAGCGGGCGAAGAACAAGACAGGCGGTAATGATGTCACGGTATGATTTTGCGCCGGCAATCTGGTCGGCAATAACAATATGGTCCGGCTGACGCGCGGCCCGCATAAGGAAAATATCGGTAATAGAATCGCCGGGGGGCACCGATGCACGGGTTTGGGGGTGAGGCCTGAACCACCCTGCCGGGACCGGCTTAATGGAAATCGTCGTAAGATAGACAAACTGCCCGCAGGCGGCGAGCATAACGTCGCCGATTGTCTGCATCGCGTCGGCATCGGCCTGGCGGGAGCCGAATTCTTTTTCGAGCCAGAGGAGCAAATCGGTGCGAGCCAAACTGTCCATACCCAAATCAGCGGCGAGACGGTCGGTCTCCTTGAGGTTCGATATCCCTGTTTTTTCGGACATATACGTCATAACAATCTGCCGAGTCGCTGCGGGGATTTTCGAATAATCGGACTGCAACGTCGGGGGCGTCGGCTCAGGGACAACGCGAACGCCGCCCTTTTCCCAGAGCGTATAGGGGACATAGGTATTTGGCAGAGCATCGGCGTTATAAAAATCTTCGATGAAACGATTGAAAGTATTACGGTCCGCATTTCGAGGGAAGTCGGGCGGCTCGTAAAATTCGATTGTGATTTCCCTGCGAGGTGCAAAGAAAATAAAACTGGCGAGCAACTGCAAAATGCCTTTCAGCATAACCGGCGTCACAAACGGCTCTTTGCCCGACGCACGACTGAAGGAACTGCCCCAAAAACCGCGTGTGCGGACAAGAACGATGCGGACATCGGGACAACTTTTCAAAATCCGCTCGACGGAACTGTTTGCGCCAAGCGATTCTTTGTAACTACGACATACTCTTCCTGCCGGCCACAACAAAAGGTTTTCGCCCTGTTTAAGCCCATTAATCGTCTCATCGAGGACTTTTTCAATCTCGGTCATGGCCGAGGGGCCATATTTTTCGATACTCGGGACGGTTCGCACGCCCCACCTGTGGGCAAAGAAACCAATAAGAGGCCTCTTGACCTGATCGACGTCGCCGAAGCCGTGAGGCGAGAAACGCTTCTGAAGATATGTATAAAGGATAATGGGGTCCATAAGGGCGGGGTGATTCGGCAGAAAAACAATTCCGGCCTTTCCCTTCGCCTCGATTGCGTCGAGACCGACGAGGCGTATTCGGTAACGCAACCAAAGGAGGAACCTCGATATCAATATCATCCCATCATCAATAAGCATTTGGGTTTTTCTCCCGCAGCGATATTAAGAGCCAGCAGGCCACCGCCAACGTTAAAACCGCCGTAATGGCAAAACAATTGCTTGGCATTATATTCAGACGGGTAAAAATATAAAAGACCGCACCTGAAAGTAATATACCTATAAAGTCAGCAAAGTTCGATGAGGCAATCATTCTGCCTTTCATTTGGGGGGCGGGCCTGACCTGAACGAAACTGGTTACCGGAATACAAAATATCCCGCCTGCAATACCGAGGACAGCCAGTGCGGCTATGACGACCGGTTTGTGCGCAAACGAAGGTAAATACGGAATAGCCGTCACCGCGAACATCGCAATGGCCATTACAACGCCCGAGGGGGCCAGCACCCGATACCATTTCTCGCCTTTTGCAATCAACGGAGCGAGCAAACTGCCAATACCAACTCCCACAAGCTCAATGACAATCAGGACACTGGTCATTGTCTTGGTAAGGCCGAACTGTGTCAAGCCCAGCGGATTAATAACAAGGATTTGCAGCGAGGCGGCGAACCAGAAAAAGGCCTTGGCGAAAATAGAATTAGCGAGCAGAGAATCGGTGCAGGTTTGAGCAAGCGTGATTACCGACTCCCAAGGCCCCTGCCGGGGGAAACGAGCTTTGGGTGAAGCGGCGGGAAATTCGGGGACAAAAAAGGATATCACAAACGTGATAAAAGCGACACTTAAGCCGACTGTCGCGGCAAGAAACATACCGAGGGGAGCATCGCATACCATGCCTTTGATATCGAGGACAAGGCCTGCGCCGGCGATACCAAGCAATATCGCGATATTGACGGCCGCGGCGATAATGCCATTTGCGGTAACGACATAGGCGGGAGGATATAGTTCCGGAATGATACCATTTATCGCGGGGCTAAAGACCGCGGCCTGAAGGCCGAGGATGAATACAGTAACTAAAATAATCGCCCAGCTATTCAGATAAAACCCGATGATTCCCAGAATATACGCGACGAAGGAGACGAGCTTAACGCCAATCACCACTGAGCGTTTCGAGAAGCGGTCCGCCAGGAAACCCGCGTAAGCGGCAAAAATAATAAACGGCACCGTAAACAGAACGGTAATATAACTCTGCATACGAGCCAGGCCCCAGGCCACAGCCAGAAGCATCACGCACTGGCGGCAAAAATTGTCGTTGAGCGTGCCGACAAAATATACCCCAACCATAGCGGCGAATTTGCGACGAGTGTTTTGGGGACATGTGTCGTTGGGCGTATCCATTTCAGTCCCGCCAGAGGTTACGAGTGTCCTTGATTATGATGTATAACATCCCGATGAAGCCGAGAAAAAAACCGGCAAGAAGAAACCAGGGACTGGTCTGAAATTTTTCGTCAAGTTTATAGCCGAAGTAGCAGAACAGGATAATGACGCCGGCGAACTCAACGCCAAGCCCTGACCATTTCATAATGGTCTTCCATTTGTTGTTTTCCGACTGGCTTTCCTGCTGGGACATTTATGCGGGACTCTTACCGGCCAAATCAAGTGGATTCGATTCGCCCCCCGCCAACAAGGTCTTCAGCAGGGCAACTTTTTGTGTTTCGTGCTCCTGCTGGTCCGGGGGGTAAGCGGCGGCTGATATTTTTTTATTGATGTGTTCAATCACTCGCTCTATTCTTTCCTTTTTGATATCGGTCGAGGAAAAAGCGTCATTCGAGACAATAGTCGCGAGATTCTGCCCGATGAGAGCAAAGCCCGTGTCTATAACCACCAGCGCCTTATTGTGCTGCGGTTTGCCTGCTTCGTCGGACACATATTCGACTTCCATCATCCCCAGGCCAAGCTCGCAGAACATCGGCATATGGTCATACAGGACGCCGACCATGCCGTCGTGAGCGGGGAACACAATCGACGTGACTTTACAATCGATTATCTTGCCCGATGGGGCAACAACAACGCATTGAAAAGTATTATCCATATTCAAAGCAGGCCGATATTATTTCCCCTTGGAAAGTGTCGCCGCTTTTTGTTCGGCGTCTTCTATTGAGCCGACGTACATAAACGCCTCTTCAGGCAGCTTGTCCCATTTGCCTTCGCATATTTGTTTGCAGCTTTCGATAGTAGCGGAGCGTTCGACGTATTTGCCTTCGAGGCCGGTAAACTGCCTTGAAACAAAGAACGGCTGGGAGAAGAACCTTTCGAGTTTTCTGGCTCTGGCGACAATTGTCTGGTCCTGTTTGCTCAGTTCATCGACGCCAAGAATCGCAATAATATCCTTAAGGTCGTTATATCTCTGGAGAAATTCGAGGACCATCTGGGCGGTTTCGTAATGCTCTTTGCCTACGATATTCGGGTCGAGCAGACGCGATGTGCTTTCGAGTGGGTCAATGGCAGGGTAAATACCTTTCTGGGTGATTGCCCTGTTCAGCACGACAAAGGAATCAAGGTGCGTAAAAGCCGCAGCCGGGGCGGGGTCGGTCAGGTCGTCGGCAGGAACGTAAATCGCCTGCACCGACGTTATCGAGCCGGTCTTCGTGGAGACAATGCGCTCCTGCAATTGTCCCATCTCTGTCGCCAGGGTTGGCTGATAGCCGACCGCTGACGGGATACGACCGAGAAGCGCCGACACTTCCGAGCCGGCCTGCGAGAACCTGAATATATTATCGATGAACAGCAGCGTATCGCCTACACCGCTTTCGCAGAAATATTCCGCCATAGTCATCGCAGTAAGCGCGACTCTCAATCTCGCTCCGGGGGGTTCATTCATCTGGCCGAAGACCAGGCAGGTATGATTGAGAACGGTGTCCTCACTGCTGCCGATTTTGGTGTGCTGCATTTCGAGCCATAGGTCGTTTCCTTCCCTTGTTCTTTCGCCGACACCCGCGAAAACGGAGTAACCGCCGTGCTTGGTGGCAATTCTTGCGATAAGCTCCTGAATGATGACGGTTTTGCCGACGCCTGCGCCGCCGAAGAGACCGGTTTTACCGCCGCGGACAAACGGGCAGAGCAAATCTATAACTTTGATTCCAGTTTCGAACATTTCCGTTTTGGCAGAAAGGTCGATGAGCTTTGGCGGGTCCCTGTGAATCGGTTTTGTCATTGAAACCTGTATAGGACCACGCTGGTCGATTGGTTCACCGAGCAGGTTAAAGACCCTGCCGAGCGTTTCTTTGCCGACGGGAACCATCAGGGGCGAACCTGTATCGATGATTTCCATACCGCGTTTGAGACCCATCGTGCTACCGAGCGATATGGCGCGAACGCGGCCGCCGCCGAGATGCTGCTGGACCTCGCCGTAGAGCTTAGTGCGTCCTTTGCCGAAATCGCCGGGTATCATAACCGCGTTGTAAACAGCCGGTATTTGTTCCGATTCAAACTTAGCGTCAAAGACGCTGCCTATTACCTGAATTATAGTTCCTTTATTCACGCCAGATCTCCTGTACCACCAATAATATCGAGTAATTCTCCGGTTATCTGCGTTTGTCTCGCACGGTTATATTCCGTCGTTAAATCCTTAATCATCTGGTCTGCGTTTTCGGTTGCGTTCTTCATGGCGACCATTCTCGCAAAGTGTTCGCTCAGAGCGGCATCCATAAAGCATGCCGATATCCACGCGGACACAATCATTTTGGCGAGCGATTCGACGCTTTTATATATAGGCGGCGAAAAATAGAAATCATCGAAGGACAACTTCCAGGGCCAAATAGGCGTGGACCTCGTCGCAAGTTCCGCAATCAAATCCGTCAGGGGCAAAATCGTCAGCGACTGTGGCTGCTGGCTTGAGGCGGAATGGTAATGCATATACACCATCGAAAACTGTTCGAGGTCGCCCCTGATATACTGCTCGATAAAATCATCCGCTATTTCCTCGATTTGGAAGTATGTGGGCATCTCGTCAAGGGAGGTATAAACTTTTTTTGGAGTAACGCCATAATGACTGAGTGAATTTAGCAGCCGGCTTTCGGGCAGGTAAATATCGAGCTGCTTACCAGCGGCCTGGGCCATTTTCAAATGGACCGCGAGAAGTTTGAAAACCTCGGAGTTATAAGAGCCGCACAAACCCCTTGTTGAGCCGACGGCAAGAACCACCCGCCTTGAGCCGACCCTTGCAGCCAGCAGGGGGTGCGTCAGCGCAGCCTCGCCGGTCGCCATAAGATAGCCGGCCCTGGCCAGAGCGTTATGATAATCACTCTCGGCCTGCCACAGGCGATTATACGACTTGAACTTGGCGGTGGATATCATCTCCATCGTCCTTGTTATACGGCAGATATTCTGTGCCGCTTTTTTTCTCTGAAGTATTTGTCTTATGGCAGCCATTGTTCAGCGTATCTTTACTTGCGTGCTTCCTTAAATTTCTTGATAGCCGCGGTAATATTTGCCGCCAGCTCATCGCTTAATTTGCCGGTCGTATTAATTTCAGTTATATAAGCCGGATACTCCTGTGCGAACCATTTTATGAGCGGAACGCCGAATTCACCGACCTTGTTAACGGGGATATCGTCAAGAAGTCCCGTTGAGCCGGCGAAAATAGTTATGACCTGTTCGCCAACGGTCATCGGGGTAAATTGCGGCTGTTTGAGCAATTCGACCATTCGGGCACCCCTGTCGAGCTGTGCCTGCGCCGTCGCGTCAAGCTCTGTTCCAAGCCGGGCAAAATTGAGCAACTCGTTATATGACGCCAGGTCAAGACGGAGCTTGGCGGCGACGCGTTTCATCGCGGCGACCTGCGCGTTTCCGCCTACCCGGCTGACGCTTATGCCGACGTCAATGGCGGGTCTGATACCGGCGTGGAAAAGGTCTTTCTGTAAATAAATCTGGCCGTCGGTAATTGAAATAACGTTGGTGGGAATATACGCGGAGACCTGGCCTTCGAGCGTTTCGACTACGGGCAGCGCGGTAAGCGAGCCGCCGCCAAGAGCTTCGGAAAGCTTTACGCTGCGTTCAAGCAACCGGCTGTGCAGGTAAAATATGTCGCCCGGGTATGCTTCTCGTCCCGGAGGACGCCGAAGCAGCAAGCTCAACTGGCGATATGCCACCGCGTGCTTGCTGAGGTCGTCGTAAATGCAAAGCGTGTCGCGGTGCTGCTCATACATAAAATATTCCGCGATTGCGCAGCCGGCATAAGGAGCTATATATTGCATAGGTGCGCTGTCGGCGGCAGCGGCGGCGACAACAATCGTATATTCCATCGCACCGAAACGCCTGAGCGTATCGACTATTTCAGCGATAGTGGATTCCTTCTGCCCGATGGCGACATAAACGCAAATTACGTTTTGCCCCTTTTGGTTGATTATCGTGTCAACGGCGATAGCGGTTTTACCCGTCTTGCGGTCGCCGATGATAAGCTCTCTTTGCCCCCTTCCGATGGGTATCATAGAATCAATGCTTTTTATGCCCGTCTGCAGCGGCTGTTTGACCGGCTGTCTCTCGGAGATATTCGGGGCTTCGGATTCGATAAATCTTCTGGATGCGGATGTTATGGGCGATTTGCCGTCAATCGGCTCGCAAAGCGGGTTTACGATTCTGCCGATAAGCTCAGGCCCGACCGGCACCGAAAGAACCTGGCCCGTCCCATAGACATCGGAACCTTCCTTGACGGCCGTATAGTCGCCGTAGATGACGGCTCCTATGGAGTCCTCTTCGAGATTGAACACCTCGCCGCGAACATCATTTTCGAAGCGAAGCATCTCGCTGGACATAGCGTTGTCCAGGCCGTAGATACGCGCGATGCCGTCGCCTACCTCGACAACCCTGCCCACGGAGGAGACGTCGAGCTTGTTTTTATAGCGGGTTATTTCCTGCTTCAGAATACTGCTGATTTCACTGATATTGGACTTCATCTTTTATCCTTATCTGTTTACAACTGTCCATTATCGTATGCACGGCACGGTAAAGCCGGGCTTTTATCGAATTATCGATAACACTTTCGCCGTATCTTATGACCGCCCCGCCCATAATGGCGGGTTTGACCTTCAATTTAAGCTGAACCTGCTTGCCCATCGCATTCGAAATGGCCTGCGTAACACCGGCCAGCTCATCAGGATTGATATTTTCGTGAAGCGTCAACTCGACAATGCTGATACCATGATGAGCATCCCATAATTCGCCGAAACTGGTTATCATTTGCGGCAGGTACATCGTCCTGTTGTGCCTGTCAACTGTAAGCAGGAAATTCAGAGCCAGGTCGCTTATTTGCCCGGCGAACATTTTGTTCAGCAGCGACTGCTTGTATTCGTCTGTAAACTGCGGCGACGACATAATGTGCAGAAACTCCTTTTCCTGCCCGATAAGCGTCTCGAGCATCGTCAGCTCGTCTTTGACCTCTTCGACAATCCCGAACTCCGCTGCAAGGTCATACAACGCCTTCGAGTAGAGGTTACCAACATGCAGCCCGATATCCGTTCCCGTCATCGCGCACCACCCGTCTGTTCGCGTTTGAGCTTTTCTATGGATTCATAGAGAAGCCGGAGATTGTCCTCATGAGTAACCGCCCTGCCGACAATTTCGCCGCTGAGCGCAAGCAGCATATCCTCGGCCTCCTGCCACATTTGCTGCGACGCGGCAATTCTGGAGTATTCAATGTCCGCCTGCGCCCTGCGTTTCATCTGGGCAACTTCGTTGCCGGCTTTGCTGACCATCTCCTTTTCCAATAATTGCGCCTGCGCAGTTAGCTTGTTTACTATTTCGATGCCCTGCTGTTTGTACTGGTCGAGCAAATCCTCGGCGTTTTTGCGCGACGTGTCCGCTGCGTCTATTTGCTGCTTTATATAGTCCTGACGGGCCTGGAGCTGTTTGACCAGCGGCTTCCACGCCACTTTGGTCAGGATTACAAGGAGCAGCACAAAGGCAATCAGAGTCCATAACGAATCGGCAAACGTGCCACTGAAGATGCTTTGCTCCTCGGTCGCCGCCTCGCCGCCTGCCGCCAATGCGCACGCACCCGCTGAAAGCACCAGCAATACAATTACTGTTGTTTTAAATTTGAACATTTATCTGCCCTCTTACCTTAACCCTTCATCCAGAAGATTGCCAAAAAGCCGATGACTAAGGCAAACAGGGTAACGCCCTCGATGAGCGCAGCCGCGATAATCATCGCCGAAACGATTCTTCCGCCAATCTGGGGCTGTCGCGCAATTGCCTCGGTCGATTTGCCGCCGATGAAACCGATACCTATACCTGCGCCGAGAATCGCCAGGCCACAGCCGACGACGGCACCGAGTATCGCCAGACCATTGCCGACTCCTGCCTCGGCCGCCAACACACTTCCTGCTAATTCTGTCATTTGTTCAAAACCTCCAAAAGCTTTTAATGTTCTGATTCCAAAGCCAAGCTTATAAATAACGCTGAAAGCAAAGTGAAAATATACGCCTGTATGAAAGCAATAAGCAACTCAAGACACGACATAGCAATTATCGCTCCTACCGAACCCGCCGCGATGAACCAGTTTTTGAAAACCAATATGAGGCCGACAAAGGTCGCCAGTACTATGTGGCCCGCGAGCATATTCGCGAACAGACGAACAGCAAGGGCGAAAGGCCTTACCAGCGCGCTTAATATCTCCAGAACGTAAATTAAAGGCAGTATAGGCCACGGCACTTTCGGCGCGAGCATCGAGAGATATTTTAACAGCCCGTATTCCTTTATCCCGACGACGTGAGTAATAACAAATGTTACCATCGCCAAGGTGCCCGTAACCCAGATGTTGGCTGTGGCGCCGCCGCCTAACCGCTCCTCTCTTCCCGTTATGAGATAATAAGCCGATTCAGTAGGTACCAATCCGAGCAGATTCATCGTCAAAATGAAGAAAAATATCGTCCACACAAAAAAGATAAACCTGTCTGTGTTGTGCCCGAGGATTGGCCGGGCGACCTCATCACGGAGATAAACGCATAAACTTTCGACGAAGTTTTGCCACCCGCGAGGCGTTAAGCTTCTCCTGCTTATCCCAAGAGGGATTATTATCAGCAAAACAACCGCGGCAACCGTAATCATAAGCATATGATTACTGAACACTACTTCGTAACCACCAATGGAAAAACGGAACAACGGCGCAGCTATCACCGGCCTCAGCGGGTTCAACTCAGCTAACACAACGCTATTTAGTATCTGGCATCCCAATGTTGTCGCCCTTTATCGGTCCTTCATTATATGTTCGGCAAAATGAAGGCGGATTCGCCAATGAATTTCCCGTCAAAAAGGGGTGTTGACCGATATGAACCGTGTAAGTTATGATATGGCGTATATATCGAGAACCAGGTGTGTACCTGTATTAATGCGCCGGATTTGAAAGGAGCCGTAAATGTGCAATTCGTGCGGATGCAAATCAGGAATGAAAAAGAGCATCAAGAAGATCAAAAAAAGCAAGGGCAAGAAAAAGAAATAACAACCTGACTTCTTTTCGCCTGTCCGTTTGTATTCTCCCGTTCCCGCTAACCTACTGAAGTATGCGGTCAAGGGTAGTATCATCAATGGTCGTCTTTGGCTCAAAATAGTCAGAGTTCATATACCGCAACAAACTATGCAATAACTGCCTCGCTTCGGGTTTATCCTGTATCGCAGGCAGATTTATTGAACAGACAAGCAGTTTCCCCTTGCCCATTTTAACTTCAAAGACATTCCCAAGTTTCTTCGCACGTTCGAGGTTGTCGATGACCTGAACAATAGGCCTGTAGCCGGCGGGCATAGCGTCGAGAATCATCGTGCGGGAATTTTGCAGCAGATTGAACCACTGCCAGTTGGAGTGGAACTCCGTGGGGAAATCAGCAAACGCCGGATGATTCGGGTCGCAAAGGATACCCAGTGTTCCCGGCGCGATGGGTTTTTTCTTTTCCTCGGCCAGCTTTTTGAACATTCCGTAATTCCAGAAATCTGGGGCAAACATACCAGGAAGCGAATTGTTAAGATCGTTCGGCTCTGGCATAAGCAGGACGCTCTTACCGGCATTCAACGCCTCTCTCGCCGCATTATCATATTTTCTGCTTATGATTACGCTCCCTGCGGATGTATCGACCTTATCAGGATATACCCAGATATTATATGTATTTAAAGTAGTAGGTATAATCGCAAATGTAAGTGTGAGTTTTGCCGGTGAAGCAACGTCCTTAAGCGGAACATTGATGTCCCCGAATGACGCAAGCGTCTCCTGAGATATATTTTGTGCAGATAATCGTCCGGAAGCAATCATTTTTCTCTGATTGTTTTTTAGAGTCCAAACACCCAAGGTATTGTTGATATCAGATGGGCCATAGTGAGCAACCTGTGCTTTGGCTTTAAATGTTTCGCTGGTTGTCCATGTGTATTTACTCATACAGACAAGCGGCACGGTCTCGGAACAAAATTGTCGCCACTGGGCCGGCTCGATGAGGTTCTTGGAATCCATAAAGGCATCGAGTATCCCAACAAGTGCTGTCCCCTGCCCGGGGAAATCCTGCAAATCGAGGAGCTGGAAACCCCCGAAACCGCGAGTTCGCAAAGCCGCTTCGATATCCTCACGGTAACACAGCACTGCCAGTGCCCCAGACGCACGGAAGAATTCTTCTGCCTGGTCAAACATTCCGTTTTGCTTGAGACGTTCACTAAATATCTCGAGATTCTTCGCCCGCACAACGCCGGTGTACTTTTCGATTTCACGGTAGTCGGGATATATTTGATATTGGCCTATTTCGGTAGAAATAACAGGCACGGTAATGCCTTTGATTTCGCGAGCGTAATCTTTATCTGTCCCCGGCGGGCCGACCTGAATATGTCCCAAAGGAGTATCAACCGCTGCGTATGAACCGCGGATTTTCTGCCAGCGAACCTGCCAGCTCACCCAGAAATCGTCGTTGGGGTCAACCATACCAAACCAGTTGTTGGTGCCCTGGGCATAGAGATGACGCGGGTCGAGCAGACGAAAATCCCTGATGAAAGGCGCCATAACTTCCTGTTTGCCGCCCAGCTCATTTCCGAGGGTAAGCATCACAAATGACGGATGATTGCCAAAGGTTTTAAGAAGTCGTTCGCCTTCCACTCGGCAGAAGTTATCGTGGTTTGGCTCGCCGAAGTTGGCCCAGTTTGGCAATTCCGGTTGAAGATAAATGCCCGCCTGGTCCGCGGCCTCGAATGCCGCCTCGGGCGGACACCAGGTGTGAAAACGATAATGATTTATGCCGTATGATTTTGCGATATTGAAAACCTTCAGCCAGCCATCAACAGTCATGGGCGGATAACCCGTGAGCGGGAAAACACAGGCATCGTGTTTGCCGCGAAGGAATGTTGTCCTCCCGTTGATATTGAATTGTGTCCCCTTTGCCTTGAATTGTCGCAGTCCGAAAACAACCTCTCTGTTATCGGCATATTTCTTTCCTGCCGACGAAGTATCAAGAGAAACGGCAATCCTGTAAAGCACAGGAGAAAATTCATCCCAACATTGCGAGTTATCGCCGAGCGAATAGTTGACTTCAACTACCGCCGGCTTGTCGCCTGCCGGAAAATGAATCGAAACGGGCTGGCCCTGCGGCGTCCCGTCTGTTTTCGATGCTTTAAGCGTCAATGTTGAATTGGCCGGCAGCCCCGTAGTGTTGATTATACTGACGCGAGTTTTGACTGTTTTTGCGGCAACATCCGGATAAACCTGAATGTCGTCGATATAGACAGGGTCGGTAGCAATAAGTCCGATTTTGCCGATGACGCCATTCCAGTTGGTTTGCGTCTGGTCGCTAATCTGGTGAGGGTCACCGATGGGCGGGTATTCGGAATTATTGATTCGCAGCGTTAACTGATGCCTGCCCGGTGTCAAAAGGCCAAGCGAATAAATATGAGGAGCGACGAGCGAATTCTGCGAGCCGAGGCCGTTGGCATCAACCCAAAGCCGGCTGTTCTTTGTGCGTTCGAGAAATAATGTTACATGTTTGTTTGACCATTCAGCCGGAATGTTTATATCCTGCTGATACCAGGCGGAGCCAACGAATGGATATAAACGCGTTAGCCGGCTTGTTTCGCGGGCGTTGTTAAGAGTTCCCTTGCGATTTTCATCGGTGGTGCCTGGAAGTTGAATGGTGTCGTCGAGAGTTTTCTCGAACCACTTTTCATTTACGCCAGCGTTGTTCATATCGAGAGCAAACCGCCACTGGCCCGTAAGATTAACCATGTTGTCTCCGGCAAAAGCGGTGGCAGAACAAATCACGAGTATCGATACAACGATTACATTTGCTGTTCTCATAACTCTTCCTTTTATTGGCTGACCGTGAGATTATAAATTTGGTTTGCCTCGGTTTTGAAAGCCACGACATTGGCTTCGGGTCTGGTTATCTCAACGGCTTTCCCCTTTAAGGTGACATTTATCGGCGCTGTCGTGCGAACGCGAACCGTGTTGCCATTTAACGATTTTATAGTTGCGCTGTCCAGGAGACCACCCTTCCACGCAATATCTACCTCGAACCCGCCTCTGGCCCTTAATCCTTTTACTGAGCCGGTTGGCCAGGCCTTAGGCAGCGCAGGCAGCATTTCTATTTCACCATTTATGCTCTGGAGAAGCATTTCCGCTATACCGGAGGTTCCGCCGAAGTTGCCGTCAATCTGGAATGGCGGACAGGAGTCGAACATGTTCGGATATGTGCGGTCAGGGGTAATCAGCATACGTAAAAGTTTATAAGCGTGCTCAGCGTCGTGGAGTCGTGCCCAGAGATTCAAACGCCAGCCGAGTCCCCAGCCGGTGGCATCATCGCCGCGTATCTCAAGCGATTTGCGTGCCGCCGCGGCAAGCTGGGGTGTCTTGCGCAGTGAAATCTGGTCACTGGGGAAAAGCCCGTAAAGATGCGATACGTGACGGTGATGAATTTCAGGCGCCTGTAAGTCCCAGTCATCGAGCCATTCCTGAAGCTGCCCCGCTTTGCCGATTTGTAACGGCGCAAGATGGGCGCGTGCGACAGCAAGACGTTCGCGAAAATCTTTGTCAACGCCGAGTATTTCCGATGCGTTTATGCAGTTGGAAAACAGGTCACGCAGAATCTCCATATCCATAGTCGGGCCAGCGCAAATGCTGACATTGCTGTATGGATGAACGTTCTCAGGAGACAGCGACGGGCAGGTGACAAGCCAGTGATGATTCGGCTCCTCAACGAGTGTATCGAGGAAGAACTGGGCCGCACCTTTCATCACGGGATACGTTTTTGCAAGAAATGCCTTGTCGCAGCTAAACTGGTAATGTTCCCAGATGTGCTGGCAAAGCCACGCCCCGGCTGTAGGCCAAAAGCCCCACAAGGGGCCATCGTCCGGCGCGGTAGCTCGCCATAAATCGGTGTTATGATTACACACCCAGCCATTCGCGTCCCAGCATACTTTCGCAGTGTGAGCGCCGGTTTCGTTCAAGTCCCTTATCATCGCTATAAGCGGCTCTACACACTCAGAGATATTTGTCGTTTCAACATGCCAGTAGTTCATCTCGGTATTGATATTAACCGTATATTTACAGCCCCAGGGCGGATTGGTGCTTTCATTCCACAATCCCTGCAGATTCGCCGGCTGGCCGCCGGGACGAGAGCAGCAGATAAGCAGATATCGCCCGAATTGAAAATATAACGCCGCAAGCTGCGGGTCATTGGCCGAAGCAAAGTTTTTTATTCGCTCGTTGGTTGGAAGTTTTGAAGCTTCAGTGGTGCCGAGGTCTAACTTTACCCGGCTAAACAGCCGCTGGTGTTCAGCTATATGGTCTTTGCGAATGACTTCAAAAGTTCTTTTTGTTGCATCACTGATATGTTTTTTTGTAATAACGTCCGGGTCGCCAGTGACATCCTTGAAACTTTTATAACTCGTGGCCGCATCGACCAGCAGCGTCGCGGAATCCGCTCCTGTAACGGAAACCTGGTTCTGGTCGCTGCTGATTTGCCCGCCAGTGGCAATCACCTTCAAAAGGGCTTGAAACTTCAACGCCCCCTTTATGCCAGCCGACTGAGGGTTGACGCCTCGCATCACTACCGTATCCGACGATTCTACCATTATGGCTGCTTTCTGCGGTGTGCGCATCGTTGCGGCAAAAGAAATTTTTCCCGGCTTGTCCACTGTCAGGCGAATAACAATTACCTGGTCAACCGGGCTGGAAAATACTTCGCGTGTGAAATTCACATCGCCGGCACTGAAATCCACACGGGCAATAGCGGTATCAAGGTCAAGCTGCCGGCGGTAATTCGCGGCCCCTTCGATATTAGCAAACGTAAGATACAAATCACCTACCGTCTGGTACGGCATCTGCGTTATCGGCCTGCCCATCATTTTCTCGCCGATGAGTTTGTTGGCCTGGTTAAAGTCGCCCGCGAAAATCAGCCGGCGTGCCTCGGGCAACACAGCGAGGGCATTGGGATTAGTTGGGTCGTATGGCCCGCCCGCGGAAAGAGTATCCTCATTAAGCTGGATGCGCTCCTTATCAATCCCGCCAAAGACCATTGCGCCGAGCCGGCCATTGCCGATGGGCAGGGCCTCAACCCATTGTTTCGCCGGCTGTGCGTACCACAGCGTCAAATCCTGCGGGGAATCTGCCAAACAGACAGACACAATCGAAACCAAAAAGAATAACACCGGGATACTCACCAAAATCCGCCTTTGCATTCTCATTTTAATGTTCCCCTGTTCCAGTCAATTATCCCTGAATTTTTCTATTTGTGCCCGTGAAGTTTGCGGTACTCCAGCGGCGAGATTCCAATTTTCTCCTTGAAGTACCGGGCAATATGATTGGTATTATCATATCCCAGACCTAACGCAATATCCGATATCGACAAATCCGTCTCAATCAGCATCTGGCTGATAAGGTCTATCCGCACTCGCTTAATCTCGTCATAAACCGAACGTCCCAGCGTCTTCATAAACTTGTCGTGCAGGTTACGCCGGGAAACACTCAGATTTTTTATGACGTCATCCACCTGTATAAGACGTTTGGCGTTATGATGAATAAAATTCAACGCCTGGCTGACTAATTTATCCTCTACCGCCACGATATTGGTTGACTGCCTCATCACCACCCTGTTCGGGGGAATAATCACCATCTGAGGCGGCATCTTTTCTCCCGCCATCATCCTGTCAAGAAGTTCGCTGGCATGGAAACCGGCCTTCTCGACATCCAGGGCAACACTCGACAATGGCGGGTTGGAAATATCACATACCTGGTCGTCGTTATCTACGCCGATAATAGCCACCTCGTAAGGCACGTCGAGCTTCGCATTGGCACAGGCCTCGGTAATATGCTGCCCCCGGTCATCATTGCACGCCATAATACCTACCGGTTTTGGCAGCCCGCGCAGCCATTCCGCAAGAATCGCCTCCTCCCTGTACCATAAACGGTTCGCGCGGGATTTGGGCTGTTTATAAATACTCGTCTGAAAGCCCGCCTCTGATATGCGTGCGCCGAAATTCGCGCCTCGCTGGCAGGACCAGTACATATCATCAAAACCACAGTACCCAAAATTACGGAATCCTCGCTCAAGGAGGTGCTCCGCGGCCATTCTGCCTACCGCACGATTATCAGTTACTATATTGTTCCGCTGCGCCGCGGGCGGCTCCATGGCTACAGCCACAAATAATGGAATGTCCCATCTTGCCAGCTCTTCGATATCTCTCGTATCACGCGATATTATGCCCTGGGGCCCCCACTTTTTCAGGTGCTCTAATTCGGCTCGTTCGCTGCCTCGCGCAACATAAAACAGGTCCTGCCTATAGAACACCCACGGAAATACCCACGGCCCGTGCAGCCGCGAATACCTCATAATCCCGCGAACCAAATCCCTGCCGAATGCACGAGAGCTTTCAATCATCAACGCAACTCTTTTTAGATTCTTCACACCCGTATTATATGCCTAAAATGGTGGATGTTAAGCAAAAAATGGCGTTCTTTTTTTGCCCCGCCTGATGCAAAATATAATGTGTTGTTGTGTAAAAAGCTGTTTACGTCTGTTAAAACGCAAAGGGATTGAGCTTTTCTCTGTGTGCTCTGTGCCTTTCCTGCCCCTGTAAACAGTCGGCAGGGGGTGTATTTGTGACAAATTTAGGATTATTATGAGTAAATGCAGCGGGCTTGTCCACCGTAGCTTTAGCGAAGGTGGATTTACATTAGTCGAATTGTTAGTTGTTATCTCCATCATCGCTCTGTTGATGGCAGTGTTGTTGCCTGCGCTGGGCAAGGCGAGAGAACAGGCCAAAATGATCGCCTGCCTTGCAAATCTTAAGCAATGGGGTGTTGTCGCCTATACATACGCTGAAGACAACGGCGGCAATTTATGGAGTGGCGGCGCCAATCAGTATGCCATTAGTAATAATCAAATTGGGTTCTGGTGGATAGCTCAACTCAAAGAAAAAGACCAGGACTGGAAACAAAACAAAATCTGGTTTTGTCCATCAGCCAAAAAACCAATGATTAATGAGGACGGTACAAATACAGGCGCAGTTTCTCATTTTAGCGCCTGGGGTATCGAAAGCCAAGCGTCCCTTGCAACTTCTCTGACAAATCTGGCGCTACCGCAATTAAATAAAAACGGAATATCAGGCAGTTACGGCATAAACGGTTATTGCCTAAACATGAATGGCAGCTCATTGAGTTCAGGTAGCCAAAACTGGAAAACCATAAATGTAAAAGGCGGAGAGGCTATCCCTCTTTTTCTGGAAGCATTGAGATATGACACATGGCCCATCGATACAGAAGGACCTGCGCCAGACGCATATACAGCAGTATGGGGCTCAAACGAGATGGCCAGGGTTGCCATTAACAGGCACAGGGGATACACTGATGTTCTTTTTATGGACGGCCACGTGAGAAAAGTGGGAGTAAAGGAGTTGTGGACTTTAAAGTGGCACCGGACTTTCAATACAAATGGAATATGGACAAAGGCCGGCGGCGTAAAACCATCCTCCTGGCCGGCATGGATAAGCGGTTATCCGGATTATTGAAATACAGTCCGCGTGACCTAATAAACCTTTGTGTCTTGGTGTCTTCGTGGCGAATTAGGATTATGGCAATTTAGGGTTATTATGAGCAACCGTGGCGAACCTGGGTTTACATTAGTAGAACTGTTAGTTGTTATCTCCATCATCGCTCTGCTGATGGCCATATTGATTCCTGCGCTGAGCCGAGCCAGAGAACAGGGAAAACGGGCTGTTTGTTTTAATTATCAGAGGCAATTGGCCACCGCATGGATGATGTACGCGGATGATAACGCCGACAAAATCGTCAACGGCGACGTGGAAGAATACGGACAATGGAATGAACCACCATGCACTGGATTTGGCGGAGAATGTGCGCTGGGTGGATTCCATTACAACGAGAAACCCTGGGTTTTAAAGGATTGGGGACCTCCGCCTTGTTGGCCGGCAGGGACTGTACTTACTGTGGAACAAAAAAAATCCCAGGTATCAAAGGGGGCATTATTCAGGTTTATCAAAGATATAAAGGTATTAAAATGCCCGAGGGGTAATGCCGACGAGGTGAGAACTTACTCTTTTGTTGACAGTATGAACGTTATAAACACTAACGTGATGAACGTTGGCGCCGGCGCAATTGTGATTAAGAACCGCGTGCAGATTCGAAAACCGTTCGAACGATTCGTTTTTATTGAGAATGGTGGCTCGTTATCAGGATCTGGAGGATCATGGGGCGGCTGGACGGCCTATGTAAATACAGACGAATGGTGGGACCTGCCGTCTTTAAGGCACGGCGATGGAACGACATTTTCTTTTGCGGATGGCCACACCGAATACCGCAAATGGCTCGATCCGACAACTTTAGATGATATCAAAAAAGACATCACAGGCCAGCTACGTCCTAACAACCAGGACATTCGCTGGACCCAGGTGGGTGTCTGGGGTTCAGATGTTGCAGGAAAAGGAACAGGTAAATAAGATATGAGCATCTTTAGGGCAAATCGCTTGAAACTCAAATTTCAGGTTCAACGATACCGCATATTACATAAGAACTTTTAATAGTCCATTTTATTTGTTTTTTCTTGACATCTCATGTTATCTTCCTTTATATTTCGCCCTTGTTCCGTGACAAAACTGATGACACCTGACAGTTAGGCAGGGAATAACGAAAAATGTACGCACCCAAATCACCGCGATTGATTCTAATCCCGCTAAAACCGGGGACGAGGATGTCCCTCGACCCATTTTTCAAAGCGCTACAAACCTATTTTATCCAGTCAAAAAGGAGAACAATCATGAAAACACACCATATTATTTTGCTAATAGTCTTAACTATCTCAACATCACTATGGGGGGCTGAATATATCGCTACTCCTGCCACTTACCATAACTACCAAAGAAATGCCCTGTCCGGCGACACAATCATAATGGAACCGAATATATATCACGGAGAATGGTATCAGCCACTTGATGGTCCCCAATACTGGGTGCCGGTCATTGACCCAAACGGGAGGAACATCGTTTACAAGAAAGACCCGAATTCTTCAGGCGAAGTAATTCTCTCCGGGTTAAAACCTCCTCTAGATCCTCCTATACCTCCATATCACATTAACTATTTTAGGCCCCCCTGCCAGATAACAAATGGTGAAGGAACCGGCTGTCAAGTTATCGGCTTGACAATTCGTTGCGGCGTAGCCCCTGACGAGCTTCCTCTTAATCCTTACGGGTACTTTGAGGATTTCTGCGACGATTATGGATGGATGGGTATTGAATGCGAAAATTCAAGCCCATTAATTAAGGATTGCAACCTGGTCGATTTTCCTGAATACCTCGCCCAATTTCGTGGCTGCAAAATATCTATAAATAACACGAACGGCAGATTAGTCGTTCAATCCTGTCGGTTCATCGACATTAACGATGGCGGTATTAGTATGACCGGCAATGTGACTGTCCAAATAAATAGTTGCACACTCTCCTGTATCAACACCGCATACTGCGGTATTTCTGCCGCTTATACTGGTTCAGGTAGCATTGCAGAAATAAATAACTGCGCGATTTCCAACTTTGGACGAGGAGGGATTAATGTTGGTTTGGCAGAGACCACGATAAGCGATTGCAATATAATAAACAATAATGGATACGATATTGGAGGCATTTTCTGCAGTGGCGATTCGTTGATTGTAAGCAGATGCAACGTAATCGGTAATACGGCAGACATAGAGGGCGGCGGCATATATTCCGCTTGTACAGCCACAATAATCGAGGACTGCAACATTACAGGCAACACAGCCGCCGGCGGCGGCGGAATCGAGTGCGGCAGCTCCAGAAGCACCTTAATTAAAAATTGCAGGATAGAAAACAACATAGCATATCAATACGGTGGTGGCATCGATGGCGAAACAGATATCAACATCGATCATTGCATAATCCGGGACAATGAGGCCACCTGGTATGCAGGAGGCGTCTTCGCTTATGACGCCAATATCATCAATTGCGTAATAAACAAAAACAGAACCGGCGGAGACGGCGGAGGTATATATATTAGCACTATGTGGGATACTTCTTGTTTGTATAATTGCACAATAAGGGACAACGAGGCAAACGGACTCGGCGGCGGCGCATATTTAGAAAACGGGCCGATAAATCTCACAAATTGTATCTTCTGGGGAAATGCCGACACCGAAGGATATCCAAGATATAATCAAATCTTCACCTCGTATCCAAACTACATTAATCTGCGAAACTGTGATATACAAAACACCAGCGTCATCGGTAATTACGTCTTTGACGACGACATAATATATCCTGATGCCAATACAATCGGCAAAAATATCGGCGGCAATATAGATAATGACCCCTGTTTTGCAGATGATTACCATCTCAGCGTCGGTTCACCGTGTATCAACGCCGGCTACAACAGTGTCGTTTCGTGGGCTTATGATATCGACGGCGGGACCAGAATTTTAAACTCTATCGTAGATATCGGGGCCGATGAATACTGCCTAAATCCTGCTGACTACAACAAAGATGGATTTGTGAATTTCGTTGACTTTACATTTTTCGGCAGCGCCTGGCGAACTCAAAATCCGAATATATCGCTTGACGAGGACAACGACGTCGATATTTATGACCTGAACATTTTCTGTGAGAACTGGTTGCAACAATCTTACTGCAATTGAGATTTGATAACAATTCAACTTTATAGGCAGGGCGGGCATAGGCCCGCCCTGCTTAATCATTTTATTACCTGTGCCCTCTCTATTATTTGCTTTGGACGACAACGCCCGCGGGGGTCAGGCCATCGCTGTCAGCGATTAAACGAATGTCGCCTGGTTGCCCTTCTTTAGTCCGCAGAATCAGCATTGCCTTGCCGAAGAACAGCTTCCTGTAATCCGCCTGGAACGGCTCATAAGAAAGAGGATTGCCATTATCGACTCCCGCAATTTCAGCGGGGCCATCGACTTTGAACTTAATCAGATTATCCGCCAGCGGGCACAAAGTATCATTGGCATCGAGGGCCTCAACGAGGATGTAGCAGAGGTCATCGCCGGTTGCAGACAACTCTTTTCTATCCGGCGTAAGACGAATTTTCGCCGGCTCGCCCGCCGTGCGCATAACTTCCTGACCTACCTCCGAGCCATCCTTATAAGCAACCGCCTTCAACTCGCCCGGCTCGTAATTTACATCGTTGAAACAAAGGCGGTATTTATCTATTGAACCGTAGTAAGACGGCCCCGCTTCTTTCGCCTTGGTCTGTTTGCCCAAGGATTTGCCGTTAAGGAACAGCTCAACTGTGTCGCCGTTGGTATAAACATACACGGGGACATTTTGCCCGATTCTGTCTGGCCAGTTCCAATGAGGCAGTATATGCACCGTGGCAACATCGGGCCGCCAGTGGCTGCGGTAGAGATAAAAGCGGTCTTTGGGTATGCCCGCGAGGTCAACAATGCCGAAATACGAGCTTCGCGCCTGCCTGCTGTAAGGCGTCGGCTCGCCAAGATAGTCGAAACCCGTCCAGACGAACTCACCCGCGACAAACTTGTCCTTTTCCATCAAAGCAAACTCGCGGTCCGGGATATCAGACCAGTTCGCGGCATTGCGGTCGTATGAATCGACCTGGAACTCCTTGGAGTATTGAGTTTTGGAACCCCGCAAAGGCAACTCGTAAAAGCCTCGTGTGCTAAGCGCGGAAGCCGACTCGCTGTAAACGATGGGCTTGTCAGGATAACTTTGTCTATACTGCGCATATTTGCGCTGATAGTTCCAGCCCGCCACATCCAGCGCATCCAACATTTTCTTCTGTGCAACGACCGGCATATGGCAGGCCATACCAATCGGACGCGTGGCATCATATTTGCGGAAAAAATCGCTCATAAATTTCACCCGCTCCGATGAAACGCCCTCTTTATTGCCGGGCTGCGGGTCTATCTCATTGCCGATTGACCAGACGACAACGCTTGGGTGATTGCGGTCGCGCATAACAAAATTGCGAATCTGTTTTTCGCCGTATTGCTCCAGCGGCGCTTTACAGGGGTCGCGGTCCGCGGTCTTGTCCCATTTGTCAAAGCATTCATCCCACACAACAAAACCCATCCGGTCGCAAAGCTCCAGCAATTCCGGCGCAGGCGGATTATGGCTCGTGCGTATGGCGTTTACACCCATATCACGCATAATTTCCAGTTGGCGTTCCATCGCACGGGTATAAAACGCAGCACCGAGAGCGCCCTGGTCGTGATGCAGACACACGCCGTAAAGCTGCACTCGTTTGCCGTTGAGATGAAATCCGTCATCAACAGTGAATTTGAATTCGCGTAAGCCGAAGGTTGTCGTATCCGTATCCACTATTCTTTCGCCCTGGCGAACGATTGTTTTGGCCGTGTAAAGTTTCGGGCTTGTGATGTCCCATCTCTGCGGGTTTGCAATCACAAACGACTGGTTAACATCCTTTGCCCCCCCTGCCAATATGGCAACGCCGTCGGTCTTTAGGGTCGCAGCCGTCTTGCCATCAGGGTCAAGCAGAGTAACCTCAACGCTGACCTTCGATTTGCCCTTGCTATGATTTTCAACAGTCGAGCGAACATTGACCTTCGCTGACGCGTCGGTCACTTCGGATGTAGTAATATAAGTTCCCCAGTGTGCGACGTGCACCGGCGAGTTTACTGTCATTGTTACTTTGCGATAGATTCCCGCGCCGGGATACCATCGCGTGCCGTGATTGCGGGTATCAACATACACCGCGATTGTATTGTCGGCGCCGAATTTCACGAATGGCGTCGCATCAACGCGGAAGGACATATAACCATAATCCCATTCGCCGGCTAATTGCCCGTTGACATAAACCTTCGGAAACGCCATTACACCGTCGAAATCAAAATATACACGCTTGCCAGCGTCGGCCTTGTCGAGCTTAAAGCTTTTGCGATACCAGCCCTCCCCCCACCAGGGCAGTTTGCCGGCGTAGCCGTCTTCTTTGGTATTGAATGGCCCGGCGATTGCCCAGTCGTGAGGCAGCCGAACCGCCTTCCACGATGAATCATTAAAATCAACCGCCTGTGCCCCGTTCTGCCCGCCCTTGGCGAATTTCCAGTCGCCGTTGAAATTCACTACCTGTCGTCCGGCGGTGTTTTCAGCGGTTTGTGACTGTATTTGAAATGGCTCAAACTTCGATTCGCAGGATAAACTCAGCACAAACACAAACGCTACAATCGTTACAATCAGAAATCCTCTTTGCGTCTTCATCTTTTTCTCCGTATTCATGTTGTTTCACAAAACAGTTTATCAATATAGTAAGGTATTTTGTGGGTTGTATTATAATGATGCAACACTTTTCCGGCTAAATTCGTTGACTTTGCCTTTTCTGTGATATATAATAAGATAGCCACATCCGAAACCAGCTTCCTGCCGGGAGAAAGTGGATATTTGTCTCCGGGGGGCAGCATAGCGAAGCAAGGAGGAGCAGATATGAGATATATCGCCCCTATACTGGCGGTTTTTGTTTTCTGCGCATCAGTCGCAACAGCCAACGTAAGTGTTACCTATAATATCAATACCGACGTCAACAGAACGCCTATCAGCAAATACATTTATGGTTCAAACACAGGCGGCAACGCCAACTACACCGTTGTAAGAAGCGGCGGTAATCGACTCACCGCCTACAACTGGGAAAACAACTATTCAAACGCCGGTAACGACTGGCAATACAGCAACGATGACTATCTTTGCAGCAGCACGACTCCGGGCCAATATATAATCAATTTTTGTAATCCCAATGTTACGAACAAACAGGACTCTATCCTAACAGTGCAAATGGCCGGTTATGTCTCGGCTGACGGCAACGGCGATGTCAATTTAGTTACACAAACAGCGCCATCGTCAAGATTCAAGAATGCCGTTTTCGTCAAGGGCGCCCCCTTCACACTAAATCCTGTTACTACAGACGCAAACGTATATATGGATGAATTCGTAAATTTTGTTGTTAACAAATACGGCCACGCGGGTGACCCGAACGGCGTAAAGTTTTATTGTATGGACAACGAACCCGACCTATGGGCCAGTACACATCCGGAAGTGCATCCCAAAGATACCAATTGTGCTGAGTATAAAGATAAAAGCGTGGCGATATCCTTAGCGGTAAAAAATGTTGACCCCAATGCCCAGATGCTCGGCCCCGTAAGCTATGGATTTAATGGTTACTATAGTTTCCAAGACGCTTGTGACTGGAAAGCCCCGCTTAGCAATGGCTATAGCTGGTTTCTCGATTACTATTTAGCCAAGATGGATGCAAATTCATCCGTCGCCGGCAAGCGACTCCTTGATGCCCTCGATGTCCACTGGTATCCCGAAGCACAAGATACCCCCAATTTTACCGATGGTAATAGGATTACAAATGACATAAGGACCACGGCAATGTATAACGCACGTATGCAGGCACCGAGAACCCTGTGGGACACGAGTTACGTTGGGGCTAACGGTGAAAATAGCTGGATTAATCAGTGGTACAGCAGTTACCTGCCGATAATTCCCAGGATACAGAAATCAATAAATACTTATTATCCTGACACTAATCTCACGATAACCGAATATGCTTACGGCGCACAAACCCACTGGTCAGGCGGCATAGCCACGGCGGATGTACTTGGCATCTTTGGCAAATACGGCGTATATTTAGCAAGTTATTGGTTTGATAACGGCCCTGCTCCATATGTTGACGCTGCAATAAAAATCTACACAAACTACGACAACAACAAATCCACGTTCGGCAACACAGAAGTTTATTCAGCGGACTCCAACAAGGTTGAAAGTTCCATCTACGCCTCTGTATTCGACGGCTACACCTGCGAGCTTCACCTTATAGTCATAAATAAGGACATCAACAACCCTATCACCGGAACCTTCAATATTACCAGCCCGCAAACCTTCACATCAGGCAATGTCTGGAAATTTGACAGCAACGACCCAAACATCACGGCCACAACGCCAATCAGTTCCATAACAGGCAACTCGTTTACATACACCATACCGGCAACAACCGTCTGCCATATAGTTCTTCAGGCCTCCCCACCGACGTGGGATTTGACCGGCCCATCAGGGGTTCCCGATTGCCATGTAAACATCTGGGACCTTAAAGATTTCACCAGCACCTGGCTTAACTCATACACTTTTGTTGACTTTGCCTATTTTGCCCAGGAATGGGGTACGTAATAAGCCGCTTAGGCGGTAAAAATAGCAGCTCTTTATAAAAACAGGGAATTTTTAGGCCTTTAAGCAAATTTTGACCATAATTAACGAGCTTTTAGGCCTTAAGTACAGTAGTTACAATACGTTACAACAATTAAATTTTTGTTTCATCGACGATACTGACTTATTTTTATCGCATAATGTCTTGTCAGACAAGAAGTTATGCGAAATATCGATAACTTATGGTCCAAAAAAACTTTGCGAAATTGCAAAAATAACTTGATTTTTCAGTATTGGTCTGGTATTATGCTTAATGAATAACGTCTGGCGGCGTCCGCCAGACATCTATAGTTTTATAAGTATGTTGTTTGTTTAAGGTGATTAGGAGGAAACATAATGTCAAGGAAAATTGTATCAACCGTAGCACTTCTATGTCTTTTGGCCATGTGCAATTATGCTATGGCCTTCGACTGGAACACAACTATAGTATGGCACAATGCCGCCAGTGACCAGAACTGGTTTGACGCCGCTAACTGGGTCCACAATGGCGGTGAACCTTGCGGAGTAATTCCACCAGACGGCAACACGTTTGTGGTTATCGAACCGTACCCCGGCCCGATAATCGACGGCGCTGCGACATGCTCAGCTTTGGCGGTAGGTGATTGGTCATGGGCAGGCGCTCCGGACTCAGCCGTCGAAGTTAATTCAGGAACTTTGAATGCCGGAGAATTGATATACCTCGCCGCTAACGGCACCGATTTCTTATATGTTCTATTAGACGCCAACGGCCTCCCCCTATCAGCACCAGGCGCTTTCGGACTGACAGTTAATGGCGGCACAGTAACTACGCCGGGAGGACCTACCGGTATCATTATCGGCGGTGGCTCTCTTGGATATACCTACGGCAACATCGGTAGGATAACGATGTATGGCGGACTCATTAGCGTCCCCGCAGTATCGCTCAGGAACGGCACTATTTCACTCTATGGCGGAACCCTGGAGTGCACAGGAGATTCCAATTTTGTCTTTTACCAGAGCTTCCCTAATAACAAAATCGACGTCAGCGGCGGCACACTGAAGCTTACAGGCGACTATAATCTCATCGCTCCGACTTTTCCCAATCTCATCGCGGGCGGCGTCATTTACTCCTCACGCGGCACCGTCGGCATACCTACATATGACAGCGGCTCCAATATAACAACATTAAGCTGTGTCCCCGGCAGCGTCAACATGTTCATTCCCTGGGGACCTTCGCCGGCTAACAACGCGTTGAACGTTCATTACCATGTCAACGATGCTAATGTCGGCGTTACGCTCAGTTGGAACAGCGGCTCCGAACCCAACGTCATAAACCATGACGTGTATTTCGGAACAGATTATAACGGCGTAACTTTGGCAACCGAGGCAAACACACAATTCGTGACCGAAGTAAATGAAGCCAATGAAGTAAATGGAGTACAGGTAGAACCGAACAGCTGGCTTATCAGCAGCAATAACTACAACTTCAAAATTAATACCAACTACTATTGGCGAGTTGATGATAATTGGATTTCATCAAACATATACGACTCTTGCGGCGTT
>Ga0187881_10000264_pt1 | contig 65451 bp, 100 predicted proteins | sample June2016WEW_19_1_2_FD_133017 | JGI IMG/M metagenome (GOLD analysis project Ga0187881, IMG submission 133017) | Peatland microbial communities from SPRUCE experiment site at the Marcell Experimental Forest, Minnesota, USA - June2016WEW_19_100 | ecosystem: Environmental > Terrestrial > Soil >... | reverse complement strand
CCGACCTGGACAAGCTCGTGCGGTCGGTGATCGACAGCCTGACCAATATCGTATACAGGGACGACTCTCAGGTGGTGCGGATCTACGCGGTCAAGGACTACGGGCCACCAGGGGTCGACGTGCAGGTCGAGCGGGTGCCGGTGAAAACTGGTCCCCTAGTTCCTGGGCCTAGCGGTTGAAACGCGGGGCGTATCCTTCGGCTTGTTCCAGAGCCAGCTTTTGCACTTCGGGCAGATGCGGACGTCTTCCTGACGGGGCGTCCAGTCGTAGCCGCATCGCTGACAGTGTAGTCTGGTCAGGGTGATTATCTGCTCCGCCGGCACAACCTGGGCCACGACCGGGGGAATGTGGCCCCACCTATAAGAAACCCCTATCATCGGTTGGATGCCCCGACCGAAGTCTTAAGGGGGGGGCGGGCTATGCCGGGGCATGGCCGCGAGTTCTACCACCCCGTCGAGCGCATCCCTACCCGCCTGGGTCGTCTACCTCGGTCTCGCCGCGCTCCTCGTGGGGTCTGTCGTCGCGTCGTACTGGCTGAAAATCTTTCCGCAGGCGTTCGCGCAGGTGGGAGGGGGTGCCTCCATCGTCGCCATCTTCACTTTCGCCGCCCACGACTTCGAGGGCGAGCCCATCCCCAACGGGTTCCCCAAGTGGTTCTCGTTCGTCGTCATTTCCATCGCGTCGGTGGGGATGGGGACTGTCGGAGCGTTCACCGGCGCGACTCTGATGACGATTGGCGCCTTCGTGACATGGCTGACCCTGATGCTCGGCATGGCGTACCACCTCGTCGCGGAGGAGGGCGGAACGGTCTTCTCGCTCAACTCCGAGACGTGGGCCTGTGCCATCATCGGCGTAGCAATCTCGCTCGGGGTCTTCTTCCTTGACAACCCGACCGCGGGGATCTACTCATTCGTGGCGGCGGCGGTTCCTATCTTCGCGACGTACTTCCACGTCGCGGGGAACTCGGTCGCGCCCGCCCCGATTGCGAACCAGCCGGCCCCCCCGGTCCCGTCGTAGGACGCGCCTCGCGCCCGCGACCAACCCTTTCCTCCCTCTAGAGGATCAGCGGCAGGAACGCTAGCACGGCCACGAGGCCGAGCGTGGCATAGAACAACGCCCACACCTGTTGGGGCGCCCACCTTCGGCACCCCCACAGTCCCAGGACCGCCGGCACGCTGAGCAGAAGGAAATACGGATCCCAGATCCACAGCGAGAGAAGGCCGACTGCCGCGATCGGCCAGCAGAGACCGAGCATTGTGACGCGACGAGCAGCGACCTCGCCCCAGAGAGTCGCGACGGTAGCGGTGCCGGTTTCGAGGTCCGCCTCACGGTCGCCGATATCCTTCGACGACTGCGCGAGCAGGATGAACGGGACGAGCACGACGATCAACGACCACAGATGCCAGTTCCAGAGGCTGCCATAGACCGTCCACGCGGCGGCGATTCCAAACGCCCCTCGTGGCGAGCTGAGGAACAGGAGATTCAAAGGGAAGCGATCCTTCGCGCGCACCGGTGGCATCGAGTATCCCCAGCTCGCAAGGATCACGAGGAGGAGTAGGGTCACAGTAATTGCCGGGAGAGTCAGGGCGCCCACGACAAGGACAATGAACCATCCCGTCACAACGGCCGATAGTGCATTGACGGGCGACAACAGCCCGATCGGCATGGGCCGCTCGTCTTTGCGATTCTGCCAGTTGAGGACGTCCTGGTGGAGATCCGCCACTTGGTTAAGCGTGTCCGCGCCCAGAGACACAAACACGAGCAGGGCTGCGAACAGCAGGAGCCGGAGTACTCCCGGCCAGGGGGGAAACCCGCCCGCGCCGAGGACTCCTAGCAGGAAGGCGATGAGCCCGACGGGCACGAGAGCGACTGGTCGTACCAGACCGGTCCACTTTGCTCGCATCATCCGAACACGCATATACGGCGTAGGTCATGCCTCTTCCGATGCCCGAGCGTTCGCGGCCCTTGTTGGACCTCCTCGATTCCGCGCCCCTCGCGGGAAAGCTACTCGACAACGCGCGCAAGACGGTTCGACATCATGTGGTCGACGGGATATTGGGTGACGCAATCGAGGAGCGGGTGGACGCGGTCCTCGGCCGCACTAGGCGGAAGCCTTAGCGGAGAAAGCGCGTCCCCATTTCCCGTTGATGTACATCTCTTCGAGATTCCCCTTAACCCCATGAGGGCAGGAACCCCACCAACCTTTAGCACAGTTACATTGGACGCATAGAACCTGAAATCCGGATGGAAACCCTGCCATCTTTAGCTTGTGGTACAGACCAGATCCTCCCGTATGGAGGCGACGCCGGTCCTCTCGCCCGTGACCGTTTACATGGTCAAGAGTCAGGAAAAACAGGCATGTTTCATTACAGCAAGCACAAGATGGCGGGTCTGTTTTGGAATAATGCGTCAACACAACCCGGCGGATGTTGAGAAGGCGTGTCCGATTCCGCACTCCCGTAAGTTCCGGGTGCAATCTCCTCCATTTGAGCTTCTCAGCGAGGAGTCGTTCTCGATTCCTTCGATAGAACTCTCTGCGTTCTGATCGGGACAATTCGGGGTTCCCGGCTCTTCGTCGCTTTTGGTAATCTCGGTTGTAGGCACGGATCTGCTCTCGATGCGATTCTCTATATCGCCGGACGGTCTTAGGGTTGTTTGGCCCTCCCATGTGCGGCATGTTTGATTGATACAAGTATGAGTTCAGGATAAAGATGGCGCTCACCCCTGTTCTTGCCAGTCTTCATTTCAGAGTGATTTCGGCGGGCCAAGCCGCGGAACAGGCGATCGTTTACCTAAATCAACGCGAAGTGTTCCGCGGCAGGATGGCTGTGCAATCCGTGGTGTACAACCTCGTCATTGCGGCGAACCAACTAAAGGCATCCGGCCAGTACCCCGACCAGCTCACCTACGTGAACCAGCTCGTCCAGTTCTATACCGCGCAGATGAATTCCATCCTGCGGCCGAACGCGGCGCCGGCGGTGGCGACGGCCATCGCGGCGAACCAAGCGAACTTACTTACAGCTGGGGGAGTGTGAGTGGCGACGGATGGACGAGCCCTTGTACCCGGGCGCGAGAGAGGCGGTCGTGGACGGCATCCTGAACCAGGTCTACTACCGGGGTCCCGGCCTCGTCCCGACGCACATCGGGATCTCGGACACGTACGCTGCGGCCCTCTGGCTGTCAGCGAACGTCCGTGGCGGAACGGTGGCGTGGCTCTTGCCAGGGCGCGCCTTCACCTGGAAAGGAATCTCGACAGCCCCGGGCCTGGCGGACGCGCAGGTGATGGACGCCCTCTTCGTCGGCTCCTCTCTGTTCCAGCTCAACACCGCTGTCATGCGCACAAAGGGCTTCGTTCGGCAGGAATTCGCCAAACGGCTCGGCTGGCACACGGGGGGATAGCGTGCCGCTGACGATCGCATCAGAGGGGAGGGTGTCGACTCCTTACGAGAACGCGGACCAGCTGGTGACGGACTCGGTGCTCTGGCAGGTCTACTACCGGACGGTCGGCGCCGTCGGCACCCACATCGGGATCCGTAACTCGTACGCTGCGGCTCAATGGCTCGCGGTCAACGGCCGGGGCGGGTCGGTGAGCTGGGTGGTCCCCGGCAGACTCTTCGTCTGGCTCGGGATTTCGGTGGCGCCGGGGGAGCCGAACTCCCCGACTATGGGCGCGCTATTCGCCGGCTCCGGGCTGGCGAACTTGGACACGGGCATCATAAGAGTAGCCTTCTGGGCGCCTATTATTTGGCAGCGCATCGTGAACGCGTCGTCCCGTCTTGGCAACGGTTGAGGTGAAACGATGGCGGACGATCCGAGCAACGCGGTCCTCGCGGAGCGCATCGCCGAGGTGAAGGAGGACATCCGCGAACTCCAGATGTACGTCCGCCACAACATCGAGCAACTCCAGCAGCAGAACGTGGCCCTGGTCGCCAAGCACGCGGAGGTCGACGTGACGGTCCAGAAGGGCCACGACGCGATCGTCTCCCTCAAGGCCATCGTGGAGTACGACCGGACCCAGCACGCCAAGGCGCACGACGACGCTTTCACGGCGCACACGAAGGTCCACGACGACGAGCATGCGTGGAACCGTTGGGTGGTCGGCACCTTCATTCTGGCGGTCACGGCTGCGGGTTCTCTGGGCCTCGGGGCGCTGATCTTCCGCTGACCATGGCCCGTTGTGTCATGGTCGGTGTCATGTACTGCCTTACCTATCGGTAGGCCGTGCACGGGACGCCGGTCAGAGACGCGCTCCGCTTGTTCAGGGCGCAGACTGCGGCGGTGGAAGGGGCGGGCTTCCCGCTCGCGGCCTGGATAGGCGGCGCCCCGCTCTGGACCCTGCCCCTCTTCGCGGTCCTGGGGATCCTCTCGCACTTCGGCGGGTTCGGGGAGAACGGGATCACAGACCTGGCGTACGACCGGCTCGACCCGTCGAAGGCGGACCACCCGCTTGTGACTGGCCGGATGAGGTTCCGCAGGGGGCTTACCCTTGTCTACGGGTGTCAGGTCGCGGGGATCGCGCTGTTCCTATCTATCCTGTTCGGGCACGCCACGGACGTCACCGTGCCGTTATTCGCGTTCGTCGGGTACGTCTTCCTGGGCCATGTCTACAATTTCACGGGCAAGTGGTGGAAGCCCGGGGCGGTCCTAGAGATCAGCGGCTCGTTCACGCTCGCGTTCCTTGCCGTGGCGACGGCTTGGACGGGCCGGACCAGCATGCTCGTCGTGGTGGTCGCAGCCTACGCGTTCATATTCACTGCCTTTCAGATCGCCGTCGCGGGCGAGCTGAAGGAGCTCGCCCAGGCGAACGAGAAGAACCTGTTGCGGCGTCTCGGTATGGCAGTGGTGTCGCCATTCGCCCCGCTATTCCAGATAGCTGACTCGGTACAAACCCACGGGGACACGGTGGCGATGGGGGACCGAACCCCTCCGCGGCACTTCCTCACCCTGGGCTGGCCGCCGTACGGGGGACTGTTGGCAATTGCGCTGTCGATGGCCAAGGCGGCCGCGCTGGGCGTGGTGGCGTGGCTCGTCGCCGGCCCGTTGTGGGGATTCGTCGTCTGGAGCGTGACATTGGTAGCGTTCATCTTCTACACATGGGCGCTCCTGAGACCCGGCTCCTTCGACCGGCCTAAGCGCGTCCGAACGATGGGGATCGGCGAGGCCTCGAGCTACCTGTTCCTTGTCCTTGCGGTCATGCCGCTGCTGCTCCCATGGCTCTGGGTCCTGTTCATCGTATTGCCAGTGGCCTGGTTCGTTGGATTAAACCGCATGCTGTGGTCTGGATCGGGGTCGGCTTGGGCACCGGGCGTCTGAGACAAGTCTAAGGCCCCCAGCGTCATTGGGACAGCGATGGCGACCCCCGACGTCGACAACCGACTCGCGTGCTTTGCCCTCGGCTATTTAATCCGCGGACACATCGAGGCGATCCGCGAGGCGGTCGACCCGGAGGAGAAGCGCGAGTTCAGTGAGGAATACATCCGGCCGGAGACACTGGACGACGTCAAGGACAGTATCGACGCCCTGCTGCTCGACATCGCCCGCGCCTCCGGTCCATCGGCCTGTGCGCTAGACCCGGCCGACGCGGAGAAGTGGACGCAGCAGATCGGAGAGGCGGTCACGGCGGACGACGGTACGGCTGTGCTGGCAATCCTCTCCGAGATAGGCTCATCATTCCCGGCCCCACCGAAGAAGGGGATGCCGGGGCAATAACGGATATGGCGGAGCCGCTCTGCCCCTCGTGCGGAGGTCCGATGGTGCCGGGAATCCGGTCGATGGAACGACCCTCGGTGGTACTGCCCGACCCGCCCCTGATCGTGCTCCACCGGGCGATACAGGAGAGCAAGGCCGTCTGGATCTGCGCCAACCCCGAATGTATCCTTCAGGCCGTCCAGCGGGGCGTGTGATGGCGTGGAACCCGCTTGACCCAGAGATGCTCGCGCAGGAGGTCCACGGAGCGATCGGCTTCGGGTTCTTGCTCGCGGCGTACTACCGTGTCCTCCCCTTTGGGGGGACATGGTTCTATCTCTCGATTGCCATCCTCCTCATTGCGGTCCTCATCAAGGAGGCGTTCTGGGACCCTGTCTACGAGAAGGTGCCCCCGCAGCCGTTCTTTTGGCAGGGGGCTGAGGACTTCGGGTTCTATGTTGTCGGCCTAGTGCTGGGGCTCGCGTTCGTCCTCTTGTAAAGTGTGAGTTCGTCCTATGAATTGGTGGTTCATCATCCGAATCGATTGACGAATCGATTCACGAGACCTATGACGAATTGATTAACGAATTGACTTAAGGAATTCGATTAACGGATGAGATGAGCACTTCTTACGACGCATGGGTGAAGCACCGGATGTCATGCGAGCGCTGCTCCGCGTGGTTTTCCGCCAAGCCTCCGTACGACAAGACTTACGAGCCGACGTGCCGGATCGGACAAAAGCTCCACCGTCAGATGATGAAGGAGAACTCCTAAGCGGGTTCACTCACTCGAGTGAGCGTCCACTCCGCGATCGCGGCGCAGCATGTGCACGTCTCGTGCGACTCGCGCACGAGCCGGATCTCCCCCGTAGCGTAGGGGCCCCACCCGGGGCGGAGCTGGTTCGCGACGCGACCTAGATGGGAACGGCAGGCGTAGAGGGTTTCGCTCACGCCCGGGGCGCGGGCGTGAAGTCGACGTAGAACTCGTGGTTGAGCTCGGCGTCCATCGTTCGGACCACGTCGGGGTTCACGGTGCGGAGCACGATTTGCCCGCTCGGGCTCCAGCGGAAGAAGGACTTGTTCTCGGCCGACTCTCCCATAACCGTCGTGAACTCGAGGTCCCAGGTCGCGGCCGGTACGTCCCACGCCTTCGTCTGCGGGTCCTGTTCCATCGTCAGAGTCTTCGTGATCTTGATCAGCTTGAACTTCGCTCGCGTCACCGCACTCGGCCCGTCTATCGTCAGCCCCATACTACCCTGGACAGTGTCCGGCAGTAAGTCGGTTGGGGTCACGGAAGGTTCAAATATGAGACCTAAGCCGCTACCTACGTCTTTAAGCCAACTTGCCGCGCAGACCCCGTGCTTAGTACGCGGTGAACTCCGCGACTCGAGCCGGGGGTTCAACGTATGAGCTCCACGGATCGGTCGAACGGTTGAGCCGATCGGTTGTACGGATAGACCTGAATGGGGACCTGAGTCCGCATGTGAAACGACGACACTTGCATGCGTTTGCATGCACCGCGGGCGGCGCAACTTCGATAACCCCCCTTGTCATGACCCGAACATGGACCCCCTCATAGGGAAGACGGCGAAATCCAAACCGCTCACCGGAGTCGACCCGCTGTTCGAGTCGCCCCAGAAGTTCGACTCGAAGGCCCAGGCCGCGGCGGCCTACAACCGGATAATGACCGGGGCAGCGCAGTTCCAGCAGATGATCAACTTCCACGTTGTGAACTCGGCTAGGCGCCCCGACCCGGTGGAGCGCGCGGACTCGCTCGACAAGGCGATCCACGCGGGGGAGCGCATGCTGGAGGAGTTTCGACGGGCGCGGAACGTGCTGATGGCGGTCTCGCCCCTTGTGCCAGCCCCGCCGACGAGCGTGACCCGCAGCAGGGTCCCCGAGGCCCTGAGACCGCGGACGTTCTGAGGCGAACCTGTATTATCCCCCTTCCCATAGGGAAGGCGTGTCCGGACGCAAGGCTCTCATAACTGGAATCACGGGACAGGACGGCTCGTACCTCGCCGAGCTGCTGCTCGAGAAAGGCTACGAGGTCTACGGGATCGTCCGCCGACTGAGCACCCCGAACCTGAACAACCTGGAGAACGTAGCGTCGAGGGTGGTGCTCCTCGGCGCGGACCTCCTCGACCAGTCATCGCTGGACAGCGCGGTGAAGTCCGCTGCCCCGGACGAGGTCTACAACCTCGGCGCGCAGAGCTTCGTGGGGGCATCCTTCACACAGCCCGTGCTCACTGCTGAGGTGACGGGCCTCGGCGCGATCCGCATGCTCGAGGCCGTGAGGCGCAACGCGGACAAGGCACGGTTTTACCAGGCGTCCTCGAGCGAGATGTTCGGTAACGCGGCGGTGGAGCCCCAGAACGAGTCGACCCCGCTCCTACCCCGGAGCCCATATGGGGTGAGCAAGGTGTTTGCACATCTCGCCTGTAGGAACTACCGTGAAACTTACGGAATGTTCGTCTCCACGGGGATACTCTTCAACCACGAGTCGGAGCGCCGCGGGCTCGAGTTTGTGACTAGGACGATCTCGAACGGCGTCGCGCGCATCGCCGCGGGGCTCGACGTGAAGGTACCGCTGGGCGACATATCGGCGGCGAGGGACTGGGGCTACGCGCCCGACTACGTCGACTTGATGTGGCGGATCGTGCAGCACCCGCGATCTGACGACTTCGTCGGAGCGACTGGCGAGACCCACACGGTGGCCGGCTTCCTCGAGGAGGCCTGCCACGCGGCGGGGGTGGGGGACTGGAAGGAGAGGGTCGCGTCGACCTTGTCGCGCATGCGCCCGGCGGAGCTCTACCACCTGAGGGGAGACGCGACGAAGGCGCGCGAACTCCTCGGCTGGCAGCCGAAGGTCGGATTCAAGGAGCTGGTCCACAGGATGGTGGCCTACGATCTCGCGCGGCTGGGGCTGGAGTACCCGGCCGCCGCACCGCTCGATTGACTCTCCGCAGAGGGTTTAAGCCCGAAACGGCATCGCGTGTTCCGATGCCGGCGAACGAGAAGGGGCTCGCGGTGATGGTCTTCCACACGACCCCGAAGCTGAAGGAGTCTCTCATTCGCATCCGAAGTCTCATCGAGGCCAACCTTGTCAAGGCCGACCCGGGGCAACAGCGTGCGGCCGGCGATCCCGGTCCTCATCCGTAGCCCCGTTGGCTAACCGGAAAGGCTACCTCGTTCTGGCCGAGGGTTGTGGGGGTTCGAATCCTCCCGGGGCTATCCTGTACCCCCGTGGAGGAACGGCACCCCGCAGGTCCTTGAAACCTGAGAAGCATCGGTTCGACTCCGGCCGGGGGTATGGCTTCTGTCGTTCAGCAGCAGGACACGCGGCCGTGGCCCGCGAGACCCGGGTTCGATTCCCGGCGGGAGCCCTTCTCCGAAGCGGAGGGAGGGGGATTCGAACCCCCAACTTGCCGAAGCAAGACCGCGTTAGCACCGCGGCGCCGTGCCGGGTTGGGCCATCCCTCCATTTCGAGTGGTCGGTGCCGGACTCGAACCGGCGAAGCTCCTGGAGCAGGGGCTTTTGGGACCCCCGCCGTTGCCGCTGGGCCAACCGACCAAACGCGCCCGACGGGATTTGAACCCGCAGTTCGTCCTCGTTCGAAGCGAGGCGCCATTTCCGGGTTAGGCGACGGGCGCATGGATCGGGCTCGCCGGGATTTGAACCCGGGACCTTCGGCTTCGCACGCCGACGCAGTGTCCGAGCTGAGCCACGGGCCCGAATGACACCGGTCGGATTTGAACCGACAACCCACCTGTGTGGAGGGGCTTCTAAGGCCCCCGCCTTACCGGATTCAGTCCACGGTGTCGTGAGCCGGGCGGCCCGGACTCTACGCTCGTAGACGACGCAGGAGGAGCGGACCCAAGAGATTACTTCGCCGAGGGTCCTGCTTCATCGGTTCTCCCAGAGATATATCGGATATATATGATTCGGTGCGCCCGGATGGGGCTTGGAGGAATCGAACCCCCTCTTCGACGTTCCAAGCGTCAGATGCTTCCGGTACACCAAAGCCCCGTGGAGGTGGGCTCGGAGAGATTCGAACTCCCATCGCTGGTTCTGGAGACCAGAATCCTACCGTTGGACGACGAACCCTTGCGGATGTCAACGCGGCCGAGGAGACTCGAACTCCCACGCCGGAAACCGGCAGACGTTTTCGAGACGTCGCCCTTGCCAATTAGGGGTACGGCCGCAGCGGTCTAGAAGGGCTCTATCGCCAGTCGGGCGATGAGCCGAAACTAGACCGCGATCGCGGTGGGGGCAGAGGGCCTCGCAGCTCGAGCATCTCGATCCTCTTCGCGTCCGTGGGAATCGGACCATGAGCCGGCCCGGTATATGTGCCTGCCGAGTGCGGACGGGGCGATTTGAACGCCCACCCTCTGGTCGGAGGCCAGGAGTGTTGCCGGATTGAACACCACGTCCGCGTCTCGGATGGCGTTCGTCCGAGCCGCATGGAGCGACCAGAGGCGAGAGGATAGATAAATGTAGCATCGACGGCATGCGAGGGCATGGCCGCACCCGCAACACCAACGATGGAAGTACCCTCGCCCCTCCCCGGGGCCACGCGAATCGTCGTGACGAACGCAGGCAGTCCCTACAAGGGAATCCGCACGTCGTTTAGCGACCCGGAGATCGACACACTCCTGTCGAATTTGCCTGGCGTGTCGACCTTTTCGCCGGGATCTCCTCCGGGTTGCCTCGACCTCGTCCGCTACGCGACCCTTGACGTGACGACGGGATCCTCTACGGAGCCGAGGATGTGTATGGTCTTTACCCGCCCGCTTGTTCCCACCCTCTCCACTTCCCCAGGGAACGAGCAGTACGGCGACGGCACGGTGGTCGCCGGTACCGGCTTCGGCTATTCCAAGCCTAACAACACGCGTCACTGCATCGGGACCGAGCAGCTCGGCGACAATGCCCTGCCGTTCGCGAGGTGGTGGCCCCACTTGGCGCTCACCGAGCATGTGGGCTACTGGCTCGCTGACAACCTCCTCGTGGGCGACTCGGCCGTCTTTACGCTCTACATCGACCGTTTCATCCTGCCGGCGAAATATTTCGAGGTCTACTTCGGTATGATAACTGGCGAGGCCGTCGAGGGCACCGGGACCCTGCAGTACGACGAGATCGGCGCTATCTCGACTCCCGAATGGGGCGAGGGCGTCAAGTCGGGTCCCTACCCGAAGCGCCAGTGGGTGCCGATCGCTGCCGAGTGCAACGTCGCCGCGGGTCCCGACACGGGCGACCGTTTCACCGATCTTTTCTTCGAGCCAACGACTAGTACCCCGAGCCTCACCGATGGCACCTACCTTGCCCACACTGGGACCCGTTCGAAGCCCAAGGTCGAGAACAACAACGCGACCGGGGGTTACTCCAACGTCGGAACGGGACCCTACGAGAACGTGAAGGGCAGCGAGGCGACCCATGTCCAGTTCTCCGCGGGCGAGTTCATCGCCGACACCGACACCGTCTACCTCGGCTCAGTCGGGATGCCCGGCGACCGGGCCACGTTCATCGCCGTGTTCCTATCGATGCCGGCGGGAGCGGCCTTCCCGCCCACGTCGTAGGAATCCGGTAGACAACGGTCCCGGACTGTTCAACGATAGTCAAGCGAGGGTTCAAGTACGACGCCGTTATTTGCCCGGCTATGGGCGTCATCGACGACATCGTCCTGATCGTCCTCGGGATCGTGTTCCTAGTAATCTCTGGACCGGTCGGGACCGCCATCAAGGGGGAGGCGGGGAACTTGACTGCACTCCTGTTGAGGGTCCTCGGCATCGTGTTCCTAGTCGTAGGGTTCATCCTATTGTTACTGGACGTCCTAGGAATCGCCCTCGGCGGGCCATCGAGCCATTGACCGCCGCGAGTTTGAAGTAGGGGCTCGCCTGTCTTGTCTCCAGATGGCTGACGAGGTTCCCGCCCACGACCAGGCCGCTACGCACCGGTACACGCTCTACTACCCGGCTCATCCGCCCCGCGAATCGGACCCCCACTACGCCGCGTTCGAAGCGTACCGGAGAGCGACGAAGGACACGGCGAAATGCCACCACGCGGAGGCCACGGGCGACGCCTCCGATTGCCAGGGGCCGCTAGAGCTGCACCATGCGCGTATCGAGTTCGCGCTGCAGAACGGGGTGGATTTCGAGCTGCTCGCGAAGGACTTCCCCGCGCTGAAGGACCCGACCCAGTTGAACGCATGGATCGAGAGCCCGGAGAACTTGAGGTGGTACTGTACCTTTCATCATCGTGGTCACGGAGGCGTCCACACCGCCTCAGCGTCCGACTTTGAAGCGAGCTTTTACGTCAAGCATCTCCTACGGTGAACATGGGCCGGTGGGAAGCAAACCTACGACGGACTGACCCTGAGCGACTGAGAAGAATTCGACGGGACTACTACGCGCGGACCGCTGAGAAGCAACGGGCTCGATGTCGGAAGTACTGGGCAGAGAACGGGTCACGACACGCGAACCGAATGAGACGGAACCAGCTCCGTCGCTACGGGCTCACGCCCGAGGAGTTCCTCGCGCGCCTCAAGCGCCAGAACGGGAAGTGCGCCATCTGCCCGGCCCCGTTGAAACCGCGTGGCAAGGATGGCGCCCACGTCGACCATGACCACGAGACTCAGAAAGTTCGTGGACTCCTATGTCGCAATTGTAACGTCCATCTCGAATGGAGTCTCCAGTTCGGCGAGAGGGCCTCGTTCTACGTGAAGGGGCTGCTCCGGTAGCGCCGTGACCCTTAAGGCAAGGGTCGCCCATGTCCGGAGCGACCGATGCCGTTCCGTCCGGCCAACCAGGCACCCTCTGGCGATGACATCTATTGCGCGATCCTCGGATTCCTTTCCAACAGGAGCACGCGGAACTGCTACCACAACGTCGGCGGCCCGGAGCCCGAGCAGGAGGACCGTCGGAGGAAGATGGTCGCGTTCTACGGGAAGACGAGGGTAGAGGAGACCGATTTCCTGTCGGGTCTCGTGCTGGACCAGGCCTCCGAATCTGGTCCCGCCTTGAAGGACACGCCTCCCCGGTCCTACACCCCAGACGACGAGGCGCGGGTCCTCAAGCGTTTCGAGCAGACCTTGAGTCACCTCGACATCGACGAATCCCTTGTCGACACATCGGAGCCGGACCGGCTCGCCGCCGTTTCCGTGCTGGAGGACATCGAGCCGATCTCACGCGACATCGGAGTCTCCCCCGACAAGATCCGCGCTGTCCTGCGTGACAAGGGAATCATCGAATGACCGAGAACGGGGGGCCCTCCGCAGAGGCGGAAGAAGTGACGGTGGAGACTAGGCTCGCCCCAGAGGCCACCTACAAGGACATGCTCGAGGAGGCCAGGGCCCTGCTCCACGCGGCGGCCGAGGATTCCTCCTGCGGGGTTTGCCAGACCCTGATCGCGGAGGAGGCGGGGCACCTCGACACGCTTTCTTCGATGATCGACGAGGCGACCGAGATGGCCGAGGCCGGGACGGGGCCGGTGCCGGCACCCGAGGCGCGCGGATACCTGCTACCGCGGAGCGACGGCAAGCAGTCGTTCCTCGGCATCCGGGAGATCATCCGCGACAGGATCCGGGTGACGGACCTCCTCTCGTTCGGGCCCGGGACGAGATAGATGGACCGGACGGATATCGACATCATCGTGGCGCTCCTGGACCACGACTCGACGGTACACGAGCTCTCGAAGACGCTCTACAAGACTACCGACCAGCACGCGCTCGGGAAGCACAACTCGTTTCTTAGGTATCGCCTCGGGCAGCTCGCTTCGGAGGGCCTCGTCCGGCGGTACGACGACGGCAGCGGGAGATCTATCTATCGCGTGCCCGTTGAGGACATGATCCTCGGCAGGGCCAGGCTGGTGATCGACAGCGGCAAGGGTCAGACGTCGCTCAACCTCGGCCAGGTACTAGTCACGGAGAAGGACGGGAACCGGCAGATCCTCGTGTTGAAGTGGTAGTTTTTTCTTCGGCGCGGTTTATATCGCCCCGGGCTAGTAACCCACCAAGGAACCCATGACGATCGTCAGTGGAGGCCGCAACGCCATCGTCAAGAAGCTCTCGCCGAACGGACACTTGGTGCTCGCGTGGCGCCCCAGCGCCTACGCGAAGACCGCGCAGCAGCGCCGGTTCGGAGAAACCGCGCGCTCGTGCGGAATCAAGAAGGGGATCACCCGCGATGCCCTGCGCCACGCGATGATCGACTGCGTGGGCCCGAAGCTCAGGAAGGGCGGCTAGGGCCGTCGTCCAGCGGACCAAGGGACAACCTTTTCTTCCCTCTCCTCTTTCTCCACGCCGCTCGTTGTGCGGCCGAGAGACGTGCCTGATAGGCTGGATCGGACCACCTGAGTCGACTGGACGTCGACATCTTAGAGGCGGCGGACTGGATTCCAGTCATGTGCCTAGCGCGAAGTTCGGGGTCTGACCATTCAAGCCTGCGAAGCCCGGAGTTCGCGGCCCGGTAAGCATCGCTGGTTCTGGCGCTAGTTTGTTTGTTGCGGTAACGCTCGTCGCGCCAGAGTCTTGTAGTGGCGAGCGACTTGACGGCACGCACATCCGGGCGGGACTGGGCGTCGATCTGGCTGGCCCGTTGGCGTTGTTTCCACTCAAGCGTTTGCGCCCTAAGCACAGCCCCAGTTCTCATGCGAAAGATGGTCAGTGAAGAGAACGCGCTACCCCTACCGTTGCCGGCTCTCAGGCCGTAGCCGTTCGGTACGAGCGCGTCGTACAGGTAGGCGTACTCCGCCTCCTTCAGGTTGAGATCAGTGCGCCGCTGGATATGTTCTAGGACTTCGAGCTTGAACGCACCGATTCCGTAGCGCCGGATTGCGCGGTGTAGGGGGGTCTCGAATCTCTGTGGACCGGCTTCGCGAAGGTGCTGAGCCCATCGTTCCTCGAGCGTCCGGACCGTTTGCCCGACGTAGTGCTTCCCGTTGACCGAGCAGGTCACGAGGTAGATGATCCCGCCCATCGGCTAGTCGCCCGCGGCGGCCTCGTTGCCGGCAATCGAGACGCGCCCCCTGTTCAGGTAGACCGTCCCCCGCTCGTCGATGAACGGGACGGACTTCAGTATCAGGGTGTCGACGCCCTCGACGACCGTGGTCTTCTCGCCGGAGACGACCTCGAGGCGGCGCTTCTCCTTGTCGTGGCGGATCTCGGTGACGTCCAGGAAGTCGTAGTTCATGATTCAACCGTCCCCTTCTATCTCGGTCGGTAGCATGTCGCCCGGGCCGCACACGCCATGCGGACCCAGCGTGAGGTCGAGAAGACGGCATCCCCACGAACTGACGGGATTCCAGAACGGGAGCACCTGACGCTCGAACCGGCTGGCCGGTCCGGGATGCCGGCGGGGGATGGCTACCACGCGACACCCGTCCGCATCAACGAACTCGCTCATGGGCTCCCTTTCAGTTCGGCGAGTCCGACTGTACAAAAGAGGCGGTGGAATCGCTCACCCATCCGGAGAGCCTCCATCACCGCCGCGCCGCCAGCCATGCGCTTTGGGTCGAACGCGGCCCCGGTTCCCCAAGCGTGGTACGTCTCAAACTCCGCGAGCCCGGCGAGTGCGTCGGTTACACTCAGTTCGCTCATGGGGCCCCCTCCGTTCGGCTCGGTTTCTCCTCGAAGGCCGCGCAACTGACTGCCTTCCAGTTGAAGAAGGTCCCACCGACCCCCTCCCGAATCGACCGGGACCGGATTCCGCAGACGATACAGAACCCTCCGCACCCGTCCCAGTGAAGTACCCTTCGGTGGCCGCACCGCGCACAGGGGTCGTTCGGCTTGGCTTCGGTCATGGGGCACGATCCTTCTCGGTAGGGCTCGGGTTCCTCTCTCTGGGAACGTACTCGACCGAGAGGCGCTCACCCGGTTCACGAGGGCACCAGAGACGCCCATCCTGTGTTAGATGATGGTCTCGCTCGTACGTCCCGCATCCGGGTCTCGCGCACACCTCTTCGCTCATGGGCCCAGATATCCCCTCCGGGTTTGTTTTCGGAGACGAAGGATGAATTTCAAAAGGTCGAGGTACGCGTAGAGCCGGCAACGGACGCATCTCGGTTGGTAGTAACAGTCGTGATGCGTTTCGAAGTGCCGGCAGTCACGGTCGAGACGATTCATGGGGTTCCCTCACCGTTTGCCGTTGATGGTTTTGATTCCGTTATGGTTGTCGTGGCGGACCTCTGTCACGTCCTCGTAGTCGTACTTCACGGTCGGGTCTCCGGCGGGACGACGATGACCGGCTTCCAGGGGGGATCGCAGCACAGGCACGGCTCGAATCCGTGGAAGCCATGCGCGAAGATGTGGCCCTCAGGCCCAGTCCGGCTCTGTCCGTAGCCCATGGCACGGTAGAGATCCCGATCCTTGGTGTCGTGTCCGATTACGGCTACCGTAGACGCCCTAGGGCCCTCGTACGCCATGAGCCTTGCGACGAGGGCGGCGTGGACGGTCGGCCGGGTCGCCCCGAGGCGGTCGAGCACACCCAGGTCGTGGAGGATTCGCATGGCGACGAGCTTCGCGTCCTGCGGGTATCGGTCGAGAAACGAGAAGTCGGGTTCGGGCGATGAGTCGGAGGCGACCGGCCCGAATGGCTCCGCGTTGTGGATGATCAGAGAGGCCTCCAGCACTTCGCGTTCCTGGGGATTCAGGGCAGGGTCTTCGAGTTGCCGTCGGACGAGCCCCTCGAACTCGGCGCGGTAATCGATCATCCGGCGCTCCCGGAGGACGTTTCCCTAGCGGGGACAACGAGAACAATACGGGCGTGGTGCGGGAGGTCCAGATGGGCTCGCATGGCGAGGACGAACCGCTCCGCGTTCTCGTGGTCGAGGTGGCGGGGATCCTTCCAGTCGAGCTTGATAGCGCCGTTCCAGAAATAGCACGCGACCCGGAGCTTCGCGCGGAGGCCGGCCCCTAGGCCGTGACGGACACAGTACGTATCGACTGCCACCTCCCAGCTCGCGGGGGCGAACCCCTCGATGGCCTTGTCGAGGTGGTCCCGCTCGTCAGGGTCGAGCAGGATCGAGATGGGTAGGTAGCACTCATCCGTGCGGTCAAATCTCACGGCGGCTCCTCCGGGAAGAGTCCAAGCTCGTCCTGTCGCACACCCTGTTCAATAATCCTCCGGGTCGGGACGAGGTGGCGTCGACCTGTGGCCTGGTCGACGACAACCTTGTGGGGACCGAACTGACGTTCAACTTCTGTGACGAATGTCTCGTGACATTTGGCCGAGCATGTGATCCGTCCTCCCGGGGCGAACTCGACGTCCGCGTTGCAGCAAACGGTCCGCGCATCCGCTATGAACTCCCCGGTATTCCTGGGCGAGGTCCCCTCCAGCGGGGTGACTGTTACCTGCGCGGGCCGGCCGCAGGCCCGGCAGACCGGGGTCCCGACGCTTTGGACTGGTTCACTGCAGACCACGCAGAGCCCCCGGTGCGCCGCAGACCAATCGAGATGGGTCATCCGGTCTCCTGGGGCGGGGCCGCCACGCCGTTGCGGTGGAAGACCCACCAATGCACCATTTCGGTCCGGCCCTTGTGCCCCGGCGGGCTCATGTTTAGGACCTCGTGCCGGATCATCTTCCCGTCTAGGACGTGGAGGTCCGCGCGCTCCTCGGCGGTGAGCTGTTTGTCTACCGCCCGGTCGGTATGGTCGAACACCCGACCGACGATGTCGGCGATCCGTAGGGCCCGCTCCTGGTCGACCGCCTCAGGTCCCCCGGTTGTGGCGATCAGGATATCCGCAGCCAGCGTGATCCGCGCGTCCTCCTTCTTCTCGACGCGCGCTCCGCGTCTCGTTGTGTTGACGACCAGCGGAGGTTCGTACGCGCGGTCCTCCGCCTCGACCCGGTGTGCGGACCGTTGCGCTCCAGTTTCCCTGGAGGCTATGCGTCTCGGTACGAATCTCTTCGATCGTGGCGCACCGGGTGTTTCGGAGACTGGGGGGTTCCGTCCCTTCCGTCGATCCCGTTGCGACACCTGCCCGTGCTTCGCCTTCCGGTGCACGCCGAGCTCATTGGCCCGGAGGAAGACCCGATCGCAATCCGAGCACGGGAACGTCTTCTTCTGCGTCAAGACCTTTTTCTTGGGTGGCGCGCGGGGCGTCTTCTTCTTGGATATGGTCTTCGGTGGCGGCTCAGGGGCGGGCTTCGCCTCGTGACTCGTTCGTGCGAGATGGATGTTGAGTGCTCGTTTGGTGGCAAACGACCTGTCACCATGTGGGCAGGGGTACGACGGCTTCGCGGGTCGTTCCGGTGCCCGCTCTCCTCGTGCCCTCGCGCGGGCTTGGATAGAGTCCTTCCTCAAGGGCCGGAGGCTGACGTACCAACCCTCGGTCAACGGAATGTCGACTGCGGGCACGGTTCCGATCCATACCCAGCGCCCGGTCCCCGGTGGCGTCTCGGGCTTGTCGGGGATGATGATCTCGGTCTCTGCGAGCTTGGTCTCGGGTCCGCCCTCGCCGGGAGCCCAGAACTCGACGCGGACCTTCATTCTTCTTCCCCCGGGCAACCGCATACTACTCCGTCACGATCCATCGGATTGTCTAGTTCTCGGCACCGCTCTTTGCCATGGGCCGCGTGGAGGCACGAACCGCAGACCGTGGGGTTCGGCCCCTCCGTGAACTCCTCAAGATCGTGGGCCTGGTGGACGTACGGCATCAGACCTGCGCCTCCTGCCCGAGCCGGGCGAGAAGGAATTGGACGTCCGTGGGGGTGTAGCACATATCGGCGATTCGCCGCGCATCTCGGATGTCGCGGCTCCGTTCCGCGACCCCATCCGCGATTAGACGGGAAAGGCCCGGCTCGATGCCCCGCTTCTCGAGGTAATGTCGCGCGACGTCCCGGAACTCGTCGACCGTGTACTCCCTGAGGCGGATCTTCTCGAACCGTGACAGGAGTTCGGGCCGCATTTTCCGGATATTGTTCGCTGCGCCGAAGACCCGGACTGGGGCGTCTTCCATGCGGTTTTCCCCGTAGTGGAGAACACTGATGGTCCCCCGCTCCATTACCTCGAGCAGGACCGTGTCATCGACCGGGGCGAGCTTGTCGATCTCGTCGATGATGAGGACCTCGGGGTGCTCATTGAGGAGAAGGTCGCGGACCCCGGCTTTCGAAACTTGATCCCCGAACCGGAGGATGGCCCCGGGAAGCTTCTCCAGGGCTTCGAGGAAGAGCGACTTGGCGGTGGACGGGGGTCCCATCAGCAGGACGTGTATTCTCGACCGCGCGCCGAGCGCAAGCAGGAATTCCCGTTTGACGTCCGGGTAGCCGATGATCGACGCGAAGAGGTCGGCGGGGACGCCGGGCGGCATGGGAGGCTCGCCCCCCGTCGCCCGCGCGACCGTGGCGGACGCGGTCGCCTTCGCGCGCTCGAACAGGAAGACTGCCATCGCCCGCGCGAGCGCGTTGTGGTTGTGGATCAGATAACCGTCGTGGTCCTTGTCGAGAACCCCGTCGAGTACCATTCGGTTGAGGTCGCGCGGGAGCGCGCGGACGTCCGCCCAACGCCAGGAGTAACCCGGGTGCTTGGTTTGCCAATCTAGGGCGGCGCGGAGGGCATTGACGTGGAACGTGTGGGCGTAGAGGTAGCGAAGATGGGCCTCGATCTCGGGGTCGGGAACGGGCTCGGTCACGGCATGTCTCCGTACATCGTGCGGGTTATTCGCCGGATACGTAATAGTCCCCAGACCGCGACCGCGAGGCCCAGGACTATGCCGGCTAGGACTGCGCTGATGTCGAGCCAGAATTCTCCATAGGAATTGACTAGGATCACCACTTGAAACCCGTGGTGGGCGGCGATGTAATAGGTTCCCAGGAGAACTATCGAAAAGCAGGCGAGACCGACGCCGGTCAGAACCGCGAAGGCTTCAAACAAACGGTTCATGATACCCTTCCGTCGGTCACGCCGAGGCCGGTCCGGGCCTTGCAGTTCGGGCACTCCTTGGGAACTTTGATGCGGGGCCTCCAGCAGAACCCGCACCCGAGACAGGTGAGCGTGCCATCTCCGATCTTGACGCGGATCCCATCAACGTAACGGAAGAGCTTGCTCCGGCGACATTGGTAGCAGTCGACCTGTCCCTGGTCGGTGAACTTGCGCGGGCGGACCCCCTTCGGGAGAGGGTGGCCGCACAAGGTCCGCCCGTCGCGAATCAGATGGGCAGGCCTATCAACCCGGAACCGTGCACAACTGAGCCCGGGCGTTTGTCGGGTCGTCACCCGGTTCCGTCCTGGGGTGACGGCAGGGCGGCGGGTCCGCCCTTCAGCCCCGCGCGTTCGCGCGCTTCCTCGGATTCGGGTACGGGCAGCTCGTCCAGGGCCGTCCCACCGAACCCAGTCCCCCAGCGTAGCGCCCGGGCGAGCGCGCGCTTGACGGCCAGCTCGGTCGGGTTCGACCGTGCCACGGGACTGCGGGCGACCATCTTCCCGGTGCGTCGGCTCTGGTACAGCTTGATCTCCGACAGCCGGACGCTCCCGTGCTCGACGACATCGGTCCCGTCGCCGAGCGTGACATGGACCCGGCAGATCAGCTCGGGGTCCTTCGTCTCCTCGAGGAACGGGGCGAGGCCGGGGATGTCCTTCTGGTCGATGAACTCGTACGTGTAGCCCTTGATGCCGTGGTTGTACGCGTTGGCTCGGAAGATCAGGCCCTCGATGGAGGGGAACAGACGGGCCTCGGGGAGGCCGGTCCGCCGGTTGACGGAGAGGCGGGCGAAGACGAACTTGGCCGGCATCCCGAGCTCGGGGACGATCTTCCACTTCGTCCCCTGTATGACGACGGTGCCGGACTCCTCGATGGCGTACCTCTTCCGGTCGTCGGGTCCCATCGCGGCGATCGGGGTCAGTGGGGTTCGGTCCTCGTCGTCGGAATAGGCCTCGATGGCGGTGGGCCCTGCGGGTGCCGTCGCGGGCGCGGGATGCATGACCGCGGACTGGCCGGGCGGGGCGGTCCCCGACGACGGGAGCTGGTCGGCGGGGGTGAATCCCCCGGCCTCGGCGGCCTTCCTCTCGGCGGCGCGCTTGAAGTCGTCGATCCACGCGCTGGCCGTCCCCTTCGACAGGCGCGCGTCGTTAGCCGCGTTTGGGTCGCAGCCGACGGCGATGAGTTTTCGGCGCTGGGCTTCGGTGGCGGGGCTGCTCGGGTCGTGTACTCTCGGTTCGTTCTCTCCTTCTGTCATTTTTCTCCTTTAAGGTCCGTCGAGCGGACAGTCAGAAGTGAGGATGATAGGCGCAGCGGTGGTCTACCCGGAAGACGGGACCGGGACGTCCATCGACGGGTCTTGCAACGGGGACACTCCAGCGGGAGCGTCACGCGGGAGATCCAGCGATGGCCGCATCGAAGGCAATCAAAAGCCCCCGATTGCGGTTGGTCAGTAACGGTTGGCTCAAGTCTGGGTGCGGGGATGCCTGTTGGAAGGAGCAAGAATCTTCTGCCCACTCGAGAAATGGGGGTACGGATCTCGATGGTTCCATCTTTGTGGACGCGGGCAAGGTCAACCCTGGCACCCAGCCCCATGAGGGCCGAGAACCACTCCTTTTGCGCTCGTTTTAGTTGGTCGTGGCCGCTCTTCGCCTCCGCGAAGGCATAGTACGTGACACCGTCCCTCTCGCGGCGCAGGAGGAAGTCGGGGGCACCACCGTGAAACACTTCCCATCCCTCCTTAGCGTAGAAGTCGCGTGCGCGATTCTCGTGGACGCGGCTTTGAATCTTCACCATCATTCACCATATCAAGCCTACCTATGATAATAATCTTCCTCTGAGGTACTGAAACGGGTTGCGGGCACCCCCGGGGGGTGTCGTGGCAGGTAGTGTGAGCCTGGACATTGCGGTCCGGCACCCGTACTTTCAACGGGCCTCCTGTTTTCGCGCCCACCGGGGGCCCCTGGGTTGTCTCCTCGGGCCTCCTAGAGGTCGCCCAGGGCGCCGACAGCCTTGTCGATCGTCCCGAGGCCCTCCTTGGCGAGCTCGACCGCGCGTCCCCGCGCGGCCCGGCGGACGCCCTGGGCGGCATGGATCAGCCCCGCCAGCGCGTCGCCGAGGTCCTTCTTCGGCGCGTTCTCCTTCGGCATACGTTCTCTCTCTCGTTCTCCTTGGCCCTAATGGCCAGGCCCCGCCCCGGGGGTCGCACCCGGGTCCGGCTTCTGCGGAGCGGAAGGGGTTGGGCCGGTCTTCCAGTACTCATAGCCAACGACCCGCGCGAGGATTGCGCGGGCCTCGGCCCGGTACTGGGCGTCGCGCTCGGCCCGATCCGCGGATTCGGGTTGTTGTTCCATGGTCGCACCTACTTCTTGAGCCACTTCCGCGCGATCTCGTCCATTCGCTTCCGGATCTGTTCGGAGGGGTCTCGGGCTGAACGTTCGAGGTTGTTCGCTGCTTCCTCTAGTTGTTCCAGTACGGGGTCCGGTTTGGTCGGTGGGTCCGGTTTGGCACGCAGTGATCGGAGTTCGCGCAGCATGTCTGCGGTGACAAATGCCTCAATCGGATCCTGGATATTCTTGGGGGCCGCGTTGAAGGTCCGGTCAAAGTGCGCGATCAACTCGTTGAGTTCGGCATCGGTCAATGTTCCGTTTGCGATTTTCTCCCCCAGTTCGCGTATGCGGGACTCGTCCATCTATTTCCTCCGTACCTTCCGCAGCAGATCATGGGCCGCGTCGCGCTGGGCCCGCGCCTGGTCGCGCTGACGCGCCGCTTGTTCGTACCATCTCTGGTACAGCTTGGTGCTCTCGACGTAGTTTGCGACGTTCTTCTTTTCAAGCGCGAGACGGGCGAGCAGCATCTCTCTCTCCTGTCTCCACTCCCTCTCTTGTTCCTCGTTCATTGGATGTCCTTTCCCTCGATGAACCGTGAGACCTTCGTTTTGAGCCCTTCGGGGTCTTTGAGATCCCAAGGGTAGAAGTGGAGGACGCGCCACCCGAGCGAGGCAAGGGCGCGGTCTCGCCTGTCATCTCTCGATTGGCCGAGCTGCGTTAGGTAGTGCCTGTAATGCCCGTCGTACTCGACCACGAGTTTCCTCTCCCGGTCCTGATAGTCTGGAAAGTAACCTCCGACGCACATCGCGGTGTCTTGCCCGGTGTGGACGAATGAATCCGGGAGCAGGGTACCAAGAGCGAGTTCTCTTTTGGAGGGATTCTGGCATCGCACCATCCTTGCCCTCATTACTGGGTCGGCGTGGAGTCGTCTAAGTCTCTCGAGATTCTTCCGTTGAAAGTCCGGGTCCGCGTTGAGCTGGGCGAGTTTCATCCGATTTTTTCTTTGCCATTCAGGATTGGTTTTGCGCCGGACCATCGCTTCTGCCATCCTAGGGGTGAACTGTCCTTTCCTTGCCTCGCTGATCTTCCGCCTCTTCTCCGTGTCGGCATTGAGACGGGCGAGTCGCTCGGCTCTCTCCTGCCGATAACGTGGATAGGTTTCGCGCCGGACCATCGCTTCTGCCATCCTAGGGGTGAACTGTCCTTTCCTTGCCTCGCTGATCTTCCGCCTAACTTCCGGGTCGGCGTGGAGCCGGGCGAGAGTCTCGGCGACCCGCCGAAGATGCGAATCGGCTTGGAGCCGGGCGAGACGTTCCCGGGCCTTGGGGTTGGTCTTTTGAAACTCGCTATTCTTACGGCGAACTTCAACATCGGTGTGGAGAAATACGAGTTGTAATCGATTTGCAGCTCTGGCTTTGGGGCTTGCTTTCAACGCCTCAGATACTTTTCGGCCATGCTCCGGGTCGGCGTTCATGCGGGCGAGTCGCTCGCGGTTTTTCCGCTGGACCTCCGGGTCGGCGTGGAGCCGGGCGAGGGCTATGCGGTTTTTCCGGCGCCACTCTGGGTTCTGCGCACGTCGTTTCGCTGCCTCTTGATACGCATGTGAGGGTCGTCCGGTCATTGGCACCTCTCGATAAGGTGTCCAGCGTAATCGGAAGGGACTGGTCGGTCATACTCCCCGTTCTCGTGGGTCTTGACAAGGTGGCAGTTCCCGCAGAGGAGTTGGTAGAGGTCCGGGTGCCGGAGGACTTTCCGGTAGACCCTCTCGGTCCCACCGAGTAGGCGGCGTTCCCGGTTCCCCCCTCCGTCCTTGTGGTCGACCTGGAGACACCGGGGGTCGGTCTGAGGACAGCGGGCGCATTTGTTCCCGAGGGCCAGAAGGACGCGGTTCCTCAGGGACCGACGGTTGGCCCTGGCTCGTATCCGGTGGTACTCGACCGAACGAGCGTGAACCTCGGGGCGTTGGAGGTAGGCCTTCATCCAAGCCTTCCGCTCAGGGGTCCGGTTGCGGGCCCGGCTCCGTTCGCGGTTGTGCAGTTTCACTTCGGGTCTTTGACGGTAGGCCCGGTCGCGCGCTCGCACGTAGGGCCGTTGTCGATAAGCCCTGAAGTATGCGCGTTTCTTCTCAGCTTGGTTTGGAGGGGGAGGAGGTTCAGAAACAGTTGTCTGGGCCGTCGCCGATCCTCGCTCCCCTATCTCCCGTGGACTATCCTCCGGCGACATGGCCCAGACGAAGGGACGAAGCATGGGGCCTACTTATCCTCTCCCAGCACGGAAGGTCAGACGGTGGGCCTGAGCCCACCGCCCCCTCTCGCGCCGGCGAACGCAGATGGCCGGAGAACGGTGAGGTTGACGCATGATGCGTCCGCTCTCCGACCGCCGGGTCCGGCGAAGAAGGCATGAATTCCGGGGCGTCACGGGTTCCTCCCGATCGGGACGGCCTCGCGGGCCGCCTGGTGCTGGGCGTAGGTCCGCCCGCACGCGCACCCGTCGCGGTAGTACTGGTCGAGCCGCTTCCGGGCGCGTTCTTCCGCGCCCTCGGCGCGCTCCCGGTCGCGCTCCTTGTACGCGAGGTTGATCGTCTTCCGCGCGGCCTCGCGGGCCCCGGGGTGGGTCTCCCGGACGTGGTAGTCCAGGGCCACGGCCGAGCCGAACCGCTCCGGGCAGAGGGGGCACGGGATCCGACGCTTCATGCCGGCACCCCAGAGAAAACCGGGACGCGCCACGTCTCGCTGCCCCCGCACACGTCGCACGGGCGGTCCTTCCCCCGCGTCTTGAACGACGGGATTCTCCCGTACCCTTTGCAGCCTACGCACACGGCCCGAGCGATGCCCGGCGGCAGGTCGACGCTCGCGGGCGCGGCCTGGGGCTCGGGCGGAGCGGTCGCGACAGGGGCGGGCGGTTCGGCCCGCACCTTGGGGGGCCGACGGACACGGAACCGTGGGGCCGGGGCGACGGCGTCCCGGATGGCCTCGAGGGCCGGGGACGGGGCGGGCTCGGGTTCTGGCTCGGCCCGCGCGGGGGCCTCCGCGTCGGAAGACTCGGACTCGGGCGCGGTCGCCTCGACGGCAACCGGCTCGGGTTCCCCGGGCTCGAGTTCGTCCACGTCGACGGTGGTCAGGTCGACGGTCGGCTCGGGCTCCCTGGCCTCCTCCGGCTCGGGCGCGGGTTCGGACCCGGCCCGGGCGAAGGCGTACGCGACCGACGGGGACCACGTCCCCATGAAGGGCGGTTCGGGCTCGGCGGCCTCGGCGGCTGCCTCGACGGACCCGGGTCCGGGGGTCGGCGCCTCGAGGCGGATGATCGGGACCTCGAAGGCCCCGACGGTGACCTCCGGCTCCGGTTCGGGCGGGGGCGCGGGTCCCCAGGACGTCCCGGACTTGTTGCGGCTGCGCAGCTCGCGCCGCTCGTTGTGGTCGACGTCCTCCGCGGCGCGGGTCCCGTAGCGCGACGGGAAGAGGGGCGCGGGCGCGGATCGGCGGGGCTCGAGGGGCGGGCCCGCCGGCTTCTGGGGGAGGTAGCGACGGGTCGGGGTCTTTGTCCGGCTGTGCGGGTGGTCGATTTTCCACCGGGCGGAGATTTCGGCTACGTCAGTCTTCCAATGGGCCAGGGCGGCCCCGTACGCCTCGAGCTTTGCGGGATAGGCCCAGCACTCGGCTGCGTACCCCTGATCGGCGGCAAGGTCGGCGGCGGCGGCTGTCTCGAGCGCGACCCGGACGACGGTGTCCGGGACGTCGTCGACGGCCGCGGCCGAGTAATCGGGTTCGGACGGGAGACGGGTGCGCATGGCCCAGTCGTACCACCCGGAAAAGTCGGTCGGTTCGTCGTCCCGGTTTAGCACGCGGGGCGCGACTAGGTAGTACCCGGTGATCGCGCCCTCCGCGACCCCGCGCTCGTGCCGTCGCCGGTTGAGGGGACCCGTCAGGGTCCCCAGTTCGTACTCGCGGTCGAACCGGAAATCTACCTTCATGGGGAGTTCGGTTCCCCACCCGAGCGTCACGACGTCCGCCCGCTTGAGGGCGGTCCCGATCGCTCCCATGAAGTCCAGGGGATACTCGGACGTCCCCCCGCCGGTCACCTTCGCGGCGCTCAGGTCGGTCGACGACTGGGCGGCCGGCTCGGAGTACCCGGCCTCCCGCTCCGCCTCAAGCGCTAGGCCCTTTCGGGTCCGGTGTATGGTCACGTGGTCCGAGATCTCGGCGGCCCCCTTGAGAGCGCTCGCTAGGGCCTCCGGGTCTAGCCCCTCGGCCGTTGCCTTGGGGACGACGGTGGGGACCTTCGGGTCGGTGACCGCGTCGGGTTCGACGGTCCCCATGGTACGGGTGAGGAACCCGAGCCGGCAGACCAAGCGGCCGCCCTCTAGCTTGAGGTTGAAGACGGCCCGGCCCCGGGGAATCTTCCAAAGCTCCCCGAGTTTGGCGGTGTCGACGGCGAAGACGCCGGGACGTTCGATTTCGTACCCGTCGAAGAGGGCGCGCGAGAACGTCACGACGGCCATAGCGGTATGGCCCGGGTCGACGGAAGAGACGCGGATGCCGTCGGGGTCGACCCGTAGCCGGGCCTCTCCCCCCTTCTTCCCCACGATCGGGGCCAGGACCCCGGCGATCTGCCGGAGTTCGGTGGTCCCGACGTTGATGGAAAAGACCGGGGGCGGGACGGGGTCGCTCATGCACGCACCCCCCTTAGGAGGTCCCGGAGAAACCATAGCTCGAGCCGTCGGTCGACCTCTTCCTCCCGCATGCGAAGACCGGACCAGGCGCGCCGGTCGGGGCGCCCCTGCTTTGCCCGGCGGCGCTCGGCCGCCCGAGCCCGGGCGAAGGCGTGACGATCCGCCCCGAACTGGGGGGCGCTCATGCGGAGCCCCCGTACCCGGGAGCGTCGGGCGGGAGCCCGTCGCTGCAGGGACCCGGGTGGGTCCCCAGCCGGACGGGCCGGTATGCGTGGTGCCCGGGGTGGCTCTTCAGCCGGTCGCACTCCTCCCGGGTCGGACGGTCGTCCCATCCCGAGCGGTCCGGGGCGGGCCGTCGGCAGAGCCCCCGGCGGTTCATCTCGTGGACGCAAAGGACCGGCGGGACGGGGTCGTTCATGCGAGCCCCCGCGCCCGGACGTCGACCTGAATGTCCCGGCCGACGTACCCGGCGACTAGGTCCCGGATGGTCTCGGTCCCGGGTCGGCCGCCCCGGCCCGGCTGGGTCGGCGCGGCGCGTTCCCGGTGTGTCAGGTCGAAGGCGTAGGCATCGGAGAACCGTAGACACTCCGCGAGCCCCAACCGCTCCACTACGTGAGCCCCCAAGTGTCGGAAGAACTCTTGCCCCGATTCCTCGTCGTGACCCGCCTTTAGGGCCACCTCGGCGGCTCCGCCGACTTCGATGAAGTACCGGAACCCCCGGATACTCTCGGCGGCCTCGATTATGGCCTTCGCTGCCGGCGTAAAGGGTCGGTCCTCTATATTGGCCTTCTCGCATGTCTCGCGTACTCGCCGGGCGAGTGCCCGATCTGTCTCTGTCTTTCGGTTCTTTTCGTTTCCGCTCATCGCGCCAACCTCACCTACTATGAGGCAGGGTAAGCATATAACCTTACCTATATATGATAATATAAAAGTTACTGATTTACTATATAGATTTGAAAATTGCCTGAACTCTACTCAGATCGTCCTGGCTCTGCCTGTAGGACTCATAAGAACAACTATGTGTCCATTTTTGATTCAAAAAATGGAATTTCGAAGTGTCGAAAATCGGTCTACTTTTAGATCCAAATTATTTTCCATCGTGCAGCGAGCACTGGTCGGCGGAGTCCGATGAAATGAACGTGATTACAGGGGCGACACCTCACATCGAACTCGCCTAGGCTCCGTCGTCCCGCCACAATGTCGGCGTAAAGGCTGGTCCCTGATCGGCCCATTCTCTTTACCTCTCGGCTCCCCCCTCCCTTCTTGTGATTCAGCTCGAGCACAGCGGGCTCGTCACAACCGCATGCGACGCACCGAGGGGGCCCGCCTCCGCTGACCATAGTGAGCGCCCTGATTCGTACGTTTAGGTACTGCCTTCTGTTGATCTCCCTCGCCGCCTCCTGGGTCAACTTCGCCCTGGCCTTCCTACCTTTCAACGTGAAGCGCGTTGGGGTGGACGTAACGGGGCGGCCAGGGTGACGGTCCGATGGCACTGGGTCGTAAGCTCCCTGCGGCAGCTCAGGCATCCAGCCCGGCTTTGGAGGGGGCGGGGGCAGCACCAAAGTTGGTGGACCCGATGCAGTTAGTTCCCCAGCCCCTTTCTCCGCGTAATCCTCAATCTGCCTCACGGCCGTATTCGACATCGGGTCCACCGACCGAGGCATCGAACCGGGGTTCATTAGGTCTACGCGCGATCGCGCCGGCGGCCCACCTGGATCGCCCGGGCGTGCCCCGGCGGGCCTGCGGCCCTCCGGGGGCGGTGCCTACTCGCCCACTCTCTCTAGGAGGAGCCGGAGCGCCAGCGCCGCCTGATCGGGGACCACCGCGTTCCCTAGGGCCCTAAGTCGGTCCATCCGATCGGGAGACCCATGAGCCATTCCACGAAGCGGGGCGATAGTCGCGGGCGCGAGGTCGGGCCAGGCCCCGAGGATCCTCCCCCACTCGTCGCGCTCGTTGGGGCCCGGAGGCCACTTCGGGGGGCTTGGCGGCTCAGCAGGGAGTTCGTCGGAGACGACCCCTCCGCCGCCCCGTCCTTGTTGTCGCGTCCCGTCGGGGTCATCCACAGCTCGCCCCTCCTCGCCATCGCCTCGAGGCCCTTCGACCGCTGGCCCCTCCCGACCAGGGAGAACTTCGTCACCGACCCCACGTCCGGGGTCGGGTAGAGCGTCAGGGCCTGGCCCGTGAGGTGGTTCTGGTCCTCCATCCCAGAGTGGTCCCCGTAGACCGCCCGCGGGGTCCGCCACTGCCGCGCCTTCTCGGTCAACGTCGCGTCCCTCCGCTCGTCGCCCTCCCGGCCGGCCTTCCGGTCCTCCGACGCGATCGGAGTCGGCCAGAACGCCGCCGCCCGGCTCAGGGCCACCGCCCGGTCGGGCCCCGCGTACCCGTTCTGCTGGCCCCGCTCCTGCGCCCGCGGGGTCGGCCAGTTCTCCGCCCGGCCGTCCAGGGAGAGTCCCACGCGGCCGTCGCTCTGCGGGCGGTAGCTCGGCCCCCTCCGGTGCCGGGGCGTGGGCCACGTCGGCGATTCCTGATTTGTGTACAGGGTCGCGACCCTCCGGTAGAGCTGCGCCCGCTCCTTGTTCTCCGGGGTGTGAGAGAGAGCAGCGGCCTTCTCGTCCACGATTCCGTGCGCGTCGGAGTTCCCGTTGACCCGCAGCTCCTTCAGGCGGGCGCGCCTCGCCTCGAAGACCGCCGGGTCCCCCCCGTCGTTGAACACCGAACCGTCGGGCGTGGGCCAAGAAGAAGACCCGTTCCCGCCGGTGCGGGGCGCCGACATCGGACGCGCGTACACACGTCCACTCGACATCGTACCCGAGCGAGGCCAGGGACCCGAGAACGGCATCGACTCCTCCTCCGTTAAGGAGGCCTGAGACGTTCTCCAAGAAGACGTACTCGGGCTCCACCTCGCCAAGGACCCTTGCAATCTGGGGCCATAGCCACCGCTCGTCGGCGGTGCCGAGTCGCTTGCCGGCGTGGGACCAGGGCTGGCAGGGGAACCCCGCAACGAGGAGATCCACCGCTCCACGCCACGGTCGGCCGTCGAAGGTGTCAAGGTCGTCCCAGACAGGAGCCTCGTCCAGGTCCGCCGCTTCCATCCGGGCCACGAGGACTGCCGCCGCGAATGGGTCTCGTTCGACATAGCCCACAGTCCTTGCTCCGGGAAGGGCAAGTTGGACCCCCAGGTCCAGCCCCCCCACTCCCGAACAGAGGGACAACACGCGCGGGGAACGTGGAGCCACACTCACCAGGACCTCCACACCGCATGCACGTCGTCCCACGTAAGCGTGACCTGCCCCCTGGTGACCGTGCCGGCCTCGACCTTCGCGACGGCCGCCTGGACCATCCCCACGGTCATGTCCCGGGCGTTGAGCGGGTCGCGGACCCAGTGCTCCATGATTCTGACCCATGGGAAGGGTGCCCGGGCACGTAGACGTGCCCGGCGCCGCTCCGCGTCCTCCACGTGCGCCTTCCAGAAGTCCGGCCTCGTCTTCGGCCTCCGGTAGTGGTCGGGGCAAGCGTGCCAGAAGCAGCCGTCGACCGCGACGTAGAGCGGGCCGCGCGCCGTCGGGATCTCCACGTCGAAGCTCGGGACCACCTTCGGGTACATGCGGTGGCGGATCCGCGCGCCCTTCAGGGCCTCGTGGACCTTCCGCTCGATGCGGTTCTTCTTGAGGCCCGTCCCGATCTTCGCCATGTGCGCCGAGCGCTGCGAGGGGGTGAGGGTGTCGGTCACGGTGCCCTCTCGAACTTCGCGCGCCGGCCCAACGGCGGGGACGTCCGCCCCGGGCGTGCCTTCGTCGCCTTCCAGGGGCGGCCGCGCGGGTCGCACGGGACCCGCCACCAGTTGTCCGCCCGGTAGGTCACGCCCGTGTGCACCGTCTCGTCTATGTACGCTATCAGGCGAGTCACGTGGGGCGCGTTCGTTCGTATCCATGCGCGGTTCCTCGCGATGAAGAAGGACGCCGCGTTCTTCGGGGCCTCGGGGGAGAGTGCCATCCGGTAATGCTCCCATGTCTGTCCCGAGTTGTCCTCGTGCCGGGCCGTCGGCAGACCCCAGATCGAGACGCCGACCACGGTAGCTCCGGCCTTCAAGAGGAACGACACTTTCCACCCGACCCGGGGCGGGTGGGTCGAGTGCCACGACCGCACGAGCCGCATCACGAGGACCCTGTCGATCACCCTATCGCTGTGGAGCCCCGCGAGGCTCGGTAGCTCGGCGGGCTTATCGAACGGCGTGATCAGCGCCTCGGTCACGCGGGCACCGCCTTGACCGTCCGGTAGTCCTTGGCTCCGCAGGCGCAGTAACGGACGTCCCTGAGCCCGTCCTCGAGTATCCTGTCGAGGAACCACCCAGTCCACTCGTGTTCGTGCTCGGTCACGGCCGCCACCGCCATCGTTGCGTCGTCGGCTCGGGGTGGTCGCGCTCCCACTGGGCGAGGTTCCACGGCTCCCACTTCCGAATGTAGGCCCAGTGCATCCGCCAGGGTCCGATCACGAACCGCGCGATGAACCACTCGATAAAGAGGCCCACGGGGACCGTGCACACAAGGCCTATGGCGAACCACTGCCCGAGGTTCATGGGACGTGCCACTTCCGCCGCAGGTTCCGGGCTGCCTCGGCGAAGAAGATGTAGACCCCGCCCCCTGGTAAGTGGATATGTGGGATGATGTCCCCGCGGCACCGCTCGGGCTTGACGATGCGGATCCGGTGCGCCTGGTAGATGAGACGGTGAATGAGACGGGTGTTGCGGGAGTCGTACGTTAGCTCGCCTCGCTCGTCGATGTGCGCCCCCTGGGGATTGATAGGGGCCCTGCACGTGCATCGAATACCGTCGGTCATCGGTCCCGTTGCCTCCCGCGTGGATTCTTGTAATAGGAGCGCCAGCAAAGGTAGCACCACCCCGCGTCGACGCGCTCGCGGGACCGCTGAAGGTCTTTCATAAACAACTTGCGACCGCACCCGCGACAGTACTTTCGATGGCGCGACCAGCCGTCGCGTGCGCCCGTTCTTGCGTGTAGGTACTTCATCGGTCCGGTTGCTCCCCTGCTGCTTTGGAACAACACCACTTCCCGTCGATGCAGATCGGGTGTTGAACGTCGTCGCACATGGCTAACCGTCCGCTTACTCCTCGACAGGTGTGATGCGAATGACCCGCCCGATTAGGTACATGGGAACGATCACCGACGGGTAGAGTCCCGCCGGGCTCTCGTCTCGGCGTTGAAGCTCCGGGAACTTCCGCACAGCCTCGTCCCATCCCTCGGGCTTCGGACCTTCGTACGGTTTCGATTGGGCGGGGTCAAGCCAATTCTGTTCGACACGCCGCTCGAATGACCCACGGAAGTCGGGCGGTAGCTCCCCGCAGGTCGGACAACGATGCCCGATAGCTAGGGTGACCTTCGTGATTCCACCTTGGCTCACGGATTCGGTTCCTTCTACAGGGTACAACAGGGCACGACAAAACTGACATCGCACCCACTCCGGACGGTTAGGCAACCCACAACGGGGACACGCGACCGCTTCGCTCATCGGTTTCCTAGGGCCTCCGAGCTGTCACCCAGGTCATCACGGGGTAAAGGTAGTCGTTCGGCGCCGCGGCCAGCTCCCGCATCGTCTCCACCGAGTGGTTGTTCTGAAGCCAGTCGAGAACCCGCTCCGCCGCCAGGCGGCTCCCCCATCCTCCCGCGCGGACCTCGTCCCACCCGGAGAACAGGGCCAGGAGCGCCGTCGGGGAGAACCTCCAGTAGTCTCCGTGGTCCGCCGCCTCGTGGATCGGGAACAGGAAGGCCGTCGTCAGGCACGCCCACCCGCCCGGCTTCAGCATGTCGCGTATGTGTCGGACTGCCGCGAAGGGGTCCGCGACGTGCTCGAGCACCCAGTCCGCGAAGACCAGGTCGTAGGTCCCAAGCCAGTTCGTCGGGTGCGCCATCAGGTCGAACAGAGGCCGCCGCAGCTCGTCCAGGCGGTCGACCGGGAAGTGGAATACCTCGCGCAGGGTGGTCCCCGATATCTCCGCGAATCGCCCGTTGGGCAAGCCCTTCAGCCCATTGAGGAACGGCCCGAGCGCCATGTACACCGGGAGTCGGTACACGTCGCCGCTCGGGGTGTCCGGAATCCGGACCACGTCACCACTCACGGCTCGGCCTCCCGAAACTCCGTCAGGCGGGATTGGTTCGGATGATGTTCCGTCTCCGTGCGCGCCTCCGCCACCCGCCGCTGCGCCATGTCGACGTAATAGGCCGACAGCTCGATGCCGACCGATCTCCGGCCCTTCTGCTTCGCGACGGCCAGAGATGTCCCCGACCCCGCGAACGGGTCCAAGACCACGCATCGTACCGGCTTTCGGCACTCGCAGGACGGCCACGAGACGTCCACCTCCACAATCTTGTAGCCTTCAACGACCGCCTTGCCGGCGCCCCCGTAGGCCTCAATCTCCTTCTCGGTCGCGTCCGCCGACTCCCCCCCGAGGCCCGACTTGAGCGCGAGTGTCCCCTTCTTCGCGTCCCGGACGCGGATGTTCATGAGCGAGATCCGCTTGCGGACCGTCGCGTGGATCCATGCCTTGTCGCACCGGTCGCAAGGGTCCGGGTAGCACGAACAGGTCGGGGTCCAGCCGATCGTGACCTTCTCGACCATCCCCGCGAGTATCCGCCGCTTCACGTTGGAGGCGTTCTCGGCGCCCGTCCCCTCGTACTCCTTGACGGCTTGCCCCGAGTACTCGCCTTTCTCGTCCCCGCCTGAAGCTCGCTGCCAACCGCGGTTCGGTTGGCCCAACGAGACGACCCTCTTCCAGGGCGTTCCGCAATCGGGACATGCTCCCCGTTCCGAAGTCCCCGCGAGAATCGCGATCTCTGGGATCCGCTCCGGGAAGGTCGCGTAGTGTGCCTCCTTAAAGGCGCGCGAGGCGAACGTCCAGACGGACCGCAAGTTCCGCCCCGCGTCCGGGGAGAGGTCGCGCATCGCCGCGTTGTAGGACTCGTTCATACGGATTCCTGACCCGGCTGGCGTCATCTTGGGAACGCTCTGCCGGCCCCTCGAGTGTGCCGTCCCGACCTGCGCCTCCCGGACGGCCTCCTGGTCGTAATAGTAACCCGGCTCCTTCGCAAGGTGGAAAACGTACGAGTGCGCCCGGGTCGTCCGGTTCTTCACGCTCTCCGGCATTGGGTTCCGGCGATTCCAGACGTTGTCCTGCCGTACAATCCACCCCTCCGCCTGAAGCGCAATCGCGACCCGGTGTGGGACTAGGGCGAGGTTCCCCTCGCGCATCCCCGGCTGGCGCTTGTCCATCAAGCCAGCCTGCTCTCCGCCTGTGTGATCCCTGTTCGAGAGGGTCGAGGACTTCCATCGCTTGGCCCCCGTCACCCCCGCCGGGTGGGTCAGGTAGGTGTCGCCGATCTCCATGAACACGACGCCGTCGTCGCGCATCACGGGCCATAGCTCGCCCATCACCTCGACGATGTGGTCGACGTACATGAACGGGGTCGGCTCAAGGCCCAGCGACCCGAGCCACGCCCCGCACTTCGAGCAGGACCGCCCGCCTAACGCCTCGTAGTTTCCTGCCGATGGGAGGTTACCCTCGTCGGCCTCGCGGCGGGATCGGCGTGGGGGCGTTGCCGTCCATTCATGTTCACATGCCTCGGCCGGCGCGGCCCAGACCGTCTCCATGCCGGGGAGTTTCCCCGTTCCGCCGCACCACCGGCAGTTCGGGTCCGGTTCCTTCTTCCGGATTACCCCATCGGCCTTCTTCGGGAGCGGGTGCTCCTGATCCTTATCGCGGACGTAGTCCTGCGAACACCCGCATAGGTCGTACCGGCGGAGCCCCCAGACCTCGGAAGGGGGGAGAAGTAACGACACACTGGACCGAGCCTCGCGGCAAGGTACGCAGGACGTCGAGGACGTTTCCTTGAACGATCAACGGCTCGATGTCAGTCGGAACTTCTCCCCCCATACGGGTGCATCACCTCCCCCGAGGAACTCCCCCCGGACGTTCTGGCGCATCATTTGACAACCTCGAACCGAATCACCGTCACCTCTAGGTTTGGGTTCCACGCCCCGTGGAGCTTCAACCACGCCTCCACGAACTCGGGGATGCTGGGATATCCTTCTCGGAGCGCCCCCGCGTCGGTGATCTCGCGCAGGTGCTCTTTTCGCATCTCGAGGACGCGAATCACCGGGGCCGATTCTTCATAGCCGAACCATCGGCTGGACCTCGTGCGGTAGATGCCCCCGATCTTCACGTGCGGCGCTTTCCATACACGCCGAGTCTCGGTCTTCTTTCCGTCCGCAATTCTGACGAGGTGCTCCTTGGTGAAAATCATCGCAGGCAGGGGGACATGCACACACCTATAAGTAGGGTCGTGTCATGGGAGGGACCATGCCATACGCCGCGAGCGTGGAACTGCCGACCGTCACCTGTCTGAAATGCGGACACACCTGGGTGCCTCGGAAGAACGAGATCCATTCGTGCCCGAAGTGCGGGTCGGTGCGTTGGGACGAACCGAGGGGATGACCGTGGTCGAACCCACAACGCCACCTGGACCTCTCACCGCCGATCCGAGGCCATGGAGCCCAATCCGTGGCCACTCCGAGGAGTGGTACCCGTTCCCGATCGAGAACGCCGACGGCCTCGTGGTAGCCGTCGCGGAGTCCCACGAGTTGGCCACGCTGCTCGCCCGGGCCCCGCATATGGACGCCCTGATCAAGAAGCTCGACGACCTCCAGAAGGAGTTCCAGAAGTCCGCCGACGATCCGAGGGGCGTAGTCTACAACGACGTCGCGTGGACCTGGCGAAAGGCCGCGATACGTCTCCACGAGGTCCTGGAGGGAAAGGCGTGACCGACTGTCTCTCGTGCGGCATGGACATCGATTCGTGCAATCACTCGCGGGATCACTCGAACAACATCCCGTGTTGCGCGCATTGTGATCACTCGCCGAGGCCCGAGGAGCGGTGCGCGTACGTCTATGCAGAAGGCAATCTGTGCCCATTCCCGAAGGAAATGCACACCGGGTCCCTCAATGACATCTGGGTCGAGAATATGTTGCTCGTCTCCGAGACCAGTCCATCCCATCCCTTCCACCCCCCACGCTCCGCCCGGGAATCGACAGCCGGTCAGGTTAACCAAGGCCCTTCCGGAGGCGAGGAACCTGCAAGAGGCGAGAGCACCGGACTTAAGGTTCCGCAGGCGCCGGCCGAAAATGCTCGGGCGGAGACCCCTCTTTACGTCAGTTGGGACGAGCTGAGCGAGCTCCGTCAGACCGCGGCAATCATCCCCTACAACACTGCGGCTTATCTCAAGCTCTACGAGGGAATCTGGAAGCTCCACCGCTACGAGGTCGTCCCTAGGGAGAACATCGAGGCCCTAGCGAAGGAGTGGGAAGCTGCTGCGGCCGCTTCCCTCGACCTCTCGAAGGTACCATACATGCCAATCGGGCAAATCGTGGGAACTCCCATCAATATGCTCTACACGGAAGCTGCCGCCCGCCGCCTCCGCGAGATATTGGAGGGGCCGTGACGCTCGCGGAGGACAGGAGAATAGCGGCGGTTATGGGAATCGATACGCAGGCGATTGAAAGGGGCCGGGTCCAGACTTCGTTCTTCGTTATAAATCCGGACGATTCTTACAGGAAAAAGGTTGAACTGCTACGGGAGGTCCCGTGACGCTCGCCGAGGTCGCCGTCCGGTTCCATGCCTTCGAGAGGCAGTGGTTTGCGGATGCTGAGGCGCACCCGGAAAAGACGTTCACTGCCGCAGATGTGGGCCATGCAGTTGCAGAGGTCTTGGTCGCCCTCGAGACCGACCCGGACTTCAAGCTCCCCGACCGGGTCATGATGCTCGCTAATATGTTCGCCGTCCTGGGGGGAACCTATCCCGGCTCCGAGGTCGCCCGAATACTCCGGCAGACTCGAGCGGTGAAATCGTGACCAATGATCGATTCACTCAATAACGACTGGTGCGCGTTCGTCTACCCCGATGGGACGTACTGCCCGCTCGTGCCATCGAACCACATCAAGGGCAGAACCACTCACGAGTTCGTTCCGCTCGTGCTTGTGCACACCACCGGCCACCCCCCCCTTCGCGTCGTGGGGAGGGCGATCCCGTGACCTCGTTCCGCGTCGGTTTCACCGTTCCCGACGGCAGGCCCGTCGACATCGAGGCCCGTCATCTTGGGATCACCGGGATGACCCAGGCCAGCGGGAAGACCACCGCACTCGAGGCGTTCATGGATCGCGCCGACGAGACCGCGATCGCCTTCCGCACGAGTCGCGGCGAGCTCGGGTTTCATGGCGTCAAGCGTATCGGGCCCTACTTCCGCGAGCGGACGGACTGGCGCTTCGTCGAGGGGCTGATCTCCGCTCACCTGATGGAGAAGGCGAAGTTCTATCGGGGTGACCTGATCCGACTCACGCGGGGGACCCATGGCCTCTCCGAGGTCCACGCAAACATCCGCAAGGCCCTCGCCGCGGCCCGCGCCGGGTCCTTCCAGGAAAAGATATACACGGAGCTGAACGAGTACATCACCGAGATCCGGGACGCGCTCGAGTCAGTCCGGTTTGACCCCGCGCCGAACCTTACGCCCGGCCGCCTGTCGGTAATGGATCTCGAGGCGCTCACGCCAGCCGTGCAGCAGCTCGTGATCGCCGCGACCGTCGACTGGCTCATGGAAGGCCACCTCACAGTACCCGTGATTGTCGTACTGCCCGAGGCGCGCGACTTCATCCCCGAGGACCGGAGGACGCCCGCGAAGCTCGCGCTCGAGAACCTCATCCGGAAGGGGGCGCGGGTCAGCCGCTACCTGTGGCTCGACTCGCAGGCCCTGACGGGCCTCGACATGGACGTCTGCCGGTCGATCGGGACGTGGTTCTTCGGGTGCCAGCAGCTCGACCTGGAGATTCGGCGCGTCGGGAAGATGGTGCCCGGCCGCAAGCTCAAGCCGGACGACGTGAGGGGGCTGGCCCTCGGCCAGTTCCTGCTCGTCCAGGGCGAGGACGTCAAGAGGGTGTACGTCCAGCCGGCCTGGCTCCCCGAGGCGTACGCGCACGACGTCGCGACGGGGAAGACGGGATACGCCGAGCCCCAGATCGTGCGGTTCAAGACCAACCGGGAGGAGAAGGACGTGGACGCGAAGGAACGGAAGGAGTACGACGAACGTCTCAAGAGAGTCGAACACGACCTCGGGGTCGCCATCAAGTCCGCGCAGGACTGGAAGGCGAAGTACGAGGCCGAACACGCCCGCGCCGAGGCGAACGCTCGAACCGCCGCCGCGAACGCGGTCGATCGTATCAAGGCGACGCCGAAGCCCGGACCCGTCACCGGTGTTTCCGATCTTGAGCCGGGCGCTATGCGAACAGTTTTACACACCGCCGAGGGGTTGTCGATGAGTCTCCCCGATCCTGCCAATAATCGCGAACACATCGACCTCCGTGTAACGCGAGATACCCCCTCCTTGAAGGTCCACGAGCGCGTCGTAACCGTGGAGGCGCAACAGGACACCCACCGGGGAAAGCTGGCTCTCCTAATCGCAGACGGGTTCTTCGCCACCCCCCGCAAGCAGGCGGACGTCGCGGGCGAACTGAAAACTCGGGGGTGGGGGGACTACAAGGGAGGCAACAGCCGCGTGGTTCTCTACAAGAATCTCCAAGAGATGACGGGGTTCGGCTTCTTCCGCTACGACGGGTCCAACTACGAGATTACGCATGATGCTGCCGAGAGAATCGAAGTTGTCCGTGAAAAGGTGTTGACATGACCGGGATGTGGGCGCCCGAAAAGAAACAGGCGTGGATGGATCGCACCCGTGCCCATCGCACTCAGCAGGGCCAAGCGTGGAGAAGCGCTCATCCCGGCCAGGCGAAGAAAATCAGCCGTGATTACCGCCGTCGATTTCGGTCGGCTCACCCACAAGAAGCTCTTGAACGCGGGCGGCGAGGCTATTGGAATAATCCAGTCGCGGCTCGAGAAAAGGCACGGCGGTCAAACAACCGCGTGCGGCTGCGCCTGATCGAGTTACTCGGGCCGTGGTGCCGCTTCTGTGGGGAGACAGACCCCGTAGTTCTCCAAGTTGACCACAAAATCCCCGTGGGAAAGAAGGCGAAGGAAGGTGGCGGCCTCGCCCGTTTGCTCCGCCGTCTCCGAACGGGTAAGGAAACTCCTCACAATCTCCACGTCGTCTGCGCCAACGACCACGCTCGGAAGACTCACGTCGATCTTCGGTACGTTGAACGGGCAGTCCCAGCGGCGAAACAGCGCGTCCGGGTCGTCGAGGGAAGGGTGGCGGCGTAGATGTCGTGGAACTGTGGCGGCTGCGGCTACCTGCTCGCGCCGTACGCTCCCCGGATAATCGGCGAGCCGGGACGGCGCTACAAGTGCCCCAAGTGCGGGGACGAGTGGTACGTGATCGCGGGGGAGCGGGCCATCATGGTCCGGGTCACCGAGGGGAGTGCGGGCGCATGAAAGTCGAGGTCCTCATCGACGGACCGTACAAGGGCCGGGTCCTCGAGGCGCGCAGGATGCGCCCGACCGAACTGGTCGCCGCGCATGGCGTCGCGTGGTACGAAATCACCACGCCCGACGGCACGAAGGCCTACGGCCCCGAACAGTGGGTCCGTGTCGTCGAGGAGAAGGCGACGGCATGAAGACTGTGACCGTCTCCCGTCTTTCCGACCTGTTCCTCTTCCTGTCCGGATTCGTCACCGTCAGCCTCGCGACGACCCTCCTGTGGATCTGGCTCGCCGCGTCCCAGTCGGCCCAGTACGGCGTGGTCCTGTACGTCAACCGCGGCGGGGAGTTCCTGACCGAGGTCGTCGAGTTCTCGTCGGCGGTCGTCGTTGGGTTTGGCGTAATCGTCCTGAGCGCGGCCCGCCTGCTGGCGTCGTTCGGGGAGCCGGAAGGTTAGTGTAGCCAGACCCGTGTGGGGTACCCGACGCGGCGGACGGCGTGGCGGGATCGGGTACCCGACAGGCGACCTCTCGTTCTCCGAGCCTGTCCCGGCCCGCCCCGAAGGCCGCCGCGTCCTACTTCCAGCGTACGACGTAGACGAGTATCCGCCCCTCGATCGCTGCCCGGACGCGCGCCGAGTCGACGTAGGTGGCGAAGGCCGCGGAGGCCTCCGGGGAGAGTCGCGGACCGACCCCGTATCCCCTGGGCTCCGCGTGACCGGCCACGATCTGGGACCGGCTGTTCTCCACGGCGGTCGCAACCGCGACCCTCGGCGGGGGTCCCGTCCGGGTCTTCGCGGTCGCCATCGCTGCCCGAAGGGACCTTTCCGTTTTAGGGTTGCGATCCGCGCTAGGTCAGATGCTCGCTGTGCGCCCGGGTTTCGTCGACCATCAGCCGCCCCTCTTCCGCTGGATGTCCTGCATCGCCATCCCCTCGAGCGCATCGAGCGCGTTCGGGTCGAGCGTGCCCCATGGACGGTTCGCGAGGTCGTCGTAGTCGTCCGGGTCCTCCCCGATCTGACGGAGCAGCGCCTCGCGCCCAGCGAGGTCAAGGGAGTCCCAGTGTTTCTCGGCCTCTATGAAGGCGTAGGGAGCTCCCGTCGAGACCTGACCGAACACCGCGTCCGTCAACTCCGTCGTACGCTCGACGCTCTTGCTCCCGTAGAACGACTCAAGGATGCGCTGCGACTCTGCCGGAGACATCCCCGACGGGAGCTGGCCGAGACTGAGACACAGGTCCGGGGTCTTGTTGGCAAGGTGGGAGAGGATCGTGCAGAAGACCTTGTTCCGGTCGGCGGGGGCATGTGGGACGCCCATCTAGTCCTCCCCGGCTACCGCCTTGCCGAGAAGGTCCGAAAGTCGAACCGCTGCCTGCCGGATCTCACTTAGGTCTCCCCGAGCAATAACGCCCTGCGCACGTGCCATCAGAATGGCGTTCATGGCCTCGTCAACTCCCGGAGGAAGACCGCAAACGACCTTCGCCTGCGACGTGTCGTCGTCCAAGCGGTTGATGAGCTCGTTCGCGAGGGTATAGGTCGCGTCGCTCTGCCGCGTCCCCGGGGCGATCTCCCCGAGCTCCTGGAGGACCCATTGAAGGTCCCCGACGTGGTCGCCGATCGCCGTTCCGAGAACGAGGCAATCGTACCGGTCCCGCGAAGCCGATTCTCCGTCCGCCATCTATCCCTCCGGGGGCTTGTCGCGCATCTCACCACTCGTGCGCAATTCATTCCGAACAAGATGCCACTTGTCCCTCAGAGACGCCGTCCGAACGTCGAACGCCTCGGAGGACTTCTTCAGGTCCACTAACGCAGTCATGATGTCGGCGTTCTGGGGTAGCTCGCAACTGTTGACCGCGTCCTGGAAGAGCGAATCGAGACGGCCCATGTTGTACTTTAGACCCTCCCGTTCGATCCCCCCGTTCGGTAGATACTTACCAGAGGTGTCGAGGTACCTCTGGACGATATTCATCTCGTCTCGGATCAGCGCGCCAAGAACGAGGCAACGGAGTTTCTCACCATCCGCCATCTAGTCACTCTTCCCCGTCTTGACGAGGTCCGACAGCGTTCGGGTGAGGTAGTCGAAAGACCGTTGGGTGTCGAGGAAGTTCTCAATCTGCGCGTTCTGGGCGATGCCCACCGCCGCGTCGTAGAAGTGTTCCCCCGGGATACTGCATGCCTTCCGCGTGTCCATCGCCGCCGCCTGCAGATCGGCCGCGTCCTTCTGGATGAACTCCCAGACCATCTTCCGGTACTCGCCGTGGGAGTAGTTCGTACGCTGCCGCTCGAGGTCGCGGAGGTGGTAGAGGAGCTGGCTCCGCAGCCCCTCGATCTTCGCGCCCGCGCGGAAACAGTCGAGGTTGGCGTTGCCCGTCTCCGGGTACTCGGCGGGGTCCGTCATGGATGGGGTAGCACCCCCGTGTCCTTCGACAGCCAGTAGAGCACGTCCCCGAAGATTAGCTGCTGGTGCTCCAGGTCGACATCGGGGTAGTCGCCCTTCGTAGCCGGCTCGAGAACCTCTTCCTTGTGCTCGCGGAATCGTCCAATCCAAGACAGGCTGATGGGTGTCTCTCCGCAGGATTCCGCATCCCTGATCAGGGGGTCGATTTGCCCGACCGTCTCGCGGTACTTCTCCGAGAGGTACTCCACAACACTGCCGCGATCATTCCGCGCAGCGCTGCGGATGCGCTCTACGAGGTCGTAGGCCTCCTGGAGCACGTCTCGGACCTTCACCCCGGCCCCCCAACAGACTAGGCGCGGGTCGATCTCGGCCATCCTTCCTCCATCGGCCTCCCGGGCCTTTAGGGTTTCGTCTCTCGCGCGCCCCGTATGTTCTGGACCCTACGTAGGTTTCTCAACAGCGGGGGGTCGATCCCGGCATCGTTCGTTGCCTTCTGGACCGTGTGGATCATGATACCCAGCTTCTCCGTCGCGTGGGCAATGGCCTGATCACTCGGAGTGTTTATCAAGTCCCTCAGGGCCGCGTCCGCCCCGTACCACGCGGTCACCAGCTTGCCACCCGGCTCCGCTCCGCACCGGACCGCCTCCGGCACGAGTTTCGCGAGGCGTTGCCGATGCTGGACCACCCCGTTCAGCCACGCCTTCCGGACCAGGTCCGCCGTCTCCGGGTCCGTGTGCGGCGTGCTGTATCCCACCAGCGACTCCGCGAGCATGACGGCCTGCTGGCCTAGCTCGGCACCCACAAGGAGACACCTCACGGTCTCGGAGACCTCGCCGTACAGGACCTCGCTGCCGGCGGCGACGGGGGCGGCAGCTATTGGCAGCCCCAGTCTCTCCCGGACACCGTCGAACATCTCTACCCCGGCACGTAGACGAGGTGGACCAGCTCGTCGCCTGCCATCGAACGGCGGGAGTGTCGTTCGCCCGCTTTAGGGTTCCGATTATTCGTTGCCTAATCTCTCCAATGCCTTGGCCGCTTTCGCGAGCTGCTCCGCACTCGGCGCTTCAGGGTTCGACCTCGGGTCGAACAGAAGTCGGACCAACTCCCGAATCTCGGCCTCCTGGTCAGTGCCCTTGTACTGGGAGATTCTCTCTACGAACCATATCTGAATCTCCGCCAGCGTTCTGCCCACAAGTTCCGCCTTGACACGGTCCCCAGTGCCCCGGAAGTATAGGACTATCACATCCCCATCGTCGGTCCTAGTGTAACGCACAATCGGAACACTCGTGTTCGCCATCGACGTCCCATAGCCGTTTCCGGCGGGATAAGTCTTCCGGAGGGACTTGGGTCGGCATAATTGAACCGTGGCGGGCAGGTTTGGTCCGGGTTGAGGCGGGCAGGGCTGGTAGAGAACGGCTACGAGAGGTTTGACATGAGCTGGGACGGGTCAGAACCGGCGCGGGCAGGCCTGGACCGGTTGGGCAAGGCTCGGGGCCGCTAGGACTGGTTCAGACCGGGGTCGCTCGGGGTGGGTCGGAATCGATAGGCCCGGATCGGGATGAATCAGGCAGGGGTGGATTGGGGTCGTTGGGCCTAGCTCGGGGAGATGGTCTAGTTCGGTCTGCGAGGGCGGGACGCAGGGGTTATCTTCCCCGGTGCCCTCGGGTTGTCGACTGTGAATCGACGGGAGCGAGAGATCGCCCGCCGATATGAGGCTGACGGGTGGGCCGTCCTGCGGAACGGCGCTCCCGATTTCCTCGTATTGAGGGTGGTCGAGCAGAACGGGGAGAAGGTCATCTCCGAGGTCCAGGCCGTTGAGGTCAAGGCCCCGGGCGACCGACTCACCCTCGAGCAAGCCCTCTATCGGAAGGCTCTCGAGAAACTCGGCGTTCGATACCGTCTTGAAACAGTCGAGTAGGTAGAGAACATGAAATGGAGAGTGGGACTAGGATTGAACGACGTCTACGGCGGAGATGGGTACACGCGGCCGATCACGGTGGAGTCGAAGAAGCTCGACCGGAAGAAGACTCGACGGGTGACCGCCCACAACATGGGCGGCCTCACCGCCGAGTCGGGGGTCAATGAAGAGAAGCTCGAACAGAAGGAGGACGTGGTCCACACGTTCCGCCTGACCGATGGACACCGTGTCCTGCGGCTCGGCGGATCCCACGGGAAACTGTGGGGCTCCTTCAAGGAAGCCGCCGAGCAGCTCCAGACGATGGGCGACGATGATTTCGCCACGTTGACCGGTGCGCGCCGGCTTCTCGGCACAATCCAAATCTTCCCTGTCTGGGTTCCGCTCGAGTGCGCCGATGATGCGTTGCGGACAGAACAGCTCCCCCAGAAGACCAACGGGATGCACGCCGCGATGTTCTTCCCGTACTACGACGTGATCGGGAAGGCCACATGCGAGGTCACCATCGCCTTCCCCGACGCGCTTGGACCGAAGGTGAAGAAGCTCCTCGAACACCTGCCCAACATGAGCGTGTTCAACAAGCGACGGACCACCGTCGAGGTGTTGAATATCGAGGAGGCGAACTAGACCGCTCCGACCCGGCCTACTCCGCACCAGACCGGCACGGTCCGATCCATTCCAAACCAGTCCGCCCCGGACTGACCCGCTCCGACTCAACCCAACCCGGGCAAGCCCGAACCTGGCCATTCCTGGCCGGTCGAACCCCTTCCCAACCCTTTCCTAAGGCGTATAAACTAGATGCAGGAGTTCTATTTCACCTGCTTGACCCGGCGCCACATTCAGGTGCATCGTGCGCAGGAACCCGTCTCTCTCCGCCGGCGCCACGGGGACGGCCTCGTACCTCACGGGCTTCACCATCAGTCCCAGATTCGTCTGGGCGCGGGCGTAGAGAGCCCGACTGATCAGACGTGTCGCCTGCTCGTTTCTGACGCCCGCCGCGTGAACTCCCTCATGCACCACGGTCAGAGACGGCGCGTCTCCGGCGACTAGGACAAACCCCTGGCCAATCGGAGTCATTCCGAGGATGTGATATTTTTCCACCGTCTCCTGACGGGCGATAGCGTTGAGCCGGTGGACCGAATCGTACAAGTTCTCGGCCCCGACGTCCGCGTTCTCCAAAACGAAGACATTCGCAGGACGTGGAAGGAACGGGATACGGGAATAGACCGACTCGATCTGCTCCTTGGTCAGGGCCATCTCAGCCCTCCTTCGGAGACACTTCGCATCCGGTCAATTCGACCACGAACTCCCTCGCCTCGTCGATCTTCCTGCGCAGGTATTCCGGGGGACCACAATCCCCGGCGTAGAAACATTCTCCGTGGAGCTCCTGACGGAACTCGGAATATCTGTTGAGGATGCCGTACTCGCGTGCCCGGATCAAAGCGTGGCGGCGCTGCGAGTGCGCTTCCGCACCGAGTTCTATCGTGACGCCCTCACGCGCGAGGTGGTAGTTCGTGGCGTCGACTACGGCGAGCCATGCCTTCTCCCCGGCCTCGCGCATCCGCATCTCGTTTCCGACGCGTTTCGCCGCGTCGAATTCGCCAAGCGCGAAGGCGATCTCCGTACACGCGAGTTGGGCGTCGGGACTGGCCATCGTCCGGGTAAGGGCGTACCCCCTATATCGAGACTCCGTACTGCGACTCGATGTACGCCAGGACCCTGCCCCAGGTCGGGAGCCCGTATCCGCTGGTGTTCGGGTCGGAGGGTCCCGTCGCTGCCAACATCGCCTTGAATTCCGTGTTCGTCAAGGGGACTCCCACCTTCGCCTTGTAGAGCTGCCGGGCTAACACCCCTAGGCCCGCTGCCTGGGGCGTTGCCATTGACGTGTTGTGCGCGAAGGTCCCCTCGGCAACGAAATTGTGGACGTCGTCAATCACCAAGTCGTGCACCGTGGCCGGTCCCGAAGCCGACACCTCGCTGACCTTGTCAAAGATCAGGTCAGGGTAGCGCTCCTCGGCCCACGGCGGAATCAGCTCGGTGCCCACACGGATTCGGCTGGGGTAGATATCAAAAGCCCAGGACTCGGCAATCCTCTTTCCTCTTCCCCGGCCCGCAGCCCACGCGTTCTCCCGCACACGGTGGCGCACGTTTCCCACATGACGTCCGAGCATCATGGCGAGGTTATGCGTCTCCGAAATCAGGGATCGGTTGCACATCTCCAAGCCGGATCTGTGCTCCCCTTCATAGCCGTCGGCCTCGAACAGTCCCGCCAAGTAGGCCGACTGCTCGGATGGAGGCGCGACCCATACAGGCGATGGCGTGTGCTTTCCCGAGGCCTTGTCGCTCATGCCCAGCGACCTGAACCGCCGCCAGATGTCCCGCGAGTACACGTACGCCTGCTTCCCCCTCTTGTCAACCGTGGGCCTGCACCCCGTCGCCCCTTCGAACAGATCGAGGTACCTCTTGTTCAAGTCCTCGTGACGGGACAGGGCGAACGCCGTCTGGTGGTTCGTCCCGGTCGTCCACCCGTCGCCCACCATGAACCCCAAAAGGCGTGCGAACTCGGGACCGATCGGATGACCCTCGCCGACCGCAGGACGACTGCGCGGATAGACTAGCACGTCGCCGCGCCGGATGTTGGATGCCTCGACCCAGACGAAGCGGATCAGCGGTGCCTTCCGTTGCGTACCAACGGTCCGTCGCACCCCGATCTCCGAGGCCATGTGTCTCATCCAGTCGCGGCTCCAGTAGGGAAACGCGGCGTGGAGCTCGTCCCACGTCGCCGTCGGGTACATCTCTTTCAGGCGTTTCTTGTCCTCGACAACGCGGTCCAAGGGCTGGTAGCCCTTCATCTTCGGGACCGTATTTGACTCGTGGGAAGTCGAGGAGAAGTCCCCCGGGTCCGATTCCTTGGGGGAGAGGCGCGCCACGAGGAGGGGGTGGTTCGGGGTCACGCACACCGTGCGCGACTCGGTCCGCACCACCACCGTGCCTTGACGCCCGCGCCGAAGGTTCAAGGCCACGCGCACCGGCACGACCCGCGACCCGTCGAAGCCCCACGCCAAGTCGCCAGCGACGACGTCGCGTATCGGCACCGCGCCCCTGACGAGCCAGACCAAACTGTCCTCGTGCACACATCCCGCAATGGCATTGGCCTCATGAGGTCTTTGGGTATAGCTCACGGCCATCTGGGAAAAAGCCGATACGCCCGAGTCGATGATCGCGCCCGGCGCGACGCAGTCCGGCTTCGCCGCACCCCAGGGCGCCGGTCCCCGGCTCGAGAAGTTGCACATCTCGCCACCTGGACCAAACATCGTGTTAAAGCCATTCGGAACGGCGTTGAATCCGCCCACCGTGACGGGCTGGGGCAGCGCTCCGGGCGAGTCGAGCGTGCTCGATCCGGGCCCGGCGTTTCCCGCCGCCGCGAAGACGAGGATTCCCGCCGCGTCGAGGGCCTGCATCGCCGGGTAGAAGGGGTCCGCCTCCGGGGTCTGGGTGGAGACGGGGGACCCCCACGACAAGGACAGCACGTCGACTTTCTGCGCGAGGGCCATCGCGAGCCCGGACAGCAGGATCGATGTGGGGGCTGTCCCGATCACGAAGTCGAGGGCCTTGACCGCGAGCAGTCCGCACAGGGGAGCCATCCCCTCGCAGTAGACCGGCGCGCCCACCTCCGCCGAGAAGGCGGTGTCCTTGAAGCTCGTCCCCCCCAGGGCCGCAAGGCACCACTGGCCGTGGGAGACGACGTCCACCACGACCCCCGGGATCGCTGTCAGGAAGCCCGCACGGCGCGTCTGCGGGTGCAGGTGGCCTCCGGTGTCGACCACGCACGCCTTGACCCCCTGGCCCGAGTACCCGGCCGCGTTGGCGACGTCCGCCCCGAGCAGCCTCCGCGTCCACTGGGTGCTGGTGAAGTTCATCGGCACGGGGGCGAAGCCCGATATCCCCGGGACCTCAACCGACCACGTGCCGGCCGGCGGGACGTACGGGAACTGGGAGATCCGGACCGGGTTGTCCGGGTAGATGGCCGCCACGTCCGGGCTCTGCGCGAGCTGCGTGATCGACACCCCGTCCAGCACCGCGGCGTGCATGTTGAAGGCGGGGATCGCGCGCGCGGCCGTGAACGCCGAGGACGCCCAGGGCCGCACGCCCTTGAACGGTCCGAAACTCAGGACCCGGGTCAGGTCGATGCTCCGGATCGACGCGGAGACCTGCGGCAGCCGGCCCGGCTTGGCCTGGACGATGACCGGGGACAGGGTCCGGACGAACACCGAGGAGGGCGCGTAGACGATCGCCACGGGAGCCCCCTCAGGCTCCCCCGCCCGGGTTCAGGCTCGGGTTCCGCAGACACTTCCCGTAGATCGTGGCCGTGCCCGCCCACGCGATGCCCGAGAAGTTGCCGTTCGCGATTCCGCGGGAGTCCGTCGGGCCGATCAGCGACCTGCCCGTCGTGCCCCCGAACACGTCGTACCCCCGCATCAGTACGCGGAGGTTCGGGACCCCGGCGCTCTTGTTGTCCTCGAACTGAACGGAGAGGTTCTGTCCGTTCACCGCGTAGGAGGCCTGCGTCGGCCACTGGCCGATCAGCCGCGACCCGAAGGTCCAGGTCTTCGATATCACCTGTCCGTCGGGACGCGTCACGCTGATCGTCACCGTGGGAGCGTACGTCCCGGGGCCCTGCCACACATGGCTCACCGATCCCCCGCTCCCGTTCGACCCGTCGCCGAAGGACCACTGGATGGAGACCGGAAGGTCGCCGCTCTGGATGTTCGAGAGGTATCCCTGCCATGTGGAGATGGTGCTCTGTAGGTTCGATATGACCCCCAGGTTCGCGTTGTGCTGGCTCGTCAGCGACGAGATCTGGGACTGCAGGTTCGGGATCGTTGTGCTGTTCGCCGTGCCGATCTGCCCCGTGACCGAGCTGATCTGCGCTTGGATCCACGCGAGCGAGCCGCTCACGCCGGCGCCCGCGTTGAGGGTCGTAATCTGCGACTGGAGGCTCGAGACCTGGTTCTGCAGGCCCGAGTAGACCGCGCTCGCCGAAGTCACCGAACCCTCGTTCAGCGCGGCGATCTCGCTCGCCAGCGAGGGGAGCGCGCTGTAGACCGACTGGAGGTCCCGCTGGAGGTTCAGGTTGTCCTGGTTCAGCGAGTAGATCGCCCCGATATCGTTCACCATCTTGGCGGCGTCGCTCGCCATGTTGCCGACCGCCGTGCCCGCCGCCGCGACCTGCTGCTGCATGGCCGCGACCGTCGCCGTGGTCGACGCGGTCGAGCCCCATGTCAGGGCCGCGACGTCGTTGCCCAGAGCAGTCAGCGACACGCCCGCCGCAGCGAGTTCCTGTTGCAGGACCGATAGGTCCGTTTTCAGCTGGACCACCGAAGCCTGCCAGGCCGCCTGCCAGGCCTTCGTCGCCCCCTCCTTGTCGTACTCCTGGTACAGCTTCATTAGCGCGCCGATGTCCTTGAAGAGCGGGGACCACGCCGCCGCCACTCCGCTCGAAGCGCTGGTGTTGCCAAGCTGGCCCTGGACGGTCGCGTAGTCCGCGTTCACCGCGTCCAAGCCCGTGCCGTTCAGCGTCGCGACCTGTGTGTTCAGCGAGCTGATCGACGCGTTCGCGGCGGCGAGCTGCTGCTGAAGCGAGGAGACCGTCGCGGTCGCTGCCGCAATCGAGCCCGGGCCGGTCCCGTTCAGGATGCCGATCTGGGCCGTCAGCGAGGCGACCGTCGCGTTCGCTGCGGTCACTTGCCCCTGGAGCGATTGCGCCTGCGACTGTGCCGAGGAGAGCTGGCCCTGCAGGGAGCCGATCTGCGCGTTCTGCGCGTTCACCTGGGCCGTCAGCGACGCGATGTCGCCCTGCTCCGTGGTCTCCTCGGAGACCGGCACGTAGCCCAGCGCCGTCGCGAGGTACTGACCCGGGGAGTAAGCCGTGGCAAACCGGACAACTGCGTGACCCGAAATCTGCGTTCCGAGCGATGAGAAGTTGGCCCCAAACGCAGCCGTGTACGGGGCGAACCCCGTGTAGTTCGTGTCGTACGGCCCCGAACCCGGATCGTTCGGTCCCCCCGGCACATCGGACGACGCGTTGTTACCGCCCCCGTCGCCCACGCTGGGGGCGGCGTTGACCACGTTGTAGGCCTGGACCTGGGACTGGAGTCCGCCGAGGGTCCCCTTGAGGCTGCTGATGCTGCTCAGATCCGACGCCAGATCCGACTGGAGCGTGCCCACATCCCCAGTGAGGTTCGCGATGGTGTCCTCTAGACCCGCGAGGACGCTCTGTAGCCCGCTCAGGGTGTTCGCATAGCCCGAGTACTTCTGCTGCAGGGGCGCGAGCTGGCTCTGTAGCGACGGGATCACGCTGTTCTGTTCGTTCGCGATCTCCGACTGGAGGTTTGCCAGCTGCGTCTGCAAGGAACTCAATTGGGACGTGAGCGAGGCGATACTCGCGTTCGCGGCCGACAGTTGGGATTGTAACGACGAGACGTTCGCGTTGAGGGCGTCGATCTGGGCCTGTAGGGGGGCCGCCTGGGCACTCAGGGAGGAGATCTGCGAGTTCGCCGAGGCAAGCTGCGCCTGTAGCGACGAGACGCTAGAGTTCGCGGTGCCGAGTTGGGACTCGAGGTCTGTGATCGTGGCCGCGTTTGCGCTCTGCTGGCTCTGGAGTGACGCTATCTGCGCGCTCAGTCCGGCGAGCGTGGATTTCGGAACGTACCCGAGGCTGCGCATAGCCTGGCCGAGGATCCCCGGTCCCGCTGCCTGCATCCTTGGGCCCGAGGGCTGCCCGCGCAGCCGCGACAATAGCCCGCCGATGATGCCTGTCGGTCTCGTCTGGTAGGTCCGCGTGCCCGGCACCGGGCCGGGGAGACGCCCCTCCGGCCCGACGCGCGGCACGTTCGAGGGGACGTTGTAAGGCTGGCCCGGTGCCGGCGACTGCGACCCGACCACCGAGAACGCCGGCGGGGCCTGCTTCTTCTTCGGAGGGATCGTCGGCACCGAGCCGGGCACGGCGACGACTGTCGGAATCATCTCGAGAGCCTCGCCCCGGGGAGGGGCGTGATGGGAAATGAACCTTCCCTAGGCCCGGTCGACGGCGGTCTCCTCCTTGGGGACCGGCTCCAAGACGATCTTGTAGCCGTACTGGAGGGCCGACGGGGCGACCGTCGCGTTGATCCACGATAGGAAGTCGTCGAGGCTGGTCCAGACTATATTCAGCTTCCCGTTCGAGTCCGCATTCCATCCGGGCATCTTCAGCTCTCCTGCGGCAGGACGGGGAGTTTCGGCACGACCTTACGCATGGCCCTCCTCGCATTTACCACCTTCGCCAGCTCCTCGGGGGAGAGGTCCTGCGTCTCGAGCAGGAACTGCTGTAGGCGGAAGTCGACCGATATGAACCGGTCTATTATCTTGGAGCGCCACCGCTGGAAGAAGACCGCCTCCACGTCCGGCTGGAAGGACGAGCCCATCGCCCCGGGGTGCTCGACGATCAGGCCGGCGTCGTGTGTCCACCCGTCCGGGTACCGCTTCTCGATGGAGAACCCCATGTCGGAGTCGGCGCGCCACCCTTTCGGAATGTGCCCCAACCCCCAACTCTCCTCGAACGGGCGCTCGAGGAAGACGTCCCGCCGCACGGCCATGCAGGCGCCGATCCACCAGCCGGACTGGTCGATCGTCTCGACTCCCCTTCCCGAAAAGTTCCCCCGGAGGCAGCCGGAGACCGCGACGAGGTTGGGCCTATCAGAGACCGTCCGGGAGAGGCGGGCGAGGTACCCGGAGGGCAGCTCGCTGTCGTCGTCGACCCAGACCAGCCAGTCCCCGGCCGCCTGCCGCGCGGCCCTGTTCCTGACCACGTACTCGTTCACGCCGGGGCCGGAGTCGGCGCGGCCGATGAACTCGAAGTCCCTGAAAGTCTGGCGCCGCACGGACGCGATGAGCGCCGCGTAGGACGAGCGCAGTAGCGTTGCGCAGATGACCGAAAACCTCGGCATCACGTCCTCCGGTACACCCTCATGTTGTCGGCATACCACTTCACCCGGGTGAGGCTTTCGCGGAACCCGGCGAGGATCGCCTCCGTGGCCGCGCCGTCGTATTCGTATCCCCGGGTGGCGAACAAATCGCGCCAGTACTCCCACGTCCGCTCGTTGAGGTGCTGGTCGCCGTCCTGACCCGGGTGGGCGGCCGTGAACACCACCGTGTCCGCCAGCGCGCACAGGAGGTCGATGTGGACGTCCGCGCACTCCGGCGGCAGGTGTTCGGCCACCTCGGCGGAGATTGCTACGTCAAATCGTCCTCTGTCGAGCAGGCCCGGCGGGACACCGGGCTGGCGCAGGTCCCAGGCGACGTACCACTCCTTCGGGATCCGCATCATCCCGGCGGCGGCCATCCTCTCGATGCCCGAGGCGGACTCCACGCCCACGCAACGGATTGGCGGCTCCCGGCCCGCGGCGGAGGCGCGGACGCCGGCCAGCATCGAGCCGACGGCGCATCCGATGTCGACCACCGAGTTCGGTCGGAGCACCGCGTCGATTGCGCGTCCGACGCTGGCGGTGTCGGAGAACACCGGCTCCTCGATATGCTTGGCGAAGAACGCGGCGTCGTAGACGTCGAAGAAGTGTTCGTCGGTGACGCCCCACCCCTGCGGCTTCCGGACGAAGCCGACCTTCTTGTCGAAGTGCTCCAGCGGGACGGGGAGCGAGTTCGCCGCGCGCCCCACGTCCGGCCAGTCCACGTCGTCCATGACAAAGACGCCCCCGGGCGCGAGGAGGCGCCAGCACTCCCGCACGTCCCTGTCGACCGCCGGCGAGGTGTGGTCGCTGTCCAGATGGATCAGCCGGAACGGCACACGAAGGTCCCGGATCACCTTGCCGCCCGCGTCCACGAACTTGACTATCCCCTTCATCTGCGGCAGCACGTCCTTGCTGTCCCCGCGCAAGAGCATGATATTCCGGTCGGCCCCGACCCGGACCATGTTCTGCCAGAAGGCCTGCATCAGCTCGTCGCCCGACGGGGAGTACTCGGGCGGCGCCCCGAGGAAGTTGTCGACCACGAGGACCTGCCCGGCCTGGGCGATTGCGCTCGTGGAGAGCCCCTTGAAGCAGCCGACCTCCAACATGGGCCCGATCGACTCGGGCAGCGAGAGGGCGGTGTCCCGGAGGAAGCGCAACTCCGGCTCGAGGTACCAGCCCTCCGATTGGGGCAAGAACCCCTCCCCGCCGCTCAGGCTGTCGTGTTCCACCCAGTCCGCGTTCGCCCGCTGCTCGGCCTTCGAGGGACACTCCTTCAGGTGGTCCCAGAAACGCGTCAGGGCGACGCTGCGGGAACGGTGGCTGGTCTTCACGCCGCAGGCGCAGGTGATCTCGTACTCGAACCACCGGGAGTCCGCCTCGGTCACGCAGGCACCTCCTGCGGGAGTACCGTGATACCCGGCTGGGTCTTGCGGAGCTCTCGCCGGGCTTCGAGGACCCGGCGCGTCTCCTCCGGGGTCAGGTCCTGCGTAGTCAACAGGAACTCCTGGCACACCGCGTCCATTGGCACCAGGTGCTCGAAGTATCGGTTCCTCCACCTCCGAAAGAACCTGTCCTCCACGGCCGGCACGAACCAGCCCCCGGGGTTCGACGGGTGCTCGACCACGACTGTCTCGTCCCAGACCGTGCGCCCGGGGAACCGCTCTTCGAGCGCCCACCAGAGCCAAGTGTCAGCTCGCCACCCATGTGCAACCGCCCCCATATCTGCATGGTCCTCAAAACCACCGATCTCCAAAAAGGCGTCACGACGAGCCGACAGATTTGCCCCCATTCCTGCCCAAGGAAACCCCCAAGGGCGTCTGTGTCCAACTCCATCGCCCATGAGGACCGGTCCTGTCATGCCAACGACATCCGGGTTACGGGAAACGGCCTCCGCGAGCTTCCGCAGGTGGTCTGGGGGAAGTACCGTGTCGTCGTCCCTAAACAGGCACCAGGTACCGCACGCGTCATTCTTGACCGCGCGGTTCTGGGACGTGGGGAGCGCTATACTCGCTTCACAACGCGACACCAATTCCCAATCGCGGTAAGTTTGACGTCTCAAAGAGGCAACTAGTCCGGAGTACGCTGGGCGTAGAAGTGTTCCGACAACCACACTAAACATAGGACCCGACATCGAACCCCCGCTCGTCAAGGAACTGCGACATCCACTCCCGTCGCTTGACCCCGCAATTACAGTTGAAACAGAGGCACTGGTACTTGTCAGGAGGCACTCGCCCGGTGGCTATCGCCTTCAACAAAGTACTGTGGTTCTGTCGCAACGGGTCGGATCGCCCTCCGCCGTGGATGTGGTCAATTGTCAACTTGCGGAGGTCAGTCTCGGGGCACATGGCGCATTTCCCGCCGAGCCTCATCATGGCAGCGACGAAGACTTTGAACCGGTACCGATGTGTAATAGCCGTGCGTCGCTGAGGGTTGCTCCGTTTCCACCTCGTGTTGTAGTCGTGTGTTCGATCTAGCACTTTTGGGTCGGCCTTTATCCTGCGCCATCGACGCTGATTTATCTTCCGCCTAACTGACCGTTCGCAGTTCCGACAAATCCAGCGACCCGTTGTTGGCGCAGATGGGATCTGGTTTGTTGGGGTCAAGACGACGTGGCATTTCCTACATGTCTTCGCGGACGGTCCCAGTACGGGCTCTTGCACTTCGGGCAGACTCTCGGTTTCGCCGGCGTTCTCGGGTACCACTTGTGAGGGCACCTCTCGCACTTGTAACTCCGCATCGGCCATCATATAAGTATATCCTCGTAGGTATATACTACTTCGGGGGAGGCGACTCGAACAATGCGAGATAGCGTTCCGCAACCAGACGAACGTCAAACAGCTCCCGCGCCCGCTTGGCGATCCCCTCGCGGCGGCCCTCCCACTTCGTCTCGAAGAACGCCCGGGCGATCGCCAGCGCCTCGGGTCGCTTCGCCTCCAGGTCCTTCAGCGGCACCACGAGCCCCCCGTCCGTGTGGCGGACCCACTCCTGGGGTGCCCCCGTGTCCGTGGTGAGAATCGGGACGCCGTGGCACAACGCCTCGGCGGCCACTATCGAGAAGGACTCGAGCCACCGGTGCAGATGGAGGAGGCCGCTGGCCCTGTGCAGCAGGCGGGCCGCCGTGTCGTTGGGGGCGTCCGGCTTGTACGTGAATCCGGCTTCACGGCACTTCTGGGCCACCATGAGCGAGTAGTACTCGTCGATGCCTGGCCAGACGTGTCCCGCCACGGTGAACGGGGAGACGCCGCACTCCCTCGCCACTCCGATGCTGAGGTCCGTGCCCTTGTGCACCGCGACCCGGCCGAAACAGACCCATCCGGCGTCGTGCGGCTCGAGGTCCGTGTGCGACCTGTCGATCGGCAGTCCGATCGGGATGACCGGAGCCCTGGGCTCGTTGAACTTCGCCCGGACCGCCTCCGACGGGTAGATGTTCCTGCCCCTCTCCGCCATGACGTCGGTCCACATCGTCGTGGCGAAGTACCGCTTCGTCCTGGCCCAGCGCGCAGGCTTGCCATGGGTCCAGTCCGACACGGCGTCGCAGGAGACGAGCAGCTCGTAGTTCTTGGGAGTCAAGACGTCGTTCTCCGTGATCAGATGGACGCCGGTCCACCCGTCCGGCGCGGGGCCGTTGTCGACGTTGCCGAAAAGGAGCACCTCGTGGCCCCGGCGGGCGAGTTCGCATGCCATCCAATAGGTCGCGCGCTCGATCCCCCCGTACCCGTTGACGCCGGTAGGGTCGATGCGTGCGAGCGCGGAGACGATCCCGATCCTCACATCCATCCCCGCGCCTTGACTATCTCCACGAAGCGTTCGGCCGTCTTCGCCCAGCTGTGCGCGGCGTAGTAGCGCCGCCCGGCCGCCGGGTCGGGCTTGAGATCGCGGATCTTGAGCAGCTGTTCCGCTAGGTCCGCCGGGTCGGGGAGCCACTCCCAGTTCGTCGACCTGGGGATCGGGAACGTCCCGTACATCATCTTCGGGCCCTCGTAGTCCGAGACGACTTCCGTCTCGTTCGGCGTCTGCGGGTGGACCAGCACCCGGCCGAGCGCGGCCGCCTCCGTCAGCGGCATGTTGAATCCCTCGCCTGTTGAACAGGCCGCGTAGGAGAACGCCCTCCTGTACCGGCATGCGAGCTGCTCCTCCGTTATCCCGATCATGGGGTCGTGGTCGTGGGGGAACATCCATCGGCCGTCCACGCCGAGCATCTTTGCGTGTTCCGGGAGGTCGAACGCCCCGGTCGGCAAGGTGTGCAGGTAGAAGTCGTAGTCCACCGTCGGATCAATCGACAGCGCGTCCCGGAACGCCCGCATCAACACGGGGAACGCCTTGCGGTCCTGGTGGCCGAGGCCCACGCTCATGATGATCGGGACCCCTTCGCGGCCGTAGCCCGTCGCCACGGGCCCTTCCGGATCCGAGTACGCGGGCGACACGCCGAGGGGCAGCGGCTCCATCCGGTCGCGGACGAGCCCTGCGTTGCCAAGGCGGTCCACTCCCGCCTTCGTGAACGGCAAGACAAGGTCGCTCTCCCGGTGCAGCACCTCGACGTAGTCCCAAGGCAGGATCTCGTGTTGAACAGGGCACCACTGGAGGACCGGTTTCGCCTTCGCCGGGGATTTGACCGAGTAGGACTGGGGGAAGAACCGCGGGATCATCGCGACGGGGTCACGGATGTGCATGATGACGTCGGGGTCGTAGGCGCTTATCGCCGCGGCAATCCGCTGGGGCGGTGCGCACCCGTAGAGCGGGTAGCGCCGCCCGTTGAACTCGTACACGAGGGGGTTGCCGTTGTGTTGGAGCGAGCCGAAGGCGACCTCCACCCCTAGTGGCGACACGGCGTCGGCGAACCACCGGGCGACGTTGCCGTAGCTTGCCGGCAGGTTGGGCGAGTCCGCCACGATGAGGAGCTTCAAGACTTGTCCCGCTCGTCGCCCGACCCTTCCGCTGCCTTCTGCTCCTCGGCGATCTCCCTCACGTCGATCTGGGCGCGCGCCTGAGCAATCCGTTCGATGAGGTTCAGCTCGAGCCACTCGCGGACCGTCCTCCACGTCTGCTGCGCCTCCCTCCCCATCGCCCTGTTTCGCGCCGCCTGTATCGAGCAAGCCCGCTCGATCCGTCCCAGCGTCCTGTCGCCCAGGATGATCTCGGCCGTGCCGCTCTCTCCGGGCTCGAACTTCATCTCCCGAAGGTCGCCCAGCTTCACGTTGAACATCGCTGGCCCCTCGTTGAAAGAGAACCACCCAGAGCCCTCCAGCTGCCGCCACGCCAGCGCGTAGGTAGCGTTCAGGAGGTTCACCTGGTCGCTGAGCCACGATCTCTCGGTGACCTTCTCCTTCGAACTCTCGTTCGCATCGGCGAGAACGTCTTGGAGCTGAGAGAGGGTCCCCTCGCTGAAACGCAGGGAGACTTTCATGCGGGCTTACTCACAGGTAAACCCTTATTTAGTGGTTCTGACCCGCGCTTAGCGCGGCGAGCTCGTCCTTCAGGATCTGGATCTCCGCCTGCTGCGCCTTCATGACGATCGTGAGCCACGCCTCGTAGTCGGGGTGGCGTACGCCGAAATATCCCCCGCGTGCGAGTTCGTGCACAGTGGGTGGTAGAGTCTGGGCAGCCACCCCGGCCCGCCAAGACCCAAGATCACGACCGCCCATCGTCCGATAAATGCCCACGCGAACCGCCGAAAGCTCCGCGAGCGGGTCGCTCGGGTAGTCCGTGAAGTCCGTCTTCAGCCGGATGTCGCTGGTCTGGTGCACGGCGCCGATCGACAGCGTGTAGCTCGCGCTCACAGCCTCGGCCCCCGTGAACAGCGCCATCGCCTGCGCGTTGCCGGCGCCAGAGTCTATCCAGAACAGCGCGATCGTCGTCAGGTTCGACTGGACGTAGTTGGCCGAGGTGGTGTTCGTGTAGGTGAATGTGGCGCCCCCCATCGTCAGCGTTCCCCCCACCGTCATGTTGCCGCTCGCGTCGTCGAAGAGCGAATTGGCGGTCCCAACACCGTATCCGCTGCCGTTGCCGATCCCGATGCCGAGGACGTTTCCGGGCAGGTAATAGCCGAAACCTATGAGCAGAAGATGGTTCGACCCTGTGAACACGCCCGCCTGGGCGCTCGCCGTGCCCGACCCGAGGAGAAGTCCGATGGCCGTCGCGCTCCCCGCCCCGTGGGCGGTCGAGTTCAGAGAGGGGAAGGTCTGCGCGCTGCCCCACGTCGGAGTACCGGTGACGGTCCCGCTCATGGCCGCGCCGTTGATGGTCGGGGTCGTGAGCGTCTTGGTCGTCAGCGTCTGGTTCGCGGCCAGCAGGACGACCGTGTCCGTCACGTTCGGGGGCAGAGTCAGCGTCCCAGTTCCGACGACGATCGATCCGTCACGGTACGAGGTCGTGCTGCCGACCACGTAATTCCCGCTGTGGTCAATGTGCGCGATCTCGGTCCCGGCCGAGTTCTGGATCGAGAGGTAGTTCCCTGTCAGGCCCGCGTTCGCCGTGCCGATCGTGAACAGGCCCTGCCCCGGCGCCGGGTTGTAGGCGCCGCCGCCGACGAATCCGACCCCCCCGATGCCGGGCGTGCTCGTGTCCACGAAGGCGCCCGCCGGGTCCGTTATCGTAGGCCAGGTCGTCCCAGCAGCGGACAGCGTCGCTGCTATCCAGTTCGCCCCGTTGAACTGAATCACCTGTCCAACGGCAGGCGACCCGCCGGCGAACGGGTAGCCCAGCAACGAGATGTTTGTGCCGAACGTCTGGAGCGCGGTCCAGGTGTTCGGGTTGCCCGTGTTGAGCGACGCGATGACATCCCCGGACGTCGGGGATATCGTCAATGATCCGTCCAAACAACTTACAGAACTCGCGAACGTGGTCACCGGTACGCCGTTCGCCCCTATGAACTCTCCGAGGCACCGGTCGTAGTAGGTGCCGGGTATCGCCTCCAGCGCCGGCCCAACCAACAGCGTCTCAAGGTTCGGCGGCGCCCGGATCTGGTTCAGCGAACCGGGCGCCGTTGCCACACACACCTGGTCCTGCTGGATCGTGAAGGACACCGGGGGCACGACCGGGGATACCGTCAGCGAGGCTGGAAGACTCGTGACCGTCCGACCGAGGGTGTCCGTGACGGCGCATGTAGCCTGGAATATGCCCGCCACGTATGTGTGAACTGCGTTTTGTGTAACGGCATCTGGGCTGCCGTCCCCGAAGTTCCACAAAAATACGTATGGCGCAAGCCCGCCCGAGGGGAAGGAAGCGAAGTACACCGTCAGGGGCGGGGTACCGGCATTTGGCTCAACAGTGATGGTCACCGCGAGGGTAGGGCACATGCTTGGAGGGTATCCACTCCCGACTACTTGGGCGTGTGCCTTACTTTATTGGGCTCGAGAACTCGACTATTCTAACTCTGAGCGTCCCCAGGTCTTTCATCTCCCATGGGTAGACATGGAGGACACGCCACCCAAGGACCGCGAGTTTCGCGTCCCGCCTGTCCTCCTTAATCTGCCCGCGCTGGGTCCCCCAGTGCACGTAATGACCATCGTACTCGATAACGAGTTTCCTATCAGAGTCTTGGTAATCCGGCAAGTAGCCGCCCACGGACCTTGTGAAGTCCTGTCCTGTGTGGATAAACGAATCGGAGAGAACCGATCTGAGAGCTAGCTCGTCACGAGATGGGTTTTGAGTTCGACATATCTTCGCCAGTATCTCGGGGTCTGCGTGGAGCCGGGCCAGAGCCAATCTCGCCTTCAGACTGTTTTTTTGCGCGTGGCTCTGTCTCGCCTTCCACGAAGGGTCATCACGTTGCCGTTGGTGGTAATCTCTCACCTTCGGACTGTTTTTTTGCGCCTCGCTCCACTTAACCCTCCAAGCTGGCTCAGCCCACAACCGATCGAGATACGCGCGTGTTGTCCGCTGCTTATCCGGGTCCCGATTTAGAACACCAAGACGCTCACGTCTCCTCCGTTGAAGCTCCGGGTCCATGTTGATCTTTTCCATTATAGTCCGTGATGCAGCCTGTGCTTTCGGACTAGCCTTCCATGCATCGCTTAACCTGCTACGGTGCTGCGGGTCGATGGCAAGTCTAGATAAACGTGAATCGCGTTTTCGTTGCATCTCTGGGTCCGCGTTTAATCTAATAAGTGAATCGCGGACTTTTCGTTGCACCTCTGGGTCCGCGTGTAACATGGCTAGGAGCCGGGCTCTTGCGGCCCTAGACTTGGGGCTAGCCTTGACACCCTCGCTGACTTTTCGCTTCCACTCCGGGTCAGCGTGAAGCCGCGTGAGCGCCTCGCGGTTCTTTCGTTGCCACTCCGGGTCGACGTGCATCCGTTCGAGATGTTCCTTCGCCTTCGGGCTCTTCTTTTGTGCCTCGCTATTCTTCGCTCGATTCTCCGCCTTAGAATAATACAGTTTAAGCGCTTCACTCCGCTTTTTCCGCCCCGTTTTCGGGTCCTCACTGAACTTCAGTTTGAGTGTCTTGCTAATCTTTCGCCCCACCTCTGGGTCCGCATGAATCCAGTCAAGATGCGCACGCAACTTGGGGGTAAGTGCCATCACCCAGACCAGTCTGCGGCCCTACTTATGAGTAAGCCTATCCGCCGCGCAGCCGCTGCCAGAATCTCTTGCGCTTCGCGGCTGCAGGAAGAGGCGATGGGAGCGCTGCGGGAGGCGATGGGGGCGCCGCGGGAGGCTTCCGCATCCCCTCGAGCTGCGTCTTGACCGATGCGATCTGCTCTCCGGCACGGCGCACCGTCTCTTTCAAGTCGGAGTTCTCCGCACGCAGCGCCGTAATCTCGGCGTTGCGCGGGCCAGGGATAGGCACCCCCGACAGGGCCGTGTTCAACTTGTCAATGGCAGAGCGCATAGCCGAGGGGCTCGTCGGATCATACGCACGTCCGTGGATGTCCTGCGCGCGCCCGCGCGCGAAACGGATAAACTCGCTCACTGCCGCCCTCTGCTCCGTCGTCAAACCGACCGGGGCCGCCGCAGGCGCCGCCAGCTCGGCCACCGGTGCGGAGGAAACCTCGGGACGGACCTCGACAAGCGGTGCTGTCGGCGCGGCCTCGGGGGGAGACAGGGTCGCCTCCACGACGGTCTCCGCCGTCACGGGCTCCCCGATTTCAGGTTCGATAGGTGTCGACTCCGGGGGTACGACCTCGATCGTGACCTCCGCCGGGGAGGGGGTCTCTGCCGCCGGCGCTGGCGCCTCCGCTGGCACCGCCTCGGGGGTTGGCTGTACGATGGGATCCGCCCTCACTACCAGGGCCGCCGTGTGGGGGTCTCTCGTCGTCCAGTCCGAGCACCGCGATGCGCTCATCTGCTGGGGGACCGGCTCGACCGACGTTACGGTCAGACCCGATTGCGCGAGGCGCTTCCTCAACGCCGCCACGTGCATGTCGCAGCTCAAGACCGCGACGGAGCGCTGGGCCGCGGCCGGTGCCTCGGGCGCTGCCGCCGGGGCCGCCCTCACCATGAAGGTCGCCCAGTGGGGGTCCCTCATCGTCCAGTCGGGGCAACGCACTCTCCGCATCTGCGACGGGACCGGCTCCACGGAGATGACGCTCATGCCCGTCTGCGCGAGCTGGCTCTTCAGCGCCGCGATGTGCGCGTCGCAACTGAACAGAACGGAGGGCCTGAGACCGTCCGACATCCAAGACCGTAGGGATCCGCGGGCTTATAGACCCGTGGCTCAGGCCCCCTCCACAGTCACCGTCACCGCTACCACCGTCGACCAGGAAATCGTGTAGCCCACCTCGAGACGCTGCCGGAATAAAGTGCCGGCCGTCGGGATCGCGTTGCCCCCCGCGTCGTTGATCGTGATCGTCGCCGCTCCCCCCGTGCTCGTGACGTAGACTGGGTAGCCGCAGACCGTGTACACCGTGCTCGCTACGGGCTGCGCCGTCGGCACGACCGCCGCCCCGCCGCTCCAGAGCTGGTAGCACAGCCCCACCGACGACTGGGGACTCGCCGTGAAGGGCAAAACGATAACGCCCGCCGGGTCCACTCCGTCCACATTGAAAAACGATATCCCCGTCATCGTGTTCGCGTTATTCGCGTTCAGAAACAACAGCGCCCCGACGTAGCCCTGCAGCCTCCCGCCGTCGACCCGCACGTCGGCGATCCCGCCCGTGGACCCCGAGTTCCAGATCTTCAGACCGTAGGCCTGGACCGATCCCACATCGGTCGCTGTGCATCCGTTAAAAATGACCGTCGTGATGGACCCGCCCGTCCCCGTGACCACTCCGAACCCGCCGGAGGCCGCGTTGTACTGCCCGCATGCCTGGGCCGTACATGCGCTGATCGTGTAGTCCGTGGATGTCCCCGTCTGGTTCGTCGGATCCCCGATCTGGATCGCGAAGAACCGGCTGTTTGTCACGTTCACCGCCGTGTAGATGTGCCGGTTGCTGTTCGCCGAGGCCACGCCGTCGCCGACGTGGTCCATGATGATGTCGGAGACGACACAGTCGTTGACGTAGCCGAGGTCGATGCCGTCCCGATACTGGTTTCCCGCAAACGCCCCCGTCCCGAGGTTCCGGATCGTCCCGCCCCAGATCTTCACGTCGTTGATTGTGTAACTCGAGTTCTGGTTGGATATGTTCATGGTAGCGGCCCCGGATCCGACCGCTTTCCCGCCCCCGTCGATCTCGAAGTCGTGCACCCGGACCCGGTACACATTGTTCCCGGCCGCGCTGCCCTTGATGAACACCGTCGTGCCCGCGTCGGCCGTGAAGCCCCCCGACGCGGTGTAGAAGTTCGCGATGTCCAGCCCGCCGAGGGAGGTGTCCAAGAGGAACTTCGAGTCCGCCGTAACGAATTGCCCCATGGTGACCAGGCCGTACGCACTCGTGCCGAGGTGATACAGGAACGCCGTGTTGGTCCCCGTGAACCCCGAGTAGGTGCAAGTCATGTCCACGGTGATGTAGAGCGTGTTCGTCATCTTGAGGAACGGCTGCGCGCCCGCGCCGCCGGCCCCGACGAACGTCGCGTCGCCCGTGAACACCATCTGATTCGTGTTCGCTGCGAGGGTGATCAGCCCGTTCGCCGTGCCACCGTCCGTTATCGTCCCGCCCCTGAAGACCGTCGTGATCCCCGAGTGGACCGCGGTAAGCGCAGTGCTCACTGTCTGCGTGAAGTTCCCCAGAATCTCCACTGTCTTCGCGGATGATACGCTAGCCGCCGTGTAGGCCTCGAGCCAGCCGTTCGTCGTCGTGCCCGGAGTGTTCGGCCCGAAGTTTCCGCCGTCCCCCAGCGGTCCCCCGTTCGGGGTGACCGTGACGAAGGCCGGATTCTGCTCCGCGTACCATGCCGGCTTGTATCCCGCCACCTCCGAGATCAGGAACGAGGTCGGGTCGATCCCCGTCGGCCAGCTGTTCAGCAGGCCTAGGATTCCGCCCGGGTTGCCGTTGATGTCCCCTCCCCGGATGTACACGTTCGAGATCAGGTCGACTAGGTTCGCGTTGTCGATGTAGTAGGCGTAGGCGCCGTGCAAGCCCCCTGTGATGATGTTGTCCGAGATCGCGATGTCGTTGATGCCGGCGCCGCCCGTGACGTTGTTCAGGTAGATGCCCGCCCCGTCGGTGTGGGCACTCGTATTCGCCCCCTCGATGTGGTTTCCGATCAGCGTGCAGAACTCGGTGGCGAAGGCCATCCCCGCCTGCTGGTCGACATTGATGCCCTTCCAGTTGGGCGAAACGATGTGGTTGTCGACGATATACTTCCCGCTCCCGTAGAAGTGAACGCCGGCCTGGAAGCCGGTCATGGTCACGCCCAGCACCGTCACGTCGGTGTTGTCGTACTGGTGCTCCACGAAGACCCCCGAGGCGGCGGCCCCAGTCACGAGCGTGTAGAACCCCCCGAAGACCTTGACCCCCGAACACGCTCCAGTAGCGCCCGCGTTTCCGATATCGACGCCGTAGAAATTCACCGTCGGCGCCTCGCAGTCGACCACCTGGAGGCCGGTCACCGTGCCCGCGCCCGCCGTGGTCGCGTTGTAGAACGCCACGCAGGCGCCGTCCCCCAGCGTGGTGGAACCGATGTTCAGGAACCGATTGGAGTCGACCCACACGCCGTCCACGTTGCCGGACTGCGCCCCAACGATCGGTCCCCCCTCGGCGAGGGTCGTGGACCCTTTCGCGGTGACCGCGTACTTGGAGAACGAGTCCCAGACGTTCCGGACGAACTGGACGTTCGCATTGTTGGCGCCGACTAGGGCGCCCACCACGATTCGCCCCGACGAGACCGGGTCGTTGCTCAGGAAATAGCCGCCCTCCACGAACAGGTCGGTGCAGTTGTTCACCACGAACAGCCTGCCGGCTATCCCAGTCGGCCATTCCAGCACCGACCCGGGGTCGAACACCACCTTGACGCCGGTCAGGTTGGTCAGCGCCACCGCCGGGTTGCCCGCGCCCGGAGCAAACAGGTAGTTCCCCGGGAGGACGCGGACCGTCCCCCCGAGGTAGACGGACTGCGTGGCCTCGTACATCCCGAAGGTCGTTGTCCCCGTAGTGTCCGGGCCGAAGTTCGAGCCGTTGTTCGCGTAGATCACGCCCGGGCTCGACAGCCCGATCGACGATACCGTCACCTCGGGGCCGCCTGTAATAGCCGACCACTCGGCCACTACTGATGCCTGCCCTAGCAGGTATGGCGTCGTGAACGCGTTGCCCGCCGTGGGAACGATTACTTTACTCTGCCCGTCGACGAGCAGCGCGAGGCCTCCACCGTGCTTCGTGAGGTAAGTGTTCGCCTCTGCCTGCCCGCCCGTCGTCGTGTAAGGGGGACCATAGGAACCGGGACCCCCGTTTAGGGAGGTGTCGGGGCCAAAGTCCGCGCCCGAGTTCGGCATCGTGACGCCGGGCGTCGATAACCCCATGGAACTCACGGAGACGTATCCGACCCCCTCATGGGTCAAGTCCGCAGCCTGGATGTTGCGGACCCCGTCGTTGACTAGCGCCGCGTTGACGCTTAGGGGCACGCTTCCCACAGGGACGCGCGCCTAGTTAAATTTGATTCAACGGTCCCATGGCCTGCGCCGGTGCGGATTGTGCGGGTCGATCCCCGCGCGGGCCATTTCCGCAGGCGTGGGCATGCGGTCAGAACGCGGCGGGGACTTCGGCGCCATCTCCTCCGCTATGCCCGGGTACAGGTCCTCCTCCTCCTGGCTCTTGAACGCGCGGTCCGCAGCGATCCGCTCGGTGACGAGGCGTTTCGCGACCTGCTCCTCGGCCCACTCTCCGATTGTGGCGTAGACCACCTGCCGCTCCTGTCCGGGCTTCGCGCGGGTGTTGAGCGTGCTCTGCCACAGGTTGTAGAACGCCAAGCCCCTCACCACGTACGGCCAGATCGCGTCCGCCACCCGCACCTCGAACCACACGCTCCCCCCGGGCAGTTCCGAATCAGCCTCCAGCCCCTCCGTGACAAGATCCCGCGCGCGGTGGTAGGCGAACTCGGGCGGCATCGCCTCCTGCTCGTCGTACCATTCCCGCATGTCGACTCCTTCCGGGGGGCGGCCCGGGGGAGCCCTCGGCAAGGGCTGGCGCACCGAGTCGGTCTCTAGCGTGATCACGTCGTCCCGCCATTTGCGGATCTGATTCCACAGGAGTTTGTAGACCCATCGTTCAGGGTCGCCCTTTGAGAACTTGTCGACCCATCTGCGCTGGTCCGCCGTCAGCGGGATCCGGAGGGTATGCGCCATCGGACTGATAAGGCGACCTACCCACAAGTAACTTCGCTATCCCTTCGCAACAACAACCATGGTGGTCGCAGGGGCATGGCTGAACACGATAGTCCAGCCGGGCTCGAGGTCCCGTGAGAGGAGGACTCCGTTGATCGAGAACGCGTTAAGGATGGTATGTGTTAAGCCGTCCGTGATAGTCACGGTCGAGGCCTGCGAGTCCTGAGCCTCGACGTGGACCGGGTGGGGCCCAACGGTGTAGACCGTGGCCCCAGTAGGCGCGGACGTGTTGCCACTCGTGGTCACCTGGGTTCCGATTGTGTTATTCGTGTTGTTGAACGGGTTCGCGATCACGCCCTGGTCGGTGACACCCGCGCAGGCTCGCACCGTGAGTCCCGTTCCCGTCGGGTTCAGGATCGCCTGCGTGAACCCCGCGAGTTCTCCACCCACCCATCGAACATTCGTAATCCCAGTGCCGTGGT